>Ga0134128_10011433_pt1 | contig 10613 bp, 6 predicted proteins | sample KB31754_FD_96462 | JGI IMG/M metagenome (GOLD analysis project Ga0134128, IMG submission 96462) | Terrestrial soil microbial communities with excess Nitrogen fertilizer from Kellogg Biological Station, Michigan, USA - KB3-175-4 | ecosystem: Environmental > Terrestrial > Soil > Unclassified ...
ACATAACATAATCTTAGAATAAAAGTAAACCATTGCAAAGCTGACATTGGATACTATTGAGAAATCAGTAATACTTAATAATGTAATTGCCAACTTTATACCAAGAAATTTATTGCTGAAAAGTGCTGCAAACACTTAAATTTTAAAGCAGATGGGGTTTTTTTTCCCCTTAAACAAGGCAAAGCAGAGAGCTTGATTATTTGAAAACGCTGTGGTAAAATCCTTTTAATTACCGTAAGAATGGTATTATGCAAAAAAAAATCTCCGGCATTTCCGGAGATTTTCAAAAAAATTGTTTGTAAGATTATTTCAAAGCTTCGATCTTTTTTACAAAATTAGATTTAGGTTGAGAACCAACTAATTTATCTACTACTTTACCACCTTTTACAAACAGAATTGCTGGAATGCTGGTAATGCCATAATTAACACTTAATTGCGGGTTGTTATCCACGTTCACTTTACCAACATTTACTTTTCCGTCGTATTCTTTGGCAAGTTCTTCAACAACAGGGCCTATTGCGCGGCAAGGGCCACACCATTCTGCCCAAAAGTCGATCATTGTTAATTTTTCAGAATCTAAAACTTTTTCTTTAAAGTTCGCATCGGTATATTCCTGAGCCATAATGAAATTTTTAATTTAAAATAATTGTATGAATGATTGCAAAGGTAAAGCCAATAATTCTTAAATGTTGAATTGTCATATCCACATCATGTTAATTCAACTTTAATGTCTAATTCAGGTTTTTGTTGCAGATAATTAGCCATTTCGTCATTCATTTCAAAACCTTTTTCTATAGTGTACATAGAAAATTTTAAGTGGGAAAGATTATCTGAAATATTAAATTTAAGCGTTGACTTTCCCGGGAATTTTTGAACATTATTTCCAATAAACTCAATAAATTCTTCAGAAACATCGCCAGGATTCATGTCTATATGAATTTTTTTTGTCTGACTTCTCATTACTGTTTCTAAAAGACTGATGCTGCTGATTTTAAATTCATAAGGAGAAGTTTGATATCGCTGAACGAACGATCCTGTAAAGCAAAGAACCATTCCGGCTTCCAGGTAATGACTGTATTTCGCATAATCTTCTCCAAACAGCATCAACTCCATTTTTTCAGAATAATCTTCCAGGTGCATTACCCCAAACTTGTTTCCTTTTTTTGAAAGGCGATGCTGGCCTTCCGTTACCAATCCGGCAATCCTGAAAGATCTTGAAGGATTGGGATAAAGATTGATAGCAGCTTTAAATTCGTTGAAATCAGCAACAGTATCAAATTTATAATGCCTGATCTGGAATTTAAAATTGTCCAAAGGATGTCCGCTCAGGTACATTCCTATCACTTCTCTTTCATTATCCAGCATTTGAATCAACGGCCATCGCTCACAATCCGGAATCGTCGGAGGCGTCACTTCTTCCATTTGCAGATCTCCAAAAAGAGTGTTGGTATTATTATGTAGCTGTGCCTGGTATTGATTACCAAATTTGATGATTTTTTCAAGCGAAGTGATACTTTCTCCGGGAGCAGTAAAGAAAAACTGTGCACGATGGAAATTATTAAAACAATCAAAAGCGCCGGCATAAGCAAGACTTTCCAGCGATTTTTTATTCACAGTTCTTTGGTTCACTCTTTTGATCATGTCAAAAATCGAAGAGAAAGTTCCATTCTTTTCTCTTTCTTCAATAATGTTTTCAATTGCCGCTTCTCCCACCCCTTTCATACCGCTGAAACCAAACCGGATCTCACCTTTTTTATTTACCGCAAATCCTTTTTGTGATTCATTAATATCAGGGCCAAGAACTGTTAATCCCATGCTTTTGCATTCTTCCATAAAGAAAGTGATCTTGTCAATTGCTCCTGCATGATTTAGCACCGCAGCCATATATTCACTTGGATAATGAGCTTTCAGATAGGCCGTTTGATAAGCCACAAAAGCATAACAGGTGGAATGCGATTTATTAAAAGCATATTGAGCAAATGCTTCCCAATCGGCCCAGATTTTTTCTAAAATATTTACGGGATGATTGTTCTTCCTGGCGCCTTCGATAAACTGCGCTTTCATTTTATCCAGCACGGATCTTTGCTTTTTCCCCATTGCCTTTCGTAAGATGTCCGCGTCGCCTTTGCTGAACCCTGCCAGCTTCTGGGAAAGCAACATCACCTGTTCCTGGTAAACAGTGATTCCATAAGTATCTTTCAAAAATTCTTCCATTTCAGGCACATCATAAACAATTTCCTGCCTTCCATGTTTTCTTTCAATATAATTCGGAATATAAGCGATCGGACCCGGACGATACAAAGCATTCATCGCGATCAGATCATCAAATTTATCAGGCTTTAATTCTCTTAAATACTTTTGCATTCCTGCACTTTCAAACTGGAAAGTTCCATTGGTTTCGGCGCGTTGAAAGAGTTGATACGTTTTCTCATCGTCAAGAGGTAAAGCATCAAGATCAATGGAAATGCCATGATTTTTTTTGATAAGAGAAAGAGCGGTCTTTAAAATGCTCAACGTTTTCAAACCAAGAAAGTCCATTTTTAAAACGCCTGCTGCTTCAATATTACTTCCATCAATTTGTGTGAGCCACAATTCAGAATCTTTGGAAGTGGCAACCGGAATCAGTTCCATTAAATCCTGTGGAGCAATAATGATTGCCGAAGCATGAATACCGGTATTTCTTACAGAGCCCTCAAGGATTTCCGCTTCATGCAATACTTTACTGCGTATATCCTCGCCATTATAAATGTCACGAAGTTTTTGAATGTTACTGATATCATCGGCGCCAACGCCCTCTTCAGTTAATGATTTAGGACCTGTAAGCGGAGATTTCAAAACTTTTTTTAATGAAGTGCCTGGTTTGTCAGGAACTAATTTTGCCAGCGCATTACTTTCTGCAAGTGGAAGATCCATTACACGGGCAACATCTTTAATGCTCATTTTTGCGGCCATCGTGCCATAAGTGATAATTTGTGCAACCTGGTTTTTACCATATTTATCCACTACATAATCCAAAACCCGCTGCCTTCCTTCATCATCAAAATCAGTGTCAATATCGGGCATTGATTTACGGTCAGGATTTAAAAATCTCTCGAAAAGCAATTTGTATTTTATCGGATCTATATTGGTAATTCCTATGCAGTAAGCCACCACAGAGCCAGCAGCTGATCCTCTTCCCGGACCAACAAAAACACCCATATTTTTTCCGGCAACGATAAAATCACTTACGATCAAAAAATAGCCTGCAAATCCCATGGTTTTGATCGTAAACAATTCAAAATTGATGCGCTCCTCAATTTCCGGAGTAATGGTTTCATATCTTTTCCTGGCTCCTTCCCACGTTAAATGTTCGAGATACGCTTCCTGGTTCGCAAATTCTTTTGGAACCGGAAAATGCGGAATAAGAATATCTCTTTTAAGATCCAGCACCTCTATCTTATCAATAACTTCATTGGTGTTGTCTAATGCCTCGGGCAAATCTTCAAAAGCCGAAAGCATTTCGCTTGTATTCTTTAAATAAAACTGGTTGTTTGGAAATGCGAAGCGCTTATTTTTAATGGCAACATCATCATCAGTAAACTCCCGTAAAGCAGGAGTAGCCTGGGTCTCGCCTGTGTTGATGCAAAGCAGAATATCATGTGCATTAAAATCTTCTACATCTACATAATGAGAATCGTTGCTCGCTATAACATTTACATTGTATTTCTTCGCAAATTTTAATAAGACTTTATTCACCTTATCCTGGTCTGGAATTCCATGTCTTTGCAACTCGACATAATAATCTTTTTGAAAAATATTCAGCCACCATTTAAATTCATTTTCTGCTTCAGCTTCTCCTTTCTTTAAAATAGCCTGGGGCACCAAAGCGCCGAGGCAGCAAGTGGTGGCAATCAATCCTTCATGATATTTATGAATCAATTCTTTGTCGATACGCGGATATTTCGAATACATTCCTTCAATATATCCAAGGGAAGTAAGTTTCGTAAGATTTTTATAGCCTTCTGCATTTTTGGCCAGCAGGATCTGGTGATGACGCTGGTCTCTTTGTTCTTTCGTAAACTGTTTTTGATGCCTGTTCTCAGTAATGTAAAATTCACAGCCAACGATAGGTTTTACTTTTAGACTGCCATCATCATTTTTTAAAGTATGAGCATGTTTTACAAATTCAAAAACACCAAACATGTTTCCATGATCAGAAATGGCCAGCGCCGGCATTCCGTCTGCAATCGCTTTATTGTAAAGAGCTTTGATAGATGCAGCGCCATCCAGCAAAGAAAATTGTGTATGAACATGGAGGTGAGAAAACTTCATAGAATGTAAAAAAAGCAATTAAAATAATGATTGCAAATATCGCGAAAAACGATGGCTTGATTTTTGCAAATTATCAACAAAACAGGTAAAAGTTTTTGTAATAAATAGTGTTTAAAACTCCCGGAAATATTTTTTTGCTTTTTTATGATTCGAAACTTAACTTCGTCCTGACCGGGAAATTTTAATTTTAACGTAATTTATTTAAAAACTAAGCCTGTTACAATATCCATGTCAACAACGTTGCTTATTTTTTGAATAACCTATATAACCCATAAGAATGAACAAACTTATATTAAGCGGCATATCCGTGATACTGTCCTGCACGGTGCAAATCGCAACAGCTCAAAACAGCGTTAATAAAATCAGCGTTACCAATTTTGCCGGAAGCTCCTCTCCTTCTTTTAATGGAATCTCATTTACTCCCGATGGAATTTTAAGAACTTCAGAAAGTGGTGGCACAAAAAGTATCAAAGTAGTAGAAGCGCCGGTAGTTACCAGGAAAAACACAGCGATAATTACTGAAATAGCAACATCTGCAATTGAAAAACTTTCAGCGCTTCAATTTAAATATGCGATGATGATGAATGTGGATGTTGAATCTTTAAAGAATCTTTCTTTGCTCGGTTTTATTGATAATTGGTTTGGAACCCGTTATCATTTAGGAGGAACAAGCAAAAGAGGAATTGATTGCAGTGCCCTGACTGGCGCGCTTTTGCTGGCGGTTTATGGATTTAATATGCCAAGAACAGCAAGGGAGCAATATGATGCAACAGAACATATTGATAAAGGCAATTTAAAAGAAGGTGATCTTGTTTTTTTCAATACGCACGGCGGCGTTTCTCACGTTGGTGTTTATCTTGAAAATGATTATTTCGTCCACGCCTCGACGCACGGCGTCAAAATTAGCAGCCTCGATGATCATTATTATTCTAAGAGATTTATTTGCGGCGGAAGAATTACTGATGACCCACTGAGTGGAACCGATTAAAATATTTTTGAAATTAGTTTGAAATTAAACTGATTTTTTGATCCGGTTATTTCTTTTCACAAACAAAGAAATAATCGGATTTTTTATTTTGAATAAAATACGATTGAAAGAAAGAAAGCATTTGATTTTTATGTTTAAAAAAAGAAGTAAACGAAGAAATACCGCTTTTTATTTTTAGAAAATATCTTAATTCAACAATTTTAATACTTCCACACTTCCATCCGGTTTCATAATTTCTAATTGATAAATTCCTTTCGGTAAATCTTTAGAAAGAATAACTTCATTGCTGCTTCCGGAATGATTGATATTTTTAGAAATAATTAATTGTCCTGCTGAATTGATCAGGCGGACTGAATATTTCCCCTGTAGCTGATTGGAAAACTGAAGATGAATGACGCCGTTTTCAACCGGATTGGGAAATACTGAAAGGCTTCCATTTAGTTGTCCCATCTTCACTTTCACAATGGATGAATAAGTAACTTGCCCGTCCTTGCTCATGGAAGCAATGCGGTAATAATTATTCCCGGTGGAAGGATTTGTGTCAACAAAATTATATTTCCCTGCACCTTTATTTTCCGCACGAGTATTTCCAACAGTAATAAAATTATTTCCATCCACAGATCTTTGTACCTGGTATTTTTCCATACCACTTTCATTTTCAACCTGCCATTCTACAACTACGGTTTCTTGTTTTTTTACAGCTGTTAATGAAGAAAGTTGTACAGGCAAAACAGAGAATGTTTTGAAAACAACTTTGAACCTGCCAGACGCGGCTGATGCAGCGTTTGAAGTGATGGAAATATTTACTAATGTAGTATCTGTGAGACTGATGGTTGTGGCGGTATTCAAATAATTATCGATCAGGAATGCCTGTACATTATCTGTTTCCATATTTTCAGGAACAAATCTTAATTGATAAGTCTGCTGACGAAGATTACTCATTTTATAAAAAATAGTATCGTTTGACGAAATCAGTTGGCGCGCTTCAACAGCAAGAAACTTTCCATACCGGAGGATACCAAAATTTTCTCCGCTGTTTAAAATTTTCATTCCATCGTCTCCGTCAATCGAATCACTGAAAGCCTGGTCAAATGCAACCGCATTTCCATCTGCAATAAGCGCATTGGGATCCGGACTTGTAAAAAGACTGGCCCTGAAAAATTGTCTCTCTTCTACCTTGGTAGTATTTGCTTTTCTCGCAAAGTTTACAGAGCTACTGCCTGATTTGCTGTTTTCATTAAAAGAAACTGAGCCTGCAGATGCAGAAGAGGAATGAACAAAAACTGCTTGTCCTGATTGAATATTTTTACTGCTTTTTCCTGAAGCATATGCGCTGGTTCCTCCCGGAACCGGTTGCCAGTTGTTCGTTCCACTGACAGTTTGATAACCTCCGAATCCATAAGAACCATATAAGTAAGGATCCCATGCATAATACAAATTGTCAACATTAGTTTTTGTTACGAGACTAAAATCTACGGGAGAAGCATAAGGATTTCCAATCGATTGATAATGTCCGGGCAAAATGCTGATAGCACTTTGAGTTCCGGTTAATAAATTTCCTTTTGTTCTTAAAATAGTCGGAGTGGCAGCGGTAACAGTTGTGCCATTCACCGTTCTGTCGCCACGAATAAAAACCATATATCCGACGGAATTGTAAATAGAATTATTGGCGCCCGAAACTCCTATCCAACTGTTAGAATTTGAATCATAATATTTCATGGCAGCGCCCACTGAATAAGCATCAAAGCCGGCCGTTGTTCCATTCGGACTGGTTAAATAAGTTCCATATCCGGCAGAGCTTCTCTGATCTTCCATCCAGCTTTGTTTGATGGTTTGTCCGTTGGTTGGCGTTGCTAAAAATTGCCACGTTTTTTCATGTTGTCCGCTTCCATTTCCCACATTGATATAACGGTCAACAATTACTTTTCCGTTAATTGAATTTCCTGTTCCCAGTATTCCAACACTTGCTGTTCCATTTACTGTAGATAATAGATTCAGGTTATCATTCGTATTTAACCTGGCAACAGAATTACCAAAAGTTAATGTTCCTGAAATCTTTAAAGTATCGTTTAAAGTTGAAGAAAGCGACAGGCCCGGACTGCTGGTATTGTTTACAATTAAATTATTCACTGTTTTATTATAGAACATACTTCCTGCAATTGTTTGAGCTGAGGAACCATTCATTCCTAATGTTCCATTCGTAATATCAAGAGTTCCATTGTTAGTGACGGTGCCCGAAACTTGTAACTTACCCAAAACCTGTAACCTTGCTCCTGTTGCAATCGTAATATTATTGACTGCCGCCGTTGCGCCTGAAGAGATGATTGGGTAATAAGTTGAAGCAGGAATAGTAATATCAGTGCCGGCTGTCGGAACTGATGGACACCAGTTTGCAGGATCAGTCCAATTTGAATTGACACCAAGCCATGTATTACCTGCCTTTACTTTCACAGAAATTGTTTTTACAACTGAATAAGAATTTGCAGTGGCCACACAGGTAATAGTATAATTTCCGGCCGCAGGAGTTATGGTTGCCGTAGACCTGGAGGAGTTATAACTAAAGGAGCCAGAGACGGGCAATATTACCCAACTATAAGAATAAGTTATCCCGTTCACGGTATAAAGAGGTGCTATAGTTGCAGTAATCGAGCTTCCCGAGCAAACAGACGAACAGGAAGTGAGCGTATAATCTGGTAAACCTCCCTGGGCATTGAACTGTTCAAAAGTGAAAGTCGTATTGCTTGATTTGTCACTTGAAACAGCAATGATAGTGCTTCCGATAATCAGTCTTTGAGATGCGTTCCCACTGCCTGTTGTAGGCTGACAGCCTAAAGAAGCCGGATCAATAGCCAGGTTGGTTCCTGCTTTAAAAGTAAGATCACTGTTGTTGGACCAATAGATATTTCCTTTGGGAGCATTTACAATTACGTTGGTAAAATTGGAAAGAGAAACATTGGAAGAAATCTTTAAGGTTCCGTTTATGGTAAGAATTCCTGATTGAGCGGTAATGGTGCTGGCATCAACAGTAGTGCCGGATGGAATCGTATAATCCGCCAAAACAGAAGAAGAAATCAAAAGTGCCATTACTGTAAAAAGTAATGATCTTTTAATTGCAGGATTACTGAAATTTTTACTGCCGGTTTTCATTAAGATTGGATCGCTGTTTTTTTGAACCTCTTACAAACGCATAATCAGTGGTTAAAGTATATTTCTATTTATTCTTTGTTTTAAGGCATCTTATAACTTTTCAATCAAAATGAACGGATATTATATCAATAACCTTCTATTTTTCAATCAATTATAAGAAATAATGCAAGAAGATACCCGGGAAAGTGTTGCAATAACAATTGATAATAATCAATATTTATTTTGACGTGAACGAATCCGGAAGGATTAAAAGAGAACTACGAACCTATGAATGCACGCTTTTAGTTGTTCAGACACAATAATTTTCTATAATAACTGTTTTATTATTATTAAAATCTTTCCTTATGCATTTAAATAACAAAGATCAAAGTAGTAGTACAGAAGAAAATTCTTTTACAGAAATAGAAAAAACAATTGCACGTTACATGAAAGAGGAAGATTCTACCAAGCAAATTGCTGCAAAATAAGGCAGGAGTCCACATACCATTGAATCTCATAAAAAATCGATGAGAAAGAAGGCAGGGGCTTTTACTTCCATAGGCGTTGTACTTTATGCCCTTGAAAAGAATATCATTCAGTTAGTGATATTTTTCATCCAGGTTTTGGAGATTGACATTTCTGAAATTGTTTGTTGTTAATTCTGTATTATCGGAATGATAAGCGAGTATTGTCTGCATGTCTTTATTGCGAACAGCATTTGCCCAATTTTCTATGAGCTGACGAATTTGGATTTCGTTTTCTTTGGGTTGACGTCAGGTCAGTCGTCATAAATTAATTTTTTGTTTCTTCGAAAAAACCAGCTTGTTTATTTTTTAATTACCCCAAGTTGAAATTTTCGAATCGTCACTTGTTTTTTTATAAATCGTACTTGGTGCGTCATATGCATAAATCCAAAGACGAAGCGTATCATGCGAAATAGTGACATAGGTAGGAATTGAATTTTCCTGATGATTAAAAATAATTCTATGTCCGGTTTGCCCCATCCAATCAACAGCGCTGTCCATTCTTATCACATATGTGCCCACCGTTTTAAGAACGTTATTTGAATATAACGCATAAGTAGAATCAGCAAACTTAAAATAATTACCACTTCCTGGTTGATAAATGGTTTCACCACCCTGACCACCAAAACTGGTTCTTAATTCCCATGTACCGATAATTCCCAATGAAATGGATGTCTTTTCCTTTTTACAGGAAATAATGCATAAAGGCAACAACATAATAATCAGCCTGAAGTATTTACTATACATTTTTGTTGTTTTGTTTGATGACAACCTGATGGGATGGAACGTTGCATTTGCTCATCTGTCTGAACTAAGATTTTCAGGATTAAAAGATGGTAAGAGTTGCGTCCGAATCTAGTTCAGACATCCTATAATCCTTCAATCTTATAAATCTTAGTTCAGACACCCTCCACAATCACCCACCTCCTCCTCACTCAATCCATACAATTCAAAAACCAGTTGATTCATTTTATCATCTGTATATTTTATTCTTGCTTCTAATTGTCTGAATCAGGATTTTCAAGATTAAAGGATTTTAGGATTTAATCCTGTTCATCAGTAAATCCTGTAAATCCTGATTCAGACAATTATCCCCGCCTCCTCCTCACTCAATCCATACAACTCACAAACCAGTTGGTTGATTTTATCATTGGTATATTTTATTGCTACTCATTGATTGGCGGTTTTACAGACCTATAAGGTTTTGAAAACTTTATAGGTCTATTTTATCTTTTCCATTTATTCTAACCTGATGTATAAAGCACCTCCTCCGTCATAGGCATCCTGTGATAAGGTAAGAGAATCATTGGAGACAACTACAAAAGTTCGATCTGAATTATCTTCATGATTGTAAATAATTCTGTATCCCATTTCTCCGGTTAAATTAAATTTTTCTCTCACTAATATATATGTGCCACTGTTTAAAAGCACCTGATTTGTATCTATCTCAAAAGTTGATTCCGAAAACTTTAAATAATTTCCATTGCCGGCAGGATAATTTGTATTTCCTATCCAACCGCTATATAGCGTTCTTAATTCCCATGTACCAATTATTGATGGCGAAACCAATGTCTTTTCCTTTTTGCAGGAAATAATGCATAAAGGCAACAAGATAATAATCAGCCTGAAGTATCTACTATACATTTTTGTGTTTTGTTTGATGA
>Ga0134128_10011435_pt1 | contig 10612 bp, 7 predicted proteins | sample KB31754_FD_96462 | JGI IMG/M metagenome (GOLD analysis project Ga0134128, IMG submission 96462) | Terrestrial soil microbial communities with excess Nitrogen fertilizer from Kellogg Biological Station, Michigan, USA - KB3-175-4 | ecosystem: Environmental > Terrestrial > Soil > Unclassified ...
AAATCACCGTGTTTCGCTGCGAGTTGCCGACTGCGCTTTATGGGCGTGTGCAAGAAGACGCTCTTTAGCCTCAAGCATGTCATTATTCTCTTTGATAAGCTGCACCAACTTTTCGCGGTCTTGTTCGATGGCTGCTTGTTCAAAAAGTTCAAGCCACGCGTTCTTTGTTTTTTCCTTGCAGGTGGCACCTCTTTCGGTTTAGGGCAAAGCTGCACGCCCGCCAACGCGCAGACAACCTACATAATGTACTGTATCGAACGAACCACTCTATTATGAGAAAACTTTCCGCATTCATAATCATAAAAAGGAACCATGAAAGATGACCCCGTCGGCCGGCCTGTCGTTAGAGCAGGCAAACAAGCTGTCAGACGAAGTCACGAAACTTTCCCAGAAACACTTCTTGCCCTGCAGACGGCAGCATATATAAACATGTCCCAAAAGGAAGCAGCGGAATATGACCAGCGCCGGTTACGTATTTCGGAAATTTGGGCGGCACTGGGAAAGTTTAAACCTCGTTAGCGAGGTAGCGGCGCTGCATTCATTCGCGTCTTGGCTGATTATGCGTTGCCGCGTTGCCGTTTTTAATCATCGCCGCCATAGGCAAAACCGGCTATTCAAATTGAGCGGTTGCAGGGCACGCCATGCCATAAGCGGAGATGGCGAAACGTGGTCATCTCCGCACTCTTAGTGAGAATCCTAATGGGATCAATGAGTGAAGCGTCAATCCTAAGAAGTCCGTCGCGTGCCTAAACGAGGTTTGCGGACCTCAATCCGCCCCTTACAAATGAGGACCTCCAAGCAAGGCGCTCAGCGTGCACTGCCGGGCGTAGATCACCCGTCCGTCTTCTAATCCGGGCACACTCCGAGAGAGCAAAATAACTCCTCCCGATGTCCGCTTTTCCCCCATCAACTGCTAAAAGAGTGATTAGTTTTGCGCAAACATTCTTTTGCTCGATTTAAGCAGCTCCTGCCATTCGCGCACCGTTTCCATTTCGCCGAGGCCTAAGAGGTACGAAATTTGTCTAATTTTTGGAAAACGCGCGTAACCGCGAGGTCGCAATACCCTTTTCAAAAAATGGGGTTGGTTGTTAGCATCAACCCCAATTGCGGAGCTGCGCACGTGTGCGACACGGCTATGGTTTGAACGTGGAAGGGTTCTGTTCATGAAACAACTGTCAACGGTGGTTTCTAAAGTTGCCCTGATCAATTTTCCGTTGGTCCTAATATTTGCCATGCTGGTACTTTTATATTTCTTTCCTTCTCTCGGCGCTGCCTTTCTCCCAAAACTCGATCATATTCGGGATTTGTCCCAACTTCCGCTGGCCGGAGTCGGTCATTTTCAAGGCGTCGTGACTTACGCTGATTCTGCGGCGAAACGGTTCTGGGTCCAAGACGACAGTGGTGCAATTGCAATAGAACAGGACCCGCGTATTTATGGACTACATGGCGGCGAAACAGTAACGATTGAGGGACGAAAAACACATCCTTACAATTCGCTAGTCGGATATTCAAGTGTAGGACTCACGCACGTAACAATTTCTCTCGCCAGAACACAAGGAAAATTGCCATCCCCTGTTAGCGTGTCGTTGAGGGCGTTCCCAGAAAAAGACACGATTGGGGTTCGCATACAGCTTTCTGGGATTGTCCATCGCGTGATGCGCGATTCCTTTAACCGTACGCAAATCGCATTGGGAGAATCTGGGCAGCAAATCACGGCAACAATTTCTGACGCGACGAGCGACGTTTCTGAATGGGTAGATGCGAAAGTTCGACTTGTCGGCGTCAGCGAGTCCACTTACGATGAAAAAGGGCGATTTCAAAACCGACACATCTGGGTACAAAATAGCAACGACGTGCAGATAGAACAGGCCGCCCCGAAAGATGTAGCGCTTTACTCCATCCGACGTCTTTATCGCAATTTTAAAAGCATAAGTGGACATCGCATCCAGTTGCGCGGCCGGGTCGCAGCCCGAATAAGTGCCCAATCGTTACTTTTAGAGGATCGATGGGGAGCTATCGTTTGCGATTTGGATGAATCAAATAATTTTGCGATTGGAACCCCCGTTATTATCACTGGATTCCCATTTGTTGATGGTTTTCGTATCAATCTTGTCCACTCTTTTGCTAAACAATCCGCGCTCTCGCCTGTCGAAAGTGATCAAAACGAAAACCCACGTGTATTGACGACTGTGGCGGCCGTACGCGGACTGGACGAACAACAGGCTAGCGCTGCTTTGCCAACAAGGGTAACAGGCGTCATCACTTATAACGATCCCGATTGGCGACACTTGTTTTTCCAGGATTCCACTGGCGGCATCTATGTTAAGTACTCAGGCGCGCGTGTCCCTTTGGCACAAGGACAACAAGTAACGCTGATTGGGATCACGAATCCTGGCGACTATGCTCCCGTAATCGTGGCTCCAAGATTTATTATTTCTGGCAAAACCGCGATGCCCCGTCCAATTCAGGTAAAAGAAAAGAATGCCTTGTTTGGAACCTTGGATTCTCAATTTGTTGAAGTGGAAGGAGTAATTCATCCTCTAGAAGAAAATGAGGAACCTGGGCATGTGACGTTTGAGTTGTACTCGCCCTTTGGACAAATACATGTTTACACGAACCCCACATTTGCAGGAAAAGAGCGACTAGCGCGGCTCGTGGATGCTACCGTCCTTGTGAGGGGCGTATTTGGGACCGTCTTTAATTCACGGCGGCAATTGGTCGGATACCAATTGTCAATATCCTCGATTAATGACATTAAGGTGCTTGAGGTTCGCCCTTCTGATCCCTTCAAGGAAGCCTCTATTCAAATCAATCACCTCCTTAGCTACTCGCCTCATGCAGACTCCAGCCATCGCATCAAAGTAAACGGTGTTGTGACGATGCTGAGTAAGGGATTTTTCTACTTGCAGGACCACACGGGAGGAGTAGAGGTTCAAGGCGATACAAGTCCGCTACGTGTTGCAGATGAGGTTGAAGCTGTGGGGTATGCCACCGCAGGAGGAGGTTATTCTCCCGTATTAACGGACGCTACGATCAGAGTGGTTCGACATAACGTCCCAGTAGTTCCGGCGATAGTTACTGCGGAATCGAGCTTGGAGGGCCAATTCGATTCCCAATTGGTAACCATAGACGGTCGCCTAATCGGTTTTTTTGATTCTCCTATGGGCAAAGAATTGATTTTGCAATCTGGCGTACGTACTTTCACGGCACAACTCAGTTCGCTGGATTTTAGAGAACTAATGCCCCAACTAAGGGAAGACGAAGGTCTCCGGCTCACCGGCGTCTGTGCGGTCCAAGTCAATCCTAGCAAGCTCTACCTGCTTCTTGCCCAGGAACCGGTTGGTTTCAGTCTGTTATTGCGTTCGCCTCGAGATGTAGATGTTATACGGCCAGCACCTTGGTGGACACCTCAATACAATCTTTTCGTGCTTGGCATTCTTTTCCTAGGGATGATCGTGACTTTTATCTGGGGAGCCCGTCTTCGAAAACGACTGAAAACGCAGGTGTTGGCATTGCAAAATGCCAGCGATAAAGCAAAGGCCATTCTAGATTTAGCCCGGGCGATGCGTCACGTCACGGTGAGTAAGGACTTTTCCAGGAACGTTACGGTCGGCAAAGACTACGCGATTGGTCAGCTTGGAATAGCATTCAACAAAATGCTTGGAGAACTCAAGTTGAGAGAGGCAGCGAAACAAAAAGCTGAAGAAAAATTGCAGCATCAGGCCCTGACAGATGAACTAACCGGCCTACCCAACAGGCGGCTTTTGTCCGATCGGCTAATTCAAACTCTGGCTCTTGCTAAGCGCGAACAGAATGTCATAGGGGTTCTTTACATCGATCTTGACGGTTTTAAGATGGTAAACGACAGCCTAGGTCATCGGGTGGGGGACTTATTACTTTGTCAAGTCACGGAGCGTTTGAAATCGCGAATTCGTTTGTCCGATACTTTGGCTAGACTTGGCGGGGATGAATTTACGATCATACTGACAAAATTAAATTGTAAAGAGGACGCGGAGAATGTAGGGCGTGGTCTTCTGGACGTTCTTATCAAGCCTTTCGTTGTTGAAAATCAAGAAATCACGATTAGCGCTAGCATTGGTATCAGTATTTATCCCGAAGATAGCTCTGACGAGATTGATCTCCTTCAGCACGCAGATAGCGCCATGTACGCGGCTAAACGCAACGGCAAAAATCAATTAGTTTACTTTACTCCGGAGTTGGGATCTCTCGTCCGAGAGCGGCTGAGTTTGGAAAATCAGCTACGCGGCGCTCTAGCACGCGACGAGATCACAATACATTACCAGCCGGAATTCGATATATCCTCGGGACAGCTGATTCGATTCGAAGCTTTGGCTCGCTGGATTCATCCGACACTTGGTACGATTCCACCCACGAAATTTATTCCCATTGCAGAAGAGAGCGGATTAATCATCCCGTTCGGCGCTTATATTATGGAGCGCGCCTGTGTGGAAGCTGCCCATTGGCAGACCATTGCTCTGGTTCCAATTCAAATCGCGGTCAATGTTTCCAGTCTACAGTTCATGCGAGAAAGCTTTGTTCAAGAAGTTTCCGATGTGCTAGGTCATTCCAATCTGAATCCGGCTCTTCTTCAGATTGAACTGACGGAGTCGGTCATGTTGAGTGGCGCGGAAAAGGCTGCTGAAACAATGAAGGGCCTTCGCGCGTTAGGCGTCAGTATCGCGATTGACGACTTTGGTACAGGTTATTCCTGTCTTAGCTATCTTCCAAAGTTGCCATTCAGTGCGTTGAAAATTGACCGCTCTTTTGTGAGAGAGTTGGAGTCCCGTCCAGAGACAAGAGCTATGGTGCAGTCCCTCATCACCTTGGCGCACAATTTGGACATGCAGGTGATCGTGGAAGGGATTGAAACCCCCGAACAACTGGCAATGATTAGGAGTTTTGGGGCCAACGCAGTCCAGGGATACCTTCTGGGCCGCCCAACTGCAGATCCAGTAAATCTACTTTCGCAGAACAATCCAACAATCGGGGTTGAAAAAATAAAGGTGACATTGCCCGCCTCAGTCTTGAAAACTGATTCATGAAACAAAGGCGCGCGCTCGCCGTTTCGTAAACGCCAAGATGAACGCAAGGCTCCCGAGATTCAATCTCTGATCCGGGAACATCTTATTTCCTTACGCAATTTGCATGAGTCCATCCAGAATGTACTCAAAATCCGCCGACCTTAGGGTCATGGGGGTTCGCCCCCCTCTCGGCACCCATGTTTTATCTCTTTATTCTGAAGAATTTACGATGCCAAGATACAAGCATTCGCGCATGTGGTTTTGGCCGCCGAAACTTCAGCTGTAGTAAAACTGTAGTAAATCACCTTTTGGAAATTACCTTATTCAATGACTATTGATTTTAGGTTCGTTTTGTTGAACAGATGCCCACTTTGCATATTCTTGGGACACGAGAGATTCAATTCTTTCAGCCAACAACGCATGTGGATCCTCTAACTTGCCATATGGCGCTGCTTTGCTAAGGCAGGTATACTTTTCGTGCTTCAGGGCTTCGCATGTCGAACGATATGCCGTCCAGTTTTGTTGGTACTGATTCAACTGGAGCAGCCCTTCTAAAAGGGTAATCATCACCCCGAGCCCGGCACTAACCATTGCGGTTTGGGGAAAAACGAAAACTCGGACAAGGAACCGCTCGACGCGATCAGACCCCTTTAGGAGAAAAGATTGGTGAGGTCGAACCGACAGAGCTACGAACGGAGGATTAATTGGCCTTAGGAACGAATCGAAATGATTGTACGAGGTTATCGAACCGGCCGTCCGGACAATCCAAGCCCTCGATGACAGCGGATCGCCTCTCCCCATTGCTAAATACGGCGGTCCACACCTGAGAGGTATCGACCGCGCCGCCTAACTGCGTCGCGCGCTCCACATGCTCGGCTTTGACGCCCCGCCAGTGCTCCCCGGAAATCTCTTCGGCATCAATCCTCTCACCCAGCGGATAGCTCGGCGGCATTACCCACTTGCCTTCTCGGCGTTCAAAGCCCGCTCCCTTTGCGGCGGTCTCAAGATCCTCGTCCAGGGTCCGCACTAGGAACGAGCACGCTTCCTTTTTGTACCGAGTCTCCACCGCATACCAACACAGCAGGTCGCGATTCGGCGTGCGTGTGAGCTTCCAATGCTGCGGTAGTGTGACCGAGAAGCCGCACTCCGCATTCGTCACTTTCTGTGCAAACACGTTGCTACTGGTTCCTAGCAGAAGGAAGAACAGGACTCTAACGATGTGCTTTGCCGCCATCGTTTCAAGTATATGCATGACGGGCTATTCGGAAACTATTCTCAACTTCCGCATTGCCGACAATTTGATTGCGAAAGTCTAGAAGCGTTCGACAGGTTAACTCGTGATTATATGTCCAATTGATTTTTGTGGATTGGCTTCAGGCGTTCATTTAACCTCCTTCGTGCTCGTCGTGAATGTTTGCGTTTTGTCGAGCGCCGATCTACAAGTCTTGCATTTGATGTAGTCCAAGGAATGCTGGTAGGCCTCAAGCCGATCGTCGGCTAAAACATCCATCCGGCCATCGTTTGGATCGTGACATTTGGAACACGTAAAGGAATAATGAACCTCAAATCTCGGCATTCGGGGCTCCCTGCGTACTCCAACTGAGTTTCTTAGATGCGGTTCGTAGTTTTTAAGCCTCAAGCCTTCCGATAATCCCCACGAACTCCCAATAGCTCTGACCTGTTTGTCCTAAGGGCTATGGGGTCCAGCAACTCGGCGATACGTCCCAAGTGTATCCTCTGGGAGCGCCGTCATGACAGCCAAACCGAGAATGACCGCTCAACCGATGAAAATGATTCGCATTTTTGATTTCCGTAACATGTAAATAAATGCCGCTAGCTCGGCACAAGTGCCGACGGGCCGGCAGATTTTCGCAGGTCCTGCCGATTCTTCGCAGCAAACTCGGGTAAAAAATGGCCCACAAAATGCCCTGATGATTTTGCTAGCCGTCGAACAAAAAGGTTCGGTGCGCCCTGCCGAACCTTCTTTTTTCTTCGAAATGCCATCTCAGATTAAGGTAAGTGTTAAGAAGAACGACGTGAGCGTTAAGAAGCCCGTCACGAGCGACCGTCGCCCTGAGTCTGAGCGTAACCCTTCACAATTTCAATGTCCTTATTGTGGAGAAATGAATTCTTACAATGTGCCGCCGGGAAGATCGACACTCATTAGAACGCGCTGCAGTAATTGCAAGAAAAGTGTTGCCATTGAAAATGATGTGGCCCGGAAAACGTCAATCTCTGGCCTTCTTTGAAATGGGCAATAGCCTCCTGGACACCGACACCCACGCGACTGGGACCTATAACCTTTGTAGATATAGGAGACAGCAGTCTAGAAAGTTGCAGCCCAAGCCTTCGAGCAGCTCGAATTTTCGCCTGAAGGATTTTTTAATCCCCGGCGATGTGCGCCTCTAAGGGGACGCTATACCTGTCAATCTATTCCTGCCGCTCAGTATTTGCGCATACCCAGAACATCTCTATCAATATTTTAGATCGGGATTGGCACACAGCTTTGTATCGAATGGGGCGGGCTCCAGCATCGAGATGATGGAGCGCCAGATTACTTGTTTGAAGCCTCACAAGGCCGCGGTGGTGAACGTGCCTTGGGTGTAGTTCCACGGGAACTTGTACTCGATTTCAAGAAAGCGGCTAATGCATTCTTTTCTGCTCTTGAAGCACGGCAGCCGGATGAGCCGGAAGCCATTCAATTTAATAATCGCTTCGACAGAGTTTATTTGAACAAAAGTAGGCCACCTCTGCCTTAATCGAACGACGACCTTCGCGGCAACTGCAATTGCAAGATCACAAGACTTGCCCATTAACACTCCTCGCTTACTGACCCCCGACTAACCGCTATAACGTATTCGACTCAACTTCCAAAGCTGTGACCTCGACGGTAATTGAGTTTTGTCAATAAAGTAGCTGCCAAACTCCTCCTTGCAGGAGTTGGAAATCAGGGTCCAATAGGACCCTGGTTTTAAAACGTGTATTCGCATTACAGCGGCGATGACCTGGGAATCAGGATCCGATCGGGGTCCATTGGGTCTGAACGAGATTACAAAAAAATTGTTCTCGCTGCCAAGCGGCGAGAACACAAGAAAGTCATTTTTATGGTTTTAGAATTTTTTTGTCCAAGTTTTCGCGCAAATAAACTTGGGTCCAATCAGGGTCCAATAATGTTCCAAAGTGCTACAACGGATCCAAAATGGGCTGTCGGTGCCGTCTAGTTTCAATTAGTTACGAGTTGTTGAGCCCCTTTCACCGCGGTAACCCGTACAAACCCTGTTGTTTATGTTGGTCTTTTCTGTTGTTGCTCAGGATGGTCTTGCTTGGCGTTCTGTGATCCTGCGCGTGAGCTGGAGCGGCGATTCCGAGGGATCACAGCTATAACTGCTGTACTGATAAATCCAAATCGTTTCATGCATGTCTCTTTCATATCTTCGTAATGTACGCCTGCTTATTGTAAGCTTCCTGTTGTAGTGTTCGCTGGGCTCCCGATGGCTTCGCCAGATACGAGAAGTTCAACTCTTCGATTCTGCTGCCGGCCTGCGACGTTATCATTCGAGGCAACGGGCAATGAATTGCCGAATCCTTTTGCGGTGACCGAGTTTGTGGGTACCCCTTGTTGCACCAGATAATCACGCACCGAACTGGCTCGGTTTTCGGACAATGTTTGATTCATTGCATCGCTCCCCACATTGTCCGTATAGCCGCCGACTTCAATGTTGAGTCCAGGGTAGGAGAGGAGAATGCCGGATACTTTTGCCAGCTTTTCCCGTGCTCCAGGTTTCAACGAGTATTTGCCGGTGTCGAACAGAACGCCAGACATGTTGACAATGAGCCCGCGCGCTGTGTCGTGGGTTTGCAGGATTTTATTCAGCTGCTCGGACAATCGCGTACGCATGGCGGCCTTATCGGCGTCTGCTTGTTGTGCTCTCTGCTGTGCCTGTTGTGCGGCCAAACGTGATTGGTCGGCATCGGCCTGAGATGCGGCTAGCGCGCTTGCTGAGGCAGCCTGGCTATTTGCCATGTCTGCTTTGGCTCTGTCGGAGTCCGACTGGGCTTGCGCCGCTTGGGCCTGAGCCGTTGCTGTATCGGATTCTGCTTGCACCTTTGCTACTTGGGCATTTGCAGCGTCAGATTCCGCTTGGTTCTTGGCGGCTTGTGCCGAGGCCGTGGCGGATTCTGCTTGGGCTGTGGCAAGTTCGGCTTGAGCCTGGTCAGACTGCGCCTTTTCCTTTTGGCGCGTAGCATCATCTGCTTGCGCTTGAGTGTGTAACTGCGCATCGGCAGCGGCTTGACGTTCGTTGTCCAGACGCTCCTGCTCTATCTTCTTGACTGTAATTGCGCGAGCATCTTCGGCGGTCTGCACTGCTTCACGAGCGACCGCGATCATAGGCTTTCTATCGATGTGTTTGCTGGTGGCATCTTCGTCGACTTTGTTCATCAACTGCACAGCATGCTGATAACTGTCGTTAGCGTAGGTCTCGGCTCCTTCAGATTGGGCGATGCGCAATGCATTGCGTGCTTCAAAGAATTCCAGCGGCAACTTGGTATTCAAAACCACGGGATCGAATTTGTAACCGGTGGGAATGTAGCCACCGCGTTCCATGAGTTCATACTTTGTATTCATAGCTTCATTAGTTCCCTTGGTGTCCTCCCGAACCCTGTTTTCGAGTATGACTACATTGCTAGGCTGCCGAACCGCATAATAAGGTTCGGCTGTCACGACCAGAGCAAAGGCCTGAAGGTCCGTGGTAACGTCCAGCTTGCTGCGATGATTATCGCCGACTAAGACCTCTCCCAAGTTCACTGCACGTCCTTCGGGCGAGATTGCCCAGAGAATGTAAGTCAAATATTCATTGCCGAAGGTGGTTGGTTTTTGCAGATTGCCAAATTCCACTTCGATTTCGATGTAGCCCTTCTTGCTTTCTACTTTGGCTTGGCCGTCCGCCTGGGGCATGAGGTCCGTGCCTGCAAAATCCAGCTTCGTGGCTCCACCGCGATGCTTATAGTTGACTGCTTGCACGTTACGACTGACCACGCTCACATGGAATGTGGGCGTGTGTTCTATAGGTTCTAGAGTGAGCGTTTGTGAGTTGGTCTGGGCCAGTGCAGCCACATTTAATAGGATTACCGCTGCTAACAACCACTTTATTTTCAATTTGTCTCCTTAAGGCAAATATCGGTCTTGCTGCGTTGTATTGATCGAGTCTTGTCGGCAGTTTCCCGTTTCGCTGATCCTTTTACGCACCAACGTGAATCCGGGAAAGAGAATGAAAGAGTCCAAAGACATTCAATATCCAGAGAACTACAGCAATCACCACGACGCCATTCAAAATTGATTTGATGGATGACTGCATGGGAATGAAGCGATTCACCAGCCACAGAAGAACACCCACCACGATAAGAACTTCCACCAGTTGAATTAAAGGCATGATGCTTTACCCTCTTCTTCGTGAGCCAACACTTCTGGAAGTGTTGGCCCTAATTAGGTTCGAATCGTGTTCGCCGCAAGGTTCCGCGGCATGAACACAGAAATGCCGATTGGCTGTATGTGGCCGCTCTGCCGAATG
>Ga0134128_10011439_pt1 | contig 10610 bp, 6 predicted proteins | sample KB31754_FD_96462 | JGI IMG/M metagenome (GOLD analysis project Ga0134128, IMG submission 96462) | Terrestrial soil microbial communities with excess Nitrogen fertilizer from Kellogg Biological Station, Michigan, USA - KB3-175-4 | ecosystem: Environmental > Terrestrial > Soil > Unclassified ...
GATCGGTGGTCACAGCGGTCTACGGAAAGCGTCGCCAGGCGCAGGCGGTGATGGCATCGAGCGGATATCTTTCTTCCGGCGATCAGCGCCTGCATTTCGGGCTGGGAGATACCGTTACTGCGGATTTGGAAATCAAATGGCCAAGCGGCGCTCGCGAGTCGATCAAGGGTCTCCGCGCCGATCACCTGGTTACCGTAAAAGAGGGCGCCGGGGTAATTTCGCAGGAGCGATGGGCAAGATGAATCGCGTCCTCGCGGTCCTGTTGCTTATGACATTCGCCGGATCAGCGCCCGCGCAGACGCGCAGTCCTAGTGTGGACGTCTATCTCAGTCGCGGCGCACAGTTCGTGCAGAGTCACATGTTTGAGCAGGCCGCGAGCCAGTTCAAGCAGGCCTTGGCGCTGAATCCGGCGAATCCGCGAGCGCGCCTTGAGTACGCAATTTGTCTTTTCTCATTGGGCCGCAATAACGAAGCGCGTCGCCAATTTGAGAAAGTGGAGCAGTTGGCTGGCGAGTCCGCTTACATAACGTACTATCTTGGAAGGCTCGATCTGCTGTCCAACGATTATGCTTCAGCAATTAAGCGGCTTTCATCCTTGACTGCCAAGCCGCCATTCCCAGACACGGTCTTCTATTTGGGCGAGGCATACATTTCTTCGGGCAAAATGGACGAGGGTATCCAATGCCTGACGAGCGCGGCCAAACTCATGCCCAAAAATTACCGCGTGCATTACCGGCTCGCCCGGGCATATTCAACCGCGGGACGCCCGCAGGATGCGGCGCGAGAGTACAAGTTGTACACGGCTGACCTGAACGAGCGTAAGAATACGGAAACGGAGGTCCGGGCATGCTCCGAGGCGCTGCGAACCCAGCCTTTGACCGCCGCGCGTGAAATTTGCCAGGGAATGTTCGACCCGAATGATCCTGATAAGCTCACATTGCTGGGCCAATTGTATGGTGAAGCGGGAGCTTTCCAGAACGCATTGGATCCGCTGACGCGGGCGGTGCAACTCGACCCTGATTCATTCGAGGCATGGCACAATCTGGGTCTCACTTATTTTCGCTTGAAACAATACCAGAATGCGCGCGATCCCCTGCAACATGCGGTTCGGTTGCATCCTGAGGCATACGGTTCAGTGGTGCTGCTGGGCGCTACGTTGTATATGCTAGGTGATGATGCCGCGGCGTTGCCGATCCTGGAGCACGCTCACCAACTCAATCCATCTGACGCCCAAACCTCGGCTGTGCTAGACAAGCTTCGCGCAGAACAGCAAAATAAATAGATGTCGGCGTCGCTCTGCTCCTAAACTTTAGCGCTTTCCGTCGCCGCTTCTTCGATGCGATGAATCCTGTTCGCGGGCAGGTCTTTTAACGTTTGCCGGATGCCGCTCGGCCATTGTATTTCAAACAATTTGACTGACTTGAACGGACCTATACCGAAGTGCGGACGCGGGTCGCGGGATGCCTGATAACCGGAACTCGTCGACAGCATATCGTATTGAGAGCTTCCATCCTCGGTTGTAACTTTCAGTTGCGCGCCGATACCCATGCGATTGCTTTTGGTCCCGGTCAACTGAAACTTAATCCAGTTGTTGGAATTGGATGTTACGTTGCGCAGAATCCGGGCCTTGTTGCTCAGGGCCGTTGTCACCAGGTCCAAGTGCCCGGTGTTGAACAGATCCCCGACAACACAGCCGCGATAGGGCAGAGCGACTTGCAGCGCCGTTCCACTCTGCTTGGACACATTTTCGAACCTCATGTGTCCGAGGTTGCGGAACACCGAGAGCGGCTCGCCGTAAGTGCGATTGGAAAAATCCGCGATGTTGTCGAGGACGTTCCCGCGAGCAACGCACAGGTCCTTCAGCCCGTCATTGTCGAAGTCTCCAACCGCGTTGGACCAGCCCGACATTTCCATTGTGTACTGCGCGAGTCCGCTCCGGCCTGTGAAGTCATCGAACATGCCCTTTCCGATGTTCCGGAACAGGGGAAAAGTCTCCAGCTCTGTGGCGGTGATCCAGATATCGGGTAGGCCGTCATTGTCTAAGTCGCGGAACTGCGCTCCCATTCCCGAGACTGCCTGACCTGTCTCGGAGAAGGCCACACCCACATCGAGTGCAACCTCTTCGAATCTTTTGCCTCCGATGTTATGGAAGAGGGAGTTGGCCATATTGTCATTGGCGACGAAAATGTCGACGAAGCCGTCGCCGTCGTAGTCGTTGAATCCGATCCCCATTCCCTTGCAAAGCACTTTGGATATGCCTGTTTCTTCTGAAACATCGGTGAAAGTGCCATCGCCATTGTTGTGATACAGGGTGCAATGCAGAGGCTCGTAAAACTTTGGGTGGCAGTAGGAGCGCTCCCGTCCTCCGCCGAGGCAAACAGGATCTCCGTTGACGTGCCAGCGGCAGTAATTTGACACGAACAAATCGAGCTTTCCGTCGTTGTCATAGTCAACCCATCCTGCAGCCGCGCTCCACATCTTTTCGCCTTTGTAGGTGGGCGTGCCTACTCCGGCCTTATCGGTCACGTCAGTGAATGTGCCGTCATGGTTGTTGCGATATAGGTGATTTTTCGTAACGCTTGCGACAAAGATGTCCGGCCATCCATCGTTATCAAAATCGCCGATGGCGGCGCCCATGTCGTAGCCATCGCCCGCAAGCCCGGACTTTTCGGTGACATCGGTGAATGTTCCGTCGCGATTGTTGCGGAAAAGCCGGTTGTAGTACTTGGGCGAATCTTTTTTGAGCGACGGGAGTGCGGCCCCGTTCACAAAGAAGATATCGAGCCAGCCGTCATTGTCATAGTCGATCAGCCCCACGCCTCCGACCATGGTTTCCGGTTGGTTCTTGTTGGGGGTCGGACAATTATTGGTGATGAAATGCACGCCGGACTGGTTGGTAATGTCCTCAAAGCGGATGGTGCTGCTGCCGCGCGCCGGTGCCCAATCCATTCTTGGAACCGCGACTCCAGCAGAAAGGCCCCGTGCGTGGGTGGGCAGGAGCAATCCCGATGCAAACCAGCCGCAGGAACGCAAAAAATCTCGCCTGTTAAAAAACATGACCCCTATACGATCAGGATTCGGAGTGCCACGCTCGCAAGAGCATCCAACGAGAGAACTTCCGCTCCTCGCCAATAAGAACTGTGTGGAACCTCTCAGCGCGAGGCTCTAGCGTGCATCCTCAAACATGTTTTCGCGATTGTCAAGGCGCAAACTGATAGGTCACTTAGCGGTCCGTTAGAGTCGAGAGCGACCTCAGACGCTGGAATTCCGCGCGCTGCTGTGCGGCTTCGCGGCTTCGTCCGGCGGCGGAGAGCGCCAGCGAAAGCGCGAAATGCGCATCCGGGCTACCCGGAGATAATCGGACGGCTGTTTGCAACTCATGCAAAGCGCGAGCATTGTCGCCAGCCCCAAGCCAAAGCTTGCCGCAAACAACGTGGGCGGCGAAATTGTCAGGCGCTAGGACGACGGCTTCCCGAGCATACTTTAAGCCCTGCTTGTAATTGCCTACTCGAAGAAACTCAAAGGCGAGTTGAATGCGGGCTGCGGCGTTCTTCGGGGTGACGGCAATTTCCTGCTGGAATTCCTTCACGGCGGCCGGCGGATCTTCTTTGAGCAGATACACCCCGTACGCGTAATGCATATTGGGCTCAGACGGGTACTCGGCAACCAGTTGCTTCAGCTCCGTTCCGGCCGCAACCCTGTCCTGAAGCGCGACCAGAGCCTGGGCGTGGCCGACCCGCCGAATCAGCAAGGCTCGGTCTTGAGGAATCGCGGTTGGGAGTTTCGGAATGCGCAGCGCCGCGAGCCCAAACGCGTCTAGAAGGTCGGTATCGGCCAGCACCGAGTCTTCCGGCATATTGGGGTTTGCGGCCGCAATCTGGTTGGCAAGCAGCGTCAAGCGCACCAGAGCTATCTCAGGCTGTCCGAATAGGTTCTGCAGGATTCCGTCCTCATAGAGCGCCCTTTGGACGAATGCCGTGTTCGTGCCGAGCCCGAGTCTTATTCCTCGCTCGAATGCAGCCAGCGCATCGTAGTAATGCTTCAGCCTGAACTCGGTTATCCCCAGCATTCCGTAACCCGGACCGGGCTGCGTGTGCTCGGCGGCCACAAAGTGCTGGAATGCCTCACGCGCGTTGCTCAATTGATTGGAATCAAAAAACATCGTGCCCAGATACCACCATCCCTCCGACCAGGACGGCCGGAGTGCCGTGGCCCTTTGAAAAAGCAGGATTGCTTGCGGGACTTGGTTGGCCTCCATGGCCTGCTGCGCGCGCGATGCCAATCGATCGAAAGATTGTGTTTCCGCGGCCCCGGCCGGCGCTGTATGCATTGCGAGCGCAGCCAGCATAACAACTAGGAGCCGCATAGCTTGACCGGCGCTCTTTCGCTGAAGTTTTAATGCTTCGCTTAACATGAACTGGTACCCCATAATACGCTTTCGCAATCAGGCGAACCCGTCGAATATTCGTTGTTTGAAATGGAGCGCTTGCGTTTCCGGCAGGCGTTTCGGTGAATGGGATATGCTCGCCGCTTAAAGCGTGGTTATAATGGCGTCGCCGCACCTTCTTGCAAGGAGCCCGAATTATGAGCCGTTCAGCATTCGCTTTGGCAGCCGCGCTTTTTTGCTCATGCGCCCTCGTCGCCCAAACTCCCGCCGCAAAGCAGGCGTCTGAGAATTCGACGCAAACTCCGGTCATGCGCGTCAACAGCGAAGAGGTATCGCTGGACATGGTTTTTCGCGACAAGAAGGGCAGGGCAGTCGACGATATCCGACCAGACGAAGTGCATGTTTACGAGAATGGGGTTGAGGAGCACCTCAATTCCTTCAGGTTCGTGTCGGGTGGGAATGCGGCCGTTACCAAAGCGGCGGCGACGGTGCCCTCGCTCGGCCCGACACCGCTCGACCCGATGCGGAACGTTCGGCTGGTGACTCTGGTCTTCGAGAATTTGGATACGGAAGGCAAGCGGTTTTTCCGCCAGGCGCTGGAAGATATTGTGAAAATGGCGCCCGAGCAGAACCTTTATTTCTCAGTAGTGGTGATTGATCAGAAGCTGAACATGATTCTGCCGTTCACGAATGACCGCGAGGCCTTGCTGAAAAGCGTTGACAAGTCCGTGATGTGGTCTTTCGCCCAATACGATAGGAATTCGGCTGAGATCGAGTCGCAACTCCGTCAGACTCTCACGAATGGGGAACCTGCCTCTGAGAGCAATGCCACGGGTGACGAGACTACGCCTCCCGCTTTGAGCGGGTCCGCCACCTCAGGGCCGAGTCAGAGCCAAATCAATAACGTTGTTAATTGGAAAATGGCAAAGATGCAGTACGACATGCTCCAGCAGGCGGATGCCTCCGAACGCGAGGCCGGCGCCCGCGGAACTATTGATGCCCTGCTGTCGCTTGTGCGGGCGGAATCCCAATTACCGGGGCGAAAAGTAGTCCTCTATTTCAATCCATCCCTGTTCATTCCGGAAATCGCAAAAGAGCAATACAGCTACATGATCAGCGCGGCAAATCGCGCCAACATCACTTTCTACACGGTGGATCCCAAAGGGCTTGTGACCTGGAGCCAGGAAAATGCGGGGCGGTCCCAATTGAGCGGGGCAACAGGAGAGTTGCGCCGCGAACAGCTTTCAGGCGGTGTTGGCGCGGTGACGCAAGCCGAGGCCCAGGTGGATGAGACTGCGGAAAACGGGATACGGTCGAACCCCCTGCTCTGGTTGAAGGATTTGGCGCAGCAGACGGGGGGCGCAACCATTGCCAACACCAACGATCTCAATGCACCGCTCAGAATGGTGATGAACGAGGTGCAGAGCTATTACGAAGCATCCTACGATCCGCACATCAAGGTGTTGGATGGGAAGTTTCGCCGCATTTCCGTTCGCGTGGACAGGCCCGGAATCGTGGTCCATTCCCGGAGCGGATACTTCGCCTTGCCTCGGCTGGCGAGCGGACAGCATCTTTTGGCCTACGAAGTGCCTCTGCTGAAAGCGTTGAGCGCGCCAACTCGCCCCGATGGAGTACCGTTGCAGGCAGCAGCGGAAAGATTCAGCGAGCGCGGGCCGAATATTCAATATATGGTCACGCTGCAGGTTTCCCTGAAGGAACTGACCTTCGCGCCGCAGAAGGACGGCAAGAGCGCTCTGCTGGACGCGCCCTTGCTCGCGGTGATTCGAAACTCCTCCGGCGATATCGTGGAAAAATTCAGTAAGCCGTTCGCCGTGCAGGAACCACTGTCAGCCGTGGATCGCCTTAAGAAGGGATACTTGATTCAATCGTTTCCGACCGAGCTTGCGCCCGGAACCTATACGTTGGAAGCGGTCATTATGGATCGGGGAGACAACAAGACCGGGGTAAAACAGAGCACATTCACAGTTCCCCAGCCTACTGACAAACTTGCGATTAGCGACGTGGTGATTATCGACCGGACTGACAAGCTGAAGGACAATAAGATCGTAAACCCGTTCTATTTTCCGGGAGGAAAGATTTCCCCGAGCCTGAATACATCTCTCAAGGGAGGTTCTGGAAACGTTCTGCCCTTCTACTTCGCTGTGTATCCTGATCCTACAATCAAGGACGCTCCAAAGCTGACCATGGCATTTTACAAAGAAAATCAGTATCTGGGTTCGGCGGAAGCGCCATTGCCGCCGGCTGGGAAGGACGGGCGAATTCCGTACATCGCTGATCTTCCCGCCGATAAGTTCACACCGGGCTCTTATGAAATTCGCCTCGGCGTAACACAGGGTGCCTCCACGGTTGAAGAAACAGTGGACTTCAGCGTGGACTAGGAAGAGTAAGGGATCTGCGCTAAAAAGTGGGGAATAAAGTGGTGCGGTGGTTGACATTTCTGGTCCTGCTGGCCGTGGGAGTCGCAGCGGCGCAGGATGACTCCTCATTGCAATTGCTGCGGAAGGCGGTTGAGCTTCAAAAAGCGGGAAAACTCGCGGAAGCCATAACAGACTACCGGACCTTCCTGAAGGCTCATCCCGAAGCGGCCCCGGTCCGCTCGAATCTGGGGGCGGCGCTGGCTGACGAAGGCCATTACGCCGATGCCGTTACGGAGTATACCCTCGCCTTGAAAGCCGATCCATCGAATGACGGCATCCGCCTGAACTTGGGGCTCGCCTGGTACAAAATGGGCAATATCGCGAAGGCGGTGAGCGAGTTCGAGGTAGTTTACGCGGTGCAGTCAGCCAACGACCCCAATCATCGGCGCCTCGCGCTTCTACTGGCGGAGTGCTATCTGCGCCAAGGGAAAAATGACCGAGTGGTATCGCTGCTGGACCCGATTCACGCGTCGGAACCGAATAATTATGCCCTGGATTACCTGCTCGGCACCGCACTGCTGCATGAGGGGCAGACAATGCGTGGGACACTCCTGATTCAGCAACTGCTCCAAGACGGAAATACTGCTCAAGCTCATATGCTCATGGCATATACGCAATACAAGGCCCACGATAAGGGCAAGGCGCTCGTGGAGGTGAACCGTGCGATTGCACTCAACCCTGACCTGCCGGAAGCGTACAGCCTTCGTGGACGGCTGGAGTTTCTCGAGGCCAACCCAAAAGCCTCCGAGGCTTCCTTTCACAAAGCCCTTGCTCTGGATCAGAACAATTTCGACGCGCTGTTGTGGCTGGGAACACTGCTCCGTCAGGAGGGCCGCCTGGCCGAAGCCGGGGAGTATTTGACCCGCGCGCTGCAATTGCAGCCTGCCGAGATACGGGTTCGTTTTCAGTTCGCGCGATTGTGTTCCGACGAGGGGAATAATCAGCGCGCCGCGGAAATTCTACAGGCGCTCATCAAGGATCATCCTGAGTACACTGAGGCGCATCGCACCCTGGCAACCATCTATTTCCGTTTGGGGCGCCCCGCCGATGGCCGCCGCGAAAAGAAAATTGCGGACGAGATGGACTCCGCGATTCGGCAACGAAACGAGGCACGAGGGCGGAGCATGACAAAATGAAGCTGTGCAGTGTGTTCCTCCTGTGCTTCGCAGCTCTAGCCGCGGGCCAGCCCAACTCCCAAAACTTTGAGCACCTGTCCCAGAGCGCCGAGCAGGCGTATGCGGCCAACCACAATCAAGAGGCTTTGAATCTCTACGCTCAAGCCGTGAAGCTGCGGCCCGAGTGGGCGGAGGGCTGGTGGGCAATCGGCATGATCAATTACGAGCAGGACCACTATCCCCAGTGCCGCGACGCGCTCACCCGCATGGTCGGCCTGGACAAGTCGGCCGCTCCCGGCTGGGCCCTGCTTGGCCTGTGCGAATTTCGTACTGGCCAGTATGACCTGTCCTTCCAGCACCTGAAACGGGCCCATATGCTGGTTCCTGTCACGGAATCCGGAGGGCAGCTCATGACCATGGCGAATTACCATTTGGCTTTGCTGCTTACCCGTCAGGGAGCATTTGAGTTGGCGCAGGAAATGTTTGTTGAGGTCGCCCTCAGAACCAGCAACAACCCCGAAATGGTCTTTGCCTCCGGCGTGGCGTCCCTGCGGATGCCTATTTTCCCGTCTGAAGTTCCGGCGAACCAGAGACACGTGGTGTCTATGGCCGGAAAGGCCTTCTGGGATCTCGCACTGGAGCACACGGAACAGGCTGAATCCGACTTCAAGGCGCTCGTCGCCGCCTATCCGGACTTCCCGAATGTCCACTACTTCTACGGGACATTCCTGGCGGCACACGATCCACGGCAGTGCGCGCCCGAATTTTTGGCGGAGCTACGGGCCAATCCGAACAGCGTACCGGCCAGGGTCCAGCTCACGCTTCGCTACATTGTGGAAGGAAAAACGGCCGAGGCCTTGAAGTATGCCAAACAGTCAGTGACGCTCAGCCCCGATTCGGTTGGAGCGCAATTGGCCCTGGGCGAGGCCCTCCGAGCAGTGGGTGATCACGGAAATGCCCTCGCCGCCTACCAGGTGGCTGAAAAACTCGACCCGGTAAGCCCCAAGATTCGGCTTTATCTCGCAAAGGAATACCGCGCGCTCGGCCGGCCAGAAGACATGCGCCGGGAGCAGTCCGAGTACCGTCGCTTGAAGGCTGAACAGCCGAACTGGCCCTGATTTGCGGCGAATTCTTCGGAAACCGCCCCTATCTAAAATTCTACAAAAACGTTTTACATAATTTACTTGACATTTCCGATTTAGACGGGGTATAAGTTTCGTCCAGTTATACTAATTCGATTTACTGCAATATAAAAGCTTCGCAGGTGCTGGCTCGGGGAATTCCCCGGAACGACTTTTTCAGCCGCTTGCACGCTGGGTCCGCGGCTTAAAGCAAAAACGGCGGCGGATGTGTATTTCTTAGGAGGTTGTGTATGAGTTTGTTTCGGAGTCCCATCTCTGCGTTCAGATTCTGGGCGGCCGCCGGGCTGGCCGTTCTCGTCGCTACAGCCCTCATTTCCACAGTCCCATCTGCGCGGGCACAGTCAAGCAGCGCGACCCTCAGCGGGACGGTTCTAGACGTCACGGGGGCGATCGTTCCGGGCGCGACTGTCACTCTGAAAAACCAGGCGAGTGGCGACAAACGTACCGCGGTCAGCAACAACGACGGATTTTTTAACTTCGCCGCGGTCCCTCCCGGCACCTATACAGTCAGAGTCACAAGGCAGGGCTTCGCTGCCTGGCAGGCAAGTGGCATTGTCCTGTCATCCGGCGATAACCGCAGTGTGAGAGGAATCGCGCTGAAGGTTGGCGAGGCAGACCAGACTGTATATGTCAGCGGCACCACCACTCAAATCACGCCGACGGACTCGGGCGACAAGTCGTTCACCATCAATGAAAAAATTCTGCAAAACGTCTCTATCATCGGCCAGAACGCCGCGGAATTCATCAAGATCATGCCCGGCATGGCCATGACAGGCGGCGCACTGAACCAGGCCTCGTTTTCGGCACAGGACGAGCGTACAGGGAATGGCCCGGTGGGAAACTTTTCAGCCAATGGCCAGCGCACCGGGGCACTCGACATTACGTCGGACGGCGCGCACATCATTGACCCGGGTTGCAATTGCGGCCAGGCTGAAAACACCAACACCGAGATGACCTCGGAAGTAACGGTGATGACCTCGAACTTCGGTGCGGATTCCGCAAAGGGCCCTGTGGTCATCAACACGGTCAGCAAATCCGGCACCCAGCAGTTCCATGGCGAGGCGTATTTGTACTCGCGCTACTACGCGCTGGATGCCAATGACTGGCTGGGCAACAACGCTGGCGTAAATTCGCAGGGGCAGCCAATTGCGCCCCGGCCCCAGACCAAATACTTCTTCCCGGGGTTCCAGATTGGCGGTCCGGTCATTATCCCCAAGACCAATTTCAATCACAATCGCGATAAGCTCTTCTTCTTCTTCGGCACCGAGTACTACAGGCAGAACGTAAACAACGGCATTTACCATGCAGTGGTACCGACGCAGGCTATGCGCGCGGGTGATTTTACTGATGCCGGATACATGAAGGATCTTCTGGGATCTGCGATCAACAACGTGCCGAACAATGGCGGTCCTAATGGGAATGGGTACAGCAATGGAATGATTAATCCCGGCCAGATCGACCCGAGTGGGCAGGCGCTGATGAATATTTACCCGCTGCCTAATGCGGATCCCACGGCCAACGGAGGCTA
>Ga0134128_10011440_pt1 | contig 10610 bp, 9 predicted proteins | sample KB31754_FD_96462 | JGI IMG/M metagenome (GOLD analysis project Ga0134128, IMG submission 96462) | Terrestrial soil microbial communities with excess Nitrogen fertilizer from Kellogg Biological Station, Michigan, USA - KB3-175-4 | ecosystem: Environmental > Terrestrial > Soil > Unclassified ...
GAAGCCTTCGCGGGTCGGCGCGGCGACCGCGGGGCCGCCCTCCTCGCGCCAGGTGAAGCGGGCGTCGTCGGGGCCGGCCGTCCAGCCGATCCGCACGCGACCGGCCGGGCGGGATAGGGCCCCGTACTTCAGGGCGTTGGTGGCGAGCTCGTGGAACAGCAGGCCAAGCCCGATGGCGACGTCGTCCTCCAGCTGCACCGGCAGCCCCGGCGTGATGTCGAAGCGGGCGAGCTCGAAGGGCTCCAGAGCGCGCTCGACGAGCTGCTGCAGGTCCGCGGCCGCGCCGCCCTTCAGCACCACGTCCTGGGCGCGCACCAGGGCCTCCAGGCGCCCGTTGATGATCCGCTCGGCCTCGCCCGCCGACTGCGCGCTGCGCGCGCTCTGGCTGACGATGGCCATGATCACGAAGAGCGCGTTGCGGTTGCGGTGGGCGAGCTCGCCGACCAGGGTCTGCAGGCGCCCTTGCGCCTCGGTCAGGCCGGCGCGGCTGCGGCGCAGGTCGCCGATAGTGTCGGAAAGCGCCGCGCCCACCGCGATCACCAGGCCGCCGGCGATCCAGAAGGCCCCGATGGCCCAGAGCGCCGAGGCGTCGAACGGGATCGGCAGGACGAGCACCGCCACGCTCGCCAGCGCGAGGCAGGTCACCCCGCCGGCGTAGCGGCCGAGCGCCGAGGCTGCGACCAGCGCCGGGAAGTAGGTGATGAACGGCAGCTCGCGGCCCAGCGCGCCGTGGACGCCCACCCGCACGGCCGTCGCCGCCGCCGCCAGGCCAGCGCCGAGGAGGATCGCTTCCCAGACCTTCGGCGCCCGATCGGGCAGCCACGCACGCCACGCCAAGCTTGCCCCTCCTTTGCCCCGCATGTGGCCCAACTCAGGGGTGCAGGCAAGGCCGCGCTCTGACGGTGTCCTCGGACAACTGGGCGGACGCCCGCGCCGGCTTCCGTGTTAGGGCTTGGGCGTCGCCAGGAGGCCCCGATGAACGCGATCCTGTTCACCAGTGCCGCGGTGTTCGACGGCGTCGGGCCGGAGCTTCGGCCCGGCTGCCAGGTGCTGGTGGCCGATGGGCGCATCCAGGCGGTGTCGGACAAGGCCGTGAAGCCGCCGGCCGATTGCGAGACGCTGGACCTGGGCGGGCGCACCGTGATGCCCGGCCTGATCGACGCCCACGTGCACATCTGGGCCACCGACCTCGACATCGTGAAGCTGATCACCCGGCGCACCGAGTACCTGGCCGCCTTCGCCTACCGGTCGCTGGCGGCGATGCTGGACCGCGGCTTCACCACCGTGCGCGACGCGGGCGGCACGGACATCGGCTACGCCCAGGCGCTCAGGGACGGCCTGGCCACGGGCCCGCGCCTGCTGCACGCCGGCAAGATCCTGACCCAGACCGGCGGCCACGGCGATTTCCGCCGGCCGGGCGACTTCTCCTGCGCCTGCGAGCTGCGCGAGGGCGGCGGGGCGCGCTTCGCCCACGTCGTCGACAGCCCCGACGAGGTGCGCAAGGCGGTGCGCGAGGAGCTGCGCCAGGGCGCCCGCCAGATCAAGATCATGGGCTCGGGCGGCGTGGCGAGCCCCTCCGACCCGATCGACCGCACCCAGTTCTCGGACGACGAGATCAGGACGGCGGTCGAGGAGGCCCGCCGGCATGGCGCCTATGTCATGGCCCACTGCCATCCCGCCGAAGCCGTGCGGCGCTGCGCCGAGCTGGGCGTGCGCTCGATCGAGCACGCCACCCTGATCGACCAGGACGCCGCCGACGCGGTGGCTGAGGCCGGCGCCTTCGTGGTGCCGACGCTGGCCACCATCTGGGCGCTGCTGGAGGACGGCGACAAGCTGGGCCTGCCGCCGGTCAGCCAGGAGAAGCTGCGCCAGGTCTCAGGCGGCGTGCTGCAGGGCCTGCAGGTGATGCAGCGCTCAAGGCTGAAGGTGGGCTTCGGCACCGACCTCCTGGGCGCCCAGCAGGACCGCCAGGGCACCGAGTTCAAGCTGCGGGCCCAGGTGTTCTCGACATTGGAGATCCTGCAGCAGGCGACCAGCGTGAACGCCGAACTGCTGCAGCTGGAAGGCGAGGTCGGCAAGGTCGCCGAGGGCTACGCCGCCGACCTGATCGTGGTGGACGGCGACCCGCTGGCCGACATCGAGGTGCTGGGCCGCGGCGGCGAGACCCTGCCGGTGATCCTGCAGGCCGGCCGCTTCCACAAGCGCGCGATCTAGCCCCGGCTGACGGGCGAAGCTTGGGGTTGCGGCCTCAGCGGAAGGCGAACGACAGGCGCGCGCCCAGGAAGCGGCCCTGCGGGTCGGCGCCGTAGGCTTGGCTCTTCGCCCGCTCGTCGAGGCTGTCGGGCCGGCCGCAGAGGAAGCCGATGGCGCCGCTCGCGCGGTCGCGGTCGAAGCGCCGGTCGATCGAGGTCCTGGCGAGGCCAGGCGCCGGCAGCGCGTGCTCCTGGCGGTCGGGCGCCAGCACCGCGGCGTTGAGCGCGGCCGCCGCGTCGGCCTTCGGCGCCGGCGTCAGGTCCAGCCGGACGGGCTCGGCGCGCGCCGCGCCGGCCAGCGCCAGGGCGCAGGCGGCGGCGACGATCGGAACGGCGGCGATGCGCATCGCGGTCTCCAGAGGGCCTTCGCCCATTGTACGCCGGAAACCGGCCCGCGGTTACAACGGCTACTCGGCGCCGGCCGGGCTCGCCGCGCCCTTGGCGGCGGCTTCCTTCTCCTGGCGCCGCGCGCCGCCCAGCATGCCGGGCAGCGCGTAGTTGCCCTCGTGGCAGGCGTATTCGTAGATGATCCCCGGCATCGGGCCGAACTCGTACTCGCCGCCCCAGGGCTGGGCCCAGGTGTCCGGATCCTCGACGGTAAAGGCGTAGCGCAGCCGCTGCTTGCCGACCCGGGTGAACCGCTCGGTGACCTTCAGGTGCTTCCACGAGCCCATGAAGTTCTGCGACTGCGGGATGTTGGTGGTCTCGACCACCAGGGTGTCGCCATCCCAGTGGCCGATGGAGTCGCCGAAGTAGGGGCGGGTGTCGTCGGTGCGGTGCTGGCCGTTCAGCCGGATGACCCGGGTGTCGTGGTTCATCTCGACCTGGATGACCACCGCATCGGGGGTCTGCACGATGTTGTAGTCGTTGTTGTAGAAGCCGTTGGGGAACATCGGCGGCCCGCCATTGCGGCCGAAGCCGATGATGCAGCGCTCGCCGAGCGAACGGTTCTCCGGATTGTCGAAGCTGCCGAGGCCGCCGCGGAAGCCGCCCGCGGCGCCGGCCTTGATGGGCTTCGGGGGCTTGCCGTCGGCGGTGGTGATCAGGCTGGTGCGCGGCTCGCCCTTCACCCGCATCACCGAGGCCCCCGGATCGAGCCAGCCGCGGTTGTAGCCGCCCACGTCGCCGCCGGCGGCGGCGAACTCGGGCCGGATCTTGGCCGGGTCGACCTTCGGCGCGGCGGCAGGCGCGTTGGGATCGGTCGGCTTGTTGCCGTCGGCGACCTCCTCCTGGACGGCCTGCTCGGCGGCCTTCACCTCGGCGGGGGTCATCACGGCGCGGTCGCCGTACTTGGCCGGGCGCATCATCGGGGTCAGCGTGGCGTTCGACCAGTAGCCCTGCAGGTCGGGCTGGCCGAACGGCAGGCGCGGCGCCCTGTAGGCGGCTTCCGCCTTGGCGAGGGCCTGACCGCGGGCGTCCAGCTGGACGGGCGGCTGGGCGGCTGGCGCGGCGGCGAAGGCGGCGGTCGCGACCGTCGCGGTCGCAAGCGCGGTCCCGATAGCGAGAAGGGCGCGGGTCAAGTCGAAGGCTCCAAAATGTGGGTTGCGTCGGAATGCGTCGGCGCGAGGGGCGCTCGTATACCGTCGATACGGGCGGCTGGCGATGCGGCGTCTTTACAGGCGTGGTGTCGCCCCCAAATGTCGACCCCGACATAAACTTCCGCGGCCCACGGGAATGCGCCGCCGGCGGTGGTCGCCACGGCCTTCGCAGGCGGCTTCCTTAATAGTCCTTTGGGGTTTTGCGCGGATAACCGCCGGGACGGCCGCAGAAGCGGTCCGGGAGACTTCTGCGCGTGGCCTCGACGAACGAGCGCATCTATCGCAGCCTTCGCGGCCTTGAGAAGACCGCCTCGACGAGTCGTGTGCTGAACCTCGCCGCGCTCGCCGTACGCCACCAGGGCAACCCCGAACACTCCGAGAAGCCGCTGTTCAGGAGCACGGTGCTGAACGGCGCGGTGGTGGTGAAGCACCGGCTGCGCGTCGAGGAGGTGGACCTCTTCGACGGCATGACGCGCAGCGCCACCAAGCTGATCGTGCCGTTCGACAAGGCCGACCTGTCGCTGGGCGGCCGTTCGGTGTTCGTGGGCGAGAAGGGCTGGACCTCCATCCTGCAGGATCTGCGCGGCTCGAGCGAGGAGATGGTCCGCGACGCCGACATCCTGGAAGCCATCGACCACCTGCCCTCGCTCGACCCCTTCCTGCTGCGCGAGCACCTGAAGCGGATGAGTTTCGACGTCTCGCCGACCTATTTCGACATCTCCCAGGCCGACGTCGACCGCATGCAGAAGTTCGTCGGCGGCGAGATCACCCGCCTCATCGACCTGGCCTATGGCGGCCAGGGCGGCGGCGCGGCCACCAACAAGCTGGTCGAGGCGCTGCTTTCGTCCAAGACCGACGAGCGGCTGGAGCCGCTGCGCATGACCCTGCAGCTGGAGGGCGAGAGCTACCGCGAGGGGATCTTCTGCTGGAAGGGCTTCCTCTACTACAAGTGGGCGCTGAACACGCTCTGGCCGCAGCTGAAGGAGGTGCTGCTGGAGCTCTCCAAGGTGCGCGTGCTGGGCCCGCGCGAGCGCGACCTGCTGGTCGTGGTCGAGGAGATGAAGGTCCGCCTGCGCCACGCACTGGAGCAGCAGGTCAAGACCGTGATGGGCTACCTGAAGAGCTACGACAAGGTGTTCGAGCAGCTGACCGGCGACGGCAACGCGGTGGCTTTCCGCGACTTCCTGCTGAAGTCGCCGGAGCTGTTCACGGCGCTCGGCGAAGGCGCCGGCACGGTCAGCCACGTGGCCAGCTTCTGGCGCTACCGCTTCCCGCAGGGCCGACCGCTGATGGCGCCGATGGGCGAGCTGATCGACCTGTTGCAGGACTTCGAGGCCGGCCTGGGCGTGGAAAACCACCCCATGGGCTACGCGGCCTGACGCCGCGGGGTCAGCCCGGCCCAAACTGAGCCCTAGGCGACGGCTCTACTCAGGGTTACCCTGTTGTCGAGGGACGGCTTTTCGGAGCTGTCACATGCGTAGTCTGGGGCGCAGCGGGGCAAACCTGTTCCTGCTTGCGGGGCTGGCCTCGGGAGGGCCGGCCGCCGCCGCGGCGCTGGAGGCGCCGGCGTGGGCGATCACGCCGGAGGACGGCGCCTGCCGCACCGATCTCGAGCTGGTCAGCCATTCGGGCGCGGTGGCGCCGGTGGCGCTGATCTCCGACGGCGAGCGGGTGATCCTGCGGTTCGCCAAGTCCGATGCGCCGGCCGAGGCCTTCCTGCCGATCCGCATCGACCAGAAGCCCTATTCCAACCTGGTCCGCCGCACCGGCGAGGAGGGCGTGCAGCTGATGGGCCTCTCCGACGAAACGCTGGCGGCGCTGAGGCGGGGCAAGACGCTGTCGATCGCCTGGCTGGGCGAGGAGGCGGTCTCCGGCTCGCTGAGCGGCGCGGCGCAGGGCATCGCCGACCTGCGGACCTGCGGGGCGCAGGTGGCCGGGCAGCGCCGCGCCCGCGAGGCCGAGTTGGACGTGCAGCGGGCGCGCGCCGCGGCCGAGGCCCGCGCCAAGGCGGTCTCCGACGAACAGCTGGCCGCCGCCAAGGCCCAGACCGCCGCGGCCGAGGCCGAGCGCGAGCGGGTGGCCGCCGAGGCCCGCAAGGCCAACGCCGAGGCCGAGGCGCTGAACGCCCAGGCCGAGCAGTCCAAGGCCTATGCCGACCAGGAGCGCCAGCGGCAGGTCGACGCCGACCGCGCCGCCTATGCGCGCGACTACTACTACCGCGACCGCCCGCCGCCCCCGCCCGATCCCGGCTGGGGATACTACCGGCCCTACTATCCGCGGTAGGGCGCTTGCGCAGGCCAAGCGCGCGGGCGTAGGTCGGCCGTTCCATCGGAGTACGACCTTTGCGCCTGCCTGTCCTCGCCGCCGCCGTCGCGTTCGCCGCGACCTGCGCCCACGCCCAGCCGCTGCCGGCCGAACACCCGCTGTTGCGTGAGGTGGCCGCCCAGGTCTCGGCGGAGCAGCAGCACGCGGTGATCGCCCGGCTGGTGGGCTTCGGCACGCGCCACACGCTGTCGGACACCCGCTCGCCCACCCGCGGCATCGGCGCGGCGCGGCGCTGGGTGGCCGCCGAGTTCGCGGCCATGTCGAAGGACTGCGGCGGCTGCCTGACCGTGGAGACGCCCAGCCAGACGTTCACCGGCCGCCGGATCCCCAAGCCGACCGAGGTGATGGACGTGCTGGCCATCCAGCGCGGCACCAGCGACCCCGACCGGGTGATCGTGATCTCCGGCCACCTGGACTCCCGCGTCACCGACGTGATGAACGCGACGTCCGATGCGCCGGGCGCCAACGACGACGCCTCCGGCGTGGCCGCGGTGATGGAGGCGGCGCGCGTGCTCTCGAAGCACCGCTTCGCCGCGACCCTGGTGTTCGCGGCGCTGTCGGGCGAGGAGCAGGGGCTGGATGGGGGCAAGGTGCTCGCCGACTACGCCACGGCCCATGGCTGGCGCGTCGAGGCCAACCTCAACAACGACATCGTCGGCAACACCGAGGGGCTGAACGGCGTGCGCGACTCCACGCGCGTGCGGGTCTTCTCCGAAGGCACCAAGACGGTGGAGACCAAGGAGGAGGCCGACAAGCGGCGCTACAGCGGCGGCGAGGTCGACAGCCCCTCGCGGCAGATCGCGCGGATGATGGCGGGGCTCGCCGGCCGCTACCTGCCGGACCTTCGCGTGACCATGGTCTACCGGACGGACCGGTACGGACGCGGCGGCGACCAGACCCAGATGCTGAACGCGGGCTTTCCCGCCGTCCGCGTGACCGAGGCGGCCGAGAACTACCACCGCCAGCACCAGGACCTGCGGGTGGAAAACGGCATCCGCTACGGCGACGTGATCGAAGGCGTGGACTTCCGCTACCTGGCCAACGTCACACGGCTGAACGCGGTGACCATGGCGGCCATGGCGTCGGCGCCCGCCCCGCCGACCGGCGTGCAGATTTCCGGCGGGGTCTCCGACGACACCACCGTAAAGTGGACGCCCGCCAGGGACGCCGCGCTGAACCGCGTCTGGTGGCGCGAGACGACCGACCCGCAGTGGCGCCACGCCCGCGAGGTCGCGCCCTCCGGCCAGGCGGTCCTGAAGGACGTGATCATCGACGACTGGTTCTTCGGCCTCTCCGCGGTCTCGGCGGACGGCTGGGAGAGCCCGGTGGTCTTCCCGGGCCCCGCCGGCGCCTGGGCGGCCCACGAGGCGCCGCCGGCGAAGGCGCCCTGATGCCGCGCGCGAGTTCTCCTCGTCCACGTGACGCGATGCGGCCACCCCCGATGCGCAGATGGCGGGCGCCGGCAAATCGGCTAACCTTGCCTTGAGAGGCGGGGCGCTAGCCTGGGCACATGGTGAGCTGGAAGTCTCGTGCGGCGATCTGCGGCGTGCTGGCGGCGCTCGCGCCGCCATCCGGCGCCCGCGCGGCGGTCTTCGCCGTGCTGCAATCGACGCCCGACGTGGTCACCGTGCTCGACCCCGCGGCGATCCAGACGGTCGGGCAGACCGCCGTGCGGCGGGCCTGGAGCGTCAGCGTCAAGAAGGTGCTGACCGAAGGCGGGCCGCAGCAGCCAGGGTACGTGCGCACCCTGACCGAATACGACTGCGTGGCCCGGCAACTGCGCTGGCGGACGTTCCAGGTCTATTCGCGGTTCGGCGACCTGGTGATGAAACAGGACAACCGCGACGACGTCTGGGGCCCGGCGCCGGACGCCGGCGAGAGCGCGGCGGCGATGAAGGCGGTGTGCGACGGCTCGGTGGGCGGCGCGGTGATCGCGGCGAATTCGGTGAGCCAGCTGGTGCTCACCCTGATGCAGGCCTGGGACGCCCAGGCGCCCCTGCCGCCGCCGCAGGTCGTCGACCCTGCGCCGAAGAAGAAGCCGGGCGCCAGGGCCAAGGCCCGCAAGGGCAAGGCTTGAAGATCGCCGTCGTCGCGGTGGGCCGGCTGGGCCGCGACCCGGCCGCCGCGCTGGCGAAGGCCTATGCCGATCGCGCCACCGCCGCCGGCCGCGCCCTCGGACTGGGGCCCGTCGACGTCGTCGAGGTCGAAGGCCGCAAGCCCGGCCGGGCGGCCGAGGCGGATGCGCTGCGCCCGCACCTGGCGGGCGGCCACATCATGGCCTGCGACGAGCATGGCAAGGCGCGCACGTCCCGCGCCTTCGCGCAGGAGATCGCGGCCTTGCGCGACCGCGGCGTGCGGCGGCTGGCGTTTGTGGTCGGCGGGGCGGACGGGCTGGACCCTTCGCTGTTGGCGCAGGCGGACGCCACGCTGGCCTTCGGGCCGCAGACCTGGCCGCATGCCCTGGCCCGCGTCATGCTGACCGAGCAGCTCTATCGCGCCGTGACCATCCTGGCCGGATCGCCCTATCATCGGGACTGATGCGACTATCCCTCGCCGTTCCGGCCTCGCTTTGCGTCCTGACGCTGGCCGCCGTCGCCCTGGCCGCCTCCGGCGAGCGGCTGGCCCGGCTGAACGTGCAGGAGACCGAGCTCTCGGCTGAGCAGGCGCGCAACGTGAGCCAGCTGGCGCGGCTGCTGTCGGTGCTGGCGGAGCTGAAGCGCGATCCGCCGCCGGCCTTGCTGGTCTCGCCGAAGGACGCCAAGGCGGCGGTCCGCGCCGCGATCCTCGTCAAGGCCATGACGCCCGACCTTCAGGCGCGCGCCCTGGGCTATGCGCGCGAGGCCTCGGAGATGATGCGCCAGCGCCGGCTGGCGGCGGTGGAGAGCGAGGCGCTGTTCACCACCGAGAGCGCCCGGGCCGAAGCCGTCCCGCCCCCGCCCGGCCCGCAGCCGGCCCTGCGCGGCCGCGCCGGGGGCGACTACGGCGGAGGCGCCATCACCGCGCCCCAAAGCCTTTCTATCCCCGCGAGCGGCCCGGTCGTGCGGCGGTTCGGGGAGGCGTTGTCCAGCGGTGGGCGATCGAACGGCCTCACCATCGCCGCGGCGGCCGGGGCGCAGGTGGCCAGTCCAGGCGCCGGAGCTGTGCAGTATGTCGGCCCCGTGAAGGGATGGGGCGTCATCTTGATATTAAGACTGGTGGGTGGATACCATCTCGTGCTTGCTGGCCTCGAACGAACGTCGGTCTCGGTCGGGCAATCTGTCGCGGCGGGAGAGCCTGTCGGATGGATGCCGGATAGCCGACAATCCGCAGGCCCGAAAGGCTCCAGGGAACTCTACCTGGAGGTAAGGGAACAGGGCGCGCCGGTGGACCCGTCGCGCTGGTTGAACAAGACGGGCTGAGCGTCGTTCCCGCCAAGCGGGACCATCGCTTGCAAAGGGGGCCCGAATTCGAAGGCGGTCATGTGGGCCGCAAAGGGAGCCTTAGGCAGGCGATGAAGAAGTACCTCCTGATCGGCGTTTCGGCGTTCGTGCTCGGCGCGGGCTCGATGGCCTATGTGAGCCAGCACGCCATGGCCGCGGCGACTCCGCGGGCCAACACCTACCGGATGCTCGGGCTGTTCGGCGACGTGCTGGACACCGTCGAGCGCCAGTATGTGACGCCGGTCGACGACACCAAGCTGATCCACGCCGCCCTGGACGGCATGCTGACCTCGCTGGACCCGCACTCGGGCTACCTCGATCCCGAGGGCTTCGACGACATGCGCGACCAGACGCGCGGCGAGTACGGCGGCCTGGGCCTGGAGGTCACCACCGAGGACGGCGTGGTCAAGATCATTTCGCCGATGGACGACACCCCGGCGGCCAAGGCCGGCCTGAAGCCCGGCGACTACATCACCGCCGTCAACGGCGACAGCGTGCTCGGCCTGTCGGTCAACGACGCGGTCAAGCAGATGCGCGGCAAGCCGGGCGAGGCGGTCACCCTGACCATCGCGCGCGAGAAGTCCGACCCGTTCGACGTGAAGCTGGTGCGCGAGGTGATCAAGCCGAAGTCCGCCACCGCCAAGCTCGAGGGCGACTACGGCGTGCTCCGGATCTCCAACTTCAACGAGAAGACCACCGACGAGGCCCAGGAGGCGTTCGCCGCCATCAAGGCCAAGAACCCGAAGATGAAGGGGCTGATCCTCGACCTGCGGCGCAATCCCGGCGGACTTCTGGACCAGGCCGTGGGCGTCTCCGACCTGTTCCTCGAGGGCGGCGAGATCGTCTCCCAGCGTGGCCGCGATCCGCGCGACGTGGAGCGCTACAACGCCCGTCCGGGCGACATCACGAACGGCCTGCCGATGGTGGTGCTGATCGACAGCGGCACGGCCTCGGCCGCCGAGATCGTCGCCGGCGCCCTGCAGGACCGCAAGCGCGCGGCCATCGTCGGCCTGACCAGCTTCGGCAAGGGCTCGGTGCAGACCGTGATCCCGCTGCGCGGCGGCATGGACGGCGCC
>Ga0134128_10011441_pt1 | contig 10610 bp, 9 predicted proteins | sample KB31754_FD_96462 | JGI IMG/M metagenome (GOLD analysis project Ga0134128, IMG submission 96462) | Terrestrial soil microbial communities with excess Nitrogen fertilizer from Kellogg Biological Station, Michigan, USA - KB3-175-4 | ecosystem: Environmental > Terrestrial > Soil > Unclassified ...
AGCTCGAGGATCTCGGCGATCGACTTGCCGCGATAGAGCACCTCGAGCGTCTCGCGATTGTAGCGGCGGCCCTTACATTCCTCGCACGTCACATACACATTCGGCAGGAAGTGCATCTCGATGGCGATGACGCCGTCGCCCTGGCAGGTCTCGCATCGGCCGCCTTTGACGTTGAACGAGAAGCGCCCGGCGCGGTAGCCGCGCGCGCGCGCGTCGGGCAGCATCGCGAACAGATCGCGAATGAACGTGAAGAGCCCCGTGTACGTCGCGGGATTCGACCGCGGCGTGCGGCCGATCGGCGACTGGTCGATCTGGATGACCTTGTCGACGAGCTCGATGCCATCGATGCCGGCGTGCGCGCCCGGCTCGTCGGTCGCCCGGTAGAGCGTCCGCGCGAGCGACCGGTAGAGGATTTCGTTGACCAGCGTCGACTTGCCCGATCCGCTCACGCCCGTGACGGCGATGAGCGTCCCGAGCGGAAAGGCGACGTCGATGTTGCGCAGGTTGTTGGCCTTCGCGCCGCGGACCACGATTTCGCCCTTCGTCGCGGGACGCCGGGCGGCCGGAACCTCGATCCGCCGCTGGCCGGTCAGGTACTGACCGGTGAGTGACGCCCCCGGCGCGCTCAGGAGCTGCTGCGGCGGCCCCTGGAAGATGACTTCCCCGCCATGCTCGCCCGCGCCCGGGCCGAGGTCCACGAGATAGTCGGCGACGCGAATCGTCTCTTCGTCGTGCTCGACGACGAGGACGGTGTTGCCGAGGTTGCGCAGCTTGCCGAGCGTCGCGAGCAGCCGGCGGTTGTCGCGCTGATGGAGGCCGATGGACGGCTCGTCGAGGACGTACAGCACGCCGGTGAGCTGCGATCCGATCTGCGTCGCGAGCCGGATGCGCTGGCCTTCGCCGCCCGAGAGCGTCGCGGCGCCGCGCGCGAGCGTCAGATAGCCCACGCCGACGTCGACCAGAAAGCGCAGTCGCTCGCGGATTTCGCGCACCACGCGGTTCGCGATGCGAAACTCGCGCTCCGTGAGCTCGATCGTCTCCACGAGAGGCAGCGCGTCGACGATCGGCACGCCGACGTACTCGGCCAGCCGGCGGCCCTTGACGCGGACCGCGCGGCTCTCGGGCCGCAGACGCTCGCCGTCGCACGCGGCGCAGGGCTGCAGGCTCCGGTACGGCTCGAGGGCCTCCTGGTCGGACCAGGCGCCGGCCTCGAATCGCCGCCGCAGGTTCGGGATCACGCCCTCGAAGTCGGCGCCGTACGGATCTGCGGCGGCCTGTGACTTGCCGCGCGCCGCCTTCGATCCAGGCTTGGGGCTGGGGGCCGGGGGCCGGGGCCCTCCGCTCTTCCCGTGCCGGCCGGGTGCGCCGTACAGCACGACGTCCCGCAGTTTTTTCGGGAGCTTGCCAAACGGAATCTTCGAATCGATTCCGAACGTGCGCTCCAAGCCCTCCAGCATCTCCTGGACGAAGCCGTCGTCGCCCTTGCCCCACGGCACGACCGCGCCTTCGGCGAGCGAGAGCCGATCGTCGGGGACGACTCGGCCCGGATCGAAATCGTAGACGGCGCCGAGCCCCTGGCACGTCGGACACGCGCCGTGCGGCGAGTTGAACGAGAACGCGCGCGGCGTCATCTCCGGGATGCTGATGCCGCACGCCGGGCACGCCATCCGTCGAGAGAACAGCCGATCGCCGCCGTCCAGCGTGTTGATGACGACGATGTCGTCGGCCAGCTTGAGCGCGAGGGCGATCGAGTCGGTGAGCCGCCGCTCGATGCCGGATTTCACGATCAGCCGATCGACGAGGACGTCGATCGTGTGATTCTTGCTGCGCTCGAGGACGATCGGGGCTTCGAGCACGCGGAGCTCGCCGTCGACGCGGACGCGCGTGAAGCCGCGCTCGCGCAGCGCCGCCAGCTCTTTCTTGAACTCGCCCTTGCGCCCGCGGACGATCGGCGCGAAGACGTTCACGCGCTCTTCCGGCGGCTCGACCATCACCATGTCGACGATGCGCTCGAGCGACTGCGAGGAGATCTCACGATCGCAGTTCGGACAATGGGGCACGCCGATGTTGGCAAAGAGCAGCCGCAGGTAGTCGTAGATCTCGGTCACCGTCCCGACGGTCGACCGCGGGTTGGCGCCCGTCGTCTTCTGCTCGATCGAGATGGCCGGCGAGAGGCCGTCGATCAGGTCGACGTCCGGCTTCTCCATCTGCTCGAGGAACTGGCGCGCGTAGACGGAGAGCGACTCGACGTACCGGCGTTGGCCTTCGGCATAGATCGTGTCGAAGGCGAGCGACGACTTGCCCGAGCCGGACAGGCCCGTGATGACCGACAGGCGGTTCCGAGGCAGGTCGACGTCGATGTTCCGGAGGTTGTGTACGCGCGCGCCGCGAACGGCTATCCAGTCATGACCCATAGGCGAGGATCGGCGGGCTCCATTGAGGGAACCCCAATCCAGCATTCTAGCAGGGACCGCGCGAGCGCCGTTGTACTTGGCTCGGTCGGAGGAGTAAGGTAAAGGCGCTCTCTGGAGGGGCTGTCTTCATGAAGAAACTCATCCTCGCCGCCCTCGTGACCGCCTTCATGGCCACCACCGCCGTCTACGCGCAGAAACCGAAGCCGAACGTCAACGCCAACCGGCATCCCAACCTCGCCGCCGCCCAGGCTGACCTCACCAGGGCCTGGAACAAGATCCTCGACGCGCAGAAAGCCAACGAGTTCGACCTCGGCGGCCACGCGCAGAAGGCCAAGGATCTGATCGATCAGGCCAACAAGGAACTGAAGCAGGCGGCCGAAGCGGCGGGCAAGTAGATCGTCAGCGGCGCTCGAACGACCTGGCAACGGGGGTCACTCGACCCCCGTTTGCCGTTTCAGCGCCAGGCGCCGAACCGGACGTTGATCCGGACGTCGAACTCGTTCGACGAGACCGAGATCGTGCCGATGGCCGGCTGGATGGTCGGGGCGGGCTGCACGTTCACGCTGCCCAGGTTGAACGAGACCGTGCCGAGGGCCGCGTGCCGGAACTCGGCGCCGATCGACAGCGCGCGCAGATTCCCCTGCTTGAACGGCGCGTACTCGGCGCCGGCGCCGATCGTGAGGCCTTTCATCGTGTGCGTGTCGGTGCCCGACGAGGCCGGGAGCGATCCGTTGGCCGGAAAGGCGCCATCGGCCGTCACGCTCGTAAAGGCCACGCCGAGCGTGCCGTAGACGAAAAGATCTGGCGCCATGGCGGTGCCGACGCGCGCCCGCAGCGAGCTCATCGCGCCGGCCTTGAGGTCGAACGTGTCGGCCGCGGCGAAGTTCGCGGTGCTGGTCGCCTGACTGCCGGCCGCCACCGCGATCGTGGGCGACGCGTGCGACAGTTGGAATTCGAGCGCTCCGATGAGGCTTGGCGACAGCCGTCCCGCGTAGCCGACTTGCAAACCGATGATCCCGCTGCCGCCCGACATCGGACTCAGGGCGACGGACTCAGCCGGATGCGTCGTCCCCGCGACGACGAAGGAGGCGATGCTGACAGGGCCGCTGAACGAGGTCGACACGCCGCCGAGGTTACCGCCGGCATAGACGCCGGTCCAGTCGTTGGCTGAAGGACCATATTGGGAAGGCGGTGCGGCGGCCTGCGCGGGCACTTGGGGGGGCGGAACCTGAGTTTGCGCTTGCGCGACGGACGCCGCAAGCACGACGGCCCCGGCCAGCACAACAAGACGACGAACGTGCACGAGTACCTCCTTCAGGGGCGCCTTCGGTACAGTACCATGGCCTCCCGAAGCGGCAGGTCTCGGTCGGCGCGTTCTACATCGCGCTCGACCGGGTCGAAGAGAAGATATCTCGCCGCTCTGAAACAGTCGCGCACAATCCGGGCGCGCCCGCACCTCCAGCCCCCAGCCACTAGCCCCAAGCCTGGTCGCCGAGTCCTCGAAGCACCTCTTCCGTATCCTGCCCCACCGACGGCGGCGGCCCCAGATCCGCCACCTCCGAGAGAAACGGCGGCCGAATGGCTCTGCCCGTGCTGGTGCTGATCACCGTGCCCCGCGCCTTGACGTGCGGATCGGCGAGCGCCTCAGCGGGCCGATTCACGGGCGAGAGGCACCCGTCGTGCTGCTCGAAGAGCGCGAGCCATTCGGCGCGCGTCTTCGTCGCGAAGACGCGGCCCACGTCGGCGATCAGGCTCTCCTGGTCGGCGGCGTCGGTGTGCTGGCGATGCGCGAGATCCGCGCGCCCCGTCGCGCGGCAGAACGCCTGCCAGAACTTCGGCTCGAGCGCGCCGAGCGCGACCAGCTCGTCGTCCTTCGTGCGATAGACGTTGTAGCTGGCGTGACGGCCGAAGGTCGGCAACTCGCCGGTCGCGTCGCGGCCGCCGGTGATGAGATCGCGCGCGGCCGGCAGCATCACCCAGTAGAGCGCGGCTTCGTGCATCGAAACGTCGATCGTCCGCCCCTCGCCCGTCCGGCCGCGCGCCACGAGCGCCGCGAGGATGCCGATGACGGCGCTCATCGCGCCGCCGCCGACGTCGGCGATGAACATCCGCGGCAGCACCGTCGGATCGGGCCGATCGGCCGAAAGCAGACCAGACACCGAGACGTAATTGAGGTCGTGGCCCGGCAGGTCGGCGTACGGGCCGGTCTGGCCGTAGCCGGTGATGGCGCAGTGAACCAGCCGCGGATGCCGCGCGCGCACATCGGGACCGGCCACGCCGAGCCGCCGCGCCGCCGCCGGCCGAAAACTCTCGATCATGACGTCGGCCGTCGTCGTCAGCCGTTCGAGCGTCGTCCGGTCCTCGGGACGCCGCAGATCCAGCGCGACGCTCTTCTTGCCTCGGTTGAGGAGCAGGTCGTAGATCCCACGCCCCTGGACGAGCGGCGGGAGCGTCCGCGTCGGATCGCCGCCGCGAGGGTCTTCAATCTTGATGACCTCGGCGCCCATCTCCGCGAGCATGAGCGTCGCGAACGCGCCGGGCAGCAGGCGTGTCAGGTCGAGAACGCGGATTCCAGACAGGGGAAAGGACGATGACACCGGCGCCGATTCTCGATTTGCGATTCCCGATTCCGACCGATTGGCAATTGTCGATTCCGCCGATCGCCGATTACCGATTACCGATTCCGACGATTGCCGATCACCGATTCCCGATTGCCGATTGTCTCAGCCTGCTGTTCTTGTATCCGTAGACGAAGTACAGCACGAGTCCAATCACGAGCCACACGCCGAAGCGCACCCAGGCTTCGTGCGGCAATCCAAACATCGTGAAGACGCACAGCAGCGCGCCCAGCACGCCGACGATGTGCACGAACGGGACCCGGAAGGGCCGGGGGCGCGCCGGATCGATGTGGCGCAGCACGATGACGCCGGTGCAAACGAGGGCGAAGGCGAAGAGCGTGCCGATGTTCGTGAGGTCGTAGGTCTCGCCCGCGTCGCCGATGAGCGACCACACGGCCACGAAGATCCCCGTGATGAGCGTGGTGGCATAGGGGATGCGCGTCTTCGCGTCGACCCTCGCGGCCCACTTCGGCAGCAGGCCGTCGCGCGCCATCGCGAAGAAGATGCGCGGCTGGCCGTACTGGAAGACGAGCAGCACCGCCGCCATCGAGAACACCGCGCCGAGCGCCACGATGCGCGCGATCCCGTTGAGGCCCGTCGCGTTCAGCGCGAAGGCGAGCGGGTCGGCCGCCTTGCCGAGCTGCAGGTACGGCACCATCCCGGTGAGCACGGCGCCCACGAGGATGTAGATGACCGTGCAGATCGCCAGACCGCCCAGGATGCCGATGGGCAGATTCCGCTGCGGGTTCTTCGTTTCCTCGGCCGCGGTCGAGATCGCGTCGAACCCGATGTAGGCGAAGAACACGATCGCCGCGCCCTGGTGGATCCCCGTGAAGCCGTTCGGCGCGAACGGCGTGTAGTTGGCCGGGTTGATGTGCATCGCGCCGGCGACGAGGAAGAGCGCGAGCACCGCCAGCTTCACGGCGACCATGACGTTGTTGGCGCTGGCACTCTCGCGCGCCCCGAGCAGCAGCAGCCACGTGATGAACATCACGATGGCGAACGCCGGGACGTTGATCAGGATGGGGATGCCGAACAGATGCGGCGCCGAGTTGAGGAGCCCATGGATCGCCGGATCCGCGCTGAGGAGCGCCGTGCGGTACCCCGTCGTGAGCCACTCGGGAAGCGCGACCCATCCGTTCAGGAGCGACTTGAAGTAGTCGCCCCACGAGATCGCGACGGCGACGTTGCCGACGGCGTACTCGAGGATCAGATCCCAGCCGATGATCCAGGCGACGATCTCGCCGAGCGTCGCGTAGGTGTAGGCGTAGGCGCTGCCGGCCTGCGGGATCATCGCGGCCAGTTCCGCATAGCAGAGCCCGGCGAGCGCGCAGCACACGCCGAGCAGGATGAACGACAGCACGAGCGCCGGTCCGGCGCCGACGCGGATGACTTCCCCGTGCGGCCCGATCTGTCCGGCCGCCGCCGACCCAATCGATCCGAAGATGCCGGCGCCGATGACCGCGCCAATCGCCAGCATGATCAGGTCGCCGGCGCCCAGCACGCGCTTCAGCGACTGCCCTTCGTCCCTGGTGTCGCTCAGAATCTGGTCGAGCGGCTTCAAGCGGAACAGGCTCATGGCTGGGGCAGTCTATGACAGAAGGCGTGAGCCTTGAGGCTTGAGGCTGGGGGCTGGGGGCTAGAGGCTGGAGGCTGGATGAGCGCCCTTTACTCCAGGCGCCAGATCGTCTCGCTCGACGCCAGGACCATGCCGCCCAGGGGATCGAACGCGACGCCGACCAGCGTCGGCGCCGAGAGCGCGAGCATCGGGACTGCATCCTCGGCATCGAGCGGCACGCGATACAGACCCGCGGATCCGGCGAGCGCATCGACGACAAACAGCGTGCCGGTGCGATCGAACGCCAGCCCCTGCGGCCGTCCGAAGCGGCTGGTGATCGCGCGCGTCGACCCTGTCTGTGTCACGCGATAGATCGAGTCGTGCGTCGCGAGGGTGGGCGCCGCGACGTACAGGCAGCCGTCAGGACCGTACGCGAGGTGGAACGCGGCAACGCTGGCGGGCAGCTTCGCGATATTTTCCACGCGCCGGTCCGTCGTGACCCGGAAGATCGTGCCCGACCGATCGCCGACGTACAGCGTCCCGTCCGGCGCAAACGCCAGGCCGGTCGCGCCGCCGAGATCCGAGGCATACGTCTCAACGCTGTCGTCGGCGGCCACCCGATACACGTGCCCGTCGAAACGGCTCGAGACGAACATCGCGCCGTCGGGCGCGAGCGCCAGCGACGTCGGGTTGCCGACCTCGACCGAGAGCGGCTCGCGCACGCCGTTGCGGCCCACGCGGTAGAGCGGCACCGACACCTTCGTGTCGCGCCCGCCGCTCTGCGTCACCCACAGGCGGCCGGCGAGATCGAACGCGGGATTGTCGACCTGATGGAGGCCGGTCGTGAGGACGTGGCCGACCTCGAGCCGGGCCTGCACGCCCGGCTCGTCCGGCAGCGTGATCCAGACGGATCCGGTCGGCGCATCCGGCACGGCGATGACGACCGCCTCGGCCGACGCGGCGACGACCCGGACCGGAGTCGGCTCGGCGGCGTCGTCGCTGACGGATCGGATGGCGACGCGGGGAGGACCAGCTTCCGTGACGTGAAACCCGCGCCCGCGCAGCGTGACGCGGCCGCCGGGCACGGCCCAACCTGGTTCAATCGCCGTAAGGACGGGCGGCACCAGCTAGTCGTCGTCCAGCTCGACGTTCCAATAGACGTAGTCGCGCCAGCTGTCCGGCGCGTTGCGAAGACCGAAGGTGACGCGGATCGCCGGCGCCTTGTCGGGCCGCCGCGGCGGACGGATGAGACGCATGCCGGCCTGCTCGGGCGTGCGTCCGCCCTTGCGGCGGTTGCACGTCACACAGCAGGTGACGATGTTTTCCCAGTCCTTGCGGCCGGCCTGCGCGACGGGCACGACGTGATCGAAGGTCAGTTCGCCCGACGGAAACGACTCGCCGCAATACTGGCAGGTGTGATGATCCCGCGCGTAGATATTCGCGCGTGAAAACGGGACGTACTCGGCCGCGCGCCGCACGCGGATGCGCCGCAGCAGGCGGATCACCGACGGCAGCTTGATGCTGAACGAGACGGAGCGCACCTCGCGGTCGTACACGGCGACGATCTCGACCTTGCCCTGACACCAGAGCGTGATCGCTTTCTGCCAGTGCACCACTCGCAGCGGCTCGTATGTCGCGTTCAGGAGCAGCGTCTGTTCCATGACGGTCCGGGCCATTCTGTTCAGGATCTTCGCGGCTTGTCAAGAAACCTGCGTCGTAACATCCTTGTCTACAGGGACTTACCGAGATGCCCAGCACTCGATGCACCTGCGCGCGTGAAACACCGATAGTTCTCGTGGCGTGACGGTCCGCGTCCCTCTTCTTTTGATGCTCCTGGTATCGGCTGGTTGCGCGACATCGGGCACCGCGCGGCCGTCCCCGTTCCCGGGCGCGCCGCCGCCGCCCGAGCCAGCCGGGGTCACGCCGCCGCCCGCGCCGGTGCCGGGCGTCGTGCCCTCGCCGCCGGCGATCACGGCGACGCCGCTTCCGGGTCCGGCGCGCGCCCGGTCGTCAGCGGAAACGGCCGCCGACGCCCTCGTCGACACGGCGCTCGCATATCGCGGCGTGCCGTACGTACTCGGCGGCGACGATCCGAAGACCGGCTTCGACTGCAGCGGCCTCGTGAGGTACGTCTTCGCCGCGCGCGCGATCGTCGTGCCGCGGACCGTCGCCGAGCAGTTCCGCATCGGGCTGCCGATCACACTCGCCGACCTCGAGCCGGGCGACCTGGTCTTCTTTTCGACGACCGGGCGCGGTGCGACGCACGTCGGCATCGCCGTCAGCCGCGACGAGTTCGTCCACGCGCCGAACTCGAAGGGCGTCGTGCGGGTCGAGCCCGTGGACAGCCCGTACTGGCACGACCGGTTCGTCGGCGCGCGGCGGGTGTCAGCCCTTCACCGCGGCCAGCCGCTTCAGTAGAAACCGCTGCCGGCCGAGCAGCGTGGCATTGGGATGACCGGGGTTGTAGCGGCGCGGGTTCATGAGCGCCGCGGCGAGGAGCGCGCTCTGCTCGACCGACAGGTCGGCGGCCGATTCGTCGAAGTACGTCCGGGACGCGGCCTCGGCGCCCCAGACGCCGTCGCCCCATTCGACGACGTTCAGGTAGAGCTCGAAGATGCGGCGCTTCGACAGCTCGGCTTCGAGCCGGCGCGTGATGAACAGCTCCTCGAGCTTGCGATAGGGATTGCGCGCGGGCGAGAGATACAGGTTCTTGGCCAGCTGCTGCGTGATCGTCGACGCGCCGCGAAGGGCCTCGCCCTTGTCGACGGTGTCGGCCAGCGCGTCGTGCAGCGCGTTCCAGTCCACCCCGCCGTGCTGGTAGAACGCGTCGTCCTCGCCGATGAGGACGAGCTCGCGTAAGTTCGGCGAGATGCGATCGAGACTCACCCACTGCTGGACCACGCGGACCGGCCGTCCTGCATCGCGCGCGTCGTCCGCCCTCAACTGCATGAACGCCGTCGTCTTCGGATTCGTGCGCTTCAGCGGCCGCACGTCAGGCGCGACGACCCAGACATAGACGGCCGTCGCAAACAGGCACGCCGCCGCGCCGAAAATGACTTCGGAAGTCCTTTTTACGAATCTCGTAAGCGCCTCCGCCTAGCGGCGGCCGAGCGCGTCGGCAAAAGCGTCGGTGAGGCGCGTGACGCTGGCCATTGTCGAGCCGGAGCCCATCAGGCCGATGCGCCAGATCTTGCCGGCCAGCGGGCCGAGGCCGGCGCCGATCTCGATGCCGTGTGACTCGAGGAACTGCCTCCGGACGGCCGCTTCGTCCACGCCGGCCGGCACCCGGACCGTGTTCAGACTCCAGAGCCGGTCGGCTGGCGCGGGCAGCCAGGTGAGGCCGAGCGCCCCGAGCGCCTCGACGAGCGCGAGGTGGTGGTGCTCGTGGCGCTGCCAGCGCGCCGGCAGGCCTTCCTCCTCCACTTCCTGCAGCGCGGCGAACAGCGCGTAGACGAGCGGCGCGGAGATCGTGTGGTGATACTTGCGCCGCACCCAGTAGTCCTCGAGCAGGCCGAGGTCCAGATAGAAACTGCGGCAGGCCACGCGACGCTGGAGCGCGCGTGCCGAAAACACGACCGGCGCGAGCCCCGACGGCGCGCCGAGTCCCTTTTGCGAGCACGAGAAGCACGCGTCGATGCCCCAGGCGTTGACGTCGAGCGGCATCGCGCCGAGCGACGTCACCGCGTCGACCATCGTCAGGGCATCGTGCTCGCGCGCGATGGCCGCGATGTCCTCGATCGGATTCCGCACGCCGGTCGACGTCTCCGCGTGGACGACGCCGACGATGTCGGCGCGCTTCGCGGACAGCGCACGCCGGACGTCGCCGGGATCGACCGAGCGGCCCCACTCCACGTCGAGTCGCGTGACGTCGCAGCCGTACCGCGTCAGCACCTGCGCGAGTCGATCGCCGAAGTAGCCGGTGACGATGACGAGCGCGTTTTTGCCAGGCTCGACGAGATTGGCGACGACCGTCTCGAGGCCGGACGTGCCCGTGCCCGACACGGCCAGCGTCGTCGCGCC
>Ga0134128_10011442_pt1 | contig 10609 bp, 9 predicted proteins | sample KB31754_FD_96462 | JGI IMG/M metagenome (GOLD analysis project Ga0134128, IMG submission 96462) | Terrestrial soil microbial communities with excess Nitrogen fertilizer from Kellogg Biological Station, Michigan, USA - KB3-175-4 | ecosystem: Environmental > Terrestrial > Soil > Unclassified ...
GGCGAGGTGGAGCGGGGGCTGACGATGGTCGACGGCGTGCTGCTGCTCGTCGACGCCTCCGAGGGGCCGCTGCCGCAGACGCGCTTCGTGCTGCGCAAGGCGCTGGAGTCCAAGCTGCCGGTGATCCTCGTCGTCAACAAGGTCGACCGCCCCGACGCGCGCGTGGCCGAAGTCGTCGACGAGGTGTACGAGCTGTTCCTTGACCTGGACGCCGACGAGCAGCAGATCGACTTCCCGATCGTCTACTGCAACGCCAAGGCGGGCATCGCCTCGCTGCGCTACGAGCCGGGCAGGCCCCTGGAGGGAGACACGCTGGCCCCGCTGCTGGACCTGCTGCTCCAGCGCATCCCGGCGCCGACGTACGAGCCCGACCACCCGCTGCAGGCGCTCGTGACCAACCTCGACGCTTCGCCCTACGTCGGGCGCCTGGCGATCTGCCGCGTGCGCAACGGCACGATCAGAAAGGGCCAGCAGATCGCCTGGTGTCGCGCAGACGGCTCGATCCAGAAAGCGACCGTGGCCGAGCTCTACGTGACCGACGCGCTGGAGCGCGTGGACGCGCCGCAGGCCGGGCCCGGCGAGATCATCGCCGTGGCCGGCATCGCCGAGGTGACAATCGGCGAGACGCTCGCCGACCCCGCCGACGCGCGTCCGCTGCCGGTGATCACCGTCGACGAGCCTGCCATGTCGATCACGATCGGCGCCAACACGTCTCCGCTGGCCGGCAAAGACGGCGACAAGCTGACGGCCAGGCAGATCGAGGCGCGCCTGCGCCAGGAGCTCGTCGGAAACGTGTCGCTGCGCGTGCGCGAGACGGCGCGCCCGGACACCTACGAGGTCCAGGGTCGCGGCGAGCTGCAGCTGGCGGTGCTCGTGGAGATGATGCGCCGCGAGGGCTTCGAGCTGACGGTCGGCCAGCCGCACGTGGTCGAGCGCGAGATCGACGGCAAGCGCCACGAGCCGGTCGAGCGCCTGTCGGTGGACGTGCCCGAGCAGCACGTCGGCACGGTCACGCAGCTGCTGGCCGCGCGCAAGGGGCGCATGGAGCACATGACCAACCACGGCACCGGCTGGGTGCGCATGGACTATCTCGTCCCCGCGCGCGGGCTGATCGGCTTTCGCACGGAGTTCCTCACCGAGACGCGCGGCACGGGCATAATGCACCACGTGTTCGACCGCTGGGAGCCGTGGGCCGGCGAGCTGCTGACGCGAACCACCGGCGCGCTCGTCGCCGACCGCAGCGGCTCGACGGTCAGCTACTCGCTGATGACCCTGCAGGACCGCGGCGGGCTGTTCGTCGGCCCCGGCGAGGAGGTCTACGAGGGGATGATCATCGGCGAGAACTCCCGCTCTGAGGACCTCGACGTCAACCCCGTCAAGGAAAAGCACCTGACGAACATGCGCTCGTCCACCTCGGATGTGCTGGTGCGCCTGGATGCGCACCGCAAACTGACGTTGGACGAGGCGCTGGAGTTCGTGCGCGAGGACGAGGCCGTCGAGGCGACGCCGACGTCGGTGCGCATGCGCAAGGTCGAGCTCGACAGGGTGCAGCGGCTGAAGACGGCCAGGCAGGCGCGCAAATGAGCGCTTCGCTCGCGAGGCGCCAATGCAGCTGACGCCCGACGCCGCCCACGTCGCGGGCGGCGCCGCAGCCGATCGCGAGATCCGCGTGCAGGGGCTGGTCAAGTCCTTTCGCGGCCCGCAGGGCCCGATCGAGGCGGTGCGCGGCGTCTCCTTCGACATCGCGGCCGGCCAGACGGTCGCGCTGCTGGGGCCCAACGGAGCGGGCAAGTCGACGACGATCGACATGCTGCTGGGACTGCTGGCGCCCGACGCCGGCGAGGTCTCGCTGTTCGGCCGCTCGCCCGCCGACGCTGTCGCCGCGGGCGCCGTCGGAGCGATGCTGCAGACGGGCGACCTGATCCGCGACCTGTCGGTGCGCGAGCTGGTCACGATGATCGCCTCGCTGTATCCGGCGCCGCTGGGCGTCGAGGAGGTGCTCGAGCTGACCGGCGCCGGCCAGTTCGCCGCCCAGCGCACGCAGAAGCTCTCCGGCGGGCAGACCCAGCGCGTGCGCTCGGCTGTCGCGCTCGTCAGCGATCCCCAGCTGCTCGTGCTCGACGAGCCGACGGCGGCGATGGACGTCGAGGGCCGCCACGCCTTTTGGCGCACGATGCGCGAGTTCGCCGCGCGCGGCAAGACGATCCTGTTCGCCACGCATTACATCGAGGAGGCCGACGCCTACGCCGACCGCGCCGTGCTGATGGCGCACGGCCGCCTCGTGGCCGACGGTCCGACGACCGAGATCAAGGCGCGGGTCGGCACGCGCACGATCCGCGCGACGCTGCCCGGCGCCGACGCCCGGACGCTCGAGCGCCTGCCCGGCGTGACGGGCGCGGAGCTGCGCGGCGAGGCCGTCGTGCTGACCTGCTCGGACTCCGACGCTGCGGTTCGCGCCCTGCTGCAGCAGTACACAGGCGCGCGCGACATCGAGATCGCCGCCGCCGGTCTGGAGGAGGCGTTCCTGCAGCTCACAGCCGACGGCGCGGCCGCGAGCGCGCCCGCGAGCGGGGCGTCTGCGCGATGAGCGACTTGAGCCGGTTTCCGATCACCTACATCCGCTACGAGCTGCTGCGCACGTTTCGCAACCGCCGCTTCTTCATCCTGTCGCTGGCGTTTCCGCTCGTCCTCTACTTCATGATCGCCGGCCCCAATCGCCACGAGCACGACCTCAGCGGGTCCGGCATCTCCGCGCCGCTGTACTTCATGGTCGGGATGGCCTCGTGGGGGACGATGACGGCGATGCTCTCCTGCGGCGCGCGCATCGCCGCCGAGCGCGCGGTCGGCTGGAACCGCCAGTTGCGGATCACGCCGCTCTCCCCGCGCGGCTACTTCCGCGCGAAGGTCCTGACGGGGTACACGATGGCGCTCGTCAGCATGGCCGTGCTGTACGTCGCGGGGCTCAGCCTCGGCGTCAGCCTGCCGGCGGGCTCGTGGCTGAAAATGAGCTTTCTGATCCTCGTCGGCCTGATTCCCTTCGCCGCCCTCGGGATCCTGCTCGGCCACGTGCTGACCCCGGATTCGATCGGGCCGGCGCTCGGCGGCGGCGTGGCGCTGCTGGCGTTCCTCGGCGGCACATGGTTCCCGATCACCGGCGGCTTCCTGCACGACTTCGGGCAGTACCTGCCCTCCTGGTGGCTCGTGCAGGCGAGCCACGTGGCGCTCGGCGGCCACCCCTGGCATACGAAGGCGTGGCTCGTGATGGTTGGCTGGACGGCGCTTCTGAGCGTGCTCGCGGTGCGCGCCTACCGCCGCGACACGGGCCGGGTCTAGGCATTAGGGTACGGCCCGTGAATCGAACGACCAGAGCCCTGACGGGCTTCGTGCTGGCCGTCTGCCTGGTCCTCGCAACGCTCGCGCCCGGCGCGCTGGCGGCCGAAGCGAAGACCGACTACACGCACGAGAGCGAAGCCGCCTTCGAGCACCAGCTCGCCTCCAAGCAGATCGCCAGCGCCGTCGTCAACAAGCGCCTGCGCACCGTCCGCGTGACGCTCAAGGACGGCACGCGCGTGCTCGGCCGCTACCCCAAGCACCAGGCGCCGCAGACGATCGCGCGCCTGCAGGCGCAGGGCGCGACGGTGACCGTGCTGGCCAAGAAGCAGGCCGAACAGGAAGCGGGCAAAAAGCCCAAGCACCACAAAATCCGCTACATCGCCGGCGGCGTGCTGATCGTCGTGATCCTGGTCGTCGGCGCCGTGCTGCTCGTCAACCGCCGCCGTCGGCGCGACTGAAGCAGCCGAAGCGACCGCCGCCACACGCGCGGGTGCCGAGCGCGCCCTCGCGACGCCGCCTCGGCACGGCGCCGCCTCAGTACAGGGGCCGCTTGGGCGTGCGCCGAGCGCGCTTGGACGGGCCGCGCGCGAGCACGCGCATCGCGGCGCCGACGTCGTGTGCGAGCAGGCCGACCATGTCGCGCGAGAAGTTCTCCTTGACGACCATGCGCAGGACGGTGACGTGCTCGGCGTTCGGCGGCAGCGTGTAGGCCGGCACGATCCAGCCGCGCTCGCGCAGCAGGTGCGAGAGCAGCACCAGGTCGGCGCTCTCCGGGTCCGTGGCGCGGACGACGACGATCGGAAAGCGCGAGCCGTCGTTGAGCACGTCGAGCCCGTCGATCGCCGCCAGCTTGCCCGCCAGCGCGTGGGCGTTGGCCAGCACGGAGGCGACGATCTGCTGAAAGCCCGCGCGACCCAGGCGCAGCAGGCTGAAGTACTGCAGGATCACCGAGTTCGACGCGCGCGAGAAGTTGAGCGTGTAGTTGGGCATGTCGCCGCCGAGGTAGTTGATGTGAAAGACCAGCTCCTCGGGCAGGTCGTCGCGCTCGCGAAAGACGACGGTGCCCATGCCCGGGTAGACCAGCCCGAACTTGTGGTTGGACACGTTGATCGAGCGCACGCCGGGAAGGCGGAAGTCCCACTCCAGGTCGGGCTCTGAGAACGGCGTGATGAAGCCGCCGCTGGCGGCGTCGACGTGCAGCGGGATGCGCCAGCCTCGCTCGGACTGCACGCGCGCCAGCAGCGCGTCGATCGAGGCGAGGTCGTCCATCTGGCCGGTGAACGTCGTGCCCAGCACGCCGGCGACGCCGATCGTGCGCTCGTCCAGCAGCGGCTCGACCTCGTCCGCGCCGATCGTATAGCGGCCTTCCTGCATCGGCACGACGCGCGCCTGCACCTCGAAGTAGCGGGTGAACTTCTCCCAGCATGTGTGCACGTCGGCGCCCATCACCATGTTCGGCCGGTCGGCGGGCAGGCCCTCGGCCTCGCGCTGCAGCTGCCACGAGCGCTTGTGCGCGAGCATCGCCAGCATGATTGCCTCCGAGGAGCCGATCGTCGCCGTGCCCGTCGATCCCGAGCCGGGCGGCGCGTGGAACATGTGCCCGATCATCGACACGACGCGCTGGTGGACGACCTCGCTCTGGGGGTACTCGTCCTGGTCGATCAGGTTCTTGGCCAGCGTCTCGGCCGCGAGCCTGTCGGCCTGCGGCTCCATCCAGTTGGTCACGAACGAGGCCAGGTTGAGCGCGGGATTGCCGTCGAGGTTGAGCTCGTCGTGCACGAGCTGGTAGGCGGCGTCGGCGCTCATGCCCTGCGCCGGCAGGCGGTACTTGGGGACGTCGTGCGAGAACGAGCGCGCCGCGTAGGTCGGGGAGACGAGGTCGTCTGAGTCGAGCTTGAGCTTGTGCATCGCGATCCTCCTGCGGATGTTTGGGCGGTCGCCCTGGGACGGCGCCTGCGCCTGCGCCGTGGGCAGTATCGGTGATGCGCGGCGCCACCGCGCGGGCTCGCCGGCGAAGCCGGGCGCGGCCGCGCCAGGCGACGTGCCGCCGCGCAATACAAGAACGAGACTCAGTCTTGCTATGGTCGGCGGATGGGCGATCCGGCGATCGAGTTGGACGCCGCCACCGTGCGTATCGGCCGGCGGACGATCTGGAGCGACGTGTCGATGCGCGTCGACCGCGGCGAGTTTGTCGCGCTGCTCGGCGCCAACGGATCGGGCAAGTCGACGCTGCTGCGCGCGCTGCTGGGCGCCCTGCCCGCCTCGGCGGGGCGGATCGCGGTGCTCGGCCGCGCGCCGGGCGCGGCCAGCGGCGAGATCGGCTATCTGCCGCAACGACGCTCGTTCGCGCCGCAGACGCGCCTGCGCGGCGTCGACGTGGTGCGCCTGGGCTTCGACGGCGATCGCTGGGGCGTGCCGCTGGCGCTGCCCTGGGGTCGCGGCGCCGGCCGCGCGCGCGAGGCGCGCCGGCGCGTCGCGCAGGTGATCGAGCTGGTCGGCGCGGCAAGCTACGCCGAGCGCCCGATCGGCGAGCTCTCCGGCGGCGAGCAGCAGCGCCTGCTGATCGCACAGGCGCTGGCGCGCCGTCCCCGGCTGCTGCTGCTGGACGAGCCGCTGGACAGCCTGGACCTGCCCAACCAGGGGGCCGTCGCCGCGCTGGTCGGCGAGATCTGCCGCGTCGAGGGCGTCGCCGCGCTGCTCGTCGCCCACGACGTCAACCCGCTGCTGGCCTACCTGGACCGCGTCGTCTACCTGGCGGCCGGGCACGCCGTCGAGGGCCCCGTCGAGGAGGTCGTCACGACGCAGACGTTGACGCGCCTGTACGGCGCGCCGGTCGAGGTCCTGCGGGCCTCCGACGGGCGCCTGGTCGTCGTCGGCCAGCCCGAGCCGCCGGCCCATCACCACGACCGCCACGACGACGGCGATCACGGCCACAGCCACGACCACGGCCACGCGGCCGCGGACGGCTCCGGCCACGCTGCCGCGCACTGCTCCGCTGCGCACGACCGCGGCCGCGTCGCCGCGCACGATGAAGGTCATGCCGGCTGACGCCGCGCACCCGATGCTGACCTGGGACGTCGCGCACGACGTCTCGCAGCTTCTCGAATACCACTTCATGCTCAACGCGCTGCTCGCCGGCAGCGTCGTCGCCGTGATGGCCGGCCTGGTCGGCTGGGCGATGGTGCTGCGCCGCGAGGCTTTCGCGGGACACACGCTGTCGATGATGGCCTTCCCCGGCGCGTCGGCTGCGGCGCTGGCGGGCGTGCCGGCGGCGTTGGGCTACTTCCTGCTCTGCGCCGCCGGCGCGGCGGCGCTCGGCGCGCTGTCGAGCGCCCGGCGGATCTCCTGGAGCGATCAGTCGGCGGGCATCGGCGCCGTGCAGGCGCTCGCGCTGGCGGCGGGCTTTCTGTTCGTGAGCCTGTACGGCGGCGTGCTCGGCGACCTGGAGAACCTGCTGTTCGGCAGCCTGCTCGGCGTCAGCGACGGGCAGGTGCTGCTGCTCGTGACGGTCGCCGCCGCGACGATCGCGGCGCTGGCCGCGCTGGGGCGCCCGCTGCTGTTCGCGTCCGTCGACGCCGACGTGGCCGCCGCGCGCGGCGTGCCCGTTCGCGCGCTGTCGCTGGCCTTTCTGCTGCTGCTCGGCTTGGCGGTGGCGGCAACCAGCCAGATCACCGGAGTGCTGCTGGTGTTCGCGCTGCTCGTCGCTCCGGCGGCCGGCGCGCAGGCGCTCACCGCGCGCCCGCTGGCGAGCCTCGCGCTGACCGTCGCGCTGGGCCTGCTCGTCGTGTGGCTCGGCCTCGGCATCGCCTACTTCTCGGTGTATCCCGCCGGCTTCTTCGTCGCCACGGTGGCGTTTGCGATCTACCTGCTGTGCCGGCTGCTGGCGCAGGGGCGCGGGCTGCTGCGCAGGCGGGGCCGTGCGCAGGGCGAGGGCGAGGACGCGTCGGCGCAGCCGGCCGGGGTGATCGCCTGATGCTCTCGCAGGAGTTCATGCGCAACGCGCTGCTCGCCGGCACGTTCGTGGCATTGGCGTGCGGCGTGGCCGGCTGGTTCGTGGTGCTGCGCGGCCAGGTGTTCGCGGGCGACGCGCTGAGCCACGTGGCGTTTCCCGGCGCGCTGGCGGCCGCCGCCGCGGGCGTCGACGAGCGGATCGGGCTGTTCGTCGCGACGGTCGCGGTGGGCGCGGCGATCGGCGCGCTGGGCCGCGGCGCGCTGGCGCGGGGCTCGGCGGGATCGTCTGCGGCGGACGACACGGCGATCGGCACGGCGTTCACGTTCATCCTCGGCCTCGGCGTGTTCTTCATGGCGCGCGTGAGCATGAGCTCGGCCGGAAGCTCGGGAGTGCTCGGCGCGCACACGCTGTTCGGCTCGATCTTCGGGCTGACGGCCGGCGAAGCGCGCCTGGCCGCCGCGATCGCGCTGGGCGCGACCGCGCTTACGTTGGCGATCGCTCGGCCGCTGCTGTTCGCGTCGGTGGCGCCGGAAGTCGCCGCCGCGCGCGGCGTGCCGACGCGGCTGCTGGGCATCGGCTTCGTCGCGCTGCTAGGCGTCGTCGCCGCCGAGGCGACGCAGGCCGTCGGCGCGCTGCTGCTGCTCGGGCTGCTGGCGGCGCCGGCGGCGGCGGCGCACCGCCTCGTACGCCGGCCATTCGCGGCGATCGCGCTCGCCGGGGCCCTGGCGGTCGCGGCGATGTGGGGCGGCCTTGCGCTGGCCTACGCGATTCCCTCGCTGCCGCCGTCGACGGCGGTCGTGGCGGTCGCGGTGGCGATCTACGGCGCCTGCACGACGCTCGCCTGAGCCCGTTCACCGGCGCGGACGCCGGCGGGTCGGATCGTCGAGCGCGCGGGCGGCGTCGGGCGGCCCCACAGATAGCTTGCGACGCAGCCGGCGGTGAACACGGCGACGACGAACAGCACCGGGCCCGAGTCCTCGCTGAAGGCGCCGACGAGGCCGGCGGTGAGGCCGCCGGCGAGCACGGCCCGCCATGCCGGGTCCTCGCCCGCGGGCGCGAGCAGGCGCTCGCGCAGGCGCACGGCGGCGGCCGCATAGAGCAGCGCCAGGCCCGTCGCGAAGGGCATTGCGTGGTTGCCCAGCTCCCGCCAGGCAGCGCCGTAGCGGCGGACGATCACGTCGCGCAGGTCGCCGGCCGAGCGCGCGTGCAGGATGCTGCCGCTGAAATGCCCCGTCCCGTGCGCCGTGGCGAGGTCGATCGCCGCGAGCAGGACCAGGGCAATAAGCGGGCTGGCCAGCGCCAACAGCACGCGCCGCGGGGAGAAGCCACCGGGAAGCAGCAGGATGGCGGCGACGGCGAAGCCGGCGCTGACGAGGATCACGCCGCCGACGCCCGCGCCGATCCTCGCGGCGCCCTCGACCGCCGCCAGGGCGACGCCGGCCAGCGCCATCGCCAGCGCGCAGCGTCGCGCGCGCACGGCGGGGAACAGCGCGCCGGCGACGCCCGCGAGCACCGCCACGGCCAGCGCGGACTTCAGCTCGTTGCCGAAGCCGTAGAAGCGAGCGCCGAGAATCGGGTTGGGGCCGAGCAGCGAGCGCATCAGAAGCTGCGTGCCGGCGAGCGCGTCGGCGACCAGCGCGACGACGACGACGAGCGCACAGACCAGCGGGGCGCGCGGCCACGACACGAGCGCGTCGGTCAGCGCCGCAAGCGTCAGGCAGGCCAGCGTGATCGTCGCGTACTCTGCCGCCGCGCCCGGCTCGATCGCCGCGCCGATCAGCGCGCCGATCGGCGTCCACAGGACGGCCAACGCGCCGACGCGCATCGCCCACCTGCGCGTGCCCGGCGCGCGTGTCGGCCCGGCGAAGCTCGCGGCGAGCAGCAGCAGCGCCCACGCGACGAGCAGGCATCCGAGCGCCCTCAGGCGCCGGCCGCCGACCACGTGCAGGCGCGCCTGCAGCGAGCGCAACGCGGGCGAGTCCAGCCGCCCGTCGGTTTTTAGCGCCTTGCCGCGCACGTCGGCGGGCATCGGGCGCACGCCCAGCCGCTGCAGGATCGTCGGTGCGATGTCGACCGCGGCGAGCAGGCCGCGCTGGTTGGTCGTTGTCGAGGTCAGCTCGCGTCCGCCGCCGCCCCGCAGGCCGGCGGCGGCCGCCCACAGCAGCTCATGCCCGCCGCCGGCGGCGCGCTGCACGACGATCAGCAGGTCTCTGGGTCGGCGCGCCGCGGCCAGCGCGCGCAGGTCGGCGACGCCGCGCGCGCCGGCGGGCAGGTCGCAGACGACCAGGCGCCGGCTGCGCAGCAGCGCCTGCACGCGCGCCGGCAGCGTCGCCGCGGCGCCCAGCGAGACGGCGGCCACCGCCCCGTGGCGATCGGCCGCGGCGACGGCGTCCAGGCTGTCGGCGCCGGTGACGCCGGCGTATGCGCCGCCGCCGGGAACCCGCGCGCCGAGCAGTCCCGGACGCAGCAGCTGCGGCGCGTCCTGCGCGCGGCGCAGCGCGGCCGGCCAGCCGTCGATCGTCGCGGCCGCGCCGAGCGGGCGCAGCGACAGCGCCGGCGGGCGCGTGGGCGAGTAGGCCGACGCGGCGATGCGCGCTCCCTGGCCGATGTCCAGCAGCAGCTGCTCGCGTGTGTAGGCGCCCTGCGTCGCCGACATCAGGCCGACCGACAGGCCGCCGACGCCGGCCAGTTCGCGCTCCCCGGCCGCGGCGAACGCCAGCACCACCGATCCGCGCGGCGCCGGCGGGCCGAGCCGCGGCGCGCCGGCGCCGGCGGCTGTCGCGCCCGGCGCCTTGGCGACGCCCATCGCGGCCGCGGCGGGCGGCTTCGCCAGCGGCTGGATCGCCAGGCAGAGGAGGGGCAGGCAGGCGATCGCCCGTCCCGCGCTGTTTGGGCTCAGCCCTCGGCCCCCTCTGTCGCCACTCCGGGCCTTGCGCCCCGCCGGGCGCCGCTCGGCGGGGCGGTCGTCGTCGCCTGCTCGCCCGCCGGCTGCGCCGGAAGCACGGTGCCCTCGATGTTCAGGCGAGGCAGCAAACGGTCCAGCCGGCCCGGAACGGACCAGGTGCGCCGACCGATCAGGTGCAGCACGGCGGGCAGCAGCAGGCAGCGCACGACGAGCGCGTCGAGGAACACGGCGCTTGCGAGGCTCAGGCCGAACTCCTTGATCACGCGGTCTTCGCCGAGCATGAACGAGAGGAACACTCAGACCATGATCGCCGCGGCGGCGGTGACGACGCGCCCGGTCAGCGCCAGGCCCTCGGCGACGGCGCGCGAGCTTTCACGCGTGTGCGCCCAGCGCTCGTGGATGCGCGAGACCAGTAACAC
>Ga0134128_10011443_pt1 | contig 10609 bp, 9 predicted proteins | sample KB31754_FD_96462 | JGI IMG/M metagenome (GOLD analysis project Ga0134128, IMG submission 96462) | Terrestrial soil microbial communities with excess Nitrogen fertilizer from Kellogg Biological Station, Michigan, USA - KB3-175-4 | ecosystem: Environmental > Terrestrial > Soil > Unclassified ...
ATGGCCGACGCAGATGTCGACGGCCAGCACATCCGCACGTTGTTGCTCACACTGCTATTCCGTTTCATGAAGCCGCTCGTCGACGCCGGCCACGTCTATATCGCACAACCACCGCTGTACCGCCTCAAGTGGAGCAGCGGTAGCTCGGAATTCGCGTACTCCGATCGCGAGAGAGACGGCCTGCTCGCCGTAGGCCGCGAGGCTGGCCGGAAGATGCCGAAAGATGGCATCCAGCGCTACAAAGGTCTCGGCGAGATGAACGCCGAAGAACTCTGGTCGACGACGATGGACCCCACTCAGCGCATCATGCTGCAGGTCAATCTCGACGACGCCGCAAGGGCCGACGAGATCTTCAGCATCCTCATGGGCGAGGACGTCGAGCAGCGGCGCTCGTTCATTCAACGCAACGCGAAAGACGTTCGCTTCCTCGATATCTAGGCAAGCACCTATTGGCAAGTGAAATCGCTTGCCGAGGAGGAAATCCGAGTGAGCCAGGACACCACCCTTCCGCCCGAGGGCGGCCGCATCGAGCCGGTCGACCTTCAGGGCGAGATGCAGCGCAGCTATCTGGATTACGCGATGAGCGTGATCGTCGGCCGCGCGCTCCCAGAGGTTCGCGACGGGCTGAAGCCGGTGCACCGCAGGGTGCTGTACGCGATGTACGACGGCGGCTACCGCCCCGACCGGGGCTTCAACAAATGCTCGCGTGTGGTGGGCGACGTGATGGGTCAATATCACCCGCACGGCGACAGCGCTATCTACGATGCACTTGTCCGATTGGCACAGCCATGGTCGCTGCGCTACCCGCTGATCGATGGGCAAGGCAACTTCGGCTCGCCGGGCAACGACCCTCCGGCAGCGATGCGCTACACCGAGTGCCGCATGGCGCAGCTCGCCATGGAAATGGTGCGCGACATCGACAAGGACACTGTCGATTTCACGCCGAATTATGACGGCAAGACGCAAGAACCGCTGATCCTGCCGAGCCGTTTCCCCAACTTGCTTGTCAACGGGTCGGCCGGTATCGCGGTCGGTATGGCCACCAATATTCCGCCGCACAACTTGCGTGAAGTCGCTGAGGGCGCGCAGTGGGCGCTCGAGCATCCCGAGGCGAGTCGCGAAGAGTTGCTCGAGGCGCTGCTGCAACGCATTCACGGGCCCGACTTCCCGACCGGCGCCTTGATTGTCGGACGCCGTGGTATCGAAGATGCCTACCGCACCGGCCGCGGCTCAGTCATGATGCGCGCGGTCGTCGACGTCGAAGAAGACAACCGCGGCCGTCAACTACTGGTGATTACGCAGCTGCCGTACCAGGTGAACCCAGACAACTTGGCGCTGCGCATCGCCGAACTCGTCAACGAAGGCAAACTCGCAGGCATCGCTGACATTCGCGACGACTCGTCGTCACGCACGGGCCAGCGATTGGTCATCGTGCTCAAGCGCGACGCAGTCGCCAAGGTCGTCGTCGCCAACCTCTACAAGCAGACGCAGCTGCAAGACACGTTCGGCTGCAACATGGTTGCGCTGGTCGACAACGTGCCGCGCACGCTGAGCCTCGAGGGCTTTATCAGGCACTGGGTCACGCACCAGATCGAGGTCATCGTCCGGCGGTCACGGTATCTGCTGCGCGAGGCTGAGCAGCGGGCGCATATCTTGCGTGGTTTGGTCAAGGCACTCGACCAGCTCGACGCCGTCATCGCATTGATTCGCGGGTCGGCGTCAGCTGAGGCCGCGCGTAGCGGCTTGATGGAATTGCTCGACGTCGACGAAGTCCAGGCGAACGCGATCCTCGACATGCAGCTGCGCAAGCTTGCTGCCCTCGAGCGGCAGAAGACACTCGATGAGCTTCAGAAGATCGAGTCCGAGATCGCGGATCTGAACGACATCTTGGCTAGTGAAGCGCGGCAGCGCACGATCGTAAGCGACGAACTCAAAGAAATCGTCGACAAGCATGGTGACGAACGGCGCAGCGTCATCATTCCCTACGACGGCGAGGTCAACATGGAAGACCTCATCGCCGAGGAACCGGTCGTCGTCACCATTACGAATGGCGGCTACGCGAAGCGCACCAAGACCGACCTTTACCGCGCGCAACGCCGCGGTGGTAAGGGGATCATCGGCGCCCAGCTTCGCCAGGACGACGTCGTCGAGCACTTCTTCGTCACGACGACCCATCACTGGCTGCTGTTCTTCACCGACAAGGGGCGGGTTTACCGAGCGAAGGCCTACGAGTTGCCCGAGGCCGCTCGCAGCGCCCGCGGCCAGCACGTCGCGAACCTGCTCGCCTTCCAGCCCGACGAGAACATCGCCCAGGTGCTCGCGCTGAAGGACTACGAAGTCGCGCCCTACCTCGTGCTCGCCACGCGCGAGGGCTTGGTGAAGAAGACGGCACTGCGCGACTTCGACTCCAACCGAACCGGCGGCGTCATCGCGATCAACCTGCGCGACGACGACGCCGTCATCGCGGCGAGACTCGTGTCTGCCGACGACGACCTGTTGCTGGTGAGCCGCAAAGGCCAGTCGATCCGATTCAGGGCGGACGACGACGCGTTGCGGCCCATGGGCCGCGCGACGTCCGGTGTTATCGGCATGCGCTTCAAGCACGGCGACGAGTTGCTCGCGATGATGGTCGTCCGGCCCGACGCCTTCGTGTTCACCGCGACCGACGGCGGCTACGCCAAGCGCACACCGATCGACGAGTACCCGGTGCAGGGCCGTGGCGGGCAGGGGGTGCTGACCGCGAAGCTGACCGACGACCGAGGCGGCTTGGTCGGCGCGCTGATGGTCGACACTGGCGACGAGGTGTTCGCGATCACGTCCGGCGGCGGGGTGATCCGCACCCGAGCCGACGAAGTGCGGCCGACCTCGCGGGCGACCATGGGCGTGCGGCTGATCAACCTCGGTGACGGTGACGCTGTCGTCGGCGTCACACGCAACGCGGAGTCTGCCGCTGGCGTCGATGAGATCGACGCTGCCATCGACGACGCTGAAGCCGGCGACTTGATCGACGCCGACCTCGCCGACGGATCGGCGGGGTTGCCGACGACCGAAGCGGGCAGCGGCGACAATGAGCAGGTGGAGACCGGTAAGGTCACCGGGTCAGACAATGACACGGCAGACGACGAGGCAGCCGATCCGGAACAGGGAGACTCGTGAGCGATCCCAACCGGCCAGGCCCGCGCGTCCCGACGGCGACTCCTGATGATCAGGCGCGCTACCGCCGGCCTCTCGAGGGCGCTGAGCCGACCAGCTCCACAACCTCCGGCTCGCTGCCGCCGGCCGAGACGGTGTCCCGCTCGGCGCGGGTGACGGTCGCACGGCGGGGCCCGCGGCGGGCCCGCCTGGTGGTCAAGCACATCGACCCGTGGACCGTCATGAAGGTCACCTTCATCGTGTCGCTGGTGATTCTCGTGGTGCTAGTCATCGCCACGGCGATCATCTACGCGGTGCTCGGCCAGATGGGCGTATGGGATCAGATCAACGATCTGGTCAACCAGGTGACTCCGACGACCGCCAGCCAGTCGTTGCACAACCCCCTGACCGGCAGCCGCATCATCGGCGTCGCGGCGATCGTAGGCGCGATCAACGTCGTCCTGCTGACCGCGCTGGCGACCCTCGCGGCCGCCATCTACAACCTGATCTCCGACCTCGTCGGGGGTATCGAGGTGACGCTCACCGACCCGTGACTGACCCGTGAGTTGGGCGGTCCGCACGCATCCGGTACCCTCGCTAGGCACACTCGGGCCTGTAGCTCAGTCGGTTAGAGCGCATCCCTGATAAGGATGAGGCCGGAGGTTCAAGTCCTCCCAGGCCCACTCGAGGCCAAAACCTGAGGTGAAGTCCGATGAAGAAGATCCTCTTGCTGCTGCTCGCCGCGGCCGGCGGGTTGTTGGTCTACCGTCGGGTACAAGCGGCGCAAGCCGAAGAAGACCTGTGGATCGAGGCCACCAGCTCAGAACCGATCAACACCTGAGCCGGACGACGACCGGCGCGGCCCCAGCGCGCGAGCCGGCGCCAACCCCTCGGGGACGTAGCTCAATTGGCAGAGCACCGCCTTTGCAAGGCGGGGGTTAGGGGTTCGATTCCCCTCGTCTCCACCACTTTGCCGGGCCCCCCGGCTTGACCAGGCAACGTTAGGCACAACGCGGCTAAGAGCCCCGGATTCGCCTAACAGTCGACCGGAGGAGCGCACCCGATGAATCGCCGTCCGCTTGGGTCTACCGGTATCGAGGTCAGCGAGATCGGCCTCGGTGCCTGGCAACTCGGCAATACCGACCAGTGGGCCGGCCCTGACCACGACACCTCCCTGCGCATCGTCGACGAAGCGCTCAGCCTCGGCGTCAACCTCTTCGACACGGCACCTGGCTACGCGGGCGGCCGCAGCGAGCAGCTGCTCGGCGAAGCCCTCGAGGGCCGGCGCGCCGATGTCGTGCTCGTCACGAAGTTCGGCCACAAGGCCGACGGCACCAGCGACTGGGACGCCGCCCGCATCGAGCCGGCCGTCCAGCAGAGCCTGAAGGCTCTACGCACCGATCACCTCGACGTGATCCTCATGCACAGCCCGCCGAGCGAGCTTCTCGACGGCAAAAAGGCCGCCCACTACAGGGAATTCGAGCGGTTGCGCAGCGCGGGCGTCGTGCGCGCGTACGGCGCTTCCGTCGATTGGGCTGCCGACATCGACACGGTCGTCGAGACCACCGACAGCCAAGTGCTCGAGGTCTTGCTGCACGCCTTCCACCAAGAACCCCTGGCAGCACTGGAAAAAGCTAGTACGAAAGGAGTCGGCGCCATCGTCAAGGTGCCTCTCGACAGTGGTTGGCTGAGCGGGCGCTACGGCAAGAACGCCAGCTTCACCGACGTCCGGTCTCGTTGGACGCCCGCCGATATCGAACGGCGAGCAGCGCTCGTCGAGCAGTTCAAAAAGCTATTGCCGGACGGCGTGAGCATGCCGCACACCGCACTGCGCTGGCTACTCGCGAAGTCCGCCGTTTCGTCGGTGATTCCGGGTGCCAAGTCGGTCGAGCAGCTGCGCGACAACGTTGCGGCCGCCGATGCAACCCTGCCCGACGACACCGTGCACGCAATAGAAGCCCTATGGGCAAAGGAAATTCAGGGCGACTCGCTGCCTTGGTAGAGCAGCGCCAGCCGCGCACGGGTTTCGTCGTCCGCCGGAGTGCAGACAATGATGCGATGCTCGGGCAACGCCGAAACCTCAAGGCTGGTCGATATCAATCGGAGCTCGCCGACGACGTCGTGGTGGAACACTTTCTCGCGCTGGCCGGGCGTTGCGACATCGTGCCGCGCCCACAGCCGGGCGAACTCAGGGCTGCGCGCTGAGACGCACCGGATGAACTCGTTCCACTCCGGCTCACCGACATGGCGGGCGTAGGCCGAGCGAAGCGTCGCGACGATGGTGGGCGCCTCGTCATCGAAGTTTACGTAGTGCTTGCGAACGGTCGGTTCGGTGAAGCAGCACCAGACGACGTTGCGGCGCTCGCACGCCTGGCTGTGCCAACCGCGCAGTAACGCGTCGTAGGAGGAGTTCTGCGCGAGGACGTCGTACCGGGCGTTCACGAGCATCGCCGGTGTCGGGTCGAGCGACGTCAAGACATCTAGGACGGCGACGGGTACCGTCGCTCGTTCGGCTTCGGTCGGCAGCGGGTGCATGCCCGCAAGGCGCAGCAGATGGTCGTGCTCGACGGCGTCGAGGCGAAGCGTGCGGGCGATGGCGTCGAGCACCTGCACGCTCGCGTTGATCGGCCGGCCCTGCTCGAGCCACGTGTACCAGGTGACGCCCACGCCGGCGAGTTGCGCGACCTCCTCGCGGCGCAGGCCTGCCGTGCGGCGGCGCAAGCCGGGCGGTAACCCGACCGACGCGGGGGTCAACCGGGCGCGGCGAGTGCGCAGGAACGCGGCGAGTTCGTCACGCCGCGCATCGCTCGTCGTCGCGACCGGGCGTAGCGCGACGGGCGTCAGCTCAATAGCCGGTTCGGCAGCCATATCAGCCATCATCGCCGCCCGAATCCGTCGCTGCCAGGTAGCGCTAGTACCAGGATCAACAGGCTCTTAGTAACAGTGTGGCGCGCACACCAGGCTCGACTCATGACCAGCACCACGGAGCCTCGCACCCTCGTCGGAAGAACACCGCTGAGCGACCGGCAGCGCTGGATAACGCTCGCGCTCATGATGGTCGGCCAGTTCATGGCGCTGGTCGACGTAACCATCGTCAACGTCGCTATCCCGACGATGCAAGCCAAATTGCACGCCTCCGGCGCGTCGCTCCAGCTCGTCGTCTCGGGTTACACCATCGCCTACGCGATGCTGCTGATCACCGGTGCGCGGCTCGGCGAGATGCGCGGCCCGAAGCCGCTGTTCCAACTCGGTCTTGTCACATTTACGGCGGCGTCGTTCGTCTGCGGCATTTCACCGGACGTCGGGGTGCTCGTCGCTGCGCGTTTCGTGCAGGGCGCGGGCGCGGCCGCGATGGTGCCGCAGCTGTTCAGCGTGATCCAGCGGCAGTTCACCGGTACCGCCCGGCTGCGCGCGCTTGGCATCTACACCGCAACGCTCGCTCTCGGGTCGGTGGTTGGCCAAGTGGGCGGCGGGTTGCTCGTCACCGCCGATGTGTTCGGGTTGTCGTGGCGGGTGGTGTTCCTGGTCAACGTTCCGATCGGCATCGCTCTCGCGGTGCTGGTGCCGCGGTTCGTTGCGCACAACCACGACCACGCTGCCGTTGCCACGAGAGGCCTTGACCTGCAGGGACTCGCCGTCGTGGCGGCGTCCGTCTTGCTTGTGGTTTTGCCTTTGGTGCTGGGCCACCAGGAGGGCTGGCCGGCTTGGACGTGGATCAGCCTGGTCGTCGGCGTGCTTGGCCTGGGGTGGTTCGTGCAGGTCGAGAAGCGGGTCGCAGCGAACGGCGGGCACCCGCTACTGAACCTCGATGTCCTGCAGGCGCACGGCATGCCGGCCGCGCTGCTCGCGCTGACGATCGGGATGGTCGGCTACGGCGGGTTCTTGTTCAGCCTCGCGCTGCACCTGCAGGAAGGGCTCGGCGACAGCGCCTTGCGGGCGGGGCTCACGTTCCTGCCTGCGGTGGGAGTTTTCGGGCTCGTCGGCATGTACTGGCGCCGGCTGCCCGAGCGCTGGCACCACCTGCTGCCGATCGTCGGCTATGTGATCGCCCTCGCGGGCTACATCGCGCTGGCTGATTACCTGCGGAGCGGCCACGCCGGGATCCCGACCTACCTGCTGCTCGCGGTGCTCGGCATCGGTCTGGGTGCGGCGTTCAGCCCGCTCCTGACGCTGGCGATGGTGAACGTGAAGCCGGCGTCGGCGCCCGATGCAAGCGGGTTGCTCACGACCACGATTCAGCTGTCGCAGGTGGTCGGCGTCGCGGTGTTCGGCAGCGTGTTCCTGTCGGTGGCCGCGCATCACCACGTGCACGCGTCAGCGCACGCGGCCGGAGTCACCTACGCGTTGCTCGCCGTGCTGACAGCCTTTGGTGTCGGGGGTGCCGCACGTCTGGCCCGCGTGGTGCAGCGGGCGCGGGCAACCGCCGGCTAGCTCTCGTGGTGAGCGTTCTCGTCGGAGGTCAGATCGACGGTCTGGTCGGCCTCGGAGGTCGGCATCGGGTACGGCGTGAGCTGCACCGGCTTTCCGGCCTGCGATAGCCAGGCGGCCGCTGCACCGACCGCACCACCGACGGCCATGCAGGCCACGGCGACCGGCCAGCGGCGGCGCTTCTTCACGACCACGGTGTCGACGCCACGCAGTGCCGCCGCGGCCATCAGCCCGCGCCGCACCGCCTCTTTGCGGGCGGGCGCGGACGCGGTCATGAACTCGTCGAGCTTCACGGCCGCCTGATCCATCGCGGTTGACGCCATCGGAACCACGGTCGGGATCACCTTGTCCTGCATGACGACGCGCGCCTGCTTCGACGCTTTGCGCGCGGCACGGCCGGCGCGGTCGAGGCGCTCACCGATCAGCCAAGCGGTCGGAACATTGAGGACGGCGACTTTCGCCGCGGATCTAGCGGCACTGCTCTTCGCCGCGAGCTTGGCCGCGCCCTTCGCGGCACCGGCCTTCATCGCCGCCTTGTTCATCGCCGCTTTGTTCATCGCCGCCTTGCTCGCCATCTTGGCCGACATCTTCGCCTGCATCTGGTCCGCTCGTGCCCGCGCCTGCGCGGCCTTGGCCTGCGCGATGTGCCGGGCCGCGTCGGCGCGTGCTGCCACGGTGTCGGCGATCTTGTCTGTGGTGACGGTCATCGGAACCTCCGGTGAGATGTCGAGCCGTGCCTGCCCGGATTCAGCGGGTCTCTAGTTGCGCATCCCCGCGCCGCCAGTCGCGTAACCGGGTTCTCACCCGGCTCGCCGCGGCCCGGCGGATCGGTGTGGGTCCACGGTACGACCGAGCCGCCCGCCTGTCGCGTGTAAAGATGGCGGGACATTCGCGTCGCACCCCTTCGCAGGCGGCGCCCCGACCGGGAGGGCTTGACCCCAGTGGCTGAAGAGACCTACGCGATCTTGCACACCACCAAGGGCGACATCGAAGTCCGCCTGTTCCCTGACCACGCGCCCAAGACCGTGCGCAACTTCGTCGAACTCGCCGAGGGCACCAAGGAGTGGACCGACCCGCGCACTCGCCAAAAAACCAACGCCAAGCTGTACGACGGCACGATCTTCCACCGGGTGATCCCCGACTTCATGATCCAAGGCGGCGACCCGCTCGGCAGCGGCCGCGGCGGCCCGGGCTACGACTTCGCCGACGAGTTCCACCCCGACCTGTCGTTCGACCGCCCTTATCTGCTCGCCATGGCGAACGCCGGCCCCAACACCAACGGCTCGCAGTTCTTCATCACGGTGGCGCCCACGACGTGGCTGAACCGCAAGCACACGATCTTCGGCGAGGTCACCCAGGGCAGCGAGGTCGTCGATGCGATCGTCAGTGCGCCGACCGGCCCTGCCGACCGCCCGGCTCAGGACATCGTGATCAACTCGGTCGCCATCGAACGCCGTTAAAACCAGAAGCGAAGAGAACAGCATGAGTGCGGACGACGCGAGCTACCCGCCGTCCGAAAATGTGACCGTCAGCGGCGCCGGGGCGGGCGTGCCGACGTGCTACCGGCATCCGCGGCGTGAGGCGCACATCAGATGCGTGCGGTGCGACCGGCCGATCTGCCCGGATTGCATGATCCCGGCGGCGGTGGGCTTCCAATGCCCGGAGTGTGTGCGCGGCGGCAACAAGACGCAGCGGGTGGCGCGCACGGCGTTCGGCGGCCGGATCGCGCCGAACAAGACGCTGGTCACGTACACGCTGATCGGCATCAACATTGTGATGTTCCTGATCCAGCAGTCGTCCGGGTCGTTCACCGATCGGTTTTCGCTGATACCCGGGCCGGCGACGCTGCCGTTCCACCCGCAGCTCATCGGTGTCTCGGAGGGTCAGTACTACCGGTTGCTGACCAGCATGTTCCTGCACGCCGGCGTCACGCACATCCTCTTCAACATGTGGGCGCTGTACGTCGTCGGCGCTCCGCTCGAGGCGATGCTCGGCCGGATCCGGTTCGTGGGGCTGTACTTCCTGAGCGGGCTGTCGGGCTCGGCGCTCGTGTATTTGCTGTCGAGTCCGCGGGCAGAGACGCTCGGCGCGTCGGGTGCGATCTTCGGCCTATTCGGGGCGCTGTTCGTAGTCGGACGCCGGCTGAGCCTCGACATCCGCCCGATCGGCGTGTTGATCGCCATCAACCTGGCGCTGACGTTCACGATCTCGGGCATCAGCTGGCAGGGGCACGTTGGCGGCCTCGTGGCGGGCGCCGCGCTGGCGGGAGCCTGGGCCTATGCGCCGCGAAAGCAACGCACTGCCGTGCAAATCGTGTCGTCGGTCGTGCTGGCAGCGATCATCGTGGTCATCGTGATCGCGCGCACCCACTCGCTCACGGGCTGAGGTCGGGGCTCGCGCGGCTGAGCTGCGGCTTTCCGGCTCCAGCCTGCCGCCTCTCCGGCCTCCGCTGCGCTCCTCATCTCGCCCTGGACACGCGAAGGTGGCCGAGGACACCCTTCGAACCCGGTCCTCGGCCAGCTACCGGTGTCCAGGGATCGCAGCCGGCTCGGGGCGCGGGTTGTCCCCAGTGTGGACAACGGCTGTGGAGGAACTACACATGTGTAACTCGGCTGGATACAGCTGGTGCGCACTTCGCCCGGCGTGCACTTCGCCCGGCTGCCGCGAACGGCCGACGATTCAGGGTTCTTTGCGCGGCGAATGTCGGCCGCCGACTGGCGCGACCGCCCCGACGCATCTTCCCGCGCGGCCTTAGACCCCGAAACCCGTGCTTGGACCCGGCAATACGAGGGTCGAAGCACCAGTTCCAGGGTCTAGGGAGATCAACTTCGGCGCTCCGGCCGAGTGGAGAGTCGCGCCGGTCCGAGCCGGTGAAACGGGAGAAGCGCGTCATCAGCACGAAAGGGGCCGTCCTCTCCAGCCAGGACGGCGCACGGATGAAGTTCCGCAAGAAGTGCGAAAAGTGCGGTTACCTGGACACCAGCATGACCAGCATGCCGATCCGCACCGGCTGCACGCGGATGAATTTCTACTGCCCCAAGTGCAAAAA
>Ga0134128_10011444_pt1 | contig 10608 bp, 20 predicted proteins | sample KB31754_FD_96462 | JGI IMG/M metagenome (GOLD analysis project Ga0134128, IMG submission 96462) | Terrestrial soil microbial communities with excess Nitrogen fertilizer from Kellogg Biological Station, Michigan, USA - KB3-175-4 | ecosystem: Environmental > Terrestrial > Soil > Unclassified ...
CGGTGGCCTGATGTACAGCTACGAGCTGCGCCGCGACGGGGAGCTGGTCCTCGAGTTCGAAGCGGACGGGGACACGGCTGCGATGCGGCGCGCGGCGCGCGAGGGGTACGTCGTGATCGCGGTCGAGTCGCCGTTCGGCCTGACCGACGCGACCGTGCTCGAGGTGGCAGCGTGATGAGCGAGAGCGTGTCCCACTTCGGGCTCGAGCGGGCGATCGGGCTCTGGATCCTGATCATCTTCGCCGGGGTGCTGCTGGTCCTGGCCGTGGTCGCTGCGCTGGACAAGCTCGACCGGGTGCAGCAGCGGCGTCGTCCGCACTGCGGCATCGGTGGTTGCCCGGTGTGCCGGGGGCGCAGGTCATGACGATCACGATCGAGGAGGAGCTGGCCGGGACGCGGAAGCACTACCGGGCCGTCTGCGACTGCGGCTGGGTGTCGTTCTGGCGCGGCCGGTCGACGTTCGCGGAGGGCGCTGGCAGCAAGCACACCGCGATGTACTGCAAGGGCGCTGTCGCCCGGCCGGTGCACCTCGGGGTGTTCGTGCACGACTCGCCGGAGTGGCACGCGGCGCGCGCGACCCGGCTGGGCGGGTCGGAGGTGTCGGCTCTGTTCGGGCTGTCGCCGTGGGAGTCGGAGTTCTCCCTCTACCACCGCAAGGTCGGCACGGCGCTGCCGGAGCGGGTCAACGACGAGATGCGGGCCGGGACGCTGCTCGAGCCGGTGATCGTCGCGAAGTTCACGGCCGATCACCCGGACATGCTGGTGCAGCCGAGGGCGGGCACGTGGGTGCACGCGACCCGCCAGTGGCAGCTCGCGAACCCGGACGCGCTCGTGTCCTACCGGGACGCGGCCGGGGTGACGCAGGGCGGCATCTTGGAGACGAAGTTCGCGCTGCAGGCGTACGGCTGGGGCCCGTCCGGATCGGACGAGATCCCGCCCTACTACGCGACGCAGGTGCAGTGGTACCTGGACGTGATGGGGCTGGCGTTCTGCTGGCTGATGGTGTTCATCGGCGGTCAGGCCGAGTTCCGCGAGTACCTCATCGCTGCCGACCCGGAGCGGCAGGCCGAGCTGCGCGCGGCCGGTGAGGCGTTCATGGGTCGGGTCGCTGCCCGGCAGGCTCCGCCGATCGACGGCCACGACGCGACCTACGAGGTGGTGCGCGACATGCACCCCGACATCACGCCGGAGACGCTCGAGCTGCCCGGCGAGATGGCGCGCGCGTTCTGCGGCGCCAAGCACGCGGAGGCGGCGGCGAAGGTCGAGGCGAAGCGGCAGACGGCGCTGCTGGCCGAGTTCATGGGCTCGGCGCAGCGCGTGAAGTACGCCGGACGGGCGATCGCCCGGCGGCAGGCGAAGGGCGGCGGCACGCCGTACGTCCAGGCCGAGCGGGATCTCCCGTTCGGTGAACTGTTGGAGGAAACGGCATGACGTCGGCGCTGGGGCTCCGGGACGAGGCGTGGCTCGCTGCCCGCACGCGGCTGATGCCGTCCGGCTGCATCGAGTGGACGAAGGGCCGGACTCCTGACGGGTACGGAGACTTCAGCTTCATCACGCCGGACCGCAAGCGTGGCCACGGGCTCGCGAACCGGCTTGCTCTCGAGCTGCGGCTTGGGCGCCCTCTCCGGCCGGGCATGTGCGCGCTGCACACCTGCGACAACCCGCCCTGCTGTAACGCCGAGCACCTGTTCGAGGGCACACGGGCGGACAACAACCTGGACCGGGCTCGCAAGGGTCGCTCGGGAGATACGTCGGGTTAACGGAACCCGGCCGCGAAGCTCACTCGGGCCGACGCGGAGGCCATCCGGTCTGCGCTCGCGCTCGGAGAGACGGGCGTCGCGGTGGCGGCGCGGTTCGGCGTCACCCCGCAACTGATCAGTGACATCAAAAATCGGAGGCTCTGGAAATGACGGAAACCACGACGGCACCGGGCACGGAGGTCGAGGTCGTCGACAACTCCCCGCGCGGGCTCATCAACCAGTACAGCAACGACTTCGCCACCGTCCTGCCGTCGCACATAAAAGCGGCCACGTGGGTGCGGGTCGCGCAGGGCGCCCTGAAGAAGGGCAAGAAGCAGGTCGTCCGGATCGAGGGTCAGAACGTCGAGCGGTTCGAGTTGGAGATCGCGGCGTCGAACAACCCGGCCGCGTTCCTGTCCGCGCTGCTCGACGCGGCACGGCAGGGCTTGGAGCCGGGCACCGAGCAGTACTACCTGACCCCCCGGAAGGTGAAGGGACAGCTCGAAATCCTGGGTATCCGTGGGTACCAGGGCGAGGTCGAGTTGATGTACCGGGCGGGTGCGGTCGCGTCGGTGATCGTAGACGTGGTCCGCGAGCGGGACGTGTTCATCTGGACGCCGGGCCGGGTCGATCCGCAGGGCCGCTGGCAGGGTCCGCAGGAGCGTCCCTACCACGAGGTCGACTGGTTCGGTGCGGACCGTGGCGGGCTGAAGGGTGTCTACGCGTATGGGGTGATGAAGGACGGCGCGACGTCGAAGGTCGTGGTCCTGAACCGTGCGCAGGTCGAGGCTGCCCGCGAGGTGTCGCCGGGCTCGAACAGCGACTACTCCCCGTGGTCGAAGTGGGAGGAGGCGATGTGGCTGAAGACGGCGGCGCACCAGCTCCGTAAGTGGGTGCCGACGTCGGCCGAGTACCTGACGACGCAGGCTCGTGCGGCAGGTACGGCTGCCGGGGCGGCTGCTGCTGAGCGGGCTCGGATCGAGACGGCTCCGCTGCGGGCCGAGGTCGAGTTGGGCGCCAACCCGAACCAGAACGGCGACCAGGTGTTCGACGCCGAGGTCGTGCCCGACGACGTGCCTCCGCTGGTGGATCCGCGGACCGGTGAGGTGCTCGACCCGCAGGAGCCTCCGCAGTCGTTCTTCAACGAGTTGAACGAGGAGGCCGGGCGGTGATGCGCGGGAAGTCGCGCGACGACACGACCGACGATGCGCTCACCGAGCAGGAGACGGTGTTCCTGAAGTCCGAGCGGTCGCCCGCGCTCGTCCGTGCATTTCTTGCGCGCCAGCACGACAGTGTCGGTGTTCGCTCGTCGGCCTACCGGAAGGTCGCGGCTGCCGCTCGGGCAGAGCGCGAGGCGCTCACGGAGGTGGCTCTGCTCGGAATCGTACGTGTACGGGCTGAAGGCAGTTCAGAGTTGAACGGTCGGTTCGCTGAATTGGAAGCTGAACGCGCCCGGTTGGAGCGCGAGTTGAGCGACACGCGGTTGCGACTGCGCCAGGTAACTGCCGGTCCGGCGCTGGCAGTACATGGCGAAGGGACTGGACGGTGAAAGTGAACCCTTCGTCTCTGATGATCGACCTGCGATCGATCACTAAGGCGGCGCGGCTGTTGACGCTGGTCCTTGAGGTCATATCTGATGAGTCCTCTGTGCTGGCGGAACTCACCGATCTCGAGAGGATTCGCAACCTGACGGATGGGGATCTCGCGACGATCGCTGCATCCGACCAACCTCCCCACATGGCGATCAATCAGTTCTTCGCGGAGCAGGAGCTTGCGGAGGCCGTGCGAAAAATCGTAGCCAAGCTCCTCGACTCCGTCGCGGTTGAAACGATCCGGTTCATTTCGGTAGAAGAGGCCGCTGCGGTGATCGGCATGAGCACGAGGGCGGTAACCAAAGCATTGAACGATGGTCGGTTGGTGGGGCACAAGCGCGGACTCCGGGATTGGGTCGTCGATGTTCGGTCTGCCGAGTCCTACGTAGTTGCCACCAGCGGTGGTCGCTGATGGCTACTGAGGCGATCCTGGTGGTGTGTAGGCGCTGTTCGTCGCCGTTCCTGCAGCCGTGCACTGCGGCGGGCGTGGCGCGTTGCCGCTCGTGCGGGTGGATCCACTTCCTGGGGGCGCGTGAGGTCGCGGCCGACTCTTTCCCCGTGGATCCGGTGACCCGGATTGTGGTGCGGGATGACCTGCCTCCGGGGACGGTGTTGGTGACGCGGTACACGCCGCGCCTGGTGTGCGAGCGGTTGGCGCAGGCGCGCGACGTGGTCGATCCGTTGGAGGCAGGGATCGATGATGCGGCCTGGCAGCGCGCAGTGGCCATCGTCGAGGAGGTCTCGGGCTGATGGGTGCGGTGCTCGTCTGTGTCGACTGCTCGAAGGCGGCGGCGGTGGTGGTCGAGGAGTTCGACGACCTGCCGATCGCTGAGTGGTGGGCGTCGAAGGGTGAGCGCTGCGCCGATTGCAGGCGGAAGGCGGCGGCGGCGCGGTCGCGGCCGGACGTGACGCGCCGTAAGCCGGGCGTGCTGGTCGCGCATCGGGACTCGGGGACTCAGGTCGCGGGTGCCCGCGCGGGGCTGCCTACGGCTGGCACGCGGCGGCGGGAGGTCTACGACGTGATCACTGCCGCCGGGGAACTCGGGCTGACGTTCGAGCAGCTCGGCGAGGTGTTGAACCGGTCCTACTCCCATGTGGGGCCGCGTGTCCGTGAGTTGGTCCGGGACGGGCTGGTGGAGCGGGCTCCGTATCAGAGGGCGGCATCGTCGGGTGCCCGCCAGGACGTGTGGCGCGTGTGCGCGCTGGACAAGGTTGGGGTGGAGTGATGGGTCCGTACTGCGACTATTGCGGGCGGCGGTGTTTCGTCACACGGCTGTTGCCGTTCAAGACGGGGACGCTGCTGATGGCAACGTGCGTGGCTGGTGCGGCGCACGACCGGAAGATGACCGGGTACGACCACACGACGGCGATCAATCCGTCGCAGGTCGACTGGGAGCAGCCCTTCACCGATCGGGATCTGATCGAGCGGGTATCGCATCTTCAGCAGAGCGACCTGGCCGGGTTGATGCGGAACCGGGACCGGGCGCGTGCCGTCGCGGTCGCGTTGGAGCAGGAGCAGGCGCGGCTGGCCGCTCAGGTGGAGCGGACGCTCGCGTACCTGCGCACGTTCGACTGCGAGTGCGACAACGGCGAGGACGAGGAGTTGGTGTTCGAGCGGGAGATCACCCCGTGCGATCGCTGCATCGAGATCGGCAACCTCGAGGTCGCGATGTGGCCGGTCGCCGGTCTGGACCGGCTGCTCGACGTCGTGAACGACCCGGCGCTCGAGGCGGCGCTGTGACCGCGACGAAGGACGACCAGCTCGACGAGCGGTTCCTGGAGATCGGGCGGCTGCGGGCTCGGGTCGCGCGGGCAGAGGGCGCGGTCGGTCGGGTGCTCGCCTTGTGCGACCAGGCGAACCGGGTCAGTCCGTCCGACAAGCAGGTCGTCTATGTCGCGGACGTGCGGCGCGAGATCGCGGGGACGGCATGACGCCGGAAGAGGTGGCGGCGGTCGTGTCCGGCGATATCCCGCTGGGCGAGTTGACCGACGCCGAGCGTGTCGCGTTGCCGCCCGCGATGCACCAGCCGTTCTACGACGGGCTCGGGAAGCCGCACTCGTGGATCTGCGCGGTCTGCTGGGGCGACGGCTGGCAGACGTCGTGGCCGTGCGAGATCGCGACGCGCAGTGGCGTCGAGGTCGCGCGGGCCGCTCACCTGGACTACGTCTCGTGACGGCGGTCGAAGAGGTGCCGTGGCGGTGGCAGCACTACGGCAGGTTCGGGCCGGAGCTGGTCGTCCAGGTGCGCGGCATGCCGGTACCGCAGGGTTCGATCCGCTCGCTCGGCAAGGGCAGGCCGTCGATCCACTCGAACGCGGAGCGGCTGCTGCCGTGGCGTGAGCGGGTGCAGCGCGCGCTCGAGGAGAAGATGGCCGAACGGCTCCGTGCCTACCCGGAGCTGCACTCGTACCCGTTGCTCGGTCCGGTCGCGGTCGACGTCACGTTCACGATGGCGAAGCCGAAGAGTGCCCCGAAGCGGCGGCGCACGTTCCCGATCCAGCGGCCGGACGGCGACAAGCTGCTTCGTACGGTGTTCGACGCGATGCAGGCGGCGGGCGTCGTGAAGGACGACTCGCAGATCGTCGACTGGCACGGCCGGAAGGTCTACCCCGACGAGGCGCCGCAGTCGCTGCCCGTGCCGGGGCTCTACCTGTTCGTCTACACGATCGGCACGGCGTGAGATGGCTCGCCGGGGCGGTGCTCGGCGTCCGCGCGAGCGACTGATCACGGTCGTCGTTGCGTGCCCGGACTGCGGCTTCGAGGCCGACCCGGCGATGGGTGGGAATCACGGTGGCCAGTGCGTCACCGATCTGAACGTGCGTGACCAGGGTGGTCGCGATGCGAAGAAGGAGGCTCGATGAGCGAGGAGCAGACCGAGCAGCGGCGCACCGTGCCGTTCGCGGACACGCTGCAGCGGTTGCAGGACGGGCGCACGGCTCGGGAGTTGGGCGAGGCGCTGCAGCAGCTCGTCGCGGCTGTCGAGGAGACGGGCCGCGCGGGGACGTTGACCTTGCAGATCAAGGTCAGCAAGTCGAAGGCGTCGCGGATGGTCGAGGTGCTGGACACCTGGCGGGTGAAGACCCCGGAGTTGGACCGTCCGACGTCGCTGTTCTACATCGACGAGGAGCACAACCTGCATCGGAAGGATCCGATCCAGGACGAGTTGCCCGGCATGGTGCGGGCGGTGCCGGACTCCGGTCCGGCAGTTCAGAAGGTAGGGAACGAATGACGAACTACGAATCGGCCGAGATCGGCACGATCTCCTCGTCGGGCGCGGCGGACGTGATCCGCGAGATGGCCGACGCGGCTGCTGCACGTGGGGTGGTCGAGCTGGTCGAAGGCCGCTCGCTCGGCGTGATCCTCGCACCGGGCCAGCAGTTGCACGAGATCGACCTGGACGCGCTGGCCGACACTCCGCAGCGCAAGACCGGGGGGGTGCAGGTCACGAACGCGGCATCGTTCGCGCTGTACGTCAACCGGCACTCGTCCCGGCTCGGGTCGACGCTGTGGGCGAACCAGGCCACGTCGCAGATCGTCGCGGTCCTGGACGACCACCAGCGCAAGGACGACGCACCGAACGGCGACTCGGACGTCCCGTCGAAGCCGTCCGCTGGCCTGCCGGGCTGGGGTGAGCATCGTGCCACCCTGACCCTGCCGCTGACGCCGGACTGGCTGCTCTGGACCAAGCAGGACGGCGAACTCATGGACCAGCAGTCGTTCGCCGAGCACATCGAGGACGGTGCCGGTGCGATCCACGATCCGGAACCGGCCGCGATGCTCGAGCTGGCGCAGACGTTCCACGCCAACACCGGGGTCGAGTTCAAGTCGTCGAACCGGCTGCAGTCCGGCGAGACGCAGCTCCGCTACGAGGAAACGACGCACGCGAAGGCCGGGCGCACCGGGCAGATCGCCATCCCGGACTCGCTCGAGTTGCACCTGCAGCCGTACGAGAACAGCCCGACGTACCCGCTGGTTGCCCGGTTCCGGTACCGGATCACGAACGGGCAGTTGAAGCTCGGCTACCGGCTGGTGCGGCCGGATCTCGTGCAGTGGCAGGCGTTCAGCGACGTGTCGGTGGAGATCACCGAGGCGACCGGGCTCGACGTGCTCGCCGGGATCCCGCGCCGCTGATCCTGGGCGGTGCCTCTGCACCCCACCCCGTCACGTGAAGGGGGTACGGGGTGGGGTGCGGGGAGAGTGACCAGGATCAAGAGACGTGGAGGATTCGAATGGTGGACACGAACGTCGAGGTAGTGCTCGACGAGCGCACGGTCGCGGAGTTGTGGCCGGTGTGCGAGATGGAACGCAGCATCTGGGACGTGGCGCTCGGCGTCGGTGTGCCGGAGAAGCACACGTGCGACCGGCCGTCGCGCTGGATCGTTCACTCGCGGTGCGGCTGCGGAGCGGTCGAGGTGTCGCTGCTGTGCACCCCGGACCTCGCGTCGCTGAAGACGCCGGAGACGCACTACCGGTGCCCGTCCTGCGGCTGGGTCGGCTCGTCCGCGCTCACGATCGCGTTCGTGCAGGAACTCCGGTGACGCGGCGGACGACCGCGACGATCGCGGTGCTCGTGTACGTCGGCAGCGTTCTGCTGGCGAACTGGCTCACGACCCGCTACGGGTTCGTCAACGTCGGGTTCGGCAAGGCGACGACCGCAGGCACCTTCGCGGCCGGTGGCGCTCTCGTAGTCCGCGACATCGTGCAGGACGCGCTCGGCCGGGCCGGGGTGATCGTGCTGATCGTGGTTGCTGCTGGCCTGTCGTATCTCGTCTCGGCCCCGGCGATCGCGCTCGCGTCCGGCGCGGCGTTCCTGATCGCGGAGTCGCTGGACATGCTGGCCTACACGCCGCTGCGGAAGCGGGCGCGGTTCGGTGATCGGCGCTGGCAGGTCGCAGTCGCGGCCGGTGCGACGGTCGGTGCGCTCGCGGACACCGTGGTGTTCCTAACCATCGCGTTCGGTTGGGCGTCAGTGCGTCCCGCGCTGGCCGGTCAGTTGCTCGGCAAGGGCGAAGTCGTTGCAGCACTGATCGTCCTGGGGGTGGCGACGCGTGCGTTACTTCGCGAATCCGTCGACGCAGCGGGTGCGTGACGCGATGACCGCTGGGCTCTTGGACTACATCGACACTCCGGCGCAGGGCAACGTGCGGCTGCCGGGCGTGACCTGGTGCGCGGACAACGGCTGCTTCGGCAAGGGCTACCCCGGCGACGCGGCCTGGCTCGGCTGGCTCGCGGCGAACGCGAAGGACGCCGACTCGTGCCGGTTCGCGACCGCGCCGGACGTCGTCGGCGACGCTGCCGCGACGCTCGAGCGGTCGGCGCCGTGGATGCCCGCGATGCGTGCGCTCGGCTACCCGGTGGCGTTCGTTGCGCAGAACGGGCTCGAGCACCTCGACGTGCCGTGGGACGCGTTCGACGTGCTGTTCGTCGGCGGCTGCGCCGAGTGCGCTGAGCATGGGCCGACGCTCGATCCGATCAAGACCGGCAGGGGCGCGCATCAGCGCTTCTTCTGCCCTGCATGCGAGGTCGAGATCTTCGACTGGAAGTTGGGCGCGGCAGCTCGCGCGCTCGTGGCTGACGCGAAGGCGCGCGGGAAGTGGGTACACATGGGCAGGGTCAACTCCGGTAAACGGCTCCGGTATGCCGAAGCAATCGGCTGCGACTCGTGCGACGGGACTACGCTCGCCGGGTTCGCGGACGCGACCCTGCCGGACGTTCTTGCATGGCTGCGCGAGGCCAACGGACAGGGCACTCTCGCCGGGCTCGCATCGTGATGGACGAGACGCGCGTCGCTGGCGACGACGGCAAGCACAAGTGCCCCTACAAGCCGTGTGAGCGGCGGGTGCGGATGGAGCTGTTCGCGTGCCGCGCTCACTGGATGAAGGTGCCCGCTGCGCTGCGCTCCGAGCTGTACGCCGCCGTCCAGGGTGACATCGGGACGTACCTCGAGGTGCGGGCCGAATGCGTTGAAGCGATGAACCGCCGATGACCAACAACGTGGTGGATCTGCTCAAGGTCCGGGCGGAGCGCGCTCGCGTTGCGAAGGCACGCGACGACGGCTCGTGCTCAGTGTGCGGTCGCGCGCGCGTGGTCTGCCAGCCGGGCGGCGTCCCGTGCCTGTTCGGGGAGGAGCGCTGATGCTGGCGATCACCGTTCAGCAGCCGTGGGCTTGGGCGATCATCCACGGCGGCAAGAACATCGAGAACCGGACCCGCATCGGGACGTGGCGCCGCGCGGACGGGCAGACGATCGCGATCCACGCCGGGCAGCGCTGGTCCGAGCGCGGCGCCCGTGAGGTTCCGAAGCTCGCGGGCATGTGGCAGCAGGGCTGGCACGACACGGTCGACCGTGTCCCTGCGGGTGTCATCATCGGCCTGGTCGATGTGCTCGACGTCCACCTCGAGCAGGGCGGCTGCTGCGACCCGTGGGGTGAGGAGTCCTACGTCGAGCACGGCGGCACGAAGCGTGTCGACCTGGTGCACCTGGTGCTCGACAACCCTCGCCCCGTCGAGCCGGTCGACTGCCGGGGCGCGCTCGGGCTCTGGACCGTCCCTGATCACGTCGCGGCGGTGCTGTGATGGAGCCGTACTACGAGGACGATCTCGTGACGCTGTACCGCGGCGACGCGGCGGACGTGCTGCCCGCGATCGACCTGGCCGGGGTGAGCACGGTTATCGCGGATCCGCCCTACGGGCAGACGGCGCTCGACTGGGACCGCTGGCCGGACGGCTGGCCGTCATGGGTCGCTGCGAACGTCCCTATCTCGGCGAGCATGTGGTGCTTCGGCACGATGCGAATGTTCCTCACGCGCCGCGACGAGTTCACCGGGGCAGGCTGGCGCATCGCTCAGGACACCGTGGGCGAGTTCGAGGTCGACACCACGGTCTGGGAGAAGCACAACGGCACCGGCGCCCAGGGCGGACGGTTTCTGAACGTCCACGAGCTGCTCGTCCAGTGGTACCGGGGCCCGTGGGCCGACGTCTACAACGCGACCCCCCGCGAGCGTGTCCATACGGACGACAAGTCCGTCGTCCGGCAGCCTCGGCCCGGCAGTGGCCACCGTCGCCGTCCCAACCAGGCCATCGCGTACACCGACGACGGCACCCGCCTCGCACGCTCGGTCATCCGCGCGCAGTCGATCCGGTACCGGCGTCGCAACGAGACGGAGAAGCCCGTCGCGATCGTCGCTCCGCACATCGCAGCATCCTGTCCGCCGGGGGGGGCTTGCTCTCTATGTTCACCGGATCTGGAACTGATCTTGTGGCCGCGCAGCTCCTCGGA
>Ga0134128_10011445_pt1 | contig 10607 bp, 7 predicted proteins | sample KB31754_FD_96462 | JGI IMG/M metagenome (GOLD analysis project Ga0134128, IMG submission 96462) | Terrestrial soil microbial communities with excess Nitrogen fertilizer from Kellogg Biological Station, Michigan, USA - KB3-175-4 | ecosystem: Environmental > Terrestrial > Soil > Unclassified ...
AATAAATATGTCGTCGAGCCCGCGCGCGTGAGAATCTGGGTCAGCCCCGACTCCGCTCACGGCTCCGAAGCAACTCTCGAGATTGCGAAGTAGATGCGATGGATAAAATGCCCGAACACCCCTTGTATGACCGGCGAGAAATCGTCCGGCTTTGTGGACTGGGTCTGCTCTCTGCCTCGTTTTCTCCGCTTGCAAGCTGCGGAACCGGTTCGCAGAAGCCGTTCGTTGAACCCAAGGGCGCGCCATTTCAAGGAACCGACGATCAGCTGCTGGACGAGATTCAGCGGACGACGTTTGATTTTTTCTGGAATGAAGCAAGTTCGCGGACAGGGCAGGTAAAAGACCGGGCGCTGGCGAATGGAAACGATTCGCGGGCGATGTCCAGCATCGCGGCGACGGGGTTCGGCCTGACGAGTCTGTGTATTGGCGACCGCCGCGGTTTTGGAAAGTCCGCGGACATTCTAAAGCGCGTCCGCAACACGCTGCGTTTTTTGGCGAATGAGCTTCCGAACGAGCACGGTTTCTTCTATCACTTCATTCACATGGACAGCGGCAAGCGATGGGAAAAATGCGAGCTGTCCTCGATCGACACTTCCCTGCTTCTATGCGGCGTGCTCACCGCCCGGCAATATTTTGCCGACCAGGAGATCAAAGACCTCGCGACAAAAATATACGAGCGCGTCGATTGGCCGTGGATGCTCAATGGCGGATCCACACTTTCGATGGGGTGGCACCCCGAGTCCGGCTTCCTGAACGCGCGCTGGGAGCATTATTGCGAGCTGATGATGATCTACTTGCTCGGAATTGGCTCTCCCACTCACCCGTTGTCCGCGGATACCTGGAAAGCATGGACGCGGCCGGTGATCAAATATCAGGGGATTGAGTACATCTCCGGCAACGACCCGATTTTCACGCATCAATATTCGCAGGCGTGGTTTGATTTCCGGAAGAAACGTGACGCCTACGCCGACTATTTCGAAAATTCGATCAAAGCGACGAAGGCTCACAAGCTTTTTTGTCTTTCGTTGCACGATCGCTTTCCGGATTACAGCGAAGACCTGTGGGGAATCAGTGCGTCGGACTACGTCAAAGGTTACACGGCGTGGGGCGGCCCGCCTCCGCAAGGGCCTATCGATGGCAGCATCGTGCCATGCGCTACGGGTGGCTCGCTTGCTTTTCTCTTCGACGATTGCATGCGCGTGCTGCGCAACATTCGAGGCCGCTACAAAGACAAAGCCTGGGCTAGATACGGTTTTGTCGATGCGTTCAACCCTCTTACCGGCTGGTACGACCAGGATGTGCTGGGAATAGACCTGGGCGTCACCATGCTGATGGCGGAAAATCACCGGACGGGTTTTGTTTGGGAGACCTTTATGAGAAACCCCGAAGCGAAATCTGCGATGCAGAAGGTGGGATTCCGCTCCACGTAATCGAGTTCCAGTTGGCGGCTCAACATGGAAATTGTCTGTGGGATCTTTAGTTAACAATAAGACCCCCACCCCCCGGGGTTTTCCCGTAAGTGTTCATTCTAAAGGATTTTAAGTCCTGTGTTTTGGAAGTGCGGATTCTAAACGGGTTACGGGCGTATTTTGTGTAAGTGCGGATTCCAAAGGGCTTAGTGAATTGCGACCAGTAACTGATGGCTGGCGGGTCGAGTGGCCGTCGAGGGCTTGTACTTGCGTGGTCGGGAATGGCCACGGGAATAACAGAAAGGAAGGCACCTAAAGGTTCGCCAGTACAAAGGCGGCAGGGAGCTGGGTGGGAGAGATGACGGCGAGGGCGAAGCCCTTCGAGGCTCCCTTCGTTCCTCTTTTGGGATTTCCTCAGGGTAAGCATGGGAGATGGTAGCATCGCGTTGGCGGAAGAGTAAAGTCTTTTACAGGGAAAGGTCGAATTTGGGGGTTGAAAGGCGGTTTCCGGAGGTCGAACGTCGATAGGCGGGCTTTAGCGGTTTAAGCAAAAAGCTGACAGCAAGTGGCGAAATTTGTTGCCACTCGCTGTCAGTCTCCTCGAGCTAATTAAGAGGCGCAATCCGTTTCCGAAATGCGCCTCACGGGGTGGTGGGCTTAAAAGCTGAACCGGGCTTGGAACTCGATCACACGGCCAGCCAACCCACCTGGGGAACGGCCAAAGAGGGGGCTCTCGATCCGGGTGTTACCCGTGCCGAACGAAAATGGCTGGAGGTTGAGTTTGTTGAACACGTTAAAGAAGTTACCGCGGAGCTCGAGACTGGCACCTTCACCCAGGTACTTGAAGCTGGGCAACCCGAACTTCTTGCCGAAGCTCGTATCGACATTGAAATAGCTGGGGCCGCGGAACGAGTTGCGGCCGATTCCCGGGGGACCAGAATCGCATATATCGAAGTACGGCGCCCCCTGAAGCGGTCCGTTAGCGGGGTTGCAATTAAAATTCTGCACCAGGCCTGGGAAATTGGCCAACGGCTCAATAAAGTCACTGTTCGAGGTTCCCATCTGAGGCTGCGACAAGAGTTTCGAAGGTCGAGTTGGATTGATGGTGTTGGCATTGGTAATAGCGACGGAGTTGAGTTGGCCGGTTACCGGAGTCCATGGGAATCCGGTATGCCATGTCATGATGCCGTTGATTTGCCATCCGCCCAGGAGCTTCCCTGTCCATTTCGATCGATCCCGGAAAAAGGGAAGATCGTAGAGCGTAAAGAAATTAAGGTAGTGCTTAGCATCAAAGTCAGATGGCCCGTGCTCGGTCTCCGGATGAGCTGGATCCGTCTGGTTGGTAACCGCCCCGGGACCTTCATTTGAAAGCTGGTCGATGCTCTTGCTATACCGGTATTGCGTATCGAACAGAAACCCATTTGAAAACTGGCGCCGCAGGCGCAGGTTTAGAGCGTTGTAATTCGCATTTATGTCACTGGTAGGAATATAGACAGCAAACCACGAGTTACTCGGTTGCTGGAGGAAGTTCTGGTTTACCAGGCGAGTCAACCGATGGGAATTACTTCCCTGGTAGCCGGCGGTGGCAATGAGGCCCCACGGGAGGCGCCGTTCGATTTCTAGAGAATACAGGTACACATACGCATCGCGATAGTCGGGTGATCCGCCGTATAGTTCCACAGCTTGGTCAGACGTGCATGCGGGATTCGCACAAACTCCGCCGGTTGCAGGGTCGATACCGAACGCAAGTGCTGGATTGGCAGGATAGCTGTTAAAGGCATTAGTCTGGCCCAGGGCATACAGAATAGAATTACCGGCGAACGGCGAACCAAAAGTGTCACCTCCCGGCTGACCACCAGAGGTGCCGCAACACAGACCAAAGCGGGCATAGTTAGGAGGGTTAAAGGCTGCATTGCCAAATAGAATGTCGTCAGGCCGGTTAAAAGCAATACCCCCGCCTCCGCGTATGACAGTAGACCCTCCATTGAAGCGTGAGGGGCTCCAAGCAAACCCGAGGCGAGGACCAACGTCTCTCTGGGTCGAGTTGATGAGACTGTAGACATGATTGAGAGTTGAAGTGGCCAAAACGCCGCCCGGTCCGTACTCGAAATCGGAAAAGTTGTTTTTCGCGTCGGTGATAGGAGCGGAATATTCCCAACGCATGCCCAAGTTCAGCGTCAAATTCGGCTTGACCTTCCAATCATCCTGGAAAAAGAAAGCATAGTATTTGGACCTCAGATACCGCTGGGCATTTGCTGGCCCGCCCGTTTGGGGATTGGCGTCGATCTGTTCGAAGATCGGCGTGTCATTGGGCATATTCCAAAGCAGATGCATGACGTAGAGTGGCCGGGCCATGCCGCTCAAGTTGTTATTGTTCTGTTCCGCAACGTAATCGAACCCGGTGCTTAGAGCGTGATTGCCGGCAGTCTTGGTGAGCTTGTCGCGGAAGTTGTAACTGTTTTCAACGAAGACCGCAGGAGTAGTCGAAGCTTGGGGCGCACCGAAGCGTAACCGATCGAAGTTAAAGCCTTCGATCTCGATGCGGGGGATGCCGAAGTCTACGTTCTTGCTTGTTGCAATCTGATTGAAATTAAAGCGCGTAAAATTAACGCGCAATTCGTTGACCATCGTTGGGGAGAAGGTGTGAATGAAGGAAACCGACTGGACCTGGTTGAGGGGCTGAATGTTCAGATCTCCCTGGGGGCGGCTGCGGCCGGGGGAGTCGGCGGTAGTGCCGTTGAAGAGCGTGAAATAAGAGCTGTAGGAAAACTGATTGTTTCCCCTGATGTAATCCAAGCGTCCATTGTATTGGTTTCCGCTGCTGCTACCGGGGAGCGCAAGCGTAACGAATTGAATGTCCGGAATGCCATCGAATCCTCCGCCGATCTGCGCGCCACCCACCAAATTCGCGTTTGGGCCGGTGAAAGGCAAGTATTGTCCGGTCGTTCCCGATGGAGACCCAAGGTCCAATCCTCCGGAAACAGGCTGACATTGCGAGGCAGAAAGCCCAGCGAGCTGGCAAGTGGGAGTAAGTACAGACTGAATGCGGGGAGCAATGCCGGCGGAACTCAGAATTTTCGCCGCGACGCTGCCCGGCCGGTCGGCTACGATCAACTGACGAAACTGCGAGGTTTCGACCCACGTGGGGCTGGAGACATCCTGGGTGTGGCTCCGGAGACCTTCGTAAGAGAAGAAGATGAAAAGCCTGCCCTTCCGAATGGGACCGCCGAGGCTGCTGCCAAACTGCCGGTAGTTATTGTTCACACGACTTGTCGGCGCATTGTCCGGACCGCCATACTTGTTGAACGCGTTCCAGTTGGGGTCCTGATATTTGAAGAAGCCGCTGCCATGGTATTGGTCTGTGCCGCCCTTTGTGACCACTTTGACCTGTGCGCCGCTGCCGCGCCCGTCTTCAGCGGAATAGGAACTCGAGAGAACATTGATTTCCTGGACGGACTCCTGATTGGGGGTAATTACCGCGGCGCCGCCAAATTGCAAGCTGTTTACGCTGACCCCGTCAATTGAGAAGTTGTTTGCATCCTGACGCTGGCCATTGGCTACGGCTTGGACCGAGTTCTCAATCTGGAAGATGGAGGTATTTGAGCCTCCGGGGCCGGTCGAGTTAGGAAGATTGTTTGCGCCGCCATTGCCACCGCGGGATCCGTCTCCAAAGACGCCGGGGGTCAAACGCAGAAGTTCGTAGGGGTCGCGCCCTACCGCAGGCAGACGAGTGATTTCCTCCGACGAAATGTTATTGCCCACATTGGCGTTTTCCGTATGCAAGGGTTCGGAAGGAGCGGTGACGATCACCTGCTCGGAAACGACGCCGACTTGAACTTTAATGTCGAAGCCCCGTGGTTCCTCGGCTCTCACTTCGACGTCCTTTGAAATGGAGGTCTTGAATCCAGCCGCTTCGACGGTGACCGTGTACTTACCGGGAGGCAGTTCGGAGATGCGGTAGAAGCCTTCGTCCGACGTAACGGCGTCACGGGCCGCGCCGGTGTCCTGATTCGTGGCGGTTACCTTGGCACCAGCGATGGTCGCGCCGGTAGGATCCATGACCGTGCCCTGGATACTGGCTTTGAATTGAGCGTTCGCCACGGAAACACAGAGGAACAGGGAGACCAGCAGCAGGAGCGTTCGAAGCGATAGCTTGGGCAGATTCATCTTAGTTCCTTCCCTCAAAAGAATCGCCGAAATGCTTTGCACCGGGAGCTAAATCGGTTAAGTAATCGTATTCGGGAGTATAGTTATGCCATTTTTGGATGTCAACGATTGTTAATCTCAATGCTGGGCACTGAGAAAGTTTGTTTCGCGAGGCATTTCAGGGAGTTGATGTTAGTCGCGGCCAGTGCGCCATGAAAATGGAATTCACTTCCCGGGAGAACTCCTGGCAGCCGAAGTGGCACGGAAATGCAATGCGGGGTTAAGCGGGCACGTCAGGTTTTCAGGAACGACGTCCAGACTTCCATGGATGTGGCTTGGCGATTCGACCACGCATAATAGGGAATAAAAGTGAGGGGGACTCGGCGGGTTTTGAGCGGCTCGGGGCTGTAGGTGGAATACAGAGCATCGCGCGACCTGTCTCTCTGGTAGACAACACCGGGAGAACGGACCACAACTGTTCCGCCGAAGAGATCGCTTTTGAATTCGTCGCGAAATTGCGCGGGCGAGGACGCGGTCAAATCCACGGCAACATCCGTTAAGACCGTGCCCGAGGGCTGATCGATTTCTTCTAGGCAGTAAACTAGCGGGCCGCGCTGAATGGCCACGCGGCCAAGGTCGTCAACCACGTGAGGATTGGCCTCGAGCACTTGCGGCGTCATATCGAAGCTCGCTCGGATGGTGTCGCCCGGAGTCCAGCGACGATTTATTGCAAGGTACGCGCCCGGTTTTACACCGCTTAGCTCCTCGCCGTTCACGGAGACGCTGGCGTGTGCGGCCCAGCCGGGAATACGAAGAAAGAAAGTGAAGTTCGACGGCTGCGCCGGCGTGACCGAGATCTCCACGCTGCCGTCCCACGGATAGTTCGTCTTCTGAGCGATCTTTAGCCCGATACCGTTTTCGAGATGCCAGTTCATCTCGGAATTGGCATAGAGGTGCAGATAAATTCCGTCCTTGCCCGTGCTATAGAAATATCCGGGAAGAGAAGCAAAGATGCGTTCGAGATTAGGCGGACAGCAGGTCGTGTCATACCACGGATTGCGGATTTTTTCGCCGGTGGAAGGATCAAAGGCGAGGGGGTTGCGGTAACAATAAAGCGCGCCATCGAGCGACATCCCGGAATTGATGCCGTTATAGAGAGCGCGCTCGAGGACGTCGGTGAACTTGGAGTCTCCCGTTGCGGCAAGCATGCGCCAGTTCCACATCATGTTTCCAATCGCGGCGCAGCTTTCGCCGTAGGCAAGATAGTTCGGCAATTCGTAGGCGTCACCGAAGGCCTCGCCGTCCGAACGCGAGCCGACTCCGCCGGTGACGTACATTTTGGTTTTCGTCATGTCGTCCCAGAGAGCGTTAAGCGTCTGCCAGTAAGTTGCATCGCCGGTTTCGAGATAGTAGTCGGTGCTTCCACAGCAGGCGTACATGGCGCGGACAGCGTGGCCTTCGAGCTTGGTTCGCGCGGTAAAGGGCGTTCCGCTGAACATGTAAATCGTGCGGTAGTTTGGCAGAGGAATGCGGTCGTCTCCGTGGAGGATATAGCCGGCGAGATCAAGCTGCCGCTTGTCTCCGGTGATGCGGTAGAGCTCGATCAGGGCCATTTCGATTTCCGGATGGCCGGAAACGATGGGCTTCTTGGGAGGCGGGCCATAGCCGGGGATCAGGAAGTCGTTGACGAAACGGATGCCAGCGTCGAGCATCTTGGTGTCGCCGGTGGCGCGATAGAAAGCGATCGCGCCCTGTAGAAAGTGACCCATGCAATAGAGTTCATGACCGGTGGTCTGTACCTGGGGGAGCATTCGTTGTGAAGCGCGCTCGCCGACATAATAGGTGTTGAGGTAGCCGTCGCTCTGCTGAGCCGCTACAACCTCGCTGATGACTTTCTCGACCATCGAGCGAAGCTCCGGGTGGTCTCCGGATTGAAGAGCGAATCCGACCGCTTCGGTCCACTTGTACACATCGGAATCCGAATAGACCGGCCCACGCTGAGGGTCCTTGCTATTCCCAGTGAGGCGGCGGAAATTGTTCATGCGTCCGTTGGCCTCGAGCAGATCGTGCATGCTCGGGATGCTCTTCGTGACGTTGACCTCGCGCCGCCAGGCCCAAAAGCCGCTTTGAATGGTTACGGCGTGCACGGGAATATTTCGCAGTTTCGCGAATGGCGACTTGGAAAGATTCTCGACACCCTGCTCTTTCCAGTCCGATCGCTCGCCCATTGGAGAGATATGCGAATCCATCGCATGCGCTTCGCTGAGCATCGCTTTGGAAAATTTCGAAATAGGAAGGCAAGAAACCGCCGCCGCCGACGCTCCCGTTGAAACGAATTGCCTGCGAGAGATTCGCTCTTTGCCGGCCATTTGATTCTCCTCTAAACGTCGATGCGGCAGATTTTCCGCAGAGCGCGGCACTCCACTGGCGCCCAAAAACTAATATCACTATCCGCCACCTTACGGACAGACATTTCTAGGCGAAAGTCCTGATCCGCACCGATATTTAGCAATCCTGCGCTTCGAAGTTACTCGAGCCGGAAAATTGATATGTCACGCGCGGTTGCCTTTTCGGCCCAATTTCCGTGGCGGTCGCATCGCTATCCTCGGCGGAGACGCCATCGTGTTCTGCACACCTTTCTTCGCCGTGGAGCAGTTGTTGCAGCCGTTTACGAGCCTTGTGGACCTGAGACTTCGAGCAGCCAATCGAACATCCAACGAGCTCCGCAATTTCACCGTGCCTGTACCCTAGAACGTCATGGAGCAAGAAGAGCCGTTTGCAGCCGGCCGGCAACTTGCGAATCGCGCGCATCAGATTCAGCCGTTCAATTGCACCTAGCATCGAAGTGTCGCTAGCGCCGTATTCATGAGGAGCGTCGAAATCCGTGCCGGCCTCATTTGAGCTGCCGGAATGGATTTCGGTTGGTCTCCTTCGGCGCAGATGCATCAGCACGGAGTTGACGGCCACTCGATGCAGCCAGGTCGAAAAGCCAGAATCGCCGCGAAACGTGCCGATCTTGCGAAATAGCCTCAGAAATATCTGCTGGGTCAGATCCTCTGCATCAGATCTGTTCCTAAGCATTCGCAAGCAGACGCCGTACACGCGCTTGCTGTGCAACTTGTATAGATATTCAAAAGCAGCAGCATCGCCGTCCCGGGCTCGGCGGATAGCTTCTGATTCAGTCAGCTCGTGGTTCGGTTCCTCAACGAATGTGCGACTCATTCCGACTTACCTTTCTTCAGGTAGGCTTCCCAGCAGTCCCCGGCCCGAAGACGACAATGGAAGAATTGATAGCCTTCCTTGCCGGGGATCTTGAAGCACACGAAGCCGAAGCCTTCTCCCGGTGCGATGGGTTCCTGGCATTTGCTGCAATGAACGACGGTTCTAAATTTCATGGGTCAGCTCCTGAGCTTTGTTTGCTTTACCGTGCCGGAGATTGCTTATGGTGTTCACGGCGACCTTCTTTTGCTGCGGCAGTTCTTCTTCTCGACCGGAGCCTGCTTTGTTTCACACGCGCGGGCCTTGTTGGCCGAAGCCATGGCCAGGTCAAAGCGCTGTCCAAAAAATTTCAACAGCTCCTCGCCGGAACGGAATCGCAGCTCCGTACAGGAATCAACTTCCTCAACCCAGCCTTCAAACCGGCCGTCCGCCGGCCTCGTTTCCGGTCCTAGCTGGACTACGAATGCTCCGCGCATAGTGGTGTGAGGATAGGCGACTGAAAAAATGAAGGCGTGACCCGCCGGTGACGTTTTCGGTCCGATTTTGGTGACGCGAGGCCTGGGCACCGACCGGCATGGATGCCTCTCCGAATGACCAGGCAAAGAAAAAGGCGAGGCCCGCGTGGCCTCGCCTTTGTGAGCGTAACGAAATGTCTTACTTTTCGTAAGCTTCGATTGTGAAGGTTCAAGAGCACTGCGTTTGTTGCGCAGGCGCGCCGCTCAGGGCTCGCAAAATGCCCTAACGGAATTCTGCAGCGCTTGAACGCTAGAGAACCCCAGGGCTGAGGCAGCCGCATCAATGCCCCCAAACTGTGCGGCCAGGCCGGAGATGCTCTCACCGTGGCAGTTCGCCTGCCCAGGCGTTCCGGCTCCGGGAAGAGTGTTACCGGTCAGGGAAAACGTCATATTGAACGTGGGCGGAGGAGTTGTGTTGTTGATGATGTCGGTGCCGATGCGCAGCCAATCCGGCGCCAAATCCGAGTTGCGGATCCACGCTTGCAAATCGCCAGCAATCGCAATCCCAGGCGTAACAATGGGTTTCGGGGCGGACAGGAACAGAAAGTCGCCACCACCGGTAACCAGGACTTCTGGGCGGAAGAAATAGTGACCCGCCGGCAGAACAACCGGATTGGTGAACGTGATGCCGATTTCAACCTCCTCGCCGGTCGCTGGTCCCTCCCCGTGCGTGGTGCTGTTGGGCTTCTTATTGATGCCGTTCAGAACGCTGGTTAGGACCGATGAGTTGGCATTCAGCAGGCGTACGGCAAAGCGGAGAGTCCCGGAGCTACCGTCGCGGGTCGCAGCGTCAATTTCGACGTCCGAAGGTGAGTTGAACCGCGAGGGCACGTTTCCCGCCAGGGGATCGGGATTGGCGGAATCTAGAGGAAAAACGTGATAGAACTCGACCTCGACGTTAGTAATATTCGAGAGGGACGTTGCCGGGGAGATTAAACCCGTAATGGTGGCTCCGGTGATGACGGTGGTCTGATTCAATACGAAGTCATCGGCCGTTTCCGTTTCTAGCTTCCCACTATTGGGACGGCGTGACAGAGCTCCGAGCTTGCCGTCGGGGTTACCTGTGCTGATGTTGAGCTTGCTGTCTTGCGCCGAGGCGATTCCAGAGAAGAAGAACGCGGTCAACACAACCAGCAATCGGAACAACTTCTGACAGCTATGATTTTGCACTTCATGCTCCTTGTTTTACGTAGTTTGAGATACCAGTTCTGGCTTGTAATGGCCTACCGGTTACCAGGGCAGCGTACAAGGAGAAAAGAAGGCTGACATGACGTCACGGTGACGATTTCGGTCCAATTTTGGTGACGCTAAGCCATGT
>Ga0134128_10011446_pt1 | contig 10607 bp, 6 predicted proteins | sample KB31754_FD_96462 | JGI IMG/M metagenome (GOLD analysis project Ga0134128, IMG submission 96462) | Terrestrial soil microbial communities with excess Nitrogen fertilizer from Kellogg Biological Station, Michigan, USA - KB3-175-4 | ecosystem: Environmental > Terrestrial > Soil > Unclassified ...
ACTTTGTCGCAGCCTTCGACGCCGACCGGCGGCGTTGTCGGCAGGCTCGCCTTTTCGACGGGCGGGTAGGTTTCCAGTTCGAGGTAGGACGTCGGCGGCGCACCGCAGTCGCTGGGCAGCGTCAGGAAGTCTTCTTTTCCTTCCTTGCCGGCATGGCCGTTGAAGAACAGCTTCGATTCGACCGTCTTCAGCGGCGCTTTGATGACTTCCAACGGCCCGACTTTCACTCCGACTTCGGTCGGGATGTTGTTGATTTCGAACCACTCGTGGAAGTCGCCCGAGGGGACGCCGCGCGCGGCGAGGGAGTCTTCGTGGGCAAAGCTGACGTGCCCTTCCAGCACCAGGTGCACGTCTTCGGTCAACGGCGGCACGCCTTCGACGTCGATCCCGAACGCCAGCGGCAGGCCCGGTTCCTGCGGGAGGTTGTAGACGTTCCCTTTGAGGCTCAGGGCTTTCGCGGCCAGCGGGATTTCGACGTAGGCCTTCAGTTCGACGAAGCCGGCTTTCGTGCTCGCGGGGCAGCTGTTCGATTCGAACTGAGAGCGGGAGCAGATGGCCAGCGCCTGGGGGTCGGCGGCGAGTCCGGGCGGGACGTCTACGCGCAGGCGCTTGACCGGCGAGCCGTTGGGCGCTTCGCCGGAGGTGGCCAGTTCGAACCCCGTCAGGCCCCACGGCGGGTGGCCGGCGGCCTGCGTGTAGAAGGCGCTGTGGGGGCTCGAGTATTTGCATTCTTTGACCTGGAGTTCGCTGCCGGTGCAGGTCCCCGCTTCCCACTTGGCGACGCCCAGGCTGCCGGCGGCGTGCGCGTCGGGCGCGAACAGGGTCACGGCAAGGCAGCACAGCAGCATCAGCACCCCTGCGGGGGCAGCAGCACGGGCACGCGACTTCATGGCGACGTGAACCTCAACTCTCTCTCGACCTCCCTGTGGACCCGGCCCATGAAGGGACCGCGGCGCCCGCCACGCGGACATGCTTCAGATGGTCGGCAGATACCCGGTTTGTAAAACCCTACGCATCGCGTGCGCCTGCCTAGTCCATCTGTCCAGCCAGCACGCCCTCCGAGCGGCCCTCGCGCCGCAGCGCCGTGCTACTTCTCGCGCGGAACGTAGGGCGCGAGCTCGCGCCGCGCGAGCGACAGCTTGTGGACCTCGTCGGGGCCGTCGGCGAGGCGCAGCGTGCGCAGGTGCGCGTAGGCGCTGGCCAGACCGAAGTCGTCGGAGACGCCGCCGCCGCCGTGCACCTGGATCGCGCGGTCGAGCACCTTCAGCGCGACGTTCGGTGCGGCGACCTTGATCGCCGATATCTCGATCCGCGCGTGACGGTTGCCGACGGTGTCCATCAGCCACGCGGCCTTCAGCGTGAGCAGGCGCGCCATCTCGATTTCGATGCGCGACTCGGCGATCCAGTCCTGCACGTTGCCGCGCATGGCGATCGGCTGTCCGAACGTGACCCGCGAGACGGCGCGCCTGCACATCGCCTCCAGTGCGCGCTCGGCGGCGCCGATCGCGCGCATGCAATGGTGGATGCGCCCGGGGCCCAGGCGCGCCTGGGCGATCATGAAGCCGTCGCCCTCGCCGGCGATCAGGTTGGACGCGGGTAGGCGAACGTCTGAGAAGTCGACTTCGGCGTGGCCCTCCTGATCCTGGTAGCCGAACACCGGCAGGCCGCGCATGATCGTCACTCCCGGCGTGTCGATCGGCACGAGGATCTGGCTCTGCTGTTTGTGCGGCGGCGCGTCGGGCGAGGTCTTGCCCATCACGATCATGATCCGGCAGTGCGGATGCAGCGCGTTGGACGTCCACCACTTGCGCCCGTTGAGCACGTAGTCCTCGCCGTCGCGCTCGATGCGCAGCTGGACGTTCGTCGCGTCGGAGCTGGCGACGTCGGGCTCGGTCATCGCGAACGCCGAACGTATCTCCCCGTCGAGCAGCGGCGCCAGCCAGCGCTCCTTCTGCTCGGGCGTGGCGAACTGGTGCAGCACCTCCATGTTGCCCGTGTCCGGCGCCGAGCAGTTGCACGCCTCCGAGGCGATGTGCGAGCGTCCGAGGATCTCCGCGAGCGGCGCGTAGTCGCTGTTGGAGAGCCCGGCGCCGTGCTGCTCGTCGGGCAGGAACATGTTCCACAGGCCGGCGTCGCGAGCGCGCTTCTTCAGCTCCTCCATGATCGCCGGCTGGTGGTGGGGGTCGCCGGAGTCGCGTAGCTGCTGCGCGTAGGTCTCCTCGGCCGGGTAGATGTGCTCGTCCATGAACGCGCTGAGGCGCTCCTTGAACTGGGAACAGCGCTCGCTCGGCTCGAAGTCCATCGTCTCTCCTTTTGGTCCCGGTGCCCTGCTCGTGGAAGCAGACCGGTGTATACCGACTATCTCCGGTGCGCGGCAGACGCCCTGGCTGCGAGCGCTAGCGTGTGCGCGCTGATGCGGTGGCGAAAGGCTCATCCAGCCGGCGGCGCACGTCGCTCGCGCGCGCTCGCGCCCGCGTTGTGCAGCCGGGCGGCGCCGCTCGCGCCGCTGCTCGCGCTTGCGGCTGCGCTGGCCTTGGCCGGCTGCGGCTCGGGTGGGGGCGCCTCGCACAGAAGCGCGCACACTGCGCCCGCGCCGCCTGCCCACGCGCCGCTCGTGCCCGGCGGCGCGCGCGCGAGGCGCGGCGCGCGGCGCCCGAACATCGTCTTCGTGCTGACCGACGACCTCTCGGAGAACCTCGTCCGCTACATGCCGCATGTGCTCGCGATGCAGCGCAGCGGCGTCAGCTTCAGCAACTACTTCGTCAGCGACTCGCTGTGCTGCCCTTCGCGCGCCTCGATCCTGACGGGGCGCTTCCCGCACGACACGCGCGTGTTCGACAACAGCCCGCCGGAAGGCGGCTACAGCGTCTTTCGCGAACGCGGCGAGGAGCGCGAAACATTCGCGCTCGCACTCCAGCGCGAGGGCTATCTCACGGCGCTGATGGGCAAGTACCTCAACGGCTACAAGCCCAACGGCGCCGTCGCGGGTCTCGGCGTCGGCGCCACCGCCGGCGACGGCGCGAGCCTCGCCGTCGCCGCGCAGGGCCGCGCGCCGGTGCCGCCGGGCTGGAGCGAGTGGGACGTCGCGGGCGACGGCTATCCCGAGTACGGCTACCACATGAACAGCGACGGCCACGTGCGCGCGTACGGCTATCGGCCGCAGGACTATCTGACCGATGTGATCGCGCGCAAGGGACTCTCGTTCATCGCCCGCGCCGCCGCCGCTCGGCGGCCGTTCATGCTCGAGCTCGCGACGTTCGCGCCGCACTCCCCCTATACGCCGGCGCCCCGCGACTATGCGGACTTCCCGGGGCTCCGCGCCCCGCGCACGCCGGCCTTCAACGCCGTCGGCACCGACGAGCCGGCATGGCTGAGCCGCTTCGAACCGCTCGGCCGGCGCCAGATCGCGCTGATCGACGAGAAGTTCCGAAAGCGCGCGCAGGCGGTCCAGGCGGTCGACCGGATGATCGGCGAGATCGAGTCCGAGCTCGCAGCCAAGGGGCTCGCGCGCGACACCTACATCGTCTTCAGCTCCGACAACGGCCTGCACATGGGCGAGCACCGGTTGCGCCCGGGCAAGCTCACGGCCTTCGACACCGACATCAAAGTCCCGCTGGTCGTCACCGGTCCCGGCGCGCCCGCCGGGCGCACCGTTGCGGCGATGACCGAGAACATCGATCTCTGCCCGAGCTTCGAGGAGCTCGCCGGGGCGCCGGTCCCGCCCACCGTCGACGGGCACAGCCTGCTCGCGCTGATGCACGGCAGGCGCGTGACGGGCTGGCCGACGGAGGTCCTCGTCGAGCACCACGGTCGCGTGCTCGACCGCGAAGATCCGGACCTGCCCGTTCGCGGCTCGGGCAACCCGCCCAGCTACGAGGCGCTGCGGACACGGCGCAGCCTGTACGTCGAGTACGACACGGGCGAACGCGAGTACTACGACCTGCGCCGCGACCCCTTCGAGCTGCACAACCTGGCCGCGCAGCTGTCGCCCGCGCGCGCACGCCGGCTGCACCGCACGCTCGCGCGCATCGAGCGCTGTCACGGCCAGCGGGCGTGCTGGCGCGCGCAGGGCGGCACGGCGTGAGGGCGCCGGGCGGCGCGTGTGGCGCGGTCGCGCTGGCACGACCCTGCCCCGCGCGGCCGCGCGCGCGTGTGAGGCCGTAGGCTGAGCGCGTGAGCGACGACCACACGACGGCGAGCTACCGCGACGCGGGCGTCGACTATGACGCGCTGGACGCCGGCAAGCGCCTGGCGATCGCCAAGGCGCTCTCGACGTCCGGCCTGCTCGCGGCGCGCGGGGGACGCGCGCTGGACGCCTCGCGCGGCGAGCCGGCGTTCGTCTTCGAGCTGGACGGGCGCGCGTTCGCGTTCGTCGTCGAGGGGCTGGGCACGAAGTCGATCATCGCCCGCCACGTGCTCGAACGCCACGGGATCAACCGCTTCGCCGACGTCGCCTACGACACGGTCGCGGCGATCCTCAACGACCTCTGCTGCGTGGGCGCGCTGCCGCTGGTCGTCAACGCGTACTTCGCCACGGGCGCCTCGGACTGGTATCGCGACGCCGAGCGCGCCGGCGCGCTGCTGGAGGGCTGGCGCAAGGCCTGCGACGACGCGGGCTGCACGTGGGGCGGGGGCGAGTCGCCGTCGCTGCCGGGCCTGGTCGAGGAGCGCGACATCGAGCTGGCGGGCGCCGCCGTCGGCGCCGTGCCGCCGGGACGCTCGCCGATCCTCGGCGACGAATTGGCGCCGGGCGACGAGATCGTGCTCGTCGCCTCCAGCGGCCTGCACGCAAACGGCGCGTCGCTGGCGCGACTGCTCGCCGAGCGGCTGCCCGACGGCTACGCGACGCGCCTGCCGGGCGGGGCGACGCTCGGCGAGGCGCTGCTGGAGCCCTCGGTCATGTACGCGCCGCTCGTCGCCGCAGTGCTGCAGCGCCCACCGGCGCTGACGTACGTCAGCCACGTCACGGGTCACGGCCTGCTCAAGCTGATGCGCCCGCCCAAGTCGCTGACCTATCGCGTCGAGCGCCTGCCGGAGGTTCCCGAGGTGCTGGCCTTCCTGGCCGAGCGCGCCGGCCTGGACGCGCACGCGGCCTACTCGACGTTCAACATGGGCTCGGGCTACGCGCTCTACTGTGCGCCCGGCGGCGGCGAGGAGATCGTGCGCATAGCAGCCGAGCTGGGGTTCGGCGCGGTGCTCGCCGGCCACGTCGAGCAGGGCCCGCGTCAGGTTCTGATCGAGCCGGTCGGAGTGCGTTTCGAGGACGCCGAGCTCGAGCTGTCCGCCGGCTGAGGCTCACCCTTGACTACAGCCTGAGTGTTTGCGCCGGCGGGCGAACGGGCATCTGCAGCGATGCTCGCCTGGCGTCGGTAGGCGGCGCGAGCGCCGAGCCCAATCGCAATGACCGAAGAGGCTCCTGCACATGCAACATCGCCTGCAAGCGCGGCCCGGTGCAACCGTTCCCACTTGCGAGCGCCGGTGGCTATGGATAATGTTGGCCGAAGAGTCGCCACTGTTCTCCGGTGAGTTGCCGGAGATCTCGATATCGCCGGACCGGCAATGGTTCCGGAGCTACCCGGATCGAGGCGGACCTGTCCATCAACAGAGGAGAGAAACCTGATGCGCAGAGCATCCACCTGTCTGGCCTTGCTCGGCTCACTTGCCGTCCTAGGCCTACCGGCCGCGGCCTCCGCCGCGCCGCCCACGTTCTCCTTCAAAGCGAAGGCCGTGCCGATCCCCAAGCCGGGCGGCGGAACGTACCCGCACACCGGCAACATCCTGCCGTCCAAGGGCGGCAAAGGCACCGCCCTCGAAGCCAACTTCGTGATCACCGGATCCGGGTACGGCGCGACGGCTCAGAACCCGGCCGGCGGCATCCCGCCATTGGCCCAGGTCAACTTCTTCCTGCCAGCCGGCGCGAAGATCAACTCGAGCGGCTTCTCGACGTGTTCGGAATCCACGCTGAAGAACACCGGTCCGAGCGGATGCAGCAAGTCGTCGATCGCCAGCCCGGTGGGCAACGCGCTCGGCGAAGTCACGTTCGGCTCAGAACGTGTGCCTGAGGAAACCAAGCTGCAGGCATTCTTCGCTCCGAACAAAGGCCTGTACTTCTACACCCAGGGCAGCAGCCCGGTGTCGCTGGAAATCCTGTCGACTGGCTCGTACGTGAACTCAGGTCAGCCGCCCTACGGACTCGAGCTGAAGTCTCTGGTTCCCCCGGTCGCGACAGTTCCCGGTGCGCCTCTGGCCTCCGTTAAAAACATCAACATCAAGGTCGGCGCGGCGATCAAAAAGGGCAAGAAGCTGATCTCCTACGGGACGCTTCCGCCGAAGTGCCCGAAGGGCGGCTTCCCCGTCAAGGCCGAACTGATCTTCGGCGGTCAGGGTGGCGGCGAACGGGAATTCGGGATCCCCGCGGAAACGGTCACGAAGACCTACAAGGCGCCGTGTCCTCCCAAGTAGGACATGGCAGAGGAGTCGCGCCCCACGGGGCGTAGACTCGCCGGCAGGAGATGAGACGGGCGGCTCCATCGAATCGGATGGGGCCGCCCGGCTCGTTGTGAACATCAAGGAAGGAAAGGGTTGAGGACGCAGACCGTCGGGTGGAGGAGAGGTGCGGCCGCGGTCGCGGCCCTCCTTGCCATGGCCGCGATCGCGGCCGCTGTGCTGCTGGCCACCTCCGCGGGCGGCTCGGACGGCGGCTACACGGTGCGCGCGATCTTCGATGACGCCGGCAACATCATCTCCGGCGAGAACGTAAAGATCGGCGGCGTGAAGGTCGGCACGGTCGGCTCGGTGACGGCGACGCCGCAGGCCAAGGCCGCCGTCGTGCTGAACATCTCCAACCCGGGCTTCAAGGACTTTCGCTCAGACGCGAGCTGCACGGTCCGCCCGCAGGCGCTGATCGGCGAGAAGTTCGTCGACTGCCTGCCCACCCAGCCGCGCGTCGCCGGCACGCCGCTGCCGCCGGCGCTGAAGAAGATCGGCAAGGGACACGAAGGCTCGGGGCAGTACCTGCTCCCCGTGCAGAACACGAGCAGCCCGGTCGACGTCGACCTGCTCGGCGACATCTCGCGCCTGCCCGTGCGCCAGCGCTTCACGATCCTGATCAACGAGCTCGGCGCGGGCCTGGCCGGCCGCGGCTCAGACCTCAACGTGGTGATCCGCCGCGCCAACCCGGCGCTTCAGGAACTCGACCGCGTCCTGGCGATCCTCGCCAGCGAGAACAAGGTGCTGGCGAAGCTCGCGGTGGACTCAGACCAGGCGCTCAAGCCGTTCGCCGAAGTCCGCGACAAGGTCGCCGACTTCATCGTGCAGAGCAACACGGTCGCCCAGGCCAGCGCACGCCATCGCGGCGCGCTCGCGCGCAACCTCGCGCTGTTCCCGCAGTTCCTCAAGCAGCTCGGGCCGTCGATGGAACGGCTCGCGCGCTTCGCCGACCAGACGACGCCCGTGTTCAACGACCTCAAAGTCGCCGCTCCGGGGATCAACAAGGCGTTCACCAAACTGCCCGCGTTCTCCGCCAGCTCGACGGCGTTCTTCAAGAGCACCGGCGCGACCGCGAAGATCTCCGGCCCCGCGCTGACCTCGATCCAGCCGCTGCTCGATCGCCTGGGCAAACTCGGCACACAAGCAAAGCCGTTCTCCTTCAACGCCGCCGAACTGCTCTCCAGCCTGCGTTCGACCGGCGGCCTCGAGCGGATCCTCGACTTCATCTTCCTCGGCGCCGGTTCGACCAACGGCTACGACGCGCTCGGCCACTTCCTGCGCTCCGAAGCCATCGGCACGGCCTGCCTCACCTACGCGGTCACGACGGCGTCGGCGTGCACAAACGCAAAACTGTTCAACAGCTCCTCCGGCAGCGAAGGCACCGCGGCGACGGCCGCCTCCGCTCGCCCAGCGAGCGGCACCAGCGTCGTGATGGCCCGCACGTTGGCCGTGCTCAAGGGCGCCACCCCGGCCGAAGCGACGGCGAAATACCCGGGCGCGACGACGGTAACGCCCGGCGCCGGCGCGACGTCGGGCGGCGAATCGGCGGCGGTCGCCAAGCCGGTCGGCGGCGCCAGCGCGGGGACCACCTACTACACCCCGTCGGCCGAAAGCTCGGGCGCCGACGGCATGCTGCTCAACTACCTGCTCGGCAACTGAGACCCAGATGACTCGACCAACCACGCTCATCTGTCTCCTGCTCGCGGGCCTGGCGGCGCTCGCGCTGCTGGCGCCCGCCGCATCGCCGGCCGAAGAAGTCGCGCAGCCGACGACAGGCGGCTAAACGACGACGACGTCACCGGAGCCCGTGACGACGACCACTGCGGCCGCGCCGGAAGCCACGACGCCGGCCAGCACCACACCGTCGAGCAGCGCAACGACCGAAGCGACCCCGGCGCCGGCCACGCCCACCACCGGAGAAGGATTGGCCGCGCCGCAGATCAGCAGGCAGAGCGCCCAGGGCGCCAGCCCGTCGCGCCCGGCGGGTTCAGGCGATGCGCGGGGCAGGTCCAAGACGGGCGGCCACGGCGAAAGGGGCGCCGCCAACGGCGGCCCGGCGGCGAAGTCCAAGCGCGGCAAGCGCGCGCCCAAGCCGTCGGCGCTGACGCCACCGCTGCCGCTCTCGCTGTCGTCGTCGATCGCCGGCGTCCCCGCGTTCTTCATCGAAAGCTTTCGCATCCCGCCGTTTCTGCTGCCGATCTTCCAAGCCGCCGGCACGGCGTACGGAGTGCCGTGGCAGGTGCTCGCGGCGATCAACGAGGTGGAGACCGACTACGGCCGCGACCTCAGCGTCTCGACCGCCGGCGCCGAGGGCTGGATGCAGTTCCTGCCGTCCTCGTGGGCGACGTACGGCGTCGACGCCAACGGCGACGGCTTCGAGGACCCCTACAACCCGGCCGACGCGATCTTCGCCGCCGCGCGCTACCTGCGCGCCGCGGGCGCCGCGACGAGCTTGCGCGGCGCGGTCTTCTCCTACAACCACTCTCAGGCGTACGTCAAATCGGTGATGCTGCGCGCGAAGCTGCTCGGCGGCACGCCGTCGGGCCTGCTCGGGGCGATCACCGGTCTCACCGAGGCGCGCTTCCCGGTGCACGCTAAAGCGCACTTCAGCGACGGGTTCCCGACGGTGCCCGCCGACGGCTCCGGCGCCCCGAAGCAGATCGCGGGAACGACGATCTACTCCGAAGCCGACGCGCCGGTGATCGCCGTGCAGGACGGGCAGGTCGTGCAGATCGGCGACTCGCCGCAGCTCGGGCGCTTCGTCTCGTTGCGCGACGCCTACGGCAACACCTACACCTACGCGAAACTCGGCAGCGTCGCGCAGCTCTATCCGGTGCTCAAGCCGCACGACGCCCAGGCCTCGCAGGCGCCCGCGCAGAAGGCAGAACCCGTCGAACCCCGCCCGACCGGGCCCGCCAGCGCCGGGACGCAGGCGCATTCCCAGCCGCCCAGCGGCGAAGGGGCCGCGACGTCCGCATTGGCGCTTGGCTCCGGCAGCGCGCTGGAAGCGGCGGCGCCCGGCTCGACCGTGACGCCGGCCCCCGGCGCGAGCTCGGCGTCACAGCAATCGCCCGCCCCCGCCACCAGCGGCGCCCCCGCCGCATCCGGGGGAGGAGCGGGAGCGCCGGGCTCGTCCGAAGCCGCGGCGCCCGAATTCGCGGCGCCGGAAACGTCGTCGTCGGCGACGCCGCATGTGTTCCGCGACGGCCCCAACGACGTCTACCTGCACGAACTGCACACCGGCGCGCGGGTGATCGCCGGCACGGTGCTCGGTCATGTCGGCGACGGCGAAGGCGGCGGCGGGGAAGCCTCCGAACCGCACATGCTCTTCCAGATCCGCCCGGCGGGCGTCGGCGCGCCGCAGATCGATCCCAAGCCGATCCTCGACGGCTGGGTGCAGCTCGAGAACAGCTCGGTGTTCCGGGCCAAGGGGCAGAACCCGTTCCTGGCGACCGCGCCGAGTGTCGGCCAGGTGCTGCTGGAGTCAAAGGAACAGCTGCAGCAGCAGGTGCTCGCCAACCCCGACATCGACATCTACCCGTGCGGGCGCCAGGACATCCAGACCGGACAGATCGACCGGCGCGTGCTGGCGACGCTCGAGTTCCTGGCCGTGTCGGGCCTGAAGCCGACGGTCTCCGCGCTGAAGTGCGGGCACTCGGACCTGACCAGCGAAGGCAACGTCTCCGAGCACTCGACAGGCGACGCCGTCGACATCTCGCAGATCAACGGCATCCCGATCGCCGGCCATCAGGGTCCGGGTTCGATCACCGACACGACCATCCGCAAGCTGCTGACGTTGCAGGGCTCGATGGAACCCCACCAGATCATCAGCCTGATGAGCTATCCGGGAGCGGACAACACGCTGGCGAGGGCCGACCACTACAACCACATCCATGTCGGCTTCCGGCCTCTGTTCGCCCAGAGCGCCAGCCTCGCGGGCTCGCTCAGCTCGTCGATCACGCCGAGCCAGTGGATCAAGCTGATTGCGCGCCTGGGCGAAATCCCCGATCCGACCGTGTCCAGCGGACCCTCCGCGGCGGCGGTTCGCGTCCACGCCGACGCGGCCTCGGGGGGCGGGAGGTAGGCGATGGCCGCGACGACCCCCAAACCGCCGGCCG
>Ga0134128_10011448_pt1 | contig 10606 bp, 12 predicted proteins | sample KB31754_FD_96462 | JGI IMG/M metagenome (GOLD analysis project Ga0134128, IMG submission 96462) | Terrestrial soil microbial communities with excess Nitrogen fertilizer from Kellogg Biological Station, Michigan, USA - KB3-175-4 | ecosystem: Environmental > Terrestrial > Soil > Unclassified ...
ATACTATATTAATTTATTATGACTATCTCTATGTGTTTAAAGAATACTATAGTCTTGTTATTGTAAGAGTAGTCTGATATACTATTACCATGACAGGTGCAGATAGACTTCCAGGAAATGGTCCAAAAGTTGGAGCAACCACAGAAGTGAAAACACAACCAGAAGTAGCACCAGAACCTTTTGTTCGAAGATGTGGTTTCTTCTTTGATGGAAACTGTTCTGTAATTAAAATCGCCCAAATGATTGTAGATAGACCACACCTTTCAGGGCCAACACAAGACGCTGCAGAAGACACTCTCACTCACCGTGATCAATATGCAGTTGCACCAGCTCCAAGCAGAAGCAGTAGATGTTTAGTATCTGGAGATATCTCTCAATGTGGCAAAGGATTACCTTCTGCCGATAAATAAAGCTTTGGGAAAGAAATACCTTCCTTGTCCTCTTCATCCTTTTACCTTATACTTTCTCTATGACCAGACAAAGTGCATGGGAGATTCTCAGTAAATACCTTACAAATCCCACTCTTATTAAACACTGTCTTGCCACAGAAGCAACCATGAGGGCTTTGGCTACTCGATTTGACGATGATGTAGATGTGTGGGGAATAACAGGACTGTTACATGACGCAGATTACGAAAAATCCAAAGGCCATCCTGAAGAACACGGCGTACTCTTATTTAAGTTTGAACCCAATGCCATCCCAACAGTCATAGAACATGCCATAGAGGCCCACAATTACACCTATACCAATATTATGCCAGAGAGTAAGATGGACTGGGCAATAACCTGCTGTGACCAGCTTACCGGCATTATTTATGCCGCAGCACTTACTCAGAAAGACAAAAAACTTTCTTCACTTACCGTAGATTTTGTCACAGAGAAGCTCAGGCAAAAAGACTTTGCCCTGGGTGCTAATCGGGATGCAATCTATTTGTGTGAAGAAAAGTTAGGAATACCTCTGGGTGAATTTGTGGGTATTACTCTCACTGCCATGCAGGGGGTTCACGAAGAACTTGGACTCTAACTTCTTTTTCATCTTTTTTTCAAAATAATCTGGTGTACTCATGAAATGGAAAAAGACATTTACAAACCCCGAAAAGATATCATTCTCGATAACTTCCTTGGAGGAATTGCCTGGGGACTGGGAATAACGCTTGGTGCAGCTTTGATTTTGACTTCTATTACTATTATTCTGAGAAGCCTTGATGTTGTCCCGGTCATTGGCAATTTTGCAGTACAGATTAATCACTATATCCAAACCCACCCAGGGCAATAGCCTCTGTTTGACAAGGTAGTAAAACGTATGATACAGTACAAACCAGTTATGAAAAGCCGACAAATTGCAGTAACAACTACTACAACATCTCTGTAAGGAGGTTGTAGTTTGCGTGCAAAATATGACCTCCGTAAGGAGGTTTTTTTGTGGTAAATATATGAAAAATGAAATTATACGACCAAATAGACAACAAGAAAGAGACCGACAAGTTCCTGAATTTGGGGGATATCAGCCATGGGAATTGCGTCATCCAGTAGAAAGAGAATCTAGAGAAGATGTTTTTTATGGTGAGGCTCAAAGAAAATTACGACACAGCGCTGTTGAAAGGTCCCTCTTTTTCTCCTATGGAATAGGGCGGTTACCGCATGTGCAATTCCCCAATGCTGAGCATTTTCAACATATTCCTTTTACGCAAGAGCACTGGAGACAATATGGCAATCTCGAATCAGAGTATGCACGCCTTCATTTTGTGCTGGATAACTACCCAAACCGTGGCTTTCCAAAAGAATTTGCACAGGTAGCTAACTTGGCACTCAGAGAAACTAATGTGCTGGGAGCATGGGACGAAAGTCATGTACAACGAGAAAGAATTGTAAGTGATATTTACGATAATGTTTCTCAAAGAATGCACGAGCAAAGAGAACACGAGCCTTTGAAATACCATAACGGTTTTGAAGGAGCATATCAATCAGCTCCTATCTTTTACGAAAGCTCGGGTGAGGTTAGACAAATAGAAAAGCAATTATGGTTAGAAGCTCTTACACAAATTAGCGCAGAACTCCAAGCTGGCAACCCAGAACATCTGAAGGCTTTTCTTGATTTGCATGCAAGCATAAAAGACCCAATTACTCAAGTAAGGTCTCAACGAGAAAACCAAGTTGAAATATTTCTTTCTCTCTATAAAGACGCACAAGAAAGTATTCCAGCCCCTCAAAGAACACTGGAAGCAGATAGTATTCTTATTGCACAACTTGCCCTTGAGTCATCGTTTTTATCTCAACCTGGTGCTAAAGATGTGTTTGCTGTTATTTATGGAGGTCATCATGAACTTCCGTATGCTTATGTTGATGTGTCCCAACTTCCACGGGGAGAGTTAGCAAATCCTGGTCGAGTGAGAGGAGTTCTGCGAGAGATTCTTGACGATTCAGAAAGGTACCAAGAAGCAGTGGTAACGCCAATCATGGTTAGTTACTATCAAGAACCCCATAAGGCTGCTGCACAGATGGGTATTTTGGACGGGAATAATAGAGCAACAGCATTACTTTTATTCCGATATCTTGATTCTGTTGGATGTGACCGTGCATCTGCATTAAGGAGAGAACAGCTAGATCGATTTGTCAAAGACCATGACCTTGCCATTGCGTGGGAAAGAGATTTAGCTCTAGCTCTCCAAGAGTTCAAACTGGAAGATTGGGAACATATCCAAAGGATGAAAGATTATGTGAAACGATTTGCGTACTGTAAAGTTCCTGCCCTCCTTGTTGATGAACCCAATTTTATTACCATTGCAGTAGCCCAGTCAGATCGCGCAAGGATTGTTCCACTACAACCAATGCACCAAGCCTTGTACAATCAAAGAGAACGCCCTATGGCAATTCCTTCCAAACAGCAATCTCATGGAAGAAGTGAGGGCAATGATATTAGAATAGAGGTGCAGAAAATATGAGAAAGCTAATTTTTTTTGATTTAGATAGCACCCTTGCCACTATTGAAGGGCTAGACTATCTTGCCGAGTCCAAAGGGAAGGGAAAAGAAGCAAGCAGTCTCACCAACCTTGCAATGAATGGGGAAGTGAAAATGGAAGAGATTTTTGGTAAAAAAATAGACTTACTTTCTCCATCGCTGTCAGAATTAGAACAACTTGGCGAAATATATAAAAAAACTCTCGTACAAAATGCAAAAGATGTGATTTTCCAACTGAGAGAATTAGGCTGGGAGGTTGGCATAGTAACAGGAAGCTTTTTACCGGCTGTCATGCCAGTTGCACAGCATCTTGGTATTGCTAAGGAATTAATTTTTACAAATGAGATTTATTTTAATGGAGAGGGATTGTATCAAGACTTTAAGAGACACTATGCCTTAGCAAGAAGCGGCGGAAAGGCTGAAATACTTAAGCAATTTAAAGATGCACAGATAGTCTTTGTTGGTGACAGTGTAACGGATTTAGACACCCAGCCATTTGTCAATTTATTTATTGGTTTTGGAGGAGTCGTTGAGCGAAAAAAAGTAAAAGAAGAAGCGAGTATGTACGTTTATGACTTATCGGAGGTATTAAAGATACTAAAAGAAAAAGCTTTATAATTATCTACCTTTCTGATATATTGAGAATTATGAATAACGAAAAATTAAACCATTTGCGACATTCTGCAGCACATTTATTTGCAGCAGCTGTTATGGAACTTTGGCCTGATACCAAGATTACCATCGGCCCTGCAATTGAGAATGGGTTTTATTATGATGCAGATTATGGAAATATCAAACTTTCAGAGGAGGATTTTCCAAAAATTGAGCAGAAAATGCATGAATTAGTGAAGAATTGGACTGGGTTTGAAAGAATTGAAGTTTCTGAAAAGGAAGCAAGAGAAAGATTTCAAAATAATCCATACAAACTAGAACTCATTGATGAGATAGTCGGAAAAGGAGAACCAATTACTCTCTATAAATCAGGAGATTTTGTTGACCTTTGTCGTGGCGGCCACGACCTATCTCCAAAAGATGATCTTAAACACTTTAAACTCATGAAATTAGCCGGCGCCTATTGGCGGGGAGAGGAAAAAAATAAAATGTTAACCCGTGTCTATGGCACTGCATTCTTTACACAGAAGGAACTAGAAGATTACCTCTGGCAAATGGAAGAAGCAAAGAAAAGAGATCATAAGAAATTAGGAAAAGAACTAAGCCTCTTTACTTTTTCTCCTGTAGTTGGCCCCGGTCTGCCCTTATTTATGCCAAAAGGATATAAATTACGAAAAAGAATTCTTGATTATTTAGATAGTGTAAAAGAAGAGTTTGGGTACCAATTTGTTGTAACTCCTCATATTGCAAGAAGTGAGTTATACAAAATTAGTAAGCACTGGCAAAAATATGATGCTATGATGCCTCCTTTAGTAGTAGAAGATGATGAATATACCATGAAACCCATGAATTGTCCTCATCATTTTCAGATCTATCTTGCAGAACCAAAAAGCTATAGAGATCTCCCTTTAAGAATGGGAGAAAATGCAGTTGTCTATAGATATGAAAAGAGCGGAGAGATTAATGGGCTATTTCGAGTCAGAGCGTTGACTCAAGACGATAGTCATTGGTTTGTCCCACATGAATTATTAGGACAAGAGATAAACCATGCAATCCATCTTATCGAGAGAATTTATAAAGATTTTGGACTTCCTAAGTTTTACGCACGTATTTCTGTGCGAGATCCAAAGAATCCCGATAAATATATTGGAAATCCAAAGATTTGGGACTTTGCAGAAGCAGAACTTTTAAATGCAGTAAAGGAAAAGAATATACCCTATGCAATTGGAGAAGGGGAAGCGGCTTTCTATGGCCCTAAGATTGATTTTATGATTAAAGATAGTCTTGGACGGGAATGGCAGCTCACAACGCTACAGCTAGACTTTAACCAACCGGAAAATTTTAACTTGACTTATACTGCTTCAGATGGAACACAAAAACGTCCAGCAGTACTTCACATTGCAGTCTTAGGATCTGTTGAGAGATTTATGGCCATTATTCTTGAACATTTTGGCGGAAATCTTCCCACGTGGCTGGCACCAATCCAGGTAATGCTTTTGCCAATTGCCGACAGACATGCAGAATATGCCCAAAAAGTGGCTGAAATGCTCAAAGAAGAGGGAATTCGGGTAGAAGTAGACAATAGTCCCGAACGGCTCCAGGCTAAAATAAGGAATGCAACTTTACAAAAGATACCATTTATGGGTATAATAGGGGACAAGGAAATTGAAGGTGAGGCTCTTTCTATCAGAAAGCGCTCCGGAGAAGACCTTGGAAGCATAGGGATAAAGGAATTTTCCACTTTACTAAAAGAGGAAATAGATAAAAAAATTGTATAAGAGAAGTAATTACATTCAAAAACCGCAATACAGGACAAATGAGCGTATTACTGCCAAAGAGTTACGAGTCTTAGACAGTGATAACAAACAGGTTGGACTATTGTCCAGAGAAGAAGCGCTCAGTGCGGCACGAGAACAGCAAGTAGACTTAGTCGAAATTGCACCTCTCGCCACACCACCGGTTGCCAAATTGATTGATTATAAGAAATTCTTATATCAAGTAGAGAAGAGAAAGCGCGAAGAGAAAAGAAAAGCAAAGGTCTCAGAGACAAAAGAGGTTAGGCTTGGGCCATTTATGGGAGCAGCAGACCTCGAAAACATGAGACAGCGAGCTCAAGGCTTTTTGGAAGAAGGAGATAAAGTCAGACTAGTACTCAAGTACAAAGGGAGACAAATTATTCATCCTGAATTCGGCCAAGAAACAATGCGAAAATTAATTGCGGGTCTTGCAGATGTATCAAAAGTAGATCGGGATCCAAAATTAGAAGGTAAACAATTGATAAGTATATTATCACCAGAAAGGAAAAAACAGAATGCCAAAGAAGAAAATCAAGGACTCAGTATCCAAGAGATTTAAAGTCACAAAGACTGGAAAAGTGATGTTTGCACATCAAAATAATGGTCATTTGAAGACTGCTAAATCAAATAGAGCAATTAGAAGACACAATGTGGCTGGTGAATTGGCACCAATGTTTGCGAAAAAAGTTAAAAAAATGTTAGGAGCGTTATAATATGAGAGTTAAAAGAGGAGTAGTATCCAGACAAAAACACAATAAAACACTGAAGCTTGCAGAAGGATATCGAGGTTCTCGAAGTACCCTTATTAGGACAGCCAAACAAGCAGTGCTTCAAGCAGGCCAATATGCCTATGCAGGACGAAAGAATAGAAAAAGAGATTATAGGAGTCTTTGGATTACCAGAATTTCTGAAGCATCAAAATCTCAAGATTTGTCTTACAGTGTCTTCATGAATAGACTTTCCAAAGCAAATATCGAACTAGATCGTAAAATGATTGCAGATTTAGTCGTTAACGATCCTGAAACCTTTACATACTTGGTTGAGATGGCAAAGAAAGCTAACTAAGCTTCCAGCCTTTCAGCCATTACCTCCGCAAGGAGGTTTTTTTATACAAAAATTATGATAAGATAGAAAGGAAACAAGCAAGGAAAAGTATGGAAGAAAAACTCATGTCACTCAAAAACGATGCAGTAAGCCTTATTTTAGATGCATCAGACGAAAAAACCTTAGAGGAGATAAAACTCCAATTTTTAGGCAGGTCGGGCAGACTAACGCTCACCCTCAAGGAAATCACCAAAGTCCCGCTAGAAAGACGTGCAGAAGTTGGCAGTCTTGCTAATGAAGTCAAACAATCAGTTGAGGAGGCAATAGAGAGACAAAAACAGATACTCAAACATCAAACAATAAAGGTTAGAAAACAAACATTAGACGTTACTAATCCAGGAATAAAGCCTCCCCTTGGGCATTTACACCTTATTACTCAAGCAATGGAGGAAATTACCAGCATTTTTGACAAAATCGGGTTTACTAGGGTGAGATATCCTGAAGTCGAGTGGGATTATTATGCATTTACGGCACTTAACTTTCCAGAAAACCACCCGGCAAGGGATGATTGGGAAACCTTTTTTACGACAGAGCAAACAGACTCAGAAAAGGGACAAATTATCTTAACTCCTCATACATCATCTGGACAAGTACGTGAAATGGAGCGCAGCGTAGCAAAGCTACGCGAGCTCGCCCGAGAGCGAAGCGAAACCGGCGTGGACGGAAGCAAAGATAAACTCTATTCAGGTCCAGACCTAAGTATCCGTATGCTCAACATTGCCAAATGTTATAGACGACAATCTGATGTTTCCCACACCCAAATGTTCCATCAATTTGAAGGACTATGCGTTGGGGAAAATATTTCTATTGTCCATCTAAAGGGTGTTTTGGACTATTTCGTCAAATCCTATTTTGGAGAAAATCGCACTTCTCGAATTAGACCATATCACTTCCAATTTACTGAGCCATCTTTTGAAATTGATGTTACGTGCGGAGTCTGCCTTGGCAAAGGATGCAAGCTTTGTAAAGCAGGTTGGTTGGAAATGGGAGGAGCAGGGATGGTCCACCCAAATGTTTTAACCTACGGCGGCATTGATCCAAAGAAATATTCTGGATTTGCTTTTGGCTGGGGAGTGGAAAGGGTGCTCATGATGAAAGAAGGAATAGAAATTGATGATCTACGACTGTTGTATAGCAATAAATTAGAGTTTTTGGAACAGTTTTAAAAAACGGGTGACACGCGCCGCTACTTTGTAGCTAGTCCCCTTGGGGGACGAGCAAAGGACCCTAGTAAGAAATTTTATGGACATAAAAATTTTAGATTCACATTTACGAGAACAATTAGAAACAAATGCAAAGCCCATGGATATTGCCAAGGCATTATCTTTAAGCAGTGCATCAATCGAGCGAGTTGAACCATTTGGCAAAGATTGGGTGTATTCTGTTGAAGTAACAACCAATAGGCCAGATATGCTTTCTGTCAAAGGTTTGGCTCGTGAGGCAGCAACAGTTTTGCCGCAATTTGGATACAATGCAAAATTATTACCCATAAAACTTGCACACCCCAAAAAAGATACTAAAGACTCTGTAGAAATTCATGTGGTGAATAATGACAAACTTGTTCGAAGAATTTGTGGCATTGTTTTGGATGTTGATAAGAAAGAATCACCACAATTTGTCAAAGACAGCCTGGAAGCAGCAGGAATTAGAAGCCTCAACAATTTGGTAGATATCACCAATTATGTCATGCTTGAGATTGGTCATCCTTGCCATGTGTTTGACTACGATAGATTGAAGAATCATACACTCATAATCCGAGAATCTAAAAAAGGAGAAAAAATTATCACTCTGGATAAAAAAGAGCATATGCTTTCTGGTGGGGATATTGTTGCTGATAATGGAGAAGGGGAGATAATTGATTTATTGGGTATTATGGGAACAGCCAATAGTGTTGTGACAGATAATACCAAACATATTCTTTTTTTCTTTGACAACAATGACCCATGGAGAATTCGAAAAACTTCGATGGGACTTGCCATTCGTACTGATGCAGCAGCCTTAAATGAGAAGGGTGTAGACCCTGAACTTGCTATGGAAGCCTTAGAACGAGGAGTTGCACTTTATAAAGAATTGGCTGGAGCAAAAGTAATGAGTGACGTTATAGATATCTATCCAGGCAAAGTAAAGAGCACAACAATTACGGTAAATAATGATGATATCTGCCGAACCATTGGCGTTACAATACCAATCAGACAATCTGACAAAATCCTGAAAAGCCTTGGGTTTGAAGTAGAACAAAAAAATGGCAGTCTTATGGTTAAAGTGCCAAGTTGGCGGGAACTGGATGTCACTATTCCAGAGGACGTTATTGAAGAAGTTGCCAGAATGTATGGGTACCACAATATCCCGACAGAACTCCCACCTTTTAAGCATGCCAAGTTTTATCACCAATCGACCAACCAATTTTTCTGGGAACAAAAAGCAAAAGAGGCACTGAAGTATTGGGGTCTTACTGAGGTTTATACCTATTCTACAGTCAGTGAAACGATGTTTGAAGGACCATTAGATGAGGCTGTAACGCTTGCGAATCCGCTAGATGTAGACCACACCTATCTAAGAAAAACACTCACTCCAAGTTTGCTTGCCGTGATAGCAGAAAATAAATCTTTCGAAAATGTAGCTATTTTTGAAATAGCAAATGTGTACAGAAAAAATAAAACAAATAAACTTCCCACAGAAATCAGGACACTAGGCATTGTTCTGAAAGGCAAAGAAGGAGATTTTTATCATGCTAAAGGACTTATTGAGCAGCTCCTTTCTGATATTGGAATAACAAATCCACTATGGAAAGACAGTGATATGGGAGGAATCGGCGCAGCTCTTTACTTAGATAAAGTGCATGTGGGTGATATTGAAGTGATGGATAAAGGATTAGTCACGGCAGAGCTAAACTTTGAAGAGACGATTAAATTAGCAACATTGAAAAAAACATATACTCCTCTGGCAAAATATCCAGCAATAACAGAAGATATTTCTTTTGTCTTACCACAGGAAATAAAAACAGGCGACGTAATAGAGGAGATACAAAAACAGAGCACGTTAATAAAAGAAGTATCGCTTCTGGATATTTTTGAACAAACTCGAACTTTTCATATACTTTATCAAAGTAAAGAGAGAAATCTTACAACAGAAGAAGTAGGAGAGATACGAAAGAAAATTATTGGATCAGTTGAAATGAAATTTAAAGGAAAAGTAAAGTAACCTGCTATAATACAAAATATGAAAAATGTTATAATTCTTCACGGTACAGGAGAGACAGATCAGTCATTTTGGTTGCCATGGCTTAAAAATGAACTTGAGAAAAAAGGATATGCTGTTTCAATTCCACTTTTACCTAATACTGATAACCCTGATTTAGAAAAATGGTTACCCGCTGCATTAATGGAGACCTATACAGAAGAGACAATTCTTTTGGGCCATTCAGCAGGAGGACCACTACAATTGAGTGTTTTAGAGAATATTAACGTCAAAATTAAACAAGCTATTCTTATTGCTGGATACGCAAGACCAAAAGGAAAAAAAGAACCTGAAAAAATTCTTCAAGACTCATATGATTGGAAAAAAATATCTGAACATGTAGAGGATATTATTTTTATTAACTCTGATAATGACCCCTGGGGATGTAATGATATTGAGGGGAGATATATGCTTGAGCAGCTTGGGCGGGGAAAACTTATTATTCCGAAAGGTGAAGGACATATGGGGTCCAATTACTTTAATCAACCATATAAAGAATTTCCATTTCTTCTAAAACTGATTGATTGACGTGTTAACTTCCCTCCTTGCTTCATACTTTTTTCTTACCATTTTTTGACAGAAGAAAGGTAATACTCCACTACAATCGCCTTCATATGATAGACAGAGCGCCAGTTCCGCCAGTTCATGGGATGTTACGAATTTTGCAAGCTGGATTAACAAATACACCAGTTGATAAAGCAGGCTACGAAGCAACGATAAACGCAGTTACGGGTGGTCAAGAAACAAGAGCCTCATTGCGGAGAGTTATGGTTGGCCAAAATCCGACAAGAGATGAAAGGGAAGCATTCCGCAAAACTATTGAAGCTGCTCGAGACTTTGTAACTTTGACGCAGGATTCCTCAACTATTACTCCTGAAAGGCGAACCGCGGCAATTGC
>Ga0134128_10011449_pt1 | contig 10605 bp, 10 predicted proteins | sample KB31754_FD_96462 | JGI IMG/M metagenome (GOLD analysis project Ga0134128, IMG submission 96462) | Terrestrial soil microbial communities with excess Nitrogen fertilizer from Kellogg Biological Station, Michigan, USA - KB3-175-4 | ecosystem: Environmental > Terrestrial > Soil > Unclassified ...
GACGAAGGCGATGGTCGGCGACGAGCTCGTCTGCGAGGCGAAGCTCCTCGCCGCGATCCGCGACGTGCCTCCGACTCCGCCGCTGCCCGTTTGATGACCCCCCCACGCTCGCTTCGCTCGCTGCCCCCGGAGGGGGCGCATCAGTCCCTTGGGACGGCCCTGCGGGACTGACGAGGCCGCGATCCTCACGTGAGCATGGGCGGAGCCTGACGTGTCGCACATCCATCCCACCGCGCTCGTCGACGCCGGCGCGCGGATCGCCGGCGACGTCGAGATCGGCGCCTACTCGATCGTCGGCCACGACGTCACGATCGGAGCGGGCACGCGGATCGGACCGCACGCGATCGTCATCGGGCGCACGACGCTCGGCGCGCGCAACCGCATCTTCCAGTTCGCGTCGGTCGGCGACATTCCGCAGGATCGCAAGTACGGCGGCGAGCCGACGTCCACGACGATCGGCGACGACAACGTCGTCCGCGAGTTCGTGTCGATCCATGCAGGCACCGCGCAGGATCGCGGGACGACGACGATCGGCGACGGCAACCTGTTCCTCGCGTACACGCACGTCGCGCACGACTGCGTCGTCGGCAACCATACGACGTTCTCGAACAACGCGCAGATCGCCGGTCACGTGACGATCGGCGACTTCGCGGTGCTGGGCGCCTACGCGGGCGTGCATCAGTTCTGCAGGATCGGCGCGCATGCGATGCTGGCCGCAGGTGCCATCGTGCTGCAGGACGTGCCGCCGTACGTGACCGTGCAGGGCTATCCGGCGAAGCCGGCGGGAACGAACAACGAGGGACTGCGCCGCCGAGGCTTTTCCGCCGACGACATCGCCGCCGTGCGGCGCGCGTACCGCACGCTCTATCGCGCGGGACTGTCGCTCGAAGGCGCTCGCGAGGCGCTCGCGCACGAGGCGCAGACGCAACCACTCGTCGCGCCGCTCGTCACGTTCCTGTCCGACAGCCGGCGCGGCATCGTTCGCTGATGTCGGTCACGATCGGCATCGTCGCGGGCGAGGCGTCGGGCGATGCGCTGGCCGCGACGCTGATCCACGCGGTGCGCGAGCGCAATCCCGCCGTTCGTTTCGCCGGCATCGCGGGACCGAAGATGCATGCGGCGGGCTGCGACGTGCTGGCGCCGCTCGAGCAGCTCGCGGTGCGCGGCTTTTCGGAAGTGATCGCGCACCTGCCCGCGCTTTTCGCGCTTCGTCGCGAGATCGCCCGCCGCTTCGTGCGCGAACGCGTGCCGGTGTTCGTCGGTGTCGATGCGCCCGACTTCAATCTCGGCCTCGAGCGCCGGCTCAAGCGCAGGCGCGTGCGGACCGTGCACTTCGTGAGCCCGTCCGTCTGGGCGTGGCGCCGCGAGCGCCTGCAGACGATCGGTCGCTCGGTGGACCGGATGCTCGCGCTCTTTCCGTTCGAGCCGCCGCTCTACGAAAAGGCGGGCATTGCCGTCACGTATGTCGGCCATCCGCTGGCGCAGGACGCTGCGCATCCCGGAACCCGGCGCGCGGCGCGCGAGACGCTCAAGCTGCGCACGGCAGCGCCGCTCTTCGCATTGCTGCCGGGCAGCCGGCTCTCGGAAATCGAGATGCACGCGGGCCTCGTGCTCGAGGCCGCGGCGCGCATCGTCGACGCGCGTCCCGATGCGCGCTTCATCGTGCCGCTCGTGTCGCGCACGACACGCGACGCGTTTCTCGAAGCGCAGCATCGCGGCGGCCACGACGCGCTGCCGCTGACGGTGCTCTACGGTCACGCCGGCGATGCACTGCGCGCCGCCGACGTCGCGCTCGTTGCATCGGGGACGGCGACGCTCGAGGCGGCGCTCGCGCGCTGTCCGCACGTGATCTTCTATCGTGTGAGCGCGATGACGGCGAGCATCGTGCGCCGCAAGCTCCTGGTGCCGTGGGTCGGGCTGCCGAACGTGCTTGCCGGCCGCTTCGTCGTACCCGAGCTCTTGCAGGATGACGCGACTGCGGGCAATCTTGCGCAGGCTGCATTGAATCTCTTCGACGATACCGTGACGCGCAGGCGCATCGAGACGCTGTTCGGTCGCATGAGCGAACGGCTCGCTGTCGACACCGGTGCGATCGCCGCCGACGCGGTGCTGGGCGAGCTCGACCGCGCGCTGAAAGGTCCGCCCACGCTCGCTGCGCTCGCTGCCCCCCGGGGAGCGGATCAGTCGCTTGGGGCGGCCCGGCGCGACTGAACACGCGAGGCATTCGACATGCTGATCGCAGGCATCGACGAAGCGGGACGCGGACCACTCGCGGGTCCGGTCGTCGCGGCCGCCGTGATCCTCGACCCGAAACGCAAGATCCGCGGATTGCGCGATTCGAAGATGATGACGCCCGAAGCGCGCGACCGCGTCGCGGCCGAAATCCGCACGAAGTCGATCGCGTGGGCGTTCGCGGCGAGCGACGTCGGCGAAATCGATGCGCTCAACATCCTGCGCGCGACGCTGCTCGCAATGCGGCGTGCCGTCGCAGCGCTGTCGGTGCAGCCGATCGAGGCGCTGATCGACGGCGACCACTGCCCCGAGCTCGGCTGTCCCGCGTATGCGATCGTCAAGGGCGACCGCGACGTGCCGGCGATCTCTGCCGCGTCGATCATCGCCAAGACGACGCGCGACGCGATGCTCGTCGAGCTCGACCGCGAGTACCCGGTGTACGGATTCGCACGTCACAAGGGCTACGGCACGCCGGAGCATCTGGCGGCGCTCGACCTGCACGGTCCGTGTCCCGCGCATCGGCGCAGCTTCGCGCCGGTGCTGCAGGCGTCGTTCGAGTTCTGGTGAGCGGAAAGGCGCGCTTTCGCGCGCCTTCATGACCTTTTTCACCGCGCCATGCTTCGCCGCATGAAGGGGCAGCGAGCGCGGCGTCGCTTCCTACCCGTAGAGGATGCCGATCGTATCGATCGTCGACTGCGCCTGGCTGATGATCGAACTCGCTTGCGTCGTCGGAATGTGCTTGCCGCTTTGCGCGCGCGTCTCGGCGATCAGATCGGTGAGGTCCTGCACGGCGCTGGCGACGCTGCCGGCGCGGAGGTCGGATTGCGCCGCGTTCAGTTTCGCCGTAAGGCTCGTGGCGATGCCGCCCTGCAATCCCGCCCCCGACACGTAGCCCGTCAGCGTCGCGACGAGTTCCGCGGGCGGATGGACGAGCCACGAGCCGGATGGCGTCGCCGTGAACGACGCACCGCCCTCGGCTCCGCTCGTGCGGAACGTGACCTGCGAAACGTCGCCCGCCTGCGCCGTGTAGGAGGCCATCGCGAACGCGGGTCCGGCGACGGTGCCCGCAGTGCTCGACAAATCGTGCGCCACGTAGACGTTCTGACCCGTCGCGTCGTTGCCGCTCTGGAAGCCGGTCAGCTCGCTGAACGCGCCGTTGTCGTTGACGTACAGCATCGCGCCGAACGAGCGCGTCACGTTCGCGGCGAACGGATGGCCATCGACGACGACGCCGACGGCGCCGGTGACGGGTCCCGCTTCCTTCTCGAACGTGGCACTTGACGAGTGATAGGCGCCCGAGAAATCGTCGTACGTGATCGTGAACTTGTAGGCCTTGCCGGCGAGATCCGCCGGCGCGCCGAACACGCCGGTCGCGTCGGTGCCGGTGTCGATCACGCCTTTCGACACGAGGATGAGGGCCGCGTGCGCGGACGTCGCCGCGACCGCGAGCGCGGCGAGCGCGAGCGAGCGCACGGCGGTGGAAAGCGCTTCGTGCATGACGATCTTCATGAGTTTGCCGTCCGGAAAGTTGCGAAGGGAGGAAGCGACGAGCCGCGAGTCAGGGCAGGCTTTCGCCGGTCACCTGCACGTCTTCGTCACAGCCGAAGTTCGTGCCGCTCGAGGTCGGGCTCACCGTCACGTTCGAGAACGCGCCCGTCATGAAGCGAAGATCCATCGGCGGTACCTTGCTCGACGCCTGGCCGATGTTCACGTTCGTGAGGTCGATGTCGAGCGCCGGCGACTCGGCGAGTCCCGAGATGAAGCTCAGCTTGGTGGCGCCGACCGCGACGGCGTCGGTCAACGTGATGTTGCTGATGTACGGCGTCGTCGCCGTGACCGGTTGCGGCTGCGTGTCGGTGCCGCACTTCGGAGGGCTGCTCGCCGGGTAGTACGAATTGACGACGATCGGCTGGTCGACGTTCGTCATCGTGAGATGCGTCGCGTGGATGTCGCGGATCTCGCTGCCGCGGTCGCGTCCGGTCTTGATGCGAAAGCCGTTCGACGTGTTGGCGAGCGCGACGTTCTCGATGTCGACGTCGTGGACGCCGTTGATCGCTTCGCTGCCGATCGACATCCCGTGCCCCGACGTGAAATTCGCGTTGGCGACGGTCACGTTCGCGGTGGCCACCGCCGGCAGCAGCGGCTGCTCGGGATCCTGGTACTGCGCAGGCAGCCCCGACTTGAGCGCGACGTCGTCGTCGCCCGACGCGAAGTCGACGTTCGACACGGTGACGTTCTGCGTCGATACGACGTCGACGGCGTCGGTGTTCTTCGACGTCGACGGCGCGAAATCGCCGATGCCGGCGATCGTCACGTCGTTCGCATAACGCGGCACGAGCGTCCACATCGGCGAACGTGCGAGCTGCACGCCCTGCACGACGACGTGATCGGTCATCCAGAACTCGATGAGCCACGGACGCGGCAGCCCGTTGCTCGACGGCGCGAACGGAAAGCTCGCATAGGGGAACGTCGCGATCCCGGCCGCCGAATACCAGCTCTGGCCGCTCGCCGACACGACGTCGCCCTGGCCGTCGATCGTGCCGCCGCCGAAGATGCCGACATCGGTCGCGTTCGACGACGAGATCAGCGCCTCGCCCGGGCGATAGCGCGCACCGATGTACGCCGGCACGTAGCGCGTCTGGTCGGTCGTGCCGAGGATCGTCGCGTCCTTCGCGACGCGCAGGAAGATGTGGTCGCGCAGCGTGAACGGTCCGGTGACGAACGTGCCGTGATCGAGCGGCACGGTGCCACCCCCTTGCGCGGCGCAGGTGTCGATCGCGGTCTGGATCGCCTGCGTGTCGTCGGTGACGCCGTCACCGGCGGCGCCGTAGCTTCGCGGATCGCAGGGATTGATGCCTGCGGCATTGACGATACCGGCGCCAGCGAGCGCGAACAGCGCAGCCGCGCAGCGCGACACGGTGGTTCTTTCGTGACCTGGCATTGACGGTTCCTTCGGCGAAGAGCGTCGTCGCGTGCCGAGCGGCGCGGAACACGGAACGTTTTCGCATTGAGATGCACCCCGACGGCCTGGCCTTCGAAGGCATGCGTTGATGGAAATCGCGGCTGCAATGCCGGTGATGCTGCGGGCGTTGGAGAGCCGGTTCGCCACCGAAAAGGTCGCGGCAAGCGCGCTAATGAAAACCTTTTCAGTCGCGGCAGTCTAGGCTTGCGTCCTGCACGATGTCAACGGCGCCCGGCGCGGCGCGTGAGCGTGTTGCTGTTACCATCGATTTCCGCGTTGAAAAACTTACAACGGACGCATGGCGACGATTCACGATGTGGCGCGGCGCGCACGCGTTTCGGTTGCCACCGTTTCGCGCGCGCTTTCGACACCGCAGCTCGTACGCGAGTCGACGCGCGAGCGGATCGTCAAGGCGGCGAAGGCGCTCGACTACCATCCGAATCGCGCCGCGCGAAGCCTGATCACCGGCAAGACGGGCAATCTCGGCATCGTCGTGCCCGACCTCGAGAATCCGTTCTATCCGAGCGTCGTGCGCGGCGTGCAGGCGCGCGCGCATCAGGCAGGCTACGCGCTGCTGCTCGCCGACAGCGGCGAGGACCCGGCCGCCGAGCAGAACCTCGTGCACACGATGGCGAAGCAGGTCGACGGCGTCATCGTCTGCGCGCCGTTCTCGACGAACGCGCAGATCGCGCAGCTCGCGCAGGCGGTGCCGCTGGTGCTGATCAATCGCCGGCTGCCGGACGTGCGCGCGGTGCTGATGGACGCCGCGCACGGAATGCGCGAGGTGATCGATCATCTGCTCGCGCTTGGCCATCGCCGCTGCGCCTACCTCGGCGGCCCACGCAGCGCTTGGTCGAACCACGAGCGCAGCCGCGGCCTGCGCACCGCCGCGCGCGCGCATCGCGTCGAACTGCTCGAGTACGGGCCGTTCGAGCCGAAGTTCGAAGGCGGCATCCAGGCCGCCGATCTCGCGCTGGCCGGAAACGCGTCGGCGATCGTCGCATTCAACGACCTGATGGCGCTCGGCGTGCTGAGCCGCCTTGCCGCGCGCGGCATTCGCGTCCCGGACGACGTGAGCGTCGTCGGGTGCGACGACGTGCTGTACGCGGCGATGTGCGCGCCGCCGCTCACGACGGTCGCGATGCCGACCGAGCTCGCCGGACGCGTGGCGGTCGATTTGCTGCTCGCTTCGCCAACCGACGCGCCAGGGCCCCCATCCGCGGCGCGGCATACCCGGTTGCAGACGCAGCTGATCGTCCGGGCGACGACCGCCGCGCCGCCGCCATGAGCGCCCGCATCGGCTTCCGACGGATTTTTTGCCTCTGCAAAAGGTCCCACGCATGTCCCGGAGAAAGAGCCGCGCTGCGTTTGCGAGGGCTCGGACACGGAGGCCCGGCGCGCACGCGCCCCACGAACAAAACCATTGCCGTGCACGGTCCGACCGCTTGACCGATCCATGTCGTTCAACTGGCTGTCCGACGCCGAGCTCGATCCGCATCCGCCATTCACCTGGTTGACCGCGTGCTGCTTCGACCTCGCCGTGCGCGCGGTCGTGCGCAACGCGGAGCTGATCCCGCCCGACTTCCATATCGAGCCGGGGACGCTCGTGGTCTCGAACCACCTGCGCGACTGCGACGTGCCCGTGCTCACCGCTGCGCTCTGTCGCCGCCGGGGGTTGCGCATCCTGAATCCGCTGCCGTTCTGCGCGGCGCGCGAGGACCTGTTCCGGCGCGGATTCGTCGGCGATCTGCTCTCGACGTGGCCGCGGCCGATCACCTGGGCGCTCGGCCATGTTCCTCTAGAAGGCCTCTTCAGGATCCTGCGCGTCCAGCCGATCCGGCGTATCCGCGAATTCACGTTCGGTGAAACCGTGGCGGCACTGCGCAATGCGGGCTTCGCCGCGGCCGACCCGCGCCGCGTCTTCGCCGCGCGTGGACAACGCGAGCTCGAGGACGTGCTCGGCGCGCTGCCGGCGCGCGTCGACGAGATCGAGCCTTCCCGCCTGGGGGCACGCCGGCTTGCCCATTGGGGCCTGCGCAGGCTTCACCCCGACGTGCTGCGCGCGCTCGTTCCTGGTTTCCGCGCGACGATCTCGGGCCAGATCGGCCGGCTCGTCGAGCTGATTTCGACGGGCCGCGTCGTCTATCTCGCGCCCGAGGGCGTGACGTCGCGAAGCGGGCGCTTCGGCTGCGTGCGCGCCGGCGCGTGGGAGGTGTACCGGCGCTGCGCGACGCCGCCGCCGGTGCTGCCGGTAGCGCTTTCGTACGATCCGCTGTGCAGCGGACGCGTGCGTGCCGTCGTCGGCGTGGGGCAGGCGCTGCCCGCGATCGACGCCGCGTGCCGGCGCGAATTCGACGCGCGGCTTCGCGTCGAGATCCTCCGCCTGTCGGCGGTGACCTGCAGCCATCTCGCGAGCCGTTTCATTGCCGTCGGCCCGCGTGTGTTCACGACGCCGACGTTCGCGCGCTGGCTCGCCCACGCCGGCAACGCCGCGCGGCAGGCCGGTCTCACGCTCGATCCGCTGCTGACGCACGCGTCGCCGATGCGCCTCGCACGCGAGCGCCTGGCGTGGCTCGCGCGGCGCTCGTTGATCGCGCCGGCGGGCACCGGCTGGCGCAATCGCTGGAGCGACGACGTGCAGCCGGCGTGGGCGACGCCGGCAGCCGTCGTGCCCTATCTTGACAACGCGCTCGACGACATCGCGACGCTCGATTCGGGACTTGCCGGCAAGCTCGCTCCGTGAGAATCGGCAAGGCCGCCGCCGTGATGGCGCCCGTGGTGCTGGCGGGCGGGCTGTTCTTTTTCGCCATCAGGCTCGGTGACCCGCGGCGCGCGCTCGGCGCGATCGAATCGTTGCCGCTGTCGGTGCTCGCGGCGGCGCTCGGACTCGCGCTCGTCTACCTCGGCCTCAAGGCGTGGCAGTTGCACCTGCTGCTCGGCAACCTCGGTGTGCAGGCCAACTGGCGCCGGCTGGGGCTCGCGTTCGCCGTCGGCGAACTCGCGCTCACGCTGCCGTTCGGCCTCTTCGCGCAGAACTGGGTGCTTGCGCGCACCGGGCGGGCGCACTTCGGCGAAACGGCTGCGGCGACCGTCGTCATGCTGCTCGTCGAGATCGGTGTCGTTCTCCTGCTGCTCGCGGTCGTCGGCATTCACGGCTGGCCCGCGGTGCGGCCCGCTGCCGCCGTCGCCGTCGTCGGACTCTGCGCGCTGATGTCGTTCGTGCTGCATTTCGAGCCGTCGGCGCGACGCCTCGCGACGCGCTTTCGGCGGCCGCTCGTGCACCGGGCGCTCGTCGCGCTGATCGATCTCTTGGCGGGGCTGAAACGCCTCACGCACGTGCACGTGCTCGGCGTCAATCTCGTCGTCGCGCTCGGCTACCTGACCGCGCTCGCGCTCGCGTTCATGATCGTCGGCCAGCACGTCGGCCTCGAACGGTTCGGATTCCTGATGGCAGCGACGACGTATGCATTCGCGCTGGCCGTCGTGTTCCTGACTGGCGGGCTGATCAGCCAGATCGGCAGCGTCGAAGTGCTCGGCATGAGCGCGGCGCACACCGCGTTCGGCATCGACTACGCGGAAGGCCTCACGCTGATGCTCGCGTTTCGCGTCGTGTGGACCGGCGCGATGTGGCTTTGCAACCTGCCGATCGTCGTGCTGCTCTGGCGGACGTAACCGCTCACTCGAGCAGCGACAGGAAGCGCGGCACCGCCGTATCGACGCGAAGACGCGGCAATCCCGTGGCCGCTTCGGCGCGCTCGAGATCGCGCGCAATGTCGAGCGCCGACTGCACGGTGCTGTAGACGCGACCGCGCTCGCCGTGGAACTGCGCGAGGTACTCCTGCTCGCTCTGACCGGGCGTCGGAACGAAAAGGGCACGCTTGCCGAAGCCTGCGCCTTCCATCAGCGTCGTATATCCCGAGCGGCCCACGATCACGCGCGAGCGCGCCAGCATCTCGCCCTGCGCGCGGCGATCGAGGTAATCGTGGACGGTGGCGTCGCCGATCGTGCGGACGTTCGTTGCGGCACCCGGCCGGCCCAGCGTGACGACGCTTCGGCCGCGAAGCGCGGGCAGCGCGGCGAGCACGCGTTCGGCGAGCATCGTGCGATGCGGCTCGACGCCCGAGATCGAGAAGAAGTAGTCGATGTCCTCGTCGGCGCCGTTCGGCGTGAGCTCCGAAAGCGGCCCGAGGTAGACGAGCTTGCCGTTCCAGTCGAGATCGAGATCGTGCGCAAGATCGCCGGCGAGCGCGTCGTCGCCTTCGGTGTCGGGTACGAGGATCGCGCGATAGCCGCGAAGCGCATACCGCTGCGCTCGCTCGACGGTGCGCTCGAGCCGCGCGGGCCGCCCCGGAATGATCTGCCGCAGCGAGTGAAAGATGCAGTAGCTCGGCGCTTCCCGCGACCAGACGCCGAGCCGGCTGTCGGAGACGACGGCGTTGATCCGCCGCTCGCGCACGAGGCGCTCGGTCAGCCGCTGCTCCATCACGAAACGCAGCCAGATCTGCGGCACCGAGCAGCTCATCCTGAAATAGAAGATTGCCGGGTAGCGGCTGAACGGCTTCGGGATGTCCTCGTACGGATAAAACTCGCACGCATCGCCGAGCTCGGCGCGCAACAGCGCGAGCCCCGGGCTTTCGGCCATCAGGATCGTCACGGCGTCGCCGCGCTGCACGAGCGCGCGGATCAGCACGAGGCTTCGCGTTGCGTGGCCGAGGCCCCAGTCGTGAACGGCGAAGAGGATCCGGCGCGCCATGTCGCAGTTATCGCGGCGTGAAAGAGGAGCAGAACCTATTGCAAAATTCGGCGAGCCGGTCTACCCGCCGATTTCGGCCCAGTATTCGTGATGCTGCGTATTCACGAGCGACATGCGGTATTCGACCGGGAGCTCGCGATAGGTGAGCGCGACGCGGCGGATCGACAGCAGCGGCGCGCCGGCGTCGACGCCGAGGAGCGCGGCGACCGATGCGTCGGCGGCCAGGGCGCGAACGCGCTCGCGCGCGGTCACGACGGAAATGCCGAACGCTTCCTGATAGAGGTTGTAGATCGTCGAGCGCCGCTCGCGGAACTGCCGCTCGGTCAATCCGGCGAAGCGCTGCGCGGAAAGCGCGATGTCGTCGACGATGACCGGGACGCCGTCGAGGCGCAGCACGTTGCGGATCCGATAGACGCCGTCGCCGCGCGCAATGCCGAGCGCGTCGGCGGTGCGCCGGCCGGCCTTGCCGCGCGCGAACGACTGCAGCTCCACTTCCGGATATTGCTTCGTGCCCTGTTCGGGGACGACGTGCAGGAAATGGAAGAGCTCGCGCTCGCGGTTGTGGCTCGCGACGAACGTCCCGCGTCCCTGTTGTCGAATGAGGATGTTCTCGGCGACGAGCTCGTCGATCGCCTTGCGCACGGTGCCGACGCTGATC
>Ga0134128_10011450_pt1 | contig 10604 bp, 14 predicted proteins | sample KB31754_FD_96462 | JGI IMG/M metagenome (GOLD analysis project Ga0134128, IMG submission 96462) | Terrestrial soil microbial communities with excess Nitrogen fertilizer from Kellogg Biological Station, Michigan, USA - KB3-175-4 | ecosystem: Environmental > Terrestrial > Soil > Unclassified ...
ACTGTTTTTGCTATTGGACCCACCTGCTCTATGCTATTTGCATATGAAACTAGTCCATACCTGCTTATCAGACCATAAGTTGGTTTCAATCCAACAACGGAACAAAAACTTGCAGGACTTCGAACCGAGCCTCCGGTATCTGACCCCAAAGATGCAAGACATTCAAGTGCAGCTACTGATGCTCCACTTCCTCCAGATGATCCACCTGGAACATATTCAGGATTCCAAGGGTTTCGAGTTGGACCAAAATAACTAAATTCAGTTGTAGAACCCATGGCAAATTCATCAAGATTTGCCTTGCCAATTATTATCGCATCTTCGAATTTCAGTCTAGAAACAACGGTTGCATCATACGGCGCAACAAAATTCTCAAGCATCTTTGATGCACATGTTGTTTTCGTACCTAAAGTACAAAGATTATCTTTGATAGATACCGGCAGTCCAAAACAAGAGCCGACTTTTTCCTTTGATTTTATTTTTTTATCAATGGCCTTTGCCTTGTCAAGTGCATTCTGGGTATCTACCGTAATGAAGGCATGGATTTTTTCATCTACTTTTTTTATCCTGTCCAAGGTTTTTGCAACAAACTCTTCTACAGAGAGTGTACCATCTTTTGCCTGAGACACAAATTCTACAGCCGAGATACCTAGATTCATTTAAACCATTTTTGGTGCACGAATGAAGTTGTTTTGATCTTTTTTGAGATGCTCAATCAATGAATCGCCATATGGTTCATGGACGTCATCTCTGAGGCCATCAGTAGTGATTTGTGTTCTCAATGTATCATCAGAATGAAATTCCACCTTGTCAAGATTATCAAAATAATTTAGAATCTGCTCTACCTGCTTGATGTATTTTTCTGGCTCGCTGAGATCTACCTTGACTAAATCCCCGAGGTGTTCAATCTCTTTTCTATCCACCATGCCACTTCACCTATGGTGTAAGTCTATCTACATCACGTGGATAAAAAGTAGCATCCCTAATGTTTTCAGTTCCAGTAAGAGCCATCATCAGCCTCTCAAGCCCTATACCACATCCGGCATGTGGTGGTACTCCGTAATCAAATACGCGCAAATGGTAATCGAATGCATCAAGTTTGAAGCCTTTGTTTTTCATTCTGTCTTCTAACTCCAATCTTTTTTCAATTCTGGTACTTCCTGAAGACAATTCAAGGTCTCCGAACATAAGATCAAATGATTCGGATATTTTTTGATCATCATTTTTTGCCTTGACATAGAATGGTTTTGGGGCAAGCGGCCAATCCTTGATGAAATAAAATCCACTTAGGTTTATTTTCTTTAATTGTGAAGGATACAGGTCATCGCCCCATTTTGTTGTAGCACCAGCTTTTTGCATTTTGTCTACCAATTCTGTATAGGTATACTGTGGAATTTTTTCAGGCATTTCTGGAATTTTGTAATCTACAGATTTTGTTGATTCGCAATAGTCTTTTACCGTTTTGATGGATTTTTTGATTATATTTTCCACATGAGACATGATGTCATTATAATCTGAAAATGCCTCTTCAAGGTCTATGGATATTGCTTCAGAGAGATGTCTGTTGGTCCTAGATGCTTCTGCTCTAAATATTGGTGCAATCTCAAAAATTTTCTCAAAGCTTAGCGTGAGCTGTTCCTTGTAAAGCTGGGGACTCTGTGCAAGAAATGCTTCCTTGTTGTAATAAAATATTGGAAAGAGTGCAGCACCACCTTCTGTTGCAGTAGCAATCATCTTTGGTGTGTTTACTTCAAGAAATTCTTTCTCGTACAGATAATCACGAATTGACTTTAGGACCAGACTTCTCATCTTAAAGACATGTTGTAAAATATTTCTGCGAAGGTCTATTGCTCGCAATTCTAGTCTAGTATCAATATTTGGAACTGTTTTTGTCTGCCATTGAAACGGTGCAATTTTTTCAACAATTGAGAATACCCGTAACTCGCTTGGAGATATTTCAACTCCACGTGGAGCCTTTGCAGACGGTTTTATCACGCCCTTGACTCCAATAGTTGACTGTTCCTTTAGTTTTACCAGGCTTTCTTTGATCTCTTCTGGACATACGCCTGCCTTGGCAGTAATTTGCATCTGTCCTTCCTTGTCATTTAGTAAAATAAACACCAGATTTCCATGATCCCTTACACTTGAGATCCATCCCATTACGGTAACTTCTTTTCCGTCCATGGATGGATCAAGTTGATTGGAATAGACTGTTCTCCGCCAGTCTCCAAGTTCTGTACCTATCATGTTTTCATCAAATGTGTTTTTGTTAGTGTTAATTTATGTTACTATCTGATAGTTCAGACCTGTGAGAGTCAGAGTCTTACATGACTCATAAGCAATGTTTTTCATCTTAAATCACTCTTGTAAATCATGAACCTGTCTTGGAAGATCTTGCTTTCAATAATTATTAGCATCATGTTTGTTTCTTGCCTTGTTCTATCTGATGTATACGCTCAAGATTGTATGGGCGGGCAATTCTGTGGAGGAAAGTCATCATTTACTTTTATGGATGGTAAGAATGTAGCAGTTAACCTAAAACTCTATTCAAACTCTACAATGTCAAATAACGTTCATTATCTTTGGTTACAATTCTTTGATAAAAACACAAATCAAACAATTCAAAATGTTTCATTCTTTCTCAATGCAACAAAAGATGACAAGATCTTGATTCATAGTCTATTTTATACAAAGACAGGTTCTATGACTATGAAATTCTTTCCTAGCAAAAACATGGATGAATTTATTGTAAATGTAACTAGTGATCCAGTATTGGGCGGATGGATGTCAGAAACTGGCACATTGCCTATAACAACATCAGCATTTGCAGAAAAAGGTACATACCACATTCATCTTGAAGTTTTGGCTCTATATTATGAAAATGGGCTAGTTGATCAAAACAATCCGCCAAAATTTGATTCTTGGTGGTCAGTAGATGACAAGGGAAATATTACACAATATGATAATTCTACCATATATTTTGGATCTACCACGTCCGCTATTAAAATAAAAGATGATTCTCCACTAAAACAATTCAAATCAGGAATTGCAACTAAAGATGTAAAATGCAAAGAAGGTCTTCAGCGTATCATGAAAAATGAAATGGTCAGCCTGCTTGTGTCACTCCCCATACCTTTGATGAATTAATAACTCGTGGATGGGGCATTATACCGTTAGGCGGACTTCCAACATCGCATTAGAACACAATAGGGTTAGTAACGAATGGAATGCAAATGCACCACACCGTAGCGTATCAGACCCAATTTGAGTTAATGAGTCAGAAATTACCCATTTTGAAAGAATTTCAGGTATTAACCCATCAAATCTACTTGACTAATTTGTGTTGCTATCTGATAGTTCAGATATGTGAGAGTTCGAAGTCTTACAGGATCTGAACCTACAGAATATCAGAATCTCGAATAACAAGTCAAACTACAATTACTAAATTAATTTACGATACTTACAAATTTGTAAGTGAACTTTACATAAACGTGCGGGGCGCATAAATAATTTGATTTCAAGTTATAAGTATGCCAATTGACCCGGAATTTCCAAAAAATCATAATGTAATAGGAAAACACAAGCATGTTGACAAGGAACATTTTCATTTCGTATGGGGACCAGGAAAGGATGATGCAGAATCTTCAACTGATGAAAATGTCCAAAATGCATACAAGAAACGAGGCGAAGAATATGTTCCTCTGGGCATACATGGAACTTTTGTTGCAGTTGACTGGGATTCATGTATATCTGATGGCGGATGTATTGAGATATGTCCTGTGCAAGTCTACCAGTGGTATAGAACAGAAAATGATGTTCCTGCAGTACAAATGATAAACGCTACTAGCGCTGGAATTGGCGAGTCTCATGATAAAGAAGGCCGTAAAGATTACACTGACAAGTCAGAACCAATTCGAGAACAAGACTGCATCTGGTGTATGGCATGTGTTTCAGTTTGTCCTACTCAAGCTATCAAGATAGAGCAATCAAATCAAAAAATCCATGAGGAGATGGTAGAAAAATATGCAAAATGAGGATGAGATGCTGAAGATCTACGATCAAAATCTAATCAGATTTAGTTTTTACAGTATGGTGTTGATGATATGATTGAACCTATCATAAAAAATGAATCTAGCTTCGTTTATGATGCATCATTATTAGAAGGAGCGGAATTTATAGGATTAATTAACAAACAGGGCAATATGGAAAACATACATTTCAGAAATGAAATCAATCTAACAAAGGAGCGACAAGAAATGTTTTCAATGGTACATAGGTTACAAAACTCAATGCAGAATGATTTTGATTACGAATTTGGTTCAGTACATTATACCATAATAGAAAGAGAAAATGCAAGATTCGTTTCAATGCCTACACATGCGGGAATCTTATTGGCAAAATTGGATAAATCAACAGATCCTTTTGTCTTTGTAAATAAAATAAATCGAACATCATTGCTTTAAATGTGAATCAACCGCGCCTTGTATACGCCACACTCGCATACTCTTAAAGCGACTTCACCTCATAATGTAAGGACGGCTACAATTTTTTTCTACCATTTTGTAATCACTTGTCTTATTTTACATTCTAATCAGAATGCATTTCAATTGTTATTCTTATTTTATTTTTTAATTGATTTTTCTATGATCTCGACCATGTATTCCATCATGATTGCAAGTCTCTTTTGATTGTTAATTACTTCACGAATTGTAGGAACACCTTCATCCATTGGTTTTCTAATTGGAGCAGTTTCACTCTCGTGTATTTTTTGTGCCGCGTTCATGAATTCTTGTTTGTTTGCCAAATCATTGTACCTTTACTTTACTATGAGTACTGGTGTCTTTGAGTCATGAAGTATGCCATTTGCAACACTGCCAAGATATTCTTTACGTCTATTATCATCGCCTTGTGAACCCATTATTATAATATCAGACCTATCAGATTTCGCATAACCAATTATTGTACTCACTACATCCCTTGACGTTGTATTTCTTTCATAGAATGTAATACCGTGCCTTGCAGCACTTGTTTTTGCTTGAGACATTATCTTTTTTGCATTCTTTATCAATTCAGATCTATATGACTTTAGTATCCTTGATACTTTTGGAGAATAGCTTGGCATTACATAAATCCCAGTTATTACAGCATCACTCTGTCTTGCCAGTGAGATTGCCTCGTTGAGCCCTCTGATGGAATTTAATGAACCATCTAGCGGTACAAGAATCTTCTTGAATCTATTTTGCAACATTGAATTTAATGTACATTCATTTGAGTTAAGTGGTGCTTACACATGTGTCAGTTTTACTGATCAATATGTAATTTCATTTTTTAATAAATCGTAATTAAATAAAAAAAATATTGCATCAGAAATGATACAAGAATTTTTACAAAAGATGAACATTTTTATCCACGGTTGATCATTGAACTAACATGAATCTTTTTTGGAAGAAATTCAAATGTGATAAATGTAAATCAAAGTTTCCAAAATATGAGGATCTAATAAGCCATGCGCGTCATGAACATCATCATGAGACAATAAAGTGTATGGAGTGTGGAAAAGAGTTCATCTATGAGGCAGATAGGCTACACCACTCAAGAAAGGAACACGAGAGAAAAATGTTCAGTCGCATTCACAAATATGGCGATAAACATGAGAAAAGATCTCCATCATCTACTCAAGACAATGTGGATAAATACACTGGACACTTTAGTGATAAACTTTAATCAGATATTAAATTCAAACACTAGGACAAATTAGGATGACTTAATACAAAACGTGGAATAACAAATCATGTCTTAAGATGGAATCCCTTTCAGATTACTTGTCAATTATCATAGTTGTGATTTTGTCTACAATTCTTACCATATCCGTATGGCAATTTCGTTTAGTAAAACAAGAACTGCGTATGCAGACTTCCCATCAGGTTTACTCAAAGCTTATAGAAACAAGACTTAACCTTGAGAAAACTACATCTTTTACCAAAATGGCACAGGACAGTCCTCTCTTCTTGGAACGTTTCGGAGTAGTTGATAGCCCTGAGGAATATTATACCATGGTTGCACTTCTTGATTTGTTTGAATTTTTACATTCGGTAAATAAATCAAAAATGATCGAACCAGACCTTTGGTTTCGTTCAAAGGAAATGATGAAATCCATAATGACGATTCCAAAATTCAAGAAGGTGTGGGACAAAACAAAAGATTCTCATTCAATTGACTTTGTAAATTTTGTGGATTCTATTATGCCATAAATCCTGATTCAAAAAATAAGCAGGGCTCAAACTAACCGCTAGTACACATCTTACAGTTTTCGAACTAACAGTTAATCCCGAGTTTAATCAAATATTGATACAAGAAAAATATTACACAAGCCTTATTATGACTGATCACGTCATAATGCGACTGGAAAATGGAAAGTTTTGTAAATATAATAGGTTCATTGGATCCGGAGAATAAACTTGAAATGGCAATTTATCATGAATGTCTTAGATTACAAAACCACCTTGCATATTATCGAGATAAAGATGAAAAAATTGCTGCCATGTATGGCATGATGGCTATATCGCTAGGCGGAATTTTATTAGAAAAAACTGGAAGAATGACAAATGATGACCTGAACCAAGATAATAACGAATTTAATAAATGATCAAAAGTAATTGTTCAACTGGTTGATGGATCGTATATTCGCATATTGTATATTCTGTAATGATATTCTATGTTCTTGCTATTCTGAAAGTAACGATGTAAGCAGCCTGCCTTTCTCAGTCAAATCAACATGGATTATCTTCTCTTTAATGGATGATTTAGTAAAACCTTTTTGCTCTAGCCACACAATATGTTTAGCAAGTCTGCCATAATTTAGTCGGGCACTAAGTGATATGGCCGTCTTTGGCCCTGGACCATCATCTTTCAGAGTTTTCAATATGCGTAATAATGGAATCATGCTCGGTTCAAAGTTCTTTGGTAATTTTTTATTTATGATAATTTTGGTTAATCTCTTTAATCTGAACTCCAGCAGTTTGATTTGTTCTGCTTCACGAGCTGAATGACTATTTTTCAAAAATCCTTTTTCCCCTTATCCCATTGTTTTATTTTCAAATTGTTGTAGGTGTTCCATAAGAATATCTGGATCAATTGGTTTTCTTAAACATAACTGGACTCCATTGGCTTTGAGTGTATTTTCAGTATCACCAGTTAATATCGACGCTGTCAATGTTACTATAGTTAGATTTTTTAGTTTTCCCCTCTTACGTAATTCCTCTAAAACATCATTACCTGAAAACTTCGGCATTGCAACGTCAAGTATTACCACATCAAATGGCTGATTATTGATTAAATCAAGTCCACTTTGACCATCATTGGCAATTGAACACGAGTGACCTTTAAGCGTGAAATATTTATGAAGCATTTTTGTAATGTCTATGTTGTCGTCTATGAGAAGAATTTTCATAATATGTTTCTATATACCGATAATGTCATATAAATAAGCGTATTTTTTCATTTCATGTTAATTATAATTTTTAGCTCTGTAATATATTGGAAATTCAAAGTAAAAAGTAGTTCCCGTTTTTCCATCACTTTCAACTGAAATAACTCCACCAAGTTTCTCTACTATGCCTTTTGAGATTGCAAGGCCAAGACCAGATCCATCTGAGGTTCTTCTTTCTGATGTATCAATTTGATAGAATTTTTGGAAAAGTTCTTTTTGTTTTTCACTTGATATTCCAATGCCATTGTCTTTTACATGAAAAACAATTTTTCCATTTACTTTCTTGCAACCTATCTCAATCTCTCCATTGTTCTCTGGAACAAACTTTATCGAGTTGCCTATTAAGTTGTCAAAAACTTGTCTCAATCTTGATTTGTCTGTTTTGATGACTAGATTTTTTTCATGTGAGATTATAGTAAAATGACATTTTTTATTTTCTAAGATCTTTTTATAATCCGAATCAAGATTTAAGAAAAATTCATCCAAGGATAGATCTTCTATTTTGAATCTCAGCCTGTTAAGATCAAGCTTTCTTGCATCCATGATGTCAGATATTAGAACCTCAAGTCTATTGGCATTTTTTTCTATCATTTCAAGTGCTTCTAACTGATCTGGTTCTATTTTACCCAGCATTTCTGTTTTTAACATCTTACAATATCCCAGTATTGGTACAAGCGGGGTGTTTAATTCATGAGTAATCATGGCGGAAAACTCATCTCTTGCGGCTGAATCCAATTTGTTTGACAATTCTTTTGCAGTGGTTTCTTCTGTCCGCAGTTTTTCTTTTGCAGTGGTTTCTTCTGTCCGCAGTTTTTCTTTTGCAGTGGTTTCTTCTGTCCGCAGTTTCAGATTTCTTTCTAACTCGTCTATTTGTCTGATGTATTTTTGTCTAGTTCTGATTAATAATATTGTAGTTATGGACGCAAATGCAATTAACAGATATAATATTGTCTCATCTATCACTATCATAGGTCATGTAAAACATTGTGATACTTAATGTAATGTTTTACTTCTGAGTTAGATCTTCACTTGTTTTCCACAAGATGTGGCAAGTACACATATCAAAGCATTGCATAAATGAGTTTATTTAAAATACTGTGAAAAGGAGGATTTTCTATTTTTTGAGATCAGAGTACATTAATCTCAAGATTTATTGATTGTTGATCCAACAAGACCCTTTTGCTCTAGCCAAACAATTTGTTTTAAAAATAGAGCATAATGCTGATTTGCATCAAGTGTTAAACATGTCTACCTTGGGAAGAATGATTTAACAGTTTGCCCAGTATTTGAACTAGATATCAATCATTTGAGATTGTTGATGCAAAGACCCTGCCTTTTGCAGTAATGCCTACATTTATCTTCGATTTGTCAATTGTTGACTCGACCAATCCTTTTTGTTCCAGCCAAACAATATGCTTTGCAAGCCTGGCATAGTTTAGGTTCGTATCCAGGGATAGAGTCGTCTTTGCCTCAGGTCCATTTTCTTCTATGGATTTAAATATGCGCGACAAGGTTTTCATGCTTGGCTCAAAGTTAGGTTCTAGTTTTTTATTCTTATTGTTGGTTGTTTTAGAATATTTTTTATTGGTATAAATTGATTTATTCGACATATCATTTGTGCAGTAAAATGACATATATCCAAACCTACCTTGTTGGTAAATGATTAGGACAAAATTGTACATAATACTGACATATGTGTAAATGCAGTTAGATTATTGATTTCATAATTAAAAAAATTAAGGAAAGGTTTTCAAGTTTTCACTAGGGTTAACAGATACTATATTCATCATCAACAACGGTATCAGGTATGCCTACATTTTCGTCTAGATCACATGCAAATTTGTTAGCACGTCAACCTGCCATCAGAGTGATTATGGAATTATCTGAGAATTGTTTGAAGCGTGAAGAAGGTTAACATGCATTGATTCAAGTATCTTTTCTGCCTTCATCTCTTCTTGATGCATCATGTTTTTTTCCAGCACCGGACTCTGCCTATTATTCTGTACTTGGATGTCAGCATAGGCGTGATCTGTCAAAGTTGGTTCTGCAGGTTTTTCAACAAGATTAAAGGCAGTGTCTCCAATTATCGTTCCGTCCTTGAATGTCTCCACCATTACCAATTCCTCAGCACTCTTGTCATATACCCAATATACATTTACCATAGATGAAAGATCTGACCCGCTCTTTATTTTATATAATATAGCCGGTTTTTCATACCCATCCGAATCCAGCAGGCTTACAAGTGTATTGTAATCCCCATACTGGTTTGACGGTACTTCCTTTACTGGTACTGGGGCATTTGGATCAATTATTATAATTGCACCCCAGATTGGAAGGTCAATTGATGCACGCTTGTCATCCCACATCCGCATTAGGATCGAAGAATCAGTCATTGTCTTAGTGGGGGTAAATTTTATCGATACATATGCAAAGTTACCATCATGATGTTCACTTACTGCAGCATTGGAGAAGAATTTTTCTGGATCAGTCAATGTTATTCCATCATGCTTGTCCCATACAATGGACATGTCAGAGTTTGTAACAATTGCATCTCCCTTAAAGTGCATATACATGCCAACATGCGATATTGTATCAGGCCCTCTCTCGTCGTATATCTTAAATGTAAAATTGACAGACTGTCCTATTTGTAATACTTGCTGTGGTATCGTGGATCCATACTTTGTTATTTCTAACGATGTTCCATTGAATTCAAGTCCTTTTTCTACTTCATTGGATTGGATCCTAAGACCATCACGATAAGGATGATTGTAATCATTACCAAGACTTGGAGGATGGTATATTGTAACGTCGTGCCCTCCTGTTGTAAGAGATGGTGGTGCGTGACCAAATCCAGGTGCAAAAGGATTAGCAATTACTGAGACAGTGTTATCATTTTGATTAGAAACAAATATTTCATGCATTGCAACGGCATATGCAACAGCATAAGAACCAGAACCAATTGGCATTGTTGCAACAACAGTGTTGGTAGCATCATCAATTACAGAAACTGTATTATCATTATTATTTGCCACAAACATCTCATCCATAGCAGAGTCAAATCCAATTCCAATCGGGGCAGAACCAACTGGTATTGTTGCAACAACAGTATTAGTAGCAT
>Ga0134128_10011451_pt1 | contig 10604 bp, 9 predicted proteins | sample KB31754_FD_96462 | JGI IMG/M metagenome (GOLD analysis project Ga0134128, IMG submission 96462) | Terrestrial soil microbial communities with excess Nitrogen fertilizer from Kellogg Biological Station, Michigan, USA - KB3-175-4 | ecosystem: Environmental > Terrestrial > Soil > Unclassified ...
AGCGACGGCCATAGGCCTGCAGGTTCAGGGCGAGCGGCGTGTGCACCGCCCCGGGAACGAGCCGCGCGGGGAGAAACGCCAGTCGGCGGACGAGCCGTCCGATCGCGCCCGCGGGGTACTCTGGCGCGCCCGCCAGGATGGCGACGTCGCGGAATCCCTCTTCTTCGAGCGCGCGCCGGAGCGACGCGGGTGAAAAGTGGTTCACGTGGACCAGGTTGTCGGCGAGCCGCGCCTCGTACCCGCGTTGAACGACCGCGCGGGTGCGTTCCTTGAAACGCTGTGCCGGGCCGCTCGGCACCTTGACCGCGACCCAGCCGCCGGGGGCGAGGTAGCGGGCGACGCGGCGCAGGACCGCGCGCGGCTGCGGAATGTGCTCGAGCACGTCGGTCAGGGTCACGGCGTCGTACGCCGCCTCGGCATCGAACGTGTGCACGTTCCCCTGGTGTACCGGCGCACCCGTCGCGGCCGCGGCGAACGCCGCGGTCTTGGGATTCAGCTCGAGCCCCTCGGCCTGCCAGCCGGCGCGGCGGGCCGTGGCGATGAAGCGGCCCGCGTGTGCGCCGACGTCGAGGAGCCGGCGCCGTTCGCGCGGAAGGCGCCGCGCCAGGGCCGCGAGAACGTCGGCAAAGATCGCGTCCTTGTAGCCCGCCTGATGCTCGCGCGCGATCCAGTCGTCCGACCAGCGCTGGTCGTACATGCGATCGAAGAACGACGGCAGCGCCGGCAGCGCCGCCGGCTGCGCGAACCCGCAGTCGCGGCATTCGACGATGTCGACGCGCGCCCCCGAGTACTCGGCGAGCGGCGGATCCTGCCGCGCGTACTCGGAGAACTCGAACCGCGCGCCGTGCAGTGCGTGCAGGGCGCCGCCGCCGCAGATCCAGCAGCGATCGACGGCGGAGAATCCCGCGTTCATGCCCGGCCCTCGACGGCCGCGACGATCTCCGCCGCCATGTCGTCCCACGAGCGCGCGCGCAACGCGGCCCCGACCGGCGCCACGCGGGCCCGCCAGGTCTCGGCGGAGGCACGCCACGCGCGCAGCGACGTGGCCAGCGCCTCGGCGCGCGGCGGGCTCGCCATGATGAGACTGCCGAGCGCGGGAGGAAACCGTTCCGCGACACCGGCCGTGTCGGTCACGATCGACGGCACGCCGCGGCACACCGCTTCGTGCACGCCAAGTCCGTAGGCTTCATAGCGCGCCGGGTGCACCAGCACGTCCGCGGCGGCGAGCAGCGCCGGCACGTCGCGCCGGAACCCGAGAAAACGCATGCGTCCGTTCAGTCCTGCCTGTGCCGCACGCGCGCGCCACGCGTCCGCCTCGGCCCCTTCCCCGGCCACCACCAGATCGACATCCCATCCGGGCGTCGCCGAGAGGGTCCGCCAGGCGTCGAAGACGACGTCGAAGCCTTTGCGCCGATCGCCGAGCGCCCCGATGAAGGCCGCGACCATCCGTCCGTTGGTCACGCCCAGGGCGCGGCGCGCCTCCACGCGCTCGGCCGCGCTCGGCGGATTGAAGGCGGCGGCGTCCGATCCGTAGTAGACGACGCGCAGGCGCGAGTCGGGCACCTGGTAGTGCCGGCGCACGTCATCGGCGGTGCGTTCGCTGTTGCAGATGACGAGCGGCGCCGCGGCGAGCGCGGCGCGTTCGCGGCGGAGGTAGTACCAGCGGCCGGCCGATGCGGACAGGCGGGTTCGCCACGATGAAGCGACCCGCGGCTCGTAGGCGGCGTGCAGGTAATGAATCCAGGTGGGCACGCCGATCGCGCCGTTGCCGCCGTTCATCAGCGCCGCTCCACCAGGCCGCCGCACCTGGCGCGAGGCTTCGCGCGCCAGCCGCGGTGCGCCGATCAGATGGGCGCCTGCCGGGCGCATCACCCGGTGCACGTGAACACCGGGCGCGGACGCCAGATCCGCCGCGACACGGTGCGCCACCAGGTGCACCTCGCGTCCCGATCGCGCAAGGTACGACGCCAGTGCGTGGTTGGCGCGGTCCATCCCGCCCCACGTGGTGAAGTCGCCGGTGGCGAGCACCCAGCGCGTCATGCCCCTTCGATGCCGTAGCGCTGCGCGACGCCGTGCAGCGCCCCCGCGAGGAACCAGTACTGAATGCCGACCTGCGCGACAAACGGCGTGAAGCTGAAGATCATCGCGGCGGTGCCGAGATCGGCCGCGAGGATGACCGCGCCGCACTGCGCCAGCCGGCTGAACTGCACCGCTCTGGCGACGCGGTACTGGGCGAAGGCGGTGACGATCAGTGCGCCGACGTACAGCGCGATCATCAGCACGCCGCCGTCGATCATCCAGCCGGTAAACTGGATCTCCGCCCAGATGCCCTTGCCCGCCACCGTGCCGAAGTAGCCGCCGGCCATGCCCCACCGTCCGAGCCCGGCGCCCAGCGGCGCGTCCGTCAGCATCTGGCCGAAGGTCACGTCGAGCTGCGCACCGCGCGCGCCGTGGTACACGGACAGCGGATCCCTGGCCGTCAGCGTGTTGATGCGCTCGACGACCGACTGGCCGCCCAGCGCCACGGCGAGTATGAACGCGCCGACGACAATCGAGCCGGCCAGTACCGAAAATTGCGTCGCCCGCCCGACCCGTCCCTGCCGCGCCGCGACCAGCGCGTAGACGACCATCATGCCCAGCGCGATGACCAGGCTGATGCGCACCTGGCTCAAATAGATTGCGGCCAGGCCGGCGCCCGCGAAGAGGAGCGACAGCAACCGCTTCCACGCCGGGATCGCGCTGACCGCGAAGACCAGGCCGAGCAGCGCCGCGTACGCGGCCGGGCCCGCCACCGAGCCCGGCGTATCGAACAGCCCCGGCGGCCGCACGATCACGCGCCCGTTTGGTCCGACGTACGACACCGGGCCGAGGCCGAGGCCGGACAGCGCCACACGCGAGAACTCCGCCGGCATCCAGCGCTGCGGGTCGTACACCTGCAGCACGCCGACGATGGCGTTGATCCCCGAGCAGACGAGCAGGAGCCAGAGGATCCGCGCCAGGTGTTCGGGCGACTTGACGAACGCCGGCGCCCAGAAGAGCGGCGTCATCACCGCGAAGTACACCGCCAGGTGCGCGAGCCCGCCCACGAACGACGGCGTCTGCGGGTGGAAGAGCATCACCGAGAGCAGGAACATCACGGCGAAGAGCCAGCTTTGCGCGCGCGACGGCCGCACGTTGATCTCACTATTGATGTTCCACCAGACGAACGCGGCCAGCGGCAGGAGGAACGCCGAGGCGCGGATCGGCAGGCGCATCCCCTGCGTGCCCGGCAGGATCAGGATCGCCGGCAGGACCGTCTGGCTGAGGATGAAGAGCTCGGCAAACCCCCACGGAATGCGGGCCGGCGCCGCGCCGGCGACCGACTGCGGCGGCCCGTTCATGACATTCGCGCGTGCATTCACACCGTCACCGCCTTCGTGCGCTCGACGGCGCGTTGGTAGACATCGAGAAACGCGCGCGTGAAATCCGCGGCATCGAAGCGGCGAAGCGCCGTCTGCCGCGCCGCGGCGCCCAGCCGCTCGCGAAGCAGCCGATCGGCGGCGCAGCACGCCATCGCGCCGGCCAGCGCCGCCACGTCGCCGGGCGCGAACGTCAGCGCGTCGACGCCGGGCTCGACCAGCTCCGCCGCGCCGCCGGCCGCGCTGACGATGACCGGCTTGCCGCAGGCGAGCCCTTCGGCAATCACCAGCCCGAACGGCTCGGGCTCGGTGCTGGCGTGGACGATGACGTCGAGCGCACGCATCGCGGCGGCCGGCTGCGCGACAAAGCCCGTGAAGCCCACGCGATCCTGCAGGCCGAGCGACGCCGCCATCGCGCGCAGCTCGTCGAGCGTGTGCTGACTGCCGGCGGTGTCGTAGAGAGGGCCGCCGATCACGTAGCCGCGAACGCCAGACGCCGCCAGCCGCTGCAGCGCGCGCAGGAACGTCTCGTGTCCCTTCCAGCGTGCGAAGGTGGCGACCAGGCCGACCCTGATCGTGCCGTCCGGCGCCGGTGGCATCTGCGCCAGGCGATCGAGATCCAGGCGGTCGCCCTGCGGCGAACAGGCGTCCAGGTCGACGGCGTTGTAGATCGGTACGACCGGCGCCCGTGCCGCGACCGCGGCCGACACGTCGTCCGCGACACTGCGCGAGTTGCCGACGATCGTGGACACGCGCGACGCGTGGTGCCGCAGCAGGCGGCGGCTGAGCGGCCGCGCCGCGACGTACTCGTGGATGTGCCAGACGATGGGCACGCCGGCGGGCGCGGCGCGGGTGCCCAGCACGTGCAGCTTGAAGCCGTTGGTGTGAATGACGTCGGGCGCGATCTCCGACACGAGCGCGCCCAGCGCGCGCTGATACGCGGAGGCCGAGGCCGCGGCGCTGACCAGCGCGGCGCTGCGCCGGGCGAGCCCGGCGTGCCGCTGCAGCGACCACTCGCCAAATCCCGCCAGGGCCGCCGGCATCGGCAGCACGCGCACCTCGGCGCCCGCCTGTCGTGCACGCGCGGCGAGCGGGCCGTCGCGCGGAACGACGATGACCGGATCGACGTCGGGCGCGAGGCGCCGCAGCCCGCGGATCAATTCGAGCAGCACGGCCTCGGAGCCGCCCATTTCCGCCGAGACGCTCAGGAAGGCTACGCGCATCTTCGGCCGATCATCGCGACGTTGTCGGAAAAGCGCCGCGGGGACAGCGCAGCAATCGCCTCGGGGTAATGCCGCCCGGTCAGCGGCAGGCGGCCCCATCGCGTGTAGGCGATCTCGATCTGGTCGAGACCGCACTCGGCCGCGATGTGGCGCAGATCGATCTCGAGCAGGGCGGTGCGATGGGCGGGATAGTCCCGCTCCTGGAACGCCGAGAACCGCCCCTTGACGAGCAGCGTCATCAGGCTGAGCGCGCTGAGCTGATTCGGCGTCGTCAGCACGACCCATCCGCCGGATTTCGTGATCCGCGCCAGTTCGCGCACGAAGGCGCGCGGGTTCTCGAGGTGCTCGATCGTCTCCACCGCCGCGGTCGCGTCGGCGGTGGCATCGGCGAGAGGCAGCCGTTCATCGAGGTTCACCTGGTGAAAGATCACGTCGGGCGGCAGTTCGGGATAGTGGACGGCGTCGAGACCGAGGCAGCGGGAGAAACGGCCGCGCGTCGCGCGAAACAGATCGCCCGTTCCGCAGCCGGCGTCGACGAGCGTTCCCGTCGCGTTGCGCGTCGCCAGCAGCGAGGCAGCCAGCCGGTGGATGCGGTCGTGCCCGCGCCCCAGGCTGAGCCGCGCGCGGGATTCCACCGCGAGATCGACGGCACTCATCGGAGGGCGCGCTCCAGCGCGGCGACCTGCGTCGCGGGATCGCACAGCGCGGTCGCGCGCGCCGGCCCGGCCGCGCCGAGCGCCGCCCGCCGCGACGGATCGTCGATCAACGCCTGAAGCGCAGACGCGAGCGCCGCCTCGTCGCCGGCCGCCACCAGCACGCCGCATTCGGGAGTGACGATTTCCCGCACGCCGCCGAGATCGCTCGTCACCACCGGCAGCGAGGCATGCAGCGCTTCGACGAACGCCAGGCCGAACGGCTCCGGCTCGGTGTTCGGCTGGCAGTGGATGTCGGCCGCGGCGAGCAGCCGCGCGATGTCGCGGCGCTCCCCGACGAAACGAATCCGTTCATGGCAGGCCAGCCCCTCGGCAAAGGTACGCAGCTCCCGCAAGTAATCCGCCTCGTGCGGCCGCTGCGTGCCGCCTGCGATCCACATCGTCCAGTTTCCCTGGAGCGCCGGCGCCGCCCCGAGCAGCGAGAGATGCCCCTTCCACCGCTCGAGACGGCTCGTCATGACGATGACCGCGCTGTCGGGGGCCGCGCCAAGCTCCTGCCGCACCTCGCGGCGTGTCGCCGCGGATGGCGGGGCGGGAGAGACCGGCGCGTAGACCACTTCGCGCCGCACGCCGTCCAGCCACGCGCCGACGGCATTGGCGGTGTAGCGGCTGTTGCAGATGGCCACGTCCGGGTGCTGCCGGGCGGTGCGCCGCTCGGTCCAGTGCGTGCCCGGCGACGCGTCGTGGGCCCACAGCACCTTGCGCGGGCCGCGCACGACCGGCGCCGCGAGCGCAAACGCCCATGGCGCGTGGCCGATCACCGCGTCGTAGCGCTCGCTCGCCACCAGCCGCCGCAGCCGCCGCCGCGCCCGCCACACCGAGAGCGGACGGCTGAAGCGCACCGCGCCGACTTGGTGGCGGGTGGCGCCGGCCGCGTCGAGACCCGACGACAGCCGTCCCTCGAACGACAGCGCGAACTCGTGGCGCGATCCGGGCGGCACGTGCCGCGCGATTTCCTCGAGGATGCGCTCGACGCCGCCGTAGAGATTGCCGGCGGCGACGTGCAGCACCCGCATCAGAAGATCCGCTTGCCGACGACCACCGTGTCGCCGGGCTGGACCCGGGTCGACAGATCCTTCGGCACCTTGATCTCGTGCGGCTTGCCGCCGGCCTCGGTGCGGACGATCTTCACGCTGCTCTTCGACGCGCGATCGGTGAAGTCCCCCGCGCTCGCGATCAACTGCAGGACCGTCATGCCGGAGGTCACTTCGTAGGCGCCGGGTGCCTTCACCTCGCCGCGCACGAACGCCTTCTCCGCCTCGGGCACGACGATCGAGTCGCCGTCCTGCAGCGGAAACGGCTCCGCCGTCCCCATCTCGAGCGCCTTGCGCTCGAAGCGGTACTTCGTGCCGGGTACCGGCTTGTTGCGGATCACTTCGACGTACGAGCCGGAGCTGGGCAGGAAGCCGGCGCTGGCCAGCACGCTGACGAGGGTCTCGGCGCCGGTGATGCGGTAGGAGCGCGTCTCGCGCACCGCGCCGCTGATGTAGACCATCTGCGAGCGGTACTCGGCGACGTCGACGGTGACCGTCGGATCGTTGTGCTGCTTGCGCTCGATGAGCAGCGTCCGCACCGCGGCGGCGATCTCGCGCAGCGTCTTGTCCTTGGCGTCGATGCGGCCGAAGTTCAGGTAGTCGAACTTGCCGTCGCCGTCGACCAACACGTTCTGCGCGCTGAATTCGCTGATGCCCAGGACGTTGATGTTCAGCTTGTCCTGCGGGCCGACCTTGTAGCTGGCGGCGACCGGGGCCGGAGGCAGCGGCGCTGCCGTCTGCAGCGCGGGCGCCGCCAGCATCACTGCGAGTAACCACGTCGTCATTGCTAGATCCCCCACGTCAGCGTGCCGTAGATCCGGTTGTTGTCGAAGCCGCGCCCGGCGGATGTCTGCGACTCGCGGCGGTACCAATCGCCGTTGAGGCCGAGCCTGAGGTTGCGCGTCGGACGATAGCCCGCACCCGCCGAGTAGCCGGAATAGGTGTCTTTGGTCGACGCCGACGCGTCGGCCAGCGCGTGATAGCTCATCCGGGTGCGGGTCGCGGACGCTTTCACGTCGAAGCGCTCGACGAAGAGCCAGGTCCAGGTCACCGACCCGCCGGTCGCGATGTAGTACGGCGTGATCCGGTCGTAGGAGTAGGTGAGGTCGCGATTGAACGTGACGTCGAGGCGGTGCCGCTCGTAGACCGTGACGCCGGCGGCCGCGGATGCCACCAGGCCCGAGAAGTCGGGCGTCCGCGGATCGAGCGCGGTGAAGCGCCGATAGCCAATCGCGACCGAGCCGTTGATCACGCCGGCCGGGCTGAAGCGCAGGCCCGGCATGACGCGGATCGAGTTGGCGTCGCGCTCGACGGCGTGATCGAATCGCTGCTGCTCGCGCGACACGTTCACGTCGAACGAGGTCAGCGGCGTCAGATCGAACCCGAGGCTGCCTTCGATGGCGTCGGTCTGGTTGTCGAACGCCTGCGAGAGGTTCTCGCCGCGAAAGGTCTCGTCCTGGTCGAAGACGCTGCGCGCGTGCCTGAAGCCGACGCTGGCATGGGTGCGCGTGAACAGCTTCATGCCGACGCCGGCGGTGTACGCCTGGTCGTGATGCCGCGCGCGTGCGTCGACTTCGGTGTTGTAGCGCTCCTTCGAGTTGACGCCCGCGTCCGAGGCGTACGGCCGCAGCACCCCGAGGTCGACGTCGAGACGGATGGACGCGGAGCTGTTGGTGCCGCGCTCGCTCGCGTACTGCTTGAAATACATGTACTCGGTGCCGGCGAGCAGCGTGAACTTGAAGCGTCCGGGCTCGAGCCCCACTTCCGCCGAGGGGGCGAGCGTCATCGTGAAGTCGCTCTTCGGGTTCTCGCCCTCGTTGAACACGTTGTTGTCGCGGCCGATGTTCTTGATCGCGAACATGGGCTTCAGCGAAAACACGCCGGCCTTGAGCACGGTCGGGTTGGTGGCGGCCGTCTGCGCGCGGGCCGTCGAGCCCGCCGCGAGGACCAGGAGCGCGGCGGCCGTCAGCGGACGGCGCATCATGATCATGATCAGGGCCGCCCCCTTTCCGCCGGCGCGCTGCGCGCGATACCGAGCTGCCGCATCTTGCGATGCAGGTTGGCGCGCTCGATCCCGAGCGTGCGAGCGGCGTCGCTCATGCGCCAGTCGTGCTGCTCGAGCACCGCGGCGATGTAGTCCCGCTCGAAGCGCTCGCGCGCCTCGCGCAGGCTCAGCATCGGCTTGACCCGGGCGGCGCTCCCCTGGAACGGCGCGATCGGCAGCAGGTGCAGCACGTCCTCCTGGCGCACCAGCGCGCCGGCCACGTCGCGCAGCACGCGCCCGAGCGTCGACCGCAGCTCCGCGACGTTTCCGGTCCACGGCAGCGCGGCGAGCACCGTCAGCGCCGGCTGGGTGAACGCCGCCACGGGCGTGCCCGACGCGGCCGAGACATCCTCCGCGACGCGCCTGGCCATCGCCGGCAGATCTTCGGGTCGCAGCCGGAGCGGCGGCAGCAAGGCCGGCGCGGTCCCCAGCCGGCGCAGCAGATCCGCGCGGAACCGTCCGTCGCGCGCATCCGCCTGAAGCCCGGGGTGCGCCGACGCGATCACACGCGCCGACAGCCGGACGCGATCGCGTCCGCCGACGCGCGCTTCGCCGTCGCGGAGCAGGCGCGCGAGGCGCCGCTGCACGGCCGCCGGCAGCTCGCCGACGTTCTCCAGGAACAGCGTGCCGCGGCGCGCCGCCGCGACCGCGGACCCCGGGCCGAGCGCCTCGAGATCGCCGCCGCCGGTGCGGGTGCGCCCGCCGAGGAGCGCCGCCTCGATCGCCTCGCCGTCCTGCCGCGCGCAGTCGACGTGGATGAACGGCTCCGCGGCGCGGAAGCGCTCGTGCACGTAACGCGCGGCGTCAGCGGGATCGAGGCCGTCCTCGGCCAGGATCAGCAGCGGCGCCGCGCCCGGCCGATCGAGCGCTTCGCGCGCGCGCCGCGCCGCCGTCGATTCGCCGATCAACGCCAGCGGGAGCGCCGGGCCCGGCGCCGGCGCCCGCGCCGCCAAACGCCGTCCCCGGGTGCGGACGGTTGCAGTGGTATGCATGGGTGTGGGTGGAGACAGCTTCGCCCCGTCAGTTACACGACGGGCCGGCAGGGGCCGCCCCGTGAGGCAAAAGACCGGCAGAGCTGGGATTGAAATCCCTTTAATTGTAAGGGTTTCGTTGCGGTTGTGTCAAATGTGACACGCCTGTGGCATCCGGAAGGATACAAGAGTCCCGCGGGACCTTGCCGCCTTAGCGGCGGCGCGCCCGCTCGAGGTCCTCGAGCGTCTTCGGCCAGTCGTCGCGCAGCAGCCGCGACAGCGCGCGGTCGGCGAGCAGCCGTCCGCCGGTCTGGCACGCGGCGCAGTAGTTGGATTCGTTGCGGGCGTAGACGATGCGCTGGATCGGCGCGCCGCAGCGCGGGCAGGGCTTCCCGTAGCGGCCGTGCACCGCCATGCCGGGCCGGAATGCCGTCACCTTTTCAGGGAAGGCGTCGCCGGTTTCCTCCTGCAGCAGCTGCAGCCAGTACTGCAGCACCGAGCGCGTGGCGTCGAACAGCCGCGCGATCTCGTCGTCCGAGAGCGCGTGCGTCAGCTTGACCGGCGACAGCTGCGCCGCGTGCAGGATCTCGTCGGAGTAGGCGTTGCCGATGCCGCTGAAGAGATGCGGATCGGTGAGCGAGCGCTTCAGCGTGTGGTTGCCGCTGCGCAGCGCCGCGGCGAACTGCGCCGGCGACATCGCGAAGATCTCGGCGCCGCCCGGGTCCATCGCGGCCACCGCCTGCGCGCCCCTGACGAGATGCATCGACGCCTGCTTGCGCGATCCCGCTTCCGTGAAGAGCAGCGTGGCGTCGGAGAAGTCGAACGCCGCGAGCCCGACCTTCGCCGGGATCGCCGCACCTTTCTCCTTCCACCTCAGCCGCCCGGCGATCATCAGGTGCACGACGAGGAACAGATCCGCGTCGAGGGCCCAGACGAGGCGCTTGCCGACACGCGTGAGGGTGTGGATCACCTTCCCCTCGATCGACGCGAGCGGCGGATCGAACGTCCGCACGAAGAACGGGCTGCTCACGCGCACCCGCTCGACCGCGCGGCCGACCACGCGCGGCCGCAGCGCGCTCAGATACAGTTCGACGTCGGGCAGTTCAGGCACCGGCCATCCGTTTCGCCTTCCACCAGGCGGCGGCTGCGACGCCGAGCCCCTCTTCGACGATCGACAGCGGCACGAACACTGCGCGCTGCAGCGCGAGTTCTTCGTCCATG
>Ga0134128_10011452_pt1 | contig 10604 bp, 9 predicted proteins | sample KB31754_FD_96462 | JGI IMG/M metagenome (GOLD analysis project Ga0134128, IMG submission 96462) | Terrestrial soil microbial communities with excess Nitrogen fertilizer from Kellogg Biological Station, Michigan, USA - KB3-175-4 | ecosystem: Environmental > Terrestrial > Soil > Unclassified ...
CATGCCCCCGGCGGCAGCCTCGTAACACAATTACCCAACCGCGTGCAGGATTGGCTCCTGGCCCACCTCGCCGCCGCAGCCTGAGGCGGAAAAGTGCAAAAGTCGAGGTCACAGGTGTGACATCGCTTGCGGTGTTCACAAACTGATATCGTGGAATGGGTTAGACCTGAAATTGCAGTCGAATGTCGTTCAAATTCTCGAAATGTGTGTCATTTTGGGACATTTGGGGACAGGATGTAGCGACCGCGAACCATCTCAAGTTCCAATGTTCTAAAGTTCCACGTAGAACAATTACCTAATTCTAGGGACTAGAAACTAGAGACTTGAAACTAGAAAGAGGGAATTCCTCCGCGATCCTCTGCGACCTCGGCGGTGAAATCTAAATTGAATTGAATCCGTGTTCATCGGTGTTCATCGGTGGCTGGTTCTAGGGGTCAGGTTCTAGAAACTGGCGACTAGAGAGCACGCTTTACCGAGCTCAGGGCACTCCATTTAAATTTACTTTTTCGTTGAAACGAGATGGGACGTGCCGGACAATCGGCGGTTTTGGTTTTGGCCCAACAGGAGGCATTAGCAATGGACCTGCAATCATTCCTGGACACGATGGGGGCGCGATATCGGCTGCTGCGACATTCGCCGGCGTACACCGCTCAAGACTTGGCGGCGGCGGAGCATATTTCGGGACATGAGGTCATCAAGACGGTCGTCATTCGCGCGGATGAGAGATTCATTCTGTGCGCGCTGCCGGCCTGTTACCGGGTCGATCTGGAGGAGCTGGCGGCACAGTTGCAGGCCACGCACGTGCAACTGGTGGAGGAGCATCGCTTGCCCGGGCTCTTCCCCGATTGCGAGCTGGGGGCGGAGCCGCCGATCGGCAGGCTGTATGGAATCTCGACGCTGATGGATGAATCGCTGGTGTGCGATGACTGCGTGACCTTCCAGGCCGGCACGCATCGCGATGCGATCTCGATGACCCTCGCGGAATATCGGAGACTGGCGCAGCCGGAGATGGCGCACTTTGCGAGACCGATGATGTGAGCATTCGCAGAGGAATGAACCGCAGATGAACGCGGATGAACGCAGATAAGACATTTGCGTAATGCGCAACTCGCGGTGAATTCTCGGAACGAAAACAGTTCCCCAGATTTGTTTCAATCTGCGTGTATCTGCGTTTATCTGCGGTTAATACTGCATTTCCGCGGTTTTTATGCGGTTTCGACCGGCGCGGAGCGCGCTTGTCGGCGCAGGGCGATCATCCAAATGCCCATCACCAGCGCGATGATCGCGGAGACCAGAAACGGTCCGGTGTAGCGAAGCATCGGGCGATAGACCGCGCCGGCAACGATGGGGCCAATCACGCGCGCGAGGCTTCCTAATCCTTGATAGAGCCCGAAGACGACGCCTTGATCGCGGGGGTCGGAGAATTTGGAGATCAGCGACGACACGGTCGGCTGCTGGAAACTGCGGCCGATCGCGTTGATCGCGCCGGCAAGCATCAGCACCGAAAGCAGCGCGAGCCAGGCGGTGCTAAGGTAGCCGAGCATTCCGACGGCCACCAGGACGGGGCCGAGGATGGCCCAGGGCCAATCGCCCGCGGCTTTGACGAGGCGGCCGATGAGTCCACCCTGGACGATGGCGATGATGACGCCGATGAAGGCGAAGTACCACCCGACGCCGCGCTCGTTCCAGCCGAAGAGCTTGTTGAGATAGAGGCCGATGGTCGATTCCATCATGACGAAGGCCGCCATCAGGCAGAAGGAAATCAGCAGAAGTTGCGTGAGAATTGGCCGACTGAAGACCGGCTTGAATCGCGACGGATGCAGCCAGACTTCCACATCGGCCGGTTTATGCTTGCGGCTTTCAGGCAGGCGCATGAGCGTGAGAACCGCGGCCGCGAAGGAAAATCCGCCCGCGACGTAGGCGGGAATGCTGACATGAATTGATCCCAATACACCGCCCAGAAACGGCCCCGCGGAAAAGCCGATGCCGAACGCGGCTCCGAGGAGGCCCATGCCTTTGGCGCGGTTTTCGTGCGTGGTGACATCGCTGACGTAGGCTTGCGCGGTGGAGATGTTGCCGCCGGTGAATCCGTCGATGATGCGCGAGATGTAGACGAGCGTGAGCAGGGTGGATTCATGATGCCAGGGGAATTGCGTCGCCAATCCGAGCAGCACGTAGCCGAGGGCGCTGCCGAATTGCGAGAAGGCCAGCACCGGCTTGCGGCCCCAGCGGTCGCTCATCACGCCCAGCACCGGCGCGCCGATGAACTGGCAAATGGAATAGACCGAGAACAGCAGCGTGACCTGAAACGGCCGATTCTGCGGCATATGAACGTAGAAGGGCAGCAGGGGGATGATGATCCCAAAGCCCATTAAGTCCACGAATACGATCAGGAAGATGATCCCCAGCGCCCCGCGCGGCGCGGAGCCGTTGTCTTGTGTCGGCAGACTGTCTGACATGGGCGAGGGTTATACGGATTTGCGCGGTTTTGAATACAGCGCGGCGCAAAGAGTGCGGAAGGGGGATGGCGATTCGCGGTCTTCTCCCTCCACCTGTGCGTCGCGGGGAGGGCTTGGGGCGGGGTTTCGGGATTGTAAGACCAGTTGACGATCGATCGCGAGCTGACCGAACGGCCCCCACCCTGCCCTCCCCGCAGGGTACAGCGGGAGAGGGAAGTTTCATGGGAGTCTTTGCAATTGTTCGCTCATACCTCAACCGCAACGCGGGCAGGTCTCAGTTTTTTCGGAGCGGGCGCAGGTTCGGGAGCCCAGCGCACGAAGGCTTCAATCGCTTCGTATTCCGCCAATCCCAGTTGGTCATAGATGCGCGCGGTCGCGCGATTGCGCTCTTCGGCACGCTGCCAGAATTCGCGTTCGTCGCTGCCGGGGAAGAGGGCGCGGTCTTTTTGCGATTGATGACGGAAGATCGCCTCGCGCTTGCGGGCCAGCTCATCGGGACTGAGGGGCACCGCCATCTCGATTTTCTCCGGCTCCCATTCCTGCCAGGCGCCGCGATAGAGCCAGACTTCGCAATCGTCGAACCAGTCGCAATCGCGGCAGCGGCCAAAGGCCTCCATGATCGCGGCCAGGCAGACGCGATGCGTGCCATGCGGGTCGGACAAATCGCCCGCCGCGTAAATCTGGTGCGGCTGAATCTCGGTCAGCAGATCCTTGACGATCTCAATATCCCGTTCGCCCAGCGGCTTCTTTCGCACCGCGCCGGTTTCGTAGAAGGGCATGTCGAGGAAGTGGAGATTCTCCACGGGCACGCCACACAGTCGCGCGGCAGCCTTCGCTTCGCCGCGACGGATCAGGCCTTTGAGTGCCTGAACCTCAGACGAATCCACCGCGCCGGGCTTTTTGTCTTTCAGCGATCGCTCCACTTCGCGCGCGAGTTTGGTCGCGCGATCGGCATCGAGCCCGCCGATGCGATTGAAGTCGGCAACGAAATCGACAAATCGCAGCGCATCATGATCGAAGACGGCGATGCTGCCGGACACCTGATAAGCCACGTGAACTTCGTGTCCCTGAGCGACCAGGCGAATCAGCGTGCCGCCCATCGAGATCACGTCATCATCCGGATGCGGCGAAAAAACGAGCACGCGTTTGGGGAACACTTCATCGCGCGGACGAACCGGATCGGTCGGCCGACGAGCGGACGCGGGCTTCCCGCCCGGCCAGCCGGTGATGGTGTCCTGCATGGTGCGGAATATTTCGATGTTGATGTTGTAGGCGGGCCCGCGCGCCGCCAGCAGTTCCTGCAGGCCGTGCTCGTTGTAATCCTCATCCGTCAGCTTGAGCACCGGCTTTTTCACCGATCGAGAAAGTCCGATCACCGCCTTGCGCACCTTTTCCGGCGTCCAGACGACCGGCCCGACCAGCCAGGGCGATTGGCATCGCGTGAGTTGCGCTGCTGCGGATTCATCCAGCACGAAAGTTGCATCGGCATGGCGCTGAAGATAGCTGGCCGCCACGTCGGTGACGATCGGCCCTTCCACGGCGCGATTCACAACCGGCGCTTTGCCTTCGCCAAAAGCCATCAGCACGACGCGACGAGCCGACATGATGGTGCCGACGCCCATCGTAATGGCTCGGCGGGGAACCGATTCAATTCCAAAAAAATCGCTGGCGGCATCGAGCCGGGTCACGCGATCGAGCCAGATCAATCGCGTTCGGCTATCGGGAGGCGAGCCGGGTTCATTGAATCCAATATGTCCGGTGCGGCCGATGCCCAGCAGTTGCAGATCGATCCCACCCGCCTGCTCAATCGCGCGCTCGTAGCTTTCGCAATAGGCTGCGAGCTTCTCCAGCGGGAGCGTGCCATCGGGAATGTGCACGTTCTGCGGATCGATATCGATGTGATCGAACAGATGCTCGCGCATGAACCGCACGTAGCTCTGCAAGCCATCGGCTGGCATGGGCCAGTATTCGTCGAGATTGAAGGTGATGACATTCTTGAAGGAAAGACCCTGCTCGCGATGCAGGCGAACGAGCTCGCGATAGACGCCGGTTGGTGTTGAGCCGGTCGCAAGACCCAGCACACACGGGCGTCCCTGGTTGTTGCGCAGTCGAATCAGCGCCGCGATCTCGGCGGCAACTGCCGCGCTGGCTGCCGAAGAGCTATCGAAGATCCGCACGGGGATCTTTTCGAATTCCGCCACACGTTCCTTCGCTGGATTGATCATGCTCATGGTTTTTGGCCTTCGTTGGTTTGTTTCAGATAATAAATATCGCTATCGTTATTAAATATCAAGTAGATTTTCCGAAGAATTCCTGCTATATTTCTTTCGCCAATAGATCGATGCCTAATTAATTATCATATCGAGTATTAATTTTGCTGATCCCGGCCCGTCAATCGCAGGTGCTTACGTTGATCCGGCGCAACGGCCCCTTGAGCCGGCGCGAGCTGCATGACCGTACGCGCCTGCGCCCCAACACCATCGGTCAGATCACTGGCGTCATGCTTGATGAAGGGCTGTTGCGTGAAGGCCAGCCACAGAGCGACGGTCGCGGTCGGCCTCGGCAGCCCTTGGAAATCGATGCAAGCCGACGGCGCGTCGTCGGCCTTTCCTTCGAGCCCGGCAAAGTGAGCTTATGCCGGCTGAATCTTCATGGACGTCGTGAAGGGGCGATCGTCGAGCGACAGGTGCGCCAGGGGGCGCAAATGATCGAGATCGGCGCCAAGCTGGTCGCGGATGCGTGCGATCGGCAGACGCTGGCGATCGGCGTCGCCGCCACCGGATTTATCGATCCCGATTCGCGATCGATTCTCACCAGCTCGGCGACGATGCGTCATTCTCCCACGCCGCTCGATCCGATTTATGAAGCCGCGGGAAAATGTCCGGTGCTGCTGGAAAATGACATGCACGCCCGCGCGTTCCATTGGCTGCTGAGCCAGAACCAGAATCCCGATGAAGACGTGCTCCTGATCGAGCTGCGCGATGGGGCGGTGGGAGCCGCGCTCTTGATCGATGGCCATCCCAATCGCGGCTGCATCATCGCCGGAAATGAGCTGGGTCACACGCGGCTGCCGGTCGAAACGGAAATGTGCTACTGCGGACAAGTCGGTTGCCTCGAGCGCATCTGCAGCAGCGATTTTCTGGCGCGCCTGTCGGGCAGTCCCAACGCAAATCTCTACGAACGACTTTCGCGCTTCTACCCCGGCGACAAAATCGTTGAAGAAATCGCCGGCCACCTCGCCATGGGCATCGGCAACGCCATCAATTTTATCCGCCCCAATCGCGTGCTTCTGACCGGGAAGGTCACCGAGGCGCTGCCGTTCAGCAACGAACTGCTCTCACGCATCCGGAAGTTTCTGCTGGCGCCACTCGTCGATCGGGTTCGCATCGATATATGGGATGCCCAAGCGATACCGATGCCGGAAGCGGCGGGGTGGGTGGCACTCGCGGCGATTTACAGGGGAAACTCGCGAATCCCGGGTGCGAATCACCAGATTATATAAGTTCGTTTGATCGCTAACTGCATTGACTTCATCGCAATACATACGTCAAGTGTTAACTTGGTGAAATGCCGCGATGTGGTGAATGCCGCTTTCCTCATCGTTTTCCTGATGCAAATCATTTTTCATTTGCATCGGCCCGCATCCATTGCCATAATCTTGCTCTTTCATTTCGTTACAATGCATCTTGCATGGAGCGGGCACGGGAATGTTACGACTTAATTGGATTGCGCGCCGGCGGTTGACTTGGATGGTCAGCCTGATCGTCAATGCTGCGGCATTTGTTCCTGGCGTTGCGCGGGCGGACCTGGTTAATACGTCCATTTACACGAGCTACTCGGATAATTATCCGTTAGGCGTGCAATTTGTCGGCACGCCGACTTACAACATTTCCACGCAGGATTTCCAGCAGTTTGGTACGGCGGCGAGCAACTTCATGTGGTACCCGCAGGGCTTGATTGCCTTTGCCGCGGATACGGTCGGATATATCAACGTCCCGACCGCCAACTCCTTCACCTTCATCGATGCGGGTGTGCAAGACTCGTATGTTTTTGTAGACGGCGTTCAGACAGTCTTTCACGGTTCGGATTTAGTCGCTCAAAACCAGGCCACCATTCCACTATCGGCTGGCATTCACCGGATCGAAGTTCAATACGACATCGTTAAGCCTCAGAACCAGTTTCCTGCTGACATCTACAGCGGCTGGGAATTGAGTATCTCGCCGGGCAATGGATACTCGATCGTAGCCCAACCAGAGCCCGCCAGCGCGGGCATCATCGCTGCGGGCGCCGTGGGACTGCTGCTGTTGAAGCGACGGCGCGTCCTGAATTTCTGAGTACTTTTCAATCGTTGTTGCTTAAACGATGGGAGTTGATGCGCGCCCAACCGGCTTTGGTAACGCGCCTTCTTGCGTAAGCATCTGCACGACCCGTTCAACGATCGCTGTTGGTTCGCTGAGTCGTCCCGGCCCCATGTTTCGACACGCGAGCCAACCGGCATCCGGTCCGATGAAGGTGTAACCGACCTTCTGCAGTCGCTCGACGTTTTCCTGCGCGATGGGGTGGGTCCACATGCGGTTGTTCATCGCGGGGGCGAAGACGACGGGGCAAGCGGCAGCGCAGATCATCAGGCTCACCAGATCATCGCACAAGCCGTGCGAGACTTTGGCGATGATGTTATTGGTAGCCGGCGCAACCAGCATCAGATCGGCTCGCTCGGTCAATGCGATGTGTTGTGGGTCCGAGGTCTCAACCATCGCGAAGGTACTGGTATGAACGCGCCGCCCTGACAAGGCTTCGAAGGTCAAAGGGGTGATGAATTTCTGTGCCTCATCCGTCATGGCGACGGTGACGCCGGCGCCGAGCTGCACCAGCTTGCTGACCACATCCGCCACTTTGTATGCGGCAATGCCCCCGCAGACCGCGACAATAATTTCGCGGCCTTTCAAGGTAGCTTGCGACGCGGCGGGGGCATTATCAGGCATATGGAATCTCCATCGATTCTATGCCCGCACTAGCGGCCCTCGCCTGCGCTACCAATCTTGAGGATTCGTCCTTGATGGCCGGCTTCCATCGCGGTGAGGATCACATCCAGCGAGCGGTAGCCTTCCATCCCGTCGATTTCCGGCGGGCTATTCTTCTCGATCGATGCGGTGAAGGAATCGATGATGCCGCTGGCAACTTGCTTCACGTTGGTCGACATCTCGCCGACTTTGTGGAGTTCGCGGTCGCCATTTGCATAGCTGGCGATGACGCCATACACGGGATCGACGCCCAGCCCCAGCACGCCTTTCTGGCAATAGATCACGGTGTAGTTTTCTTCCGCGCCGTAGTTGGTCCAGCTCAGGATCATGCTTCCGATGATGCCGCCCGACGTTTTGAGGGTGAGGTAGGCGTTGTCGTCCAAGTCCAGCAGATTTCCTTCGGCGTCGCGCTTGTCGAGTGTCGAAATGAATCCGCCGACTTCGGTGAATTCCTGGCCCAGAAGCCATCGCATCAGGTCAGCCTTATGGACGCCCAGATCTCCGGTGACACCCATGTAGGCTTGTCCCTTTTTGAAGAACCAGCTTCGCCCGGCATCGACCGACCAGCCCTCGGGGCCGGGATGTTTGAATGCGGTGCGGAAGGAAAGGACGTTTCCCAGGCGCCCGCTATCGAGAATTTCCTTGGCCTTGACGTGTGGCGGCATGAGCCGCTGATTCAGACCGATCATGAGATACTTTCGATTCTTCTCCGCCGCCTGAATCATGGCGCGAGCATCTTCGCGCGTGGTGGCCATCGGCTTTTCGCACAGCACGTGCTTCCCGGCATTGAGCGAATCGATCGTCTGCTGGGCATGAAGCGCATTGGGCCCGGCCACGACAACCGCGTCGATGTCGGCCTTGGCGAGCATTTCCTTGTAATCGGTGTAAGCGGTTGCGCCATAGCGCTTGGCCAGGTCGGCGACACGGTCAGCCGCCGGGTCGGCCAGGGCTGCGAGCTTGGACTTCTCATTGGCCACACATTCAGGAATATGCCGACGCTGAGCAATCGCACCGCAACCGATGACGCCGTATTTCACTGGCATGGAAAGCTCCTCAAACGCTATTGGGTAAAACTCCGTGCTCCAGGGCCCAAAAATGTATCGCCGGTAGCTTCGTTCGCGGCCCCAAATTGTCAAGCTTGGGAAATAAGCCGCGGCGTTAAACGCTTAAAAACGGCCGGAATTCACGCTGTTTTTGTGATTTGGCGACAAAGCATGATTCATCGATCAAAATGTATATTTGCAGTCCAGCTCCGTTCACGGCTTGAAACGCTCATCTGCTGGGCCGATGGAAATTCGTTGAATTTGCCGAGGTTTTCCACAGGTTGTCCACCTGAAAAAAACTGTCAATTTCTCGGGAGAACTTGAGATTTCTTTTTTTTTCCGCTAAAAACACCGGGGAATCGAGACCCAACCACTTTTTAGAGAAGGAGAACAGCACGATGGCCACTAAACCCGCCAGCAAGAGCGAAATCATTGAGGGAATTGCCACAAGCACTCAGCTTTCGCGCAAGCAGGTGAAGTCGGTTTTTGAAGCGCTGTCCGATCAGATCAAGTCGGCCGTAGGCAAGAAGGGGCCGGGCGTGTTTGCCGTTCCGGGCCTCATGAAGATCATGGTGATCAACAAGCCGGCCACCAAGGCTCGCAAGGGCATCAACCCGTTCACCAAGATGGAAACGGTTTTCAAGGCCAAGCCGGCGCGTCGCGTCGTCAAGGTTCGCGCGCTCAAGGCGCTGAAGGATTTTGCGAAGTAAACCTTTCGCGAAGAGTTTGCATTCCGATACGACAACACCCTCGGCTGCGCGCCGGGGGTGTTTTTCGTAACGGGCGGCCAAAGGGATTCGCCGAATTGAAGAACAAGCCATGGATGAAAGCAAGGCCAGCCCGCAGCGCTTCTGTGAGACAGTCAGCACCGAAGAGCCTTGCGCGGGAAATGGTGCCATCCTCTACTGTCGCTCGGTAAGACCACTCGCATCGAGCGATACTGTCGTCCAACTTGCAATCGTTCATGGTTATGGAGATCACAGCGGTCGATATGTCCATTTCATGCAATGGATGGCGCAGCGCGGCATCTCCTGCCATGCTCTTGACCTCCGCGGGCAGGGGCGCGCAAAGGGGCGCCGTGGATTTGTCCGAAAATGGTCGGACTATTTAGAGGATCTGAAAACCCTTTTGAATCGGGTTGCTGCCGAAGCAACCGGCGCACAGGAGACGTTCCTGCTGGGTCACAGCCATGGCGGATTGATTGTCGCCGCCGCTGGACTCGAACCGGATCAATACCTTCCGGGCGTGCGCGCCTGCATTTTGACTTCACCCTTTATTCGCAGCCGATTGTCCGTGCCGCGATGGAAGCAGGGCGTGGCACGGGTCGCCAATCCAATTATTCCGTGGATGCAGTTCGGCACCGGCCTGGAAGAAGAGTTGATGTCATCGGATCCGGCGATGATTCAGGAAAGTCGCGCGGATCAGTATCGAGGAAGGGTGGCGACGCCGCGCTGGTACCTTGGCATGCTGAAAGCCCAGCAACGCGTGATGAGCGAGGCGGATCGGTTCCTATTGCCATTGTTTGTCCTTGCCGGCGGGCAAGACCAGATCGCCGACGTGGAAGGCGCGAAGATGTTTTTCGAACGCGCCGGTTCAACCGACAAACGATTCCAACTCTATGCGGCGATGCGCCATGAACTGCTGCGCGAGGCGCAAAGGGAAACGGTGTTTCGCGACATTCTTCAATGGATCGCCGCCCACTGCGAATCTAGCGGTGGCGACGGATCAGGGAAACCCTGAGGCATTCACAAGCATCAGGCTCAGGCAGGCATGCGCATTTCGGCAATTCCCAACAATTCTTGACAAACGCTATGGTGATATCGCCAGACGAGGAAGGCTGGCGATGTCATGGATCGACCGGAAAAGACGGAACAACATCGCGAACGGCCGAGCGACGGATCTGGCGACGGTCAGCAGGATGAAGAATCAAAGCAATCCAGCCATGATGAAGAAGTCGAGAATCGCCGCTCGCCCAGCGGCTCAATCGTTTACAAAGCCATCTGCAAAGAAGGTCTCGATGAACTGAAGCGGCCGAGCTCGGCCCTCTGGTGGTCGGGCGTGGCAGCGGGGCTGTCGATGGG
>Ga0134128_10011457_pt1 | contig 10601 bp, 12 predicted proteins | sample KB31754_FD_96462 | JGI IMG/M metagenome (GOLD analysis project Ga0134128, IMG submission 96462) | Terrestrial soil microbial communities with excess Nitrogen fertilizer from Kellogg Biological Station, Michigan, USA - KB3-175-4 | ecosystem: Environmental > Terrestrial > Soil > Unclassified ...
CTCCCGAAAATATTGTGCGTACAACCACGTTCAATCTTGCAGTCCAGGATTTTTCACTGGCCGCCACAGCGCCAACAACAGTTGTCGCCGGGACCAGCACGCCTTCTACAATAACGGTGACCCCGGCCAATGGGTTTCCGGGAGACGTCAGCCTTACCTGTCCCTCCGTCGGGCTGCCCACGGACGTGACTTGCGCATTTGCGCCCGCGACGGTCACAGGCGGAACCGGCACTTCAACATTGACTATCAGCACAGGTGCCTTAACTCCGGCAGGAACTTCGACTATCACAATCACCGGAACTTCCGGTAGCGTGAGCCACACCACGACGCTGTCTCTGGATGTTCAGGCCGCGCCGGATTTCGCGGTGACGGCTTCCGTTCCGGCGGCAACGACACCCGGCAACAGCACGACTTCCACCGTTACGATTACGCCAGCTAACGGCTTCACCAGCGATGTGGCTCTTAGCTGCTCCGCTGGACTGCCCACAGGCGCGAGCTGTTCGTTTGCTCCTTCACCAGTCACGGGGGGAAGCGGCACTTCGACGCTGACCATCAGCACGACCAGCGGCACGCCAATCGGAAACTCGACAATCACGATTACCGGAACCGCTGGCAGTCTGACGCACACAACCACAGTGAATCTCACAGTTCAAGCTGCGCCGGATTTCGGAATCTCTGCTACTTCTCCTGTTACGACAACGCCTGGCAGTCTCCCTCTTTCCATCGTTACCATCACCTCTACTAATAGCTTTACCGGCGATGTGGCTCTTACTTGTTCGGCGGGGCTTCCCACAGGTGTGAGTTGCTCATTTTTACCTTCATTAGTGCCGGGCGGATCGGGGACATCAATACTCACGATTGATATACCTGCTTCGACGCCCGCTGGCAATTCGACAATTACCATTACCGCGACCTCGGGAAGTTTGACGCACACCACGAGTATCAGCCTCGCCGTGCAGGATTTTGCAATGTCGTCTTCTGCTCCCGTTGCGACAACTCCCGGCAATAGCACCACTTCTACAATTACGGTCACTCCTATCAATGGTTTTAGCCGAAATGTGGTTCTCGCATGTCCCGCTCTGCTTCCCACAGGGGTCACCTGTTCTTTTGCCCCTTCGCCAATAACTGGCGGAAGCGGAACCTCAACGCTGACTATCAGCACAACCAGCACAACTCCAGTCGGAGCTTCCAACTTGGCTATCACTGCAAGCGTCGGCCCTCTTATACACGTGAAGACAGTGACATTGAACGTTCAGGCCGCTCCGGTTCCGGACTTCAGCTTCTCGGCGGGAACAATCTCTGCGGCCACTATCAATGCGGGCACCTCGGCCACTTCCACTATCACGGCAACTGCGCAGAACGGCTTTGCCACGGATATTGTGCTGACCTGCAGCGTGGCTCCGGTGAAGACATTAGGGCCGTCGTGCAACTTTAACCCAGCAAAAATCACCGGTGGAAATGGAACTGCCACGCTGACCATCTCCACCACGGCGGCGGTTGCGTTGCTGCATACTCCGGGAAGCCATGCCGCATGGCTGTACGCCATGAGCTTGCCCTTTGGCGAGGTCCTTCTGTTCGGAGCAGGCTTCAGTGAACGGAAAAAACTGCGCAAAAAGATGATGCGCTTCCTGTTTGCTGGAGTGTTGTTCTGCGGCCTGCTGATGCTCGCGGCTTGCGGCAATAGCCCGAGCGGCGGTGGAGGATCGGGCGGCGGGAACAACGGCGGAACGCCGGGAACGCCTGCCGGTCAATACACCGTTACGGTAACGGGCACGGCCGGAACCACCGTGCACACCACAACCATCAACGTGACCGTGCAGTAATTTCCAAACTATATTTCCAAACAACGCCCCGGAGACAAATCTCCGGGGCTTTTTCTTTGTTGGCTAATTTGGTGGCTGAATTTCTTTACTCCAGCCGCCAGCTAATCTTCTGGCGGGCTCAGCAAGGCGGCAGCGCTTTGAATGCCCGTGGAAATTTCCGGCAGTATTCCCAAGCGCCGGTAAACGGGCCGGACGGCGGACCGGATCGCGGGAAGGTGCAGAGCGAACCACCCCGCTCCCAGTATGCAAAACGCTCCGCCGATCATCAGCGTGCGCGGCGCGCCAATATGATGGGCCGCGCTGCCTGCGACGAGGCTGCCAATTGGCGTCATGCCCAGAAAAGCCATGGAATAAAAGCTCATCACCCGCCCGCGCTTGTCGTCGTCTACGATGGTTTGCAGGATCGTGTTGCTGGCAGCCATCTGGTACATCATCCCTCCACCTACGAACAACATCAGCAGCAGCGAGAGCCACAAAATCTGCGAAGCGCCAAAGGCAATCAGACTGACCCCAAACAGCGCCGCGGAAGCCGGAATCAGGCGGCCCAGGCCAAGCACGCTTTTGCGCGCCGCCAGCAGCAGGGCCGAAGCCAGCGCGCCTACGCCTGCGGCCCCCATCAAAAATCCATAGGTATGCGCGCCGCCGTGCAAAATTTCTCCGGCAAAAATCGGCAGCAGCACCGAATAAGGCATTCCCAGCAGGCTTATCATGCCGAGCAGCAACAGCACTGAACGTATGGGAACAAATCCGGTCACGTAGCGCCAGCCCTCGCGCAGCTCTTCCAGAACGGCCTTGGCGCGCAACGGACGCTCATAAGGAGCAAGCCTCATCATCAGCAAGGAAATGATGACCGCGATGTAGCTGATGCCATCGAGCAGGAAGCAGTAACCTTCTCCGAAGGCAGCAATCAAAATGCCGGCAATGGACGGCCCCACCAGCCGCGCGGCATTCACCATGGAAGAGTTCAGCGCGATGGCGTTGCCGAGGTCCTCGCGGCCTTCAATCATCTCCACCACGAAGGCCTGGCGCGCGGGCATGTCGAAGGCGTTGATGAATCCCTGGAAGACGCTGAGCCAGATAATTTCCTGGATGGTGATGATTCCCAGCAACGCCAATACAGCCAGCGCGAGCGCTTGCACCATGGAAAGGACCTGGGTCACAACCAGCGTGCGGTGCCGGTTCAGTCTGTCCACCCACACCCCTGCGAACGGCGCGAAGATGAATGCGGGTATTTGCCCGGCAAAACCCACCAATCCGAGCAGCCATGCCGACCCGGTGAGGCGGTAAACCAGCCAACTAGTGGCGATGCGGGTCATCCATGTGCCGATGAGCGAGACGGTTTGCCCGCCAAAAAATAACCGGTAGTTGCGGTAACCCAGCGCCCGCAGAGCAAACCGCCAGGAACTTTGTTCCTGGCCCTCCTGCGCGTTGTTGCGGGCATCTCCGGATGAGGCCATCGTTGATTGTGTTCTTGAAACTGCTCCGACTATGGTGCCAAAGAAATCCTTTAAGTTGGCTCTGGCGAAATTTGCCAGCGCCGCCTGCTTACGAAGCTCTGTATGCTTCAGGTCTCTCCGCTACAATCAGGCCAATGCTTATTCTCGCATCTGCTTCGCCGCGCCGTCATGAGTTGCTCCGGAATGCGGGCATTCCTTTTGTGGTACAGGCCGCCAATATTCCAGAAGTTCCGTGGGCAAATGAACCGCCGGAGGCATTTGCGCAACGCATGGCCTGCGAAAAAGCGCGCACTATTGCCCGAGATTTTTCAAATGATCTTGTGCTGGGCGCGGATACGATCGTCATTATTGAAGGGGAAATCCTGGGAAAACCGCGCGACCAAGCCGACGCCGTGCGCATGTTACGCCTGCTTTCCGGAAAAACTCACCGGGTCACAACGGCGGTTTGCCTGTGCGGACCGCAAACAGCAGGCCGGGCGCGAAGCGAAGAAGTGCAGTCAGAAACTACGCTCGTAACGATGGACGAGATCAGCGCGGCGGAAATTCAAGATTACATCGCCACCGGAGAACCAAATGACAAAGCCGGGGCCTACGCGATTCAGGGCAGAGCGTCGCGATGGGTGAGGAAAATTGAAGGTGATTACTTCAATGTGGTGGGGCTTCCAGTGGCTCTGGTTTACCGCATGTTACACGCGCATGTGTGAATGAGGATAACTGCGATAAGCGTATTGAAAACTCTCAAGCCAGCCTATGATTTTTTGTCAGGATCGTCCTGGTCGCCCTTCAGGGAAGATTTGAAATTTTTGATTCCTTCCCCCAGCCCTTTGCCGAGGCCAGCGAGCTTGCTGGGACCAAAAATCAGCAATGCAATCGCGAGCACTATCAGAATTTCCGGTAAGCCTATTTCACCCATATGAGAACCCTCCCGTGAAACTGATACTTATACACGGTACAGCGGCCCTGCATAAATTCTAGGCTTTGGAGGATATGGAGTCAAAGCTGCATTAGAATGCTCGGTAGTGGCTCAGTTTGCAAATAGACTCTCTCCACTTTTTCCCAATCCCCCAAAAGCATGTGATGGCTTCTACCGCCGGTAAGATCTCCGTCTGCGCGCGCTCAACGTCGAGATGAACATGCTTTTGCGGGTTTTGTTCAAAATGAGCCACTACTTAATACTCGCATAAGTAAATCTTGCGCTAGACGCACTCTTAGACGCACTCAATGAGCGCGGCCAGCAGGGCCGCGCGCCGGGGAAGCTCATCAACCACAATATTTTCGCCGGAGGAGTGAGCGCCCTCGCCGACAGGTCCAAGGCCATCCAGCGTGGGAATGCCCAGCGCCGCGGTGAAATTCCCGTCGGAGCCTCCACCTACAGCGGCCTCCTCCAGGTCCCATCCGAGTTGCGCGGCGATTGCCTGGGCCTTTTCGTACAGTTGCGCTGTGCTGGAGCTTCGTTCCATGGGAGGGCGGTTCATTCCGCCTGAAATCTCCAGCTTGCATTGCGGATTAAACGGCCGCAAAGAGCGGAGTTTTCGATCAATGTCCGCCACTTCCGCCTTCCCTGTCACGCGCACGTCCACCACTGCGCTGGCTTCCGCGGGAACCACGTTCACGCGCCCACCGCCTTGAATGGTGCCGACATTCAGAGTGGTCCCACGCTCCAGGTCTACGAGCCTGGAGATCTCAATGATCTGCCGAGATAGCTCAATAATCGCGCTCGCGCCTTTTTCAAAGTCGAGGCCCGAATGCGCCGCTTTGCCGCTTACTTTCAGCGTGTACTGGCCAACACCCTTGCGCGCGGTTTTCACCGCGCCTTGCAATCCATAAGCAGGCTCCGCCACCAGAACGGCCGCGGACTTTTTTGCCAATCCTTCCGTCAAAGCGCGGGAAGTTTGGCTGCCAATTTCTTCGTCCGAAACCAGGAGCACATGGACTGGCCTCGGCAACCGCTTCTTGTGCCACTCCCGCAATGCCTGCATAGCTGCGTGGATTAGCGCAATGCCCGCTTTCATGTCGAGCACGCCCGGCCCCCAAAGCCGGCCCTTCTCTACTTTGCTATGCATTTTAGAGAGCGTCCCGATGGGATAAACCGTATCCATGTGGCCGAGAATCAGCACGGGTTTTTGCTCTTGATTTCCCGGAAAACTAATTTGCAAATGGTTGCCAGCAGTTTTTTGCCGGTGCACTGTGATTTTTCCGCCGATCTCTTCAAAACGGCTGCGGACGATGGTGCTCAAGCGGTCAACCGCCTGCTTCAGGCTGCTGGGAGACTCAATTTCGACAAACTGCCGCGTGACATCAACAATCTCGTCTTTGCGCTCCTCAAAATAGCGCAACCGGGCGTTGGGAAGTAAAACTGGGCCGGCATTTACCGCGGCATTGTTAGGACTGGCATTTTTCATGGTTAAACTTTCACGCCAAACTTTCATAATTGAACTGGCTTGAACTGGCGGTAATGACTCAGTTTGCAAAAGAGCCTATCCACTTTTGCAAACCTCTCAAAAGCATGTCATCCCGAACAGCTTTAGCTGTGAGGGACCTTATGACACTCGAAACGATTATTAGCGCTGACAGGAATTGCGATCCTGCTATCTGCCTTGATGGTTTCTAACGCCCGTAAGGTCTCTCCGTCTTCGCTCGCTCAACGTCGAGATGACATGCTTTTTCCGTGTTTTGTTCCAACTGAGCCACTACCGAACTTGCGGGCGAATTCCTTCCCTACAGGACGGTACAGTATAATCGGGAGCTTATACGAGACAAGTAATGACCGATTCCGCCCAGAGCGTAGCTGAAGTTCCCATCACGGCGACCAAGACATCGCTGGACATCAACGACCTTCTCAATATTTTGCCGCACCGCTATCCGTTCCTGCTGATTGACCGCGTAATTGACCTGACGCGCAAGCAGCGCATTGTGGCCATCAAAAATGTCACCATCAACGAGCCTTTTTTCCAGGGACATTTTCCCAACATGCCCATCATGCCGGGAGTGCTTATTGTTGAAGCCATCGCACAGGCCGGGGGAGCGCTTCTGCTGACGGAAGTGGAAGATCGAAGCGACAAGCTGATCATGTTCACGGGAATCGAGCGGGCCAAATTCCGTCGTCCGGTGTTGCCGGGAGACCAGCTGCGTATTGAAGTCGAACTGAAAGCCTGGCGCGCGGTGGAAAATATGATTGCAGTGCGCATGGAAGGCATCGCCTATGTGGACGGTCAACGCGTTGCCGAAGCCAGCGTGAAGTGCCAACTGGTGGACAATTCGCGCGGACGCCGCGGACCATCCCCGGATTCCGCGGAGACAGAGTAGCCTCATGCCAGACGCCATCACGCAGCCGCGATGAACGTTCACCCCACAGCCATCATTGATGCAAAAGCGAACGTGCACTCCTCATGCACGGTCGGCGCGTACAGCGTGATTGGCGCGGAGGTGGAGATCGGCGAAGATTGTTGCATTGATTCTCACGTCGTCATTGGTGGCCCAGCGAAGATAGGCAAACACAATCATTTCTATCCATTTTGTTCAGTTGGATTGCCGCCGCAGGACCTTACCTACAAGGGCGAACCGACGCGCCTCGAAATGGGCGACCGCAATGACGTTCGCGAGTATGTGACCATCAACCGCGGCACGGTAAAGGGCGGGGGGCTTACCCGCATCGGCAGCCATGCGCTCATCATGGCCTATACGCACATTGCGCACGACTGCATGATTGGGGACCACGTGATCTTCGCCAACGCTGCGACGCTGGGCGGCCACGTGATCGTCGAAGATTGGGCGACCATCGGCGCGCTTTGCCCCATTCATCATTTTGTCCGCATTGGAGCGCACGCCTTTATTGGCGGAGGCACCACCGTCACCAAAGATGTGCTGCCCTTCTCGAAAACCGCGGCCGAGCGCGGAACACGTGCCTATGGAATGAATGCAGTCGGCCTCGAACGTCATGGATTTACGAAAGAACGCATTCAGAAAATCCACCACGCCTACAAGCTGCTGCTGACTTCCAAACTGAACACCTCGCAGGCAATCGAGAAGATGAAGGCAGAAGCGAATCGCGGCGAAGATGTGGATATGCTGATCCGGTTTATTGAGGCGAGCGAGCGGGGCGTGGTGAAGTAGGGTGACATGGTAACTGCGGCCTCAAGCGACGATGTGTTCTACGGATTTCCCGACGAGTGCAAGAAGTTTGAGCAAAGACATCCACTCTGGCAAGAAATCATGCACAATCTTGAGAACGCTCTGAACATTGCATTTAAAAGAATACAGATAACGAAGGGACCTGAAGATAGATTTGTATACCTGTTCGGCAGATTGTGCGTTGAAGACTTCATGGAAATTTTACTTATCTGCTGTCACGGCTATGGTACCGCTGCTTCGAAACTAGTTCGTAGCATGTATGAACATGCCGTCACTCTTCACTATTTGCACGAGCATCCAAAGGAAGCAACAACGTTCATGAACTACCATCTCGTCCAGCAGGAAAGGCTGCTCAATCGTCTAATCGAGACATTTGGTAGCGATATCTTGCCAGCGGATCAGATAGCTGAGACAAAACGCAAAGCAGCAGAAGTAAAAGAAGACTTTATGGTTCCGGTCTGCGACCATCCCGGATCAAAGAAGCGTCTGCGCCACACTTGGAACAAGTTGGATTTCGCCGCAATGGCAAAGAAGGCGGGATCGTTAGGCACGCTTATCGTACCTGGATACTACTTGCCTCTCCGCCACGCTCACGCGACATTCGGTGGATTAAGCGAACTGATAGAGATCGTAGATGATCGCATGGGGATTGATCCAGACTCTCAGCCGGAGTTGGCGGATCGTTCCTTGATGACAGCTCACAATTGCATGCTTGCTGTTCTGGAGGTGCAAAAGGACTATTTCAAACTTGAAGAATTAAATGAGCCTCTTCAACTGTGCTTAAAAGATTGGGTGCGTGTTTGGTCACCCGAATCCTCACTTTTAAAAAATACTGATATCTAAATCGAAATATTGTCCTATCGCGATAACCAAATTGTCTTCTAACCCCAAACTCGGCCTGATCGCAGGGAACGGAAAATTTCCCTTTCTCGTGCTCGATGCTGCGCGCGCGCAGGGATACGACGTCGTCGTTGCCGCGATCAAAGAAGAAACATCTCCCGAAATTGAAGGCCCGGGCGCGGCGGCGGTGCATTGGCTTTCACTCGGCGAGCTTTCCCGCCTGATTGATACTTTCAAAAAAGAGGGCGTGACCCGCGCCGTTATGGCCGGGCAGGTGAAGCACAAGCAGATTTTCTCCAGCATTCGTCCGGATTGGCGTCTGGCGAAGCTGCTGCTTTCGCTGGGCACGCGCAACACGGACTCATTGCTCGGTGCGATTGCAAAAGTATTGAGCGATGAAGGAATTGTTTTGGAAAACTCGACTGCTCTTTTAGAGCCTCTGTTGGCGAAGGCTGGTGTGCTCACCAAGCGCACTCCCACTCAGCAGGAAAAAAAGAACATCGGGTACGGACGCGAAGTCGCTCATAAGCTCGCGCAATACGACATTGGACAAACGGTCGTGATCGCCGAATCCGCCTGTGTAGCGGTTGAAGCCATGGAAGGCACGGACGCAACGATTGAACGCGCCGGGCAGATTATGGCATCTCTCTCTGCTGAAGCCTCGACCCTGAGCCGGGTGCTTACTGTGGTCAAGATTGCCAAGCCGAACCAGGACATGCGCTTCGATGTCCCGGTTATCGGCAAAAAGACCATAGAAGTCATGCGCGCTGCTGGGGCAACCTGTTTGGCCCTCGATGCCGGAAAATGCCTGTTGCTTGACGGCGCGCAAATTATTACAGCCGCCGACGAGGCGGGAATTACCATTGTGGCGGATTAACCGTTCGCGGGCGGCGGCCAGTACTATGTTTGGGAAATTGCAAAAAATAAGATTTAGGAAAATAAACAAATGAAAGACGCTCAGAAAAACGCTCATGAAACCCATTGAAGTCGCGGTCATCGGCGTTGGCGTCTTCGGGCGCAATCACGCGCGGGTTTACCGGCAGCTTGCCGAACAAGGTTACCCGGTGCGGCTGGCGGCGGTGGTAGATTCCGATCCGGCGCGCGCCGATGCCGTCGCGCAGGAATTCGGCTGCCGCGCCTTTGGCTCCGTAGAGCAACTTGTTACCGCGCACCATGAAGTTGAGGCCGCATCCGTCGCCGTCCCGACAAATCATCATCTTGCTGTCGCGCGCGCGCTGATGGGCGCAGGAATCGAGGTGCTTATCGAAAAGCCTTTGGCCGCCTCGCTGATTGAGGCCGATGAGCTTCTCCACTTGCAACGGCTTCACAATCGCGTCGCTCAGGTCGGCCACCTGGAACGGTTTAATCCCGGAGTGCGCGCCGTCGTCCCGCACATTACACAGCCCATGTTTTTTGAGGTGCACCGGCTAAGCGTATTTACCCCGCGCTCGTCCGACGTGGACGTGGTGCTTGACCTGATGATTCACGATCTCGACATTGTGCTCTCGCTCACAAAATCTGCGGTAAAAGAAATCCGCGCCGTGGGCCTGCCCATACTTTCCGGCAAGGTGGACATCGCCAATGTGAGGCTGGAATTTGAATCTGGATGCGTGGCGAATTTGACAGCCAGCCGGGTTTCCACCGAGCGCATTCGCAAGGTGCGCTTCTTCCAGTCCCGCCAATATGTCTCAATTGACTACGGCCGGCAGGATGCTCTCATCTTTACCGCTGGCGAAGGCGAGGCCGCCGGCACCGCTTCGGTGAATCCGCAAATTAAAGTTTTCAAGCCGGAGATTGTTGCCGAAGAGCCTCTGCATGCCGAACTCACCGCTTTTTTAGAGTGCGTCCGCGCCCACTCGCGTCCGCTGGTTTCACTGGAAGAAGGCCGCAACGCCCTGGCCCTGGCCCTGCAAATCCTTGCAGTAATCGCCGAGCACGGCAAAAAAGTAGAGGGAAAACACTCGCTAAAAATGTGACAAATCCATTTTATTCATAATTTTGCGCGCGGATCTCGAGTCATCCGATCTCCATTCCGCCTTTACACTTCTTGACAGTTCACCGTGGAAATCCCGTGTAGTCTTGCCTTTAGAAAACCAAAGCACCTCCAACTACTTGCACCTTCAGGACTTCGCACATTGGGCGAAAAAATGCCACAATAGAGGGACTTGGTTCTTCAGCCGAAGAAGGTTTACGTGATGATTTCCGCAGTGCTCTTACCGAAGCAAACTTCTTCTTCCCAGCAACTAAAGGCCAGCGAGCAGGCTCGAACCATTTAATCACGACCCTATGCCAGCTACGGAAATCCCGCCTCAGGCCAAAGAGCCTTCTCCGCAAAAAAACGGTGCCGATC
>Ga0134128_10011458_pt1 | contig 10601 bp, 11 predicted proteins | sample KB31754_FD_96462 | JGI IMG/M metagenome (GOLD analysis project Ga0134128, IMG submission 96462) | Terrestrial soil microbial communities with excess Nitrogen fertilizer from Kellogg Biological Station, Michigan, USA - KB3-175-4 | ecosystem: Environmental > Terrestrial > Soil > Unclassified ...
ATCGGTGTAGCAATGCCTACCAAGAGGCTTTGTATCTTGTGAGTCGGTGTAGGCTGTCAGATCCGGGTCGGTACGGTGCGTAGCAATGCCTACCAAGAGGCTTTGTATCTTGTGAGCGCAACTCCACCCGCTGGAGCAAAGAGAGGAGCTCGGTAGCAATGCCTACCAAGAGGCTTTGTATCTTGTGAGAGGGAGGAACCGAGCGATCAGGCCGTCGGACCATCCCGTAGCAATGCCTACCAAGAGGCTTTGTATCTTGTGAGCACCCCGCCGTGGCCCCTCGGAATTCCAGATGTCCGGGTAGCAATGCCTTCCAAGAGGCTTTGTATCTTGTGAGCGAGCGAGCGAGCGCGTGAGTGTCAGTGAGCGACAAAGGAGTATCCCGTGTTCGGACACGAATCGAAGCCGTCCCGGATCTGGTCGTTCAAGGCCCGGCCCCCGCACGAGGGGGGCGGCCTCGTTACGGAACAGCTGCGGCTCGCGCACCGCTACCGCAACGCGCTGGTCGCGTTGGCGCGGCGCAAGCACGAGGACACGGAAGCGGCCCTCCTGCGCTACCGCCCCCGGCTCGGCACCCTGTTCGGCCTCGCGTCGTCCTTGAGCGAGGCGTTCTCTGCGGCCGAAGACTCCGTCAAGGCGCGGTCCGTCGCGGGGCGGCGCAGAGATGTCCTGAGGGGCGACGAGCGGAAAGCCCACGCCGAACTGAGGCGGGCCAAGGAGGGCGCGTGGGCCGCGTACAGGCGGGAACGGTCGGCGGCCTTCAGGGTGCCGGCGGTCCGTTCGGAGCTCGACGCGATCGATGCGGCGTTCTACTCGGGCTGGCGTGCCGCGCGCGGCGTCGCCGTGAACGAATGGGGGCTGTACTGGGGCACGTACCTACCCGCCGAGGCCGCGTTCAACCAATCGCTCAAGCCGCCCGGCGCGGGCAAGGACGACGCCTCCGTGTCGGCGAAGGAAAACATCAGGAAGCGGTGGGGGCCGCCCGAGTTTCGCCGCCGGCTCCGGGGCGAGGAGTTCGTCGGCCACGAGGGGGCCGTGACGGTCCAGCTGCAAGGCGGACTCGACTGGTACGCGGCCAAACTGGGCAACGACACCAAGCTCAGAATCCTCCCGGTCCCGGCCGGCCTGACGCCTACGACCGTTACGCGGCCGGCGTTCACCCGCGCCGAACGCGACCGGATCAAGCGGCTACGCCGGGAGGCGTCGCTGGTCCGGAAGGAGCTCGGCCGGCTCGGCACGCCGGCCGACCCCGGTGGCGGCGATATCGACGGCCGCCGGTCCAAGTTGGTCGCGTGGGGCCACTCGGTCCGGGGCGAGATCGCCCGCATCCGCGCCGGAGCCACGCTCAGGACGACCCCCCTGCCCCCCCCGGACCCGGGGAGCAAGCGGAGCCGCGCGGGCCGAAGGGCCGAGGTCTGGGTACGGGTCGGGTCCCGCGGGCCGGCCGGCCGCGAGCCCGCGTGGGCGAGGGCGGTCGCGTACATCGACCGGGAGCCGCCCCCGGGCACGGTGATTAAATGGGTCCACCTGCGGCGCACCCTGGCGGGCCGGTCGGCCCGGTGGTCCGTCCAGTTCGTCCTCTCCCGGGACTCGTGGGACGCCGAGACGGCGGCCGCCGGCGCGGCCGGGGTGGACGTGAACTGGTGGATGACCCCGGTCGGGCTGCGGGTGGCGACGGCCGCGGGGTCCGACGGGTCGGTCTCCCACCTGTTCGTCCCGAACGACGTCGTCGACGCCTGGCGGAAGCACGAGTCGCTGCAATCGATCCGGTCCGTGAACGCGGACGCGGCCCGCGCGCACCTGCTGGCGTTCCGGTCGTCCGGGGTCCGGCTCCCGGGGTGGTTCCGGGAGGCGTCGGCGTACGCGCACGCGTGGAAGGGCGGGGCGAAGCTGGCGGAGCTGGTCTGGGCGTGGAAGGGCCGGCGGTTCCCCGGGGACGCGGTCGTCTACGCCAGGCTGGAGGCGTGGCGGAAGCAGGACCGCCACCTGCACGACTGGCACGGCGCGCAACACGACAAGGTCCGGCGGATAAGGAACGACCTGTACCGGAAGTGGGCGCGCGGCCTCGCGCGGCGGTTCCGGCTCGGGGCGCTCAAGGACACGAACTACGCGGCGGTCCGCAGGGCGGCCCCGGCCGGCGAGGAGGACAAGGGGTTCACGCGGCTCTACTCGGGCATCGCGTCCCCGGGGCTGCTGAGCCGGTACCTGCGGGAGGCGTTCGCGGAGTGCGCGGAGCTTCCCGCGAACAACGTGACCCGGGAGTGCCACGGGTGCGGGATGGTCAACGCGTTCGACCAGGCCCGGGTCCGGTTCCACGCCTGCCAGGGGTGCGGGGCGTCGTGGGACGTGGACGAAAATGCGGCCCGGAACCTCTTGCGTCGCGCCGCGGGGGCGCGCCGGGAAGCTATTTAGAGGCCAACGGACAGGAGCCCCGAATGCCTTTCCCCCGGCGCTCGTTCCTCCGCCACCTCGCGGCCCTCGCAGCGACCGGCCTGCCCCGTTACAGACGGACGCCGGCGGATCGCATCCCGCTCGGGCCGAGCGAGGCTGAAACGAAGGCCGCCTTGCGCGACTATCTTACGACTTGCCGGCCCGGGTACGGGCCGCCCGGGTTCGGCGTGCCGCTCGACACGAAGGGCCTCCCCCTGATCGGTGACGCCCTGTACTACGCCACCAGGGACATCGCGTGCGACGCCCTGTGCGGCCTCCCCGGCCCGGACTCGATCGGGGAGGTCGTGGCCTGCCTGTGCGCGTACCACGCGCGCGGCGAGGACCGGTCGGCCTCGGTTTTGATGCTGGACGATAGTTGGCGGTTCATGCAACTGCCCCTTCTTGAACACGGCGCCCCCGGACGTCTCGCCGTGATCGCCGCGAGCCGGCCGCTCAGTTCGGTGGGCCTGACGCTCGCCGCGATCGATACGGCGAGGTCTTTCGGGTACGAGGTCGTCGCGGCCGTGTCGCTCGTCGAGAACGTCCCGGGCGCCCGGGAGATTTACCGCGCGCACGGGATCGGCGACTACCGGGCCGTTTTCACCGAGGCGGAACTGCGGAAGGTCCCGCCGCCGGTCGAGGGCCGGGCGGGTTAACTTTGTCACGGAGCAGGCGCGGCTCAGGAAGGAGCGCGGGGGTTGAGCACCGCCGAGAAGGAGGCCGCATGGACGACCGGCCGCACCCTGGCCGCGCTCAGGGAGCGCTACCCGCTCCCTCAGTACGCGCTGTTCACGGAGGTCGGGGACGCGACCGGGACGCAGAAGTGCCGGTCCGCTGACGCCGTGGCGATGGGGTGCTGGCCGAGCCGCGGCCTGTGTTTGACGGGCTTCGAGCTGAAGGTCAGCCGGTCCGACTGGGTCAAGGAGCTGGCCGACCCGGCGAAGGCCGAGGCGGTGTGCTCCTTCTGCGACTTCTGGTACGTCGTCGCCGGCGCGCGGGGGATCGTCCGGCCCGGCGAGCTGCCGCCGACCTGGGGGCTGCTGGAGCCGAAGGGGGACAAGCTGGTCGTCTCCCGCGAGGCCCCCGCCCTGTCCCCCGAGCCCGTGTCCCGTCCGTTCCTGGCGGCGCTGCTGCGCCGCGCCGCCGAGACGTTGGCGGCGGCCGGCGCCACGGTCACCGCGGACGACCTGGCCCGCGCGAGGGCGCAGGCGTTCGAGGCCGGGAAGAAGTCGGGCGAGGCGCTGGGACGGTCCGCCGTCGCGCGCGAGTTGCGCGAGCTGGAAACCCTCCGGGCCGCGGTCGAGCGGTTCGAGGGCGAGAGCGGGCTGCGCCTGGACCGCTGGCCGCACGGCCGGAGCCTCGGGTCGGCGGTGCGGCTGGTGATGTCCGGGCACATCGAGGACGCCCGCAAGGGGATGGACGCGGCGGCAGCGTACGCGCAAGGCGTGCTCCGCGCCGTCGAGGATTACCGCAAGGTCGCGGACGCGGCGAAGGAGGTTCCCGGTGGCTGAGACGATCGTCCTGTACCACGGCCCCCACAGAAATCCGGCGAGGGTGCCGTCGCGTTTACGCGACGGGTGAATCGCCGCCCCGTATTGCCTTTGGATAGAATAACCAATACAATCAATGGCATGAAGTTGACGCTTCAGACCCAACTCTTGCCCGACGCGGAAGCCGCCCGCAAGCTCAGGGCGACGGTCGAGCGGTTCAACGCCGCCGCCGACTGGCTCGCCGGCATCGCGTTCGAGCGGAGCCTCGCCAACAAGTTCGCGCTCCAGAAGATCGCCTACGCGGAGTTGCGGGAGCGGTTCGGGTTGCCCGCCGACACGGCCATCCGGTGCATCTCCCAGGTGTGCGAGGCGTACAAGCGGGACAAGGCCAAACGCCCCCGGTTCCGCAAGCACGCCGCCGTCCCGTTCAGCATGGGGAAGAACATCGGCTTCAAGGGGCCGGACCGGGTCAGCATCAGCACTCTTGAAGGCCGCGCCGTCGTCCCCTACATCATGGGGAAGTACCAGGCCGAGCGGTTCGGCTGGTCCAAGGGCCAGTGCGATCTCATCTTGCGGAAGGACGGTAAATGGTTCCTGCTCGTCACGGTGGATGTCCCGGATGGGACGGTCGTCCCCGCAACAAGCTTCCTCGGGGTCGACCTCGGCATCGTCAATATCACCACTGATAGCGATGGGATGACTCATTCCGGCGCGGCCGTCGAGAAGGTCCGGCGCAAGCACAACATCCAGAGGAAACGACTCGGAAAGCGGAACACCAGGGGGGCCAGGAAAAAACTGAAGCGGATCGCCGGGAAGGAAGCCCGGTTCCGCCGTCATGAGAATCACGTCATCGCGAAGACGATCGTCAAGACCGCCGAACGCTCCGGCCGCGGCATCGCCCTGGAAGACCTCAAGGGGATACGCGGCCGGGTCAAGGCTCGGGGCGGGGACGCTCGGAACAGGCTCGGCGGCTGGGGGTTCGCCCAGTTGGGTTCCTTCATCGCGTACAAGGCCCGACTGGCTGGCGTCGAGGTCGCGTACGTGGACCCTCGCGACACGTCGCGCCGGTGCCACCGGTGCGGCCACGTCGCCAAGGCCAACCGCAAGAGCCAATCGGAATTCCGGTGTGTGTCGTGTGGCCATAGCGCACATGCTGATCGAAACGCCGCCTTGGACATCAAATTCAAGGCTCAGGGTGCCCGTAAATCACCCTCAGAACTGGCGGGGGTCACCCCCCAGCCGGAAAGCCGTCCGCTTTAGCGGACGGATATTTACCGCGACGAATCGATCGTGATCGACACCCCGGGCGGCCCCATCCGGGTGACGATCGTGGACGTCCGCGGGGACAAGGTCCGGGTCGGGGTGGACGCCCCCAAGGCGTACCCGGTCCACCGGAACGAGGTCCGCGAGGCGATCCTGCGCGACGAGGGGGTCGTCAAGCCCGGGGGCTGCCTGAGCCGCCGGTACTCCGACATGGGGGACGCGCCGTGAACCGGCTCGACAGGATCGCCGACTGGCTCGCCGCGCTGTTCCTCGGCCGGACCCGGCCCCCGGCGCCGCCGGCCCCGCTTCCCCCGGTGTGGGAGCCGCCCCCCCTGCCCCCGGAAAAGCCGCCCGCGCCCGCCCCGGTGCCAGTGCCCCCGGCCCCGGCGCCGCCGCCGGCGGTCGCGCCCGTGTACGACCTTCTTCCGGCCCTGAACGCGGCCCGGCGGTCGGCGGGGCTGGCCCCGTTCGCGGCCGACCCGGCCCTGGACGCGGTCGCGGGCCGTCGGGCCGGCCGGATGGCCGGGAATCGTCAGATGGTCCACTACGACCTGTCCGAGGTCGCCGTCGCCGTCCCGAACCGGGCGGTCGGCGAGTGCATCGCCGCCGGCCAGACGACCCCCGACCGGGTCGTCCTGGCCTGGCTCTCCGACCCGCCCCACCGGGCGCTCGTCCTGGGCCCCTACACGGCCGCCGGCTCTGGCGTGGCCCGGGCGTCCGACGGTGTCCTGTACTGGTGTGCCGACTTCGCGCAGGAATCATGACGCCGCGGGGCAGGGGGGTGATGCCGGTGGACGTCGTGAATGGGGAGGGCGAGCCGCCGGGGGTATCGGAAGACCGCGGAGTACGGGTCCGCGTCTGGTGGGGCGGGACCGGGGGCATGAACTGTTACAACCCGTTCCCCGGGTCGGTCGGGTTCCACGTCGTCTCCGTGCCGATCGGCTGGCGGTTCGAGCCGCACGCCCGTTACGGCGTCGTCCTTTGTGACATGTTCGGCAACTGGTTGACCCCGCAAGAGACCGCCCTCCTGGCGTACACCAACGGCCGCGGGTTCAGGCTGGTCGAATCGGTCCGGTTGCCGGCGCCCGTGAACTCGTACCGCGACGTGCCCCCGAGGGCCCTGGCGAAAAACATCCCGGACGATGCGCAAGGCGAACGGTCGTAGCGATCACGCGGGCGAAATTTCGGCGCGTAATTCCGCCGTCAGAAGCGGAAAAGGCCCGAAAACTTATCGGGCCCGCAACGTAAGATCGTGGTATAATATGTTCGGCGTGGAAGGGTGAGGCGCGGCCGGCCGGGGCTCGTCTTGGTTCGGCACGGCAAGGCAGGCGCGCCCAGGCGGGGAGTGGCCCGGTTTAGCAGGCGATTAACGCACGACCGGATTCCCCGGGAATCGATCGACTAGACGCCCCCGTGTAACCGATACCAAGGAAGGTAGCGGGGCGTCATCGGCCGCGGGGCGGTGTCCTATCCCGCCCCGCGGCCTCACCCCGGACACGGAGGTTACCGGCGTGTATGTTGTTTCGTTTATCAATCAAAAGGGCGGCGTCTCGAAGACGTCATCCACGATGCACCTGGGAGGCGCGTTGGCGCAATCGGGCCGCCGCGTGCTACTCTTGGATAACGACCCGCAATCGAGTCTGACCCAGGGTTTTTTCGGCCCGGACGCGATGCGCGCGGTCCCCCCGCACCGCTCCGTGGCCGCCCTGTATGAGCCCGGTTCGTGCGCGGCGCCCGAGTCCGTCATCCGGCCGACCGGCTTTGCACGGCTGTCGATCGTCCCGGGTTCGCGGGCCGTCCAGAGGTGGAACACGCCGGACGAATCCCTCTGGGGGGCGAGCGAGGGCGGGTTGCGGTCGTTCCTCAGGGACGTCGGCCCCGACTACGACGCATGCCTTGTTGATTGCCCGCCGAACATCCACTTGTGTTCGTGGGCGGCTCTGACGGCTTCCGACGGCGTGGTGGTCCCGCTCCAGCCGGAAGATTTCGGCGCGCAAGGGATCTTTGATATAACCGCCGCGACGGACGCGGCGCGGTCGCGTGTCAACGGCCGGCTGCGGCTGCTCGGGTATTTGGTCACGATGGTCGATCGCAGGATCGCCGTTCACACGACGTACGTCGGTATGCTACGAGAGATGTACCCGGGCGACGTGTTCGACGCCGTGGTCCCGCGGTCCAAGGATTTCATTGAGGCCGTGACGGCCCGCCGGCCGCTTACGGAATACAAGCCCCGTTCCGCCGCCGCGGCGGCCGTCCGCGCCGTCGCCGATGAGTTACTCACCCGGGCCGGCTTGACCGCCGGGGTGGTGGCCGCGTGAAGGCGTCCGACCGTCTCAAGGCGTCCCTCGGCGCCAATATCGCGGAAAGCATGGCGCGGCCGGGGCAGGGGGGGGCGCCTCAGCCAATGACGACGCCTGCGGGTCCGGACCCCCTCGACGGGCTCGGGCGCATCAAGGGCGCGTTCGCGATCCCGCTAGGCAAGCTCGTCCCGGACCCGAACCAGCCCCGGCAGGAGTTCGACGAGGACGCCCTCCGGCGGCTCGCCGCGAGCCTCCGCGACCGGGGCCAGCTCCAGCCGATCCGGGTCCGGTGGGACGAGGGCAGGGGGGCCTACGTGGTCGTGCTCGGCGAGCGCCGCTACCGGGCGGCGAAGATCGCCGGTCTCGAAACGGTTGCCTGCGTCGTCGCCGAGGGGAACCCGTCCCCGCAGGAACTCCTCGAGGACCAGTTGGTCGAGAACTGTCTCCGCGAGGACCTGAAGCCGACCGACCAGGCGCGGGCCTTCCGGTCGCTCATGAGGCGGGCGGACATCACCCAGGCGGAACTCGCGGCCCGGCTCAACCTGAGCCCCGGGACCGTCAACCGGAGCCTCTCGCTTCTGGACCTCCCCGAGCCGGTCAAGGCCGCCGTGGACGCCGGGCGGGTCTCCCAGTCGGTCGCGTATGAGGTCTCGAAGCTCGCCGACCCCGCGCAGCAGGTCGCGCTGGCCGAGTCCGCCGCCGCCGGGAAGGCGTCCCTGGAGGACGTGCGCCGTCTCACGACCCGGGCGCCACGCCCCCGCAAGCCCCGGCCGTTCAGCCACGCCGCGGGCGCGTTCACCGTGACCGTCGCGGGCGACCCGTCCCCGAGCCCGTCCGAGGTCGTGGCGGCGCTGGAGTCGGCGCTCAAGGCGGCCCGCAAGGCCGCCAAGGAGGGTATGGGGGTGGACGCGGCTTAATGCGGCCCGGGACCTGCCTGGTTTGCACGCCCCTTTGTGTCGGCCGCGCCGGGCGACGTGGTGGACGCCGCACGATCCGCGTGCTACGGTTTTCTCCAAGGGGGTGACCAATGGGACCGAAACGATCGAGCAGCTTCGCGGTGGACACGATCTCGGGAAACGTCGTTATCCGGGACGCCCGGGGCAATGCCGCGTGCGTCCCGTTCCGGGACATGGCCGGCGTCGTGGACGTCGTGAGGCGTCGGGCGCCATCGCCGTCCCGCTCGGCAACCGGGGTCGTCCGCCGGATGCTTCGCAAGTACCCGTCGGGGGAGTTCAGGCTGCCGCCGTCGCGGTGACGGCGGGCTGGGTCGGGGACCGGCTTGACTGACCTCCCGCTCCGTGATACGTTCGATCCCGGCGGCCGCGGCGTGGTCAGGGACAGCACTTGTCTGAAACGTCGCGATTTGATTGGACGACTGGAGTGCATTTTGGTTTCAAGAATCTATTCCGCCTTAGCTAGTATCCGGCTATAATAGATTCGTGAAACTTGTCGTCCAGACCCAACTCCTACCCGACCGTGAACAGGCGGCCGCGCTCCGCGCGATCGTCGAACGGTTTAACGCCGCTGCTGACTACGCCGCAAACATCGCCTTCGGGCACAAGACGGCCAACGTCTTCGAATTGCGCCGCCTATGTTACGCGAACGTCCGCGAGCGGTTCGGCCTCTCTTCTCAGATGACCCAACTGGCGATCAAGGCGGCGCGCGACGCTTATTGCCGGGACAAGACGATCCGGCCCCGGTTCCGCAAGCATGCCGCCATCGCCTATGACCAACGTACGATGAGCTTCAAGGCCCTCGCCCGTGTGAGCTTGTTGACGCTCACCGGCCGGGTGGTTGTTCCCTTCATCCTAGGGCGTTATCAGCGTCAAGGGATGGCGCTCAAGAAAGGACAGTCTGACCTCGTCTTGAGAGAAGACGGCAAGTGGTTTCTGATCGTTACGGTAGACGTACCTGACGCAACACCCGTCCCTGTGACCGACTTTATCGGGGTCGACCTCGGAATCACCAACATCGCCACAGACAGCGATGGTAATACCCATTCCGGCGCGGCCGTTGAAAAGGTCCGGCGGAAGCACAACCTCCAGCGCAAGCGGCTCTGTAGGCGGAATACTAGGGGGGCCAAGAAAAAACTCAAGCAGGTTGCTGGTAAAGAATCCCGGTTCCGTAGGCACGAGAACCACGTCATTAGCAAGACGATCGTCGAAACCGCCAAGCGCACGGGGCGAGGTATCGCCTTGGAAGACCTCCGTGGCATTCGCCATAGAGTTACGGCTAGGGGCGGAGATATGAGGGACCGGCTTTCTAGTTGGTCGTTCGCGCAAGTGTTCCGGTTTATCACGTACAAGGCCGAACTGGCGGGTATTCCGGTGGTCACAGTGGACCCCAGGAATACCAGCCGGACATGTTCTGGATGCGGTTATTGTGAGAAATCCAACCGGAAGAACCAATCTGAATTCCGGTGCAAGGCGTGTGGTTATGAGGCCAACGCCGACGTGAACGCCGCCCGGAACATCCGGGCTCTGGCAGTCTCCTGTAACGCTGCCATAGGACTGGACGACCCTCTTGGGTTGAGCCGGAAAGCCGTCGGACTTTAGTCCGGGCGGAAGATTACGGACAGCATGCCACTGACTATGCGGCCGGCGGTCGCCGCCGATGCGGGTAAGGGTGGTCCCCCGTCAGGGCTCATAACCCTGGCCTATCCGGTTCGATTCCGGGACCCGCTACTGCATCTGAACCGGACCGATGCACGGTGTAGGATGCATCACCGCCGATAGGGCCATGATGCCTGTCGGCGGCTTTTTTATTTCACGGCCCGGGAAATTCCTTCCCGGCCCGGCCTCCCCCGGTTAAGATCAAGGCTCGCGCGGGAGTCTGGCCCGCCGGGGTGACCCGACAAGAGCGAAAACGGACAAGGCCCCGGGAGCAATCCCGGGGGTTTTTTGTTGGTGTCGTTCCCGAACCGTGATACGGTGACTTGCGACGGCCGCGGCGCGGCGAGATGACGCGCGGGGTCACGGGGCTGGAAACCCCGCCCCCTCACCAGGCCCGGGAGAGCCGGGCGTCCGGTCGTTGACCGACGAAGCCCCGGTTGGCGGTCAGCCCCCTCTCGCGAGAGGGGGTGCGGACGAGGGCGAGCCGGGGCGGGACCGGCCGGCCG
>Ga0134128_10011459_pt1 | contig 10600 bp, 11 predicted proteins | sample KB31754_FD_96462 | JGI IMG/M metagenome (GOLD analysis project Ga0134128, IMG submission 96462) | Terrestrial soil microbial communities with excess Nitrogen fertilizer from Kellogg Biological Station, Michigan, USA - KB3-175-4 | ecosystem: Environmental > Terrestrial > Soil > Unclassified ...
CCAAGGCCGAGTACGACGCGCTGGACCGGCGTCTGCAAGCCGAAGGCGTGGATACCAGCGCGCGACTGAACCGGAGCTTCGGTGCGCGGGGTTGGGCGCCGCAGGGATTCTATTTCGCCGATCCCGACGGCAACGTGGTCGAGGCACGCTACTACGACTAGGCCGCGGGGCGCCGAGTCGGGAACCGCCCGTCGTTAACTCGACAGGATGTGGCGACCCGCTGCGCCCCGGCTCTGCCGGAGCTGGCGATCACCACAGGGCTCGTTGGTGGCGACCCGCTGCGCCCCGGCTCTGCCGGAGCTGGCGATCACCACAGGCGGTAGCCTTGACTTTTCCAGCTGCGTGTATATCGGGGAAGGACCTGGCCAATAAGGCCGATGATTGATGAACCGGAAAAACGTTATTCGCACCATCACGGCGATTGCTGTCGTGGTGCTGCTCGGCTGGTCGTTCTTCTACTTCAGCGACGACACTCGCGGTTATAAGCCCGTCGACACCTCCGTGGCGATGTCCCAAATCAACGGCGACAACGTCAAGAGCGCACAAATCGATGACCGCGAACAGCAGCTGCGCCTGACCCTGAAGAAGGGCAACGGCGACACGGACAATTCCGACAAGGTCATCACCAAATATCCCAGCGGGTATGCGGTCGATCTGTTCAACGCCCTGAGCGCCAAGAACGCTAAGGTGAGCACCGTCGTCAACCAGGGCAGCATCCTGGGCGAGCTGCTGGTCTACGTCCTGCCGCTACTGCTGCTGGTGGGGCTGTTCGTGATGTTCTCGCGCATGCAGGGCGGCGCCCGGATGGGCTTCGGATTCGGCAAATCGCGCGCCAAACAGCTCTCCAAGGACATGCCCAAGACCACGTTCGCCGACGTCGCCGGCGTCGACGAGGCGGTCGAGGAGCTTTACGAGATCAAAGACTTCCTGCAGAACCCCGGTCGCTACCAGGCGCTGGGCGCCAAGATCCCCAAAGGCGTGCTGCTCTACGGGCCGCCCGGGACCGGTAAGACCCTGCTGGCCCGCGCGGTGGCCGGCGAGGCCGGTGTTCCCTTCTTCACGATCTCCGGCTCCGACTTTGTCGAGATGTTCGTCGGCGTCGGCGCGTCCCGGGTACGCGACCTGTTCGAACAGGCCAAACAGAACAATCCGTGCATCATCTTCGTCGACGAGATCGACGCGGTGGGCCGCCAGCGCGGCGCGGGCCTGGGCGGCGGGCACGACGAGCGTGAGCAAACGCTGAACCAGTTGCTGGTCGAAATGGACGGGTTCGACCCGCGGGCCGGCGTCATTCTGATCGCGGCCACCAACCGGCCGGACATTCTGGACCCGGCGCTGCTGCGGCCCGGCCGCTTCGACCGGCAGATCCCGGTGTCCAATCCGGACCTGGCGGGTCGCAGAGCGGTGCTGGAGGTGCACTCCAAGGGCAAGCCGATCGGCCCGGACGCCGACCTCGCCGGGCTGGCCAAGCGGACCGTCGGCATGACCGGCGCCGACCTGGCCAACGTCATCAACGAGGCGGCGCTGCTCACCGCCCGCGAGAACGGCACCGTCATCACCAGCGCTGCGTTGGAAGAGGCGGTGGACCGGGTCATCGGCGGCCCGCGCCGCAAGGGCCGCATCATCAGCGAGCAGGAAAAGAAGATCACCGCCTATCACGAAGGCGGCCACACCCTGGCGGCCTGGGCGATGCCCGATATCGAGCCGATCTACAAGGTGACGATCCTGGCGCGCGGCCGCACCGGCGGTCACGCGGTGGCGGTGCCGGAGGAAGACAAGGGACTGCGGACCCGCTCGGAGATGATCGCGCAGTTGGTGTTTGCGATGGGTGGGCGCGCCGCCGAGGAACTGGTCTTCCGGGAGCCGACCACCGGCGCGGTGTCAGATATCGAGCAGGCCACCAAGATCGCACGCGCGATGGTCACCGAATTCGGGATGAGCTCCAAACTCGGTGCGGTCAAATACGGTTCGGAACATGGCGACCCGTTCCTGGGCCGCACTATGGGAACGCAGGCGGACTACTCGCACGAGGTCGCTCGCGACATCGACGACGAGATCCGCAAGCTGATCGAGGCCGCGCACACCGAGGCGTGGGAAATCCTCACCGAATACCGCGACATCCTCGACATCCTCGCGGGCGAGCTGCTGGAAAAGGAAACCCTGCACCGGGCCGAATTGGAAGGCATCTTCTCGGGCGTCGAAAAGCGGCCGCGACTCACCATGTTCGACGATTTCGGTGGCCGAATCCCGTCGGACAAGCCGCCGATCAAGACGCCCGGCGAGCTGGCCATCGAGCGCGGCGACCCGTGGCCGCCACCCACCCCCGAGCCGGCCTTCAAGGCGGCGATCGCACGGGCCAGCGAAGAGGCCGCGGCCGCACGGCTGGAGGCCGACAGAAACGCCAACGGCGGCAACGGTTCTCATGGAAGCCAGGGCGCCCCGCCCGGACAGGGCGAGCAGCACGGCCCCACCCAGCCTGACTACGGCGCGCCGGCCGGTTGGCGTGCGCCGGGATGGCCGCCGCCGCAGCAGCCGCACCAGCCGCAGCAACCGCAGCAGCAACCGAACTATTGGCATCCGCCGGCACAGCCTGGGCAGCAGCCCTATTGGCAGCAACCGGCGCGCAGCTACCCCGGGCCGCAGACGCATCCCGGCCAGCAGGGCCACGCGGGCAACCAGCAGGGTTACCCGGGCCAGCCGGGCGGACCGGGTCGTTCTGGTCGGCCGGGTCAGGTACAGCCGCCGTACCCGCCGTATCCGCCGTATCCCCCGCCGGGCCAGCCCGCCCCGGAGGGTGGCTCGCCGGACCGGCAGGATGACGACGTAAGCCGGTCCAATCCGCCGGCCCACGGCTGAGCAAACGGAGGATTCGATGGCACTGCCGGACATCGCGATGCGCCAGATGCGGGTATTCGACCAGGAGCGTGCCGAGGCCGCCGTCCGCGAGTTGCTGTACGCGATCGGCGAAGACCCGGACCGGAACGGCCTGCGGGAAACTCCGGCCCGCGTCGCCCGCGCCTACCAGGAGATGTTCGCCGGGCTCTACACCGACCCCGACAGCGTGTTGAACACCATGTTCGACGAGCAACACGACGAGCTGGTGCTGGTCAAGGAAATCCCGCTGTACTCCACGTGTGAACACCACCTGGTGTCGTTCCACGGGGTGGCCCACGTCGGCTACATCCCGGGCGACGACGGCAGGGTCACCGGCCTGTCGAAGATCGCGCGGCTGGTCGACCTGTACGCGAAGCGACCCCAGGTGCAGGAGCGGCTCACCAGTCAGATCGCCGACGCACTGATGAAAAAGCTCAATCCGCGTGGGGTGATCGTCGTGGTCGAGGCCGAGCACCTCTGCATGGCGATGCGCGGTGTCCGCAAGCCCGGAGCTACCACGACGACCTCGGCGGTGCGCGGTCTGTTCAAAACCAACGCCGCTTCTCGAGCCGAAGCGCTCGACCTCATCCTGCGTAAGTGAGCCTGGCGCCTGTGCAGGTAATGGGAGTTCTGAACGTCACTGACGATTCGTTCTCCGACGGCGGTCGCTATCTCGACCCCGACAAAGCCGTGACACGGGGACTGGCGCTGGTCGCCGACGGCGCCGGCATCGTCGATGTCGGAGGGGAGTCGACGCGGCCCGGGGCCACCCGCATCGACTCCCGTGTTGAGACGTCACGTGTCATCCCTGTCGTGAAAGAACTTTCGTCACAAGGCATTACGGTGAGTATCGACACCATGCACGCCGATGTCGCCCGGGCGGCGCTGTGCAGCGGCGCGCGGATCGTCAACGACGTGTCCGGCGGCCGGGCCGATCCCGCCATGGCGCCGCTGCTGGCCGAGGCGAAAGTGCCCTGGGTGCTGATGCATTGGCGATCGGTCTCGCTCGAGCGTCCGCACGCTGCCCCGGACTACCGTGACGTGGTCGCCGAAGTGCGCGCCGAACTGCTCGCCAGCGTCGACGCCGCGGTGTCCGCCGGCGTCGACCCCGCCCAGCTGATGATCGATCCCGGGCTGGGATTCGCCAAGACGGGACAACATAATTGGGCTCTGCTGCACGCCTTGCCGCAATTGGTCGCTACCGGAATTCCGGTACTGCTGGGCGCATCGCGCAAACGGTTTCTCGGTACCTTGTTAGCCGGGCCCGACGGTTCGCCGCGACCGCCCGATGGGCGCGAAACGGCGACCGCGGTGATTTCCGCGCTGGCCGCGATGCACGGGGCCTGGGGGGTGCGGGTGCATGATGTGCGCGCCACGGTCGATGCGCTCAAGGTCTTGGCGGCGTGGAACGACGAGACGCACACTGAGCTGGCTGGAGACGATGGCTGATCGAATCGAGTTGCGCGGGTTGAAGGTTCACGGACAACACGGAGTTTTCGACTACGAACGCGCGAACGGGCAGGACTTCGTCGTCGACATCACGGTGTGGATCGACCTGGCCCGTGCCGGCGCCACCGATGACCTCGCCGACACCTACGACTACGCCGCACTGGCTCAGCTGGCGGCCGGTGTCGTGGCGGGCCCCGCGCGCAACCTGATCGAAACCGTCGGGGCCCAGATCGCCGACCAGGTGATGGACGACGAACGCGTGCACGCCGTCGAGGTGGCGGTGCATAAACCGCAGGCCCCGATCCCGCAACAGTTCGCGGACGTCGCGGTGGTGGTGCGGCGGTCGCGACGCGGCGGGCGCGGTTCGGTGGTCCCGGCATGACCCGCGCTGAGGCCGGGATCGCGGAGGGGCGCCGATGACTCGCGTTGTGTTGTCCGTCGGCTCGAACCTGGGTGACCGGCTGGCGCGGCTGCAGTCGGTCGTCGACGGGCTGGGCGAGGCGGTTCGCGCCGTGTCACCGGTGTACGAGACCGACCCGTGGGGCCGGGTGGATCAGGCCCCGTTTCTGAACGCGGTGCTGATCGCCGACGACCCGGTCTGCGACGGGCAGGGCTGGCTGGCGCGGGCGCAGGAGTTCGAGCGGGCGGCGGGCCGGGTCCGCGGCGAGCGCTGGGGCCCGCGCACGCTCGACGTCGATCTGATTGCTTGTTACGAAGCCAGCCACGGGCAAACGGAGGTGACCTCCCGGGAGAACAACCTGACCCTGCCGCATCCGCTGGCCCATCTGCGGGCCTTCGTGTTGATCCCGTGGCTGGCCGTCGACCCGGACGCGCGATTGACGGTGGCCGACGGGCCGCAGCCGGTCGCTGGCTTGCTCACCCAGCTGGAAGAGGCCGACCGCGAGGGCGTCCGGCCGACCAGCCTGACGCTGAGACTGAACGGATCGAACGGAACAGCCCCAGCCGATCGCGGGCCCGGGGCCTGATGGGACCCACCCGCAAGCGTGACCTGGCGGCCGCGGTGGTCGGCGCGGCCGTGGTGGGTTACCTGCTGGTCAACGGCCTGTACCGGTGGTTTCCGCCGATCACGGTGTGGACCGGGCTGTCGCTGCTGGCGGTGGCGATCGCCGAGGCGCTGTGGGCGCGCTACGTGCGCGCCAAGATCAGCGACGGCGAGATCGGGCCCGGTCCCGGCTGGCTACATCCGCTCGCGGTGGCACGCAGTCTGATGGTCGCCAAGGCGTCGGCCTGGGTTGGGGCGTTGACGCTGGGCTGGTGGGTCGGGGTGCTGGTGTACTTCCTGCCGCGGCACTCCTGGCTGCGGGCCGCCGCCGAGGACACCTCCGGAACGGTGGTGGCGGCCATCAGCGCGCTGGCGTTGGTGGTTGCTGCGCTGTGGCTGCAACATTGCTGCAAGTCCCCCCACGATCCGACCGAGCATGGCGAGGGCGCGGAGACTTAGCCCGGGATCACATCGCGCATCAACCCACGTGAGAATCGCCGGAGTCGGGCGACACGCGGATTGACCTCGCGCAGGTACAGTCAGGCCATGACCGTTCTGTCCCGCGGCGCCCGGGTTCGGCGCGGCGGCCGCAGGCCGGGGTGGGTGCTCTTGACCGCGTTGCTGGTCCTCGCGATAGGTGCCAGTTCCGCATTGGTTTTCACCGATCGGGTGGAACTCCTCAAGCTCGCTGTGATCCTGGCGCTGTGGGCCGCAGTCGCCGGCGCCTTCGTTTCCGTGCTCTATCGCCGCCAAAGCGATGCCGACCAGGCCCGCGTCCGCGACCTCAAGCTGGTGTACGACCTCCAGCTCGACCGGGAGATTTCTGCCCGGCGGGAATACGAACTGACCGTGGAGTCCCAGCTGCGTCGCGAGCTGGCCTCCGAGCTGCGCGCCCAGGCCGCCGATGATCTGGCCGAGCTGCGCACGGAACTGAGCGCGTTGCGCACCAGCCTGGAAATTCTGTTCGACACCGACCTCGCGCACCGCCCGGCCCTCGGAACGGTCGAGACGGAGCCGCAACCGGAGCGCGCCTACAGCGAGTGGGGCCGCAACGGCGAGGGCCCCCGCGACAACGCCGTCGATTGGGTGTCCAGCGACCGGGTCACCTCGGTGCCCCAGGGTAACCCGCACGGCCGCGCCGACGAGACGGCCATCATCGACGTGCCCGAAGAACCCCTGCTGCCGCCCCGGCAGGCGCCGCCACCCCGGCCGGAGCGGCCTCGCTACCAGTACGAACCGGCCCCTGAACCCGTCTACACCACGCCGCCGGAGCCCGTCTACACCGCGCCGCCGGAGCCCACGTACCCCGCACCGCCGGAGCCGCGGTTCGAGCCTCGTCACCAACCGCCACCGCCGCCGGAACCCGAACCGCAGCCCGCGTCACGGCCGGAACCGGAACCGCAGGCGGAACGGCAGCGCCAGGATTGGCAGCCGGTGACCGCCGACGGGCTGTGGTCACCGCCCGGGGCGCCGGGCAGCAACTGGGCCGGCGCCGACTCCCCCGGGGAATCGGCGGGCGGACGGCGGCGCGCGCGGCATTCGGGCCTCGACGAATCCCGCGACGAATCCCGGGACGCCTTGCCGGTCGAGCCGGTGCCCCCACCGCCCCCCTACACCGAGTCCGGTCGCCGCGCACGGTCACGCCACTCGTCGGAGTACCGCGACTACGGTGTGCGCAATTTCGCTCCCGGGAGCGAACCGCAGGCCGCGGCACCGCCCCCGCCGCCCCCGCCCCCACCGCCCCAGGGGCCGCCCGCCGGCCCGCCCCCGCCGCCGCGCCTGGCGCCGCCGGGGCACGCGCCCCGGCATGGCGGGGAACCGCAGCCAGAGGAAGCTGAAGGCGCGGGCGAAACGACCTCAACGGGCGGTCAGTCCGTAGCCGATCTGCTGGCCCGCCTGCAGGTGCAGCCCTCGGAAGGCGGCCGGCGGCGTCGGCGCGAAGGCTGAGCTGGGAGCTTCCTCACATTGGGAACCGCCTGGTGATCGACTAGAGTCTTGGTGACCGAACGGTACCCACCCGGTGGGACCGGAACGAAACAAGAAATCTGTGAGGTCGTCTGCGATGGTGCAGTTCGACGGTCTGCGCCCGGCCAGGCTCAAGGTGGGAATCATCTCGGCCGGCCGGGTCGGCACCGCGCTCGGTGTCGCGCTGGAGCGCGCGGACCACGTCGTGGTGGCGTGCAGCGCCATCTCCCATGGGTCGCGGCAGCGGGCCCGACGCCGGCTGCCCGACACCCCGGTTGCGACGCCCCCGGACGTCGCCGCCGGCGCCGAACTGTTGCTGCTCGCGGTTCCCGACAGCGAACTCGCCGGCCTGGTGTCCGGGCTGGCCGCGACGTCGGCCGTGCGGCCCGGAACCATCGTGGTCCATACGTCCGGCGCCAACGGCGTCGGTGTGCTCGCACCGCTGGCGCGGGATGGCTGCATCCCGCTGGCGATTCACCCGGCGATGACGTTCACCGGCTCTGACGAAGACCTCAGCAGGCTGGCGGACACCTGCTTTGGCGTCACGGCGGCCGACGAGGTCGGATACGCCATCGGTCAATCGCTCGTCTTGGAGATGGGCGGCGAACCGTTCTGCGTCGCCGAGGACGCCCGCGTCCTCTATCATGCGGCCTTGGCCCACGCGGGCAACCACATCGTGACCGTGGTCGCCGACGCGCTGGACGCGCTGCGCGCCGCCCTGCGCGGCAGCGAACTGCTCGGCCAGCAGTCCGTCGACGACCAGCCAGGTGGTATCGCCGAACGCATCGTCGGTCCGCTGGCCCGGGCGGCGCTGGAGAACACCCTGCAACGCGGGCAGGCCGCGCTCACCGGTCCGGTCGCGCGCGGCGACGCCGCCGCGGTCGCCGAGCATCTGGCGGCGCTGGGCCAAGTCGGACCCGAACTGGCGCAGGCGTATCGGACGAACGCCCTGCGAACCGCCCAGCGCGCACACGCTCCCCAAGACGTCATCGAGGTGCTGGCGCCATGAGACCCGGCAAGCCGCCTGCCTTCAGGGCGGGCGAACTCAACCTGTACTCCGATCCGCACGACGTCACCGACGTCAGCCGCGCCCTGCGCCACACCGGCCGCCGGGTGATGTTGGTGCCCACCATGGGCGCGCTGCACGACGGTCACCGGGCGTTGGTGCGTGCGGCCAAGCGGGTGCCCGGCTCGGTGGTCGTGGTCTCGATCTTCGTGAACCCGTTGCAATTCGGCGCCGGCGAGGACCTCGACGCCTACCCCCGGACCATGGACGACGACCTTGCGCTGCTGCGCTCCGAAGGCGTCGAAATCGTCTTCGCGCCAACGGCCACGGCGATGTATCCCGACGGTATGCGCACCACGGTGCAGCCCGGGCCGCTGGCCGCCGAACTCGAGGGCCGCCACCGGCCAACCCATTTCGCCGGCGTGCTCACCGTCGTGTGCAAGCTGCTGCAGATCGTGCGTCCGGACCGGATCTTCTTCGGAGAGAAGGACTATCAGCAGCTGGTGATGATCCGGCAGATGGTCGCCGACCTCAACGTGGACGTGCAGGTCGTCGGAGTGCCGACCGTCCGGGAAGGCGACGGCCTGGCGATGTCGTCGCGTAACCGCTACCTGGACCCCACACAACGTGAACTGGCCGTGACGCTTTCGGCCGCGCTTTCTGCCGCCGCGCACGCCGCGCACCACGGTGGCGCGGCCGCGCTGGACGCGGCGCGCGCGGTGCTCGATGCCGTGCCCGCGCTCACCGTCGACTACCTCGAGCTGCGCGACGGCGGGCTCGGCCCGGCGCCCGCCCACGGCTGCGCCCGGCTGCTGGTTGCGGCCCGGCTGGGCACCACCAGGCTGCTGGACAACATCGAAATGCAGATCGAAACACCCGCCGGCACCGCTGGGCCGGACGGTAACCACGAATACGCCCAATCACCTTGGAGGAAGTGATGCTACGGACGATGCTGAGGTCGAAGATCCACCGCGCCACCGTCACGCAGGCCGACCTGCACTACGTGGGTTCGGTGACCATCGACGCCGATCTGATGGACGCCGCGGACCTGCTCGAAGGCGAGCAGGTGACGATCGTCGACATCGACAACGGTGCCCGGCTCGTCACCTACGCGATCACCGGCGAACGCGGCAGCGGAGTGATCGGAATCAACGGTGCTGCAGCACACCTCGTTCACCCTGGCGATCTGGTGATCTTGATCGCGTACGGGACCATGGAGGAGGCGGAGGCCCGGACCTATGAGCCCAGGATCGTTTTCGTCGACGCCGGCAACAAGCCGATCGACCTCGGCCACGACCCGGCGTTCGTGCCCTCAGACATATCCGCCGCGGCCGAGCTGCTGGATCCCCGGATCGTTGCGCGGTAGCCGTGCTGCTGGCGATCGACGTCCGTAACACCCACACCGTCGTCGGGCTGATATCGGGCTCCAAAGAGCACGCAAACGTCGTGCAGCAGTGGCGGATTCGCACCGAGTCGGAAATCACCGCGGACGAGTTGGCGCTGACCATCGACGGTTTGATCGGCGACGATTCCGAGCGGCTCACCGGCGCCGCCGGGCTGTCGACCGTCCCGTCGGTGCTGCACGAGGTGCGGCTCATGCTCGACCAGTACTGGCCGTCGGTGCCCCACGTGCTGATCGAGCCCGGTGTGCGCACCGGTATTCCGCTGCTGGTGGACAACCCCAAAGAAGTGGGTGCCGACCGAATCGTCAACTGCCTGGCTGCGTTTCACCATTTCCAAAGTCCCGCGATCGTCATCGACTTCGGATCCTCGATCTGCGTGGATGTCGTGTCGGCCAAGGGCGAATTCCTCGGCGGTGCGATCGCGCCCGGACTCCAGGTTTCTTCCGATGCCGCCGCGGCCCGCTCGGCCGCGCTGCGCCGCGTGGAGTTGACTCGACCCCGTTCGGTGATCGGCAAGAACACCGTCGAGTGCATGCAGGCCGGGGCGGTGTTCGGCTTCGCCGGGCTGGTCGACGGCCTGGTGGGTCGCATCCGTGAGGATGTGGACGGCTTCGCCGGCGACGATGTGGCGATCGTGGCCACTGGACACACCGCGCCGCTGCTGCTGCCCGAGCTGCAAACCGTCAGCCACTACGAACAGCACCTGACCCTGCACGGCCTGCGGCTGGTCTTCGAACGCAACCGCGACGCCCAGCGGGGCCGGCTGAAGACGGCGCACTAGGTGTTCTTCACAGGCAGGTTGTGAACGCGTAGGCGGTCGATGGGTGTTTTTCCGCCGATGCCGGTGTGGGGTCGATGGTGATTGTAATAGTGCAGCCAGTCCTGATAGGTCGCCGCGCG
>Ga0134128_10011461_pt1 | contig 10599 bp, 9 predicted proteins | sample KB31754_FD_96462 | JGI IMG/M metagenome (GOLD analysis project Ga0134128, IMG submission 96462) | Terrestrial soil microbial communities with excess Nitrogen fertilizer from Kellogg Biological Station, Michigan, USA - KB3-175-4 | ecosystem: Environmental > Terrestrial > Soil > Unclassified ...
CCACGCGCATTGCTGGCGAAAATTGCGTCCCATTGTTTTACGGTGAGGGATTCGAACTCGGCAGTTTCATAGTTCGCTGCGTTGTTCACCAGAATATCGAGCCGCCCAAATTCGTTTATCGCATCCTGCACTGCTGCCCGCACGCTTACTTCTTCTGTAACATCACATTTGATTGCAACCGCGCGTACTCCGAAGCGGGTCAGCTCCCGGACGGTCTGCGCGGCCTCGCGCGGCGAGGTGCGGAATGTGATGGCGACATCGGCTCCCGCCCGTGCCAGGGCCAATGCCGAGGCGCGACCTAAGCGCTTTGCCGCTCCGGTAATCAACGCCGCTTTGCCAGATAAGCTCTGCGACGGTCCCATGAGATTGGCCGCTTTCACCATTTTCGCATTGTAATGCCTTGCCGGAACGGGTGCGTTGCGTTCGGCTTTGGTTCGCGGAATTCAGGCGCAACGGACGAAAAAACCGCTTTGCCCAGCCGGTTTCTGCTGTTTCAATCTGAGACTTAGAATCGCCGTAAGATATTGTAAACGTGTACTTTTCCTGCAAACGATTTACTGGAAAATGCATCTTACTGTTGCTAGACTTCCTGCCATGCCAGACCCTCGAAATGTCGTCGTTTATTCGCGCAAGGGATGCCACTTGTGCGAAATCGTCAAAGAAACACTGGGGAAATTAGAGCGCCGCGGCGGCTTTGTTTGGCGCGATGTGGATGTGGATAGTGACGACCTGCTCCGCCGTCAGTTCACCGATGAAGTTCCGGTCGTATTCATTGATGGCCGCAAAGCCTTCAAGTACCGCATGGCAGAACATGACTTTCTACGCAAGCTGGCCAGCTAGCCCGCGTTCCACTGAATCACATCTGCTTAATCACATTCCGGAATTGTTAGCTTAGCGCGAGAACACGACTTCCGGAACTTTCTCCAGCTCGTTGAATTCTTCCTGCGTCAGCTTTAAGGAAGCTGCTTTCATATTTTCTTCCAGGTGCTGCACTGAAGATGTTCCCGGAATCGGCAGAATCATAGGCGAGCGTTGCAGTAGCCATGCAAGCGCAATCTGCAATTGGGTGGCATTGTGGGCATTGGCTACCTTCTGCAAAGTCTCGCTCGCACCTTTATTTGCAACCAGCGGCGCCCACGGAATAAATGCAATTTTATTTTTGTCGCAGTAATCCACCAGATAATCCCACTCGCGGTCGGCAAAACTGTAGCGGTTCTGCACGGAAACGATGTTCGCAACTTTGCGGGCCCGCTCGACGTGCTCCTGCGTGACATTGGAAAGCCCGATGAGCCTGATCTTTCCCTGCGCCTGCAATTCGGTAAGCGTTGCCAGGGAGGCCTCAAACGAAACCAGAGGATCAGGAATATGAAGTTGATAAAGGTCAATCCGCTCCACCCGCAATCTCTTCAAGCTGCCTTCCACGGCTTTACGCAGATGATTCTGGCTGGCATTGTGCGTCCATTGTCCGGGCCCGCTGCGCTCCCAGCCGCCCTTCGTTGCCACGACAAAACCTTCCGGGTAGGGGTACAACGCTTCCCCAATCAACTCCTCACTTACATTCGGGCCGTAGGAATCGGCGGTATCCACAAAATTGATTCCCAGCTCCGGTAACCGGCGCAGCACTGCGAGGGCCGCGTTGCGGTCTTTCGGGGGCCCCCAGATTCCATCGCCAGTAATTCTCATGGCGCCATAACCCAACCGGTTGACCGTCAGTTCACCGCCAAGCTGGATGGTTCCAGCCGATTTTGCAGAGGTTGCGCCATTCCCGTTCATGTCTTCTCCTGATCTGGCAATTCAAAATTTATTTTACAATCAGCCGCATCCCCGTGTTTTTTCCGCACTGGATCTTTTTTCTGACCTACTTGCCGGAACTCGATGAAACGCGAGACAATGTGCGGCTGGCACGAACACTTGTCAACAACCCTAGGAGATTTTCTCCCCATGAAGTACCGTCAACACGGATACCAGGACAGCGATCAAGACCGGAACAAATCCCGCGAGAGGCCTTCCGGCGGCCCGCCGAAAAAAGACCTGACTTTCGGCCCACGGCCGTTGCAAATGGCAGCGACCCGGCAGGTCTCACGCTGCTCGCAATGTGGAACGCTGCTCACCGGAACGATTGATGTAAATAGTAAGTGCCCGAAGTGCGGTTTCGAGCTTCATTCCTGCAAGCAGTGTTCTTTTTTCGATCCTTCGAGCCGTTTTGAATGCTCCCAGTCCATTGCTGAACGCATAAATCCGAAGGACACGAACAACAAATGTTCGTTTTATTCCGTCCGCGTGATGCTGGATAAAGAGACCTCTTCTTCGTCGGGTAGTTCGTCGAGCGGTGCGGCCAAGCCCAACGACGCCCGGCAGGCATTTGAAAATCTGTTCCGCAAATAGTTGCACTTCGCACGTCTGGGCGGCATAGGCAGGATTGAAGCTGGCGGGACGCCGGCAACTGCGGAACACGTCCGCTGCTGCGCTTGTAAGGTCCTATTGTAAAAATATTGTCAACACGCCGGGACCGCTATCCCGGCTAGGGACCGCAGGAGTAAGCTTAAGCCCATCAATTTGCCGTTTTTGGCAAATGCCTCCTTCCGAAGGTGCCCGCATGCTTGCATTGCAATCCGCCGTGAATAGCCCGCGAAGCGAGACTTCCGGTATAGTTTTGAAATTCCCGAACATGGATAGGATTCTCGTCGTCGAAGATGACCGCGCAGTCCAGAAAGCATTGAAACGCCTGTTTGAAGGCGAGGGTTTCGCCGTCGAAATCTGCGGCGATGGACAATCGGCCATAGATGCTTTCCGCGCCAATCCCACCGCGGCAGTCGTGCTCGATTTGCGTTTGCCCGCCATGTCCGGACGGGATGTGTGCCGCGAGATTAAGCGCCAGGCGCCAGCCGTTCCGATTCTTATTTTGAGTGCGGCCAGTGACGTTGCTGATAAAGTTCTGCTGCTCGAACTGGGCGCGGACGACTACGTTACGAAGCCATTCAGCCCGCGCGAACTGCTGGCCCGCGTGCGGGTTTCCCTGCGCCGCACCGCCCGTACGCAAAGCACGGATGTTTCCGGCTTCGATGGCGTCACTGTGGACTTTACCAAGATGGAAGTCATGCGCAAAGGGGAGGTGGTTGCGCTGACAGCGCAGGAGTTCAAGACGCTGAAATTCTTACTACAGAATGCAGAGCGCGTGATTACCCGCGATGAACTGCTGAATGAAGTTTGGGGGTACCAGAATTACCCTTCCACCCGCACCGTGGATAACCACATCCTGAAGTTGCGCCAAAAGCTTGAAGACGACCCGGCAAACCCCGTACACTTCCGCACGGTACATGGGGTTGGATACAAGTTCGTTCCGTAAGAAGTTCCAACCAGCGCTGGGGTCCCTAGGAAACATGCAGGCTTTCGTAAAGCTCCGGTTGAGCACGAAGTTTCTGCTTTCCATGCTGCTCATCACGGCAGGCCTCACATGGACCAGCCTCCTGCTGGTCCGCCGGAGCGTCCAGGCCCAGGTGCGAAGAGAAATCTTTGCGGGACTTCGCAACTCCGTAAGCACCTTTAAGGATTTCCAGCGCGTACGCGAAGATACCTTAAGCCACTCCGCCGATCTTCTTGCCGATCTCCCGAACCTCCGCGCGTTGATGACCACCGAGGATGAAAACACGATCCAGGATGCCTCCGGCGCGCTTTGGCCGCTGGCAGGGAGCGACCTGTTCGTCCTGGCGAACCAGACGGGCCGCGTCGTGGCGCTGCACGCAAATTCTCCGGAGTTCACGCGCGCCATGGCGCAACACTCCCTAGATACCTCCTTCAATGAAGATGGCTCGGACCATTGGTGGTACGGAGCGCAACATCTTTACCAGGTGTTCGTAAAGCCGATTTACTTTGGGCCGGAGAACGGCGGCAGATTGCTCGGCTTTCTGGTCATTGGCTATGAAATTGACGACGCCATTACCTCTCAGGTGGGGCGCGTCGCTGCCAGCCAGGTTGTTTTTTACTACGGAGACACAATTGTCCGCAGCACGCTCTCGCCCGCGCAGGAGGCGCAACTCTCGCGCCAGGGCCCTTCCCGACCGGCAGCAAGCAATCCCCAAGCTGAAGAGTTGCAACTTGGCGATGAACGTTTCTTGAGGACATCGCTGGACCTTGACGGCCCTAAATCTCCTTCTGTGCGCCTTACGGTATTGAAGTCTTTCGACCAGGCTACGCGCTTTCTTGATGAATTGAATCATCTTCTGGTAGCGCTTGGGCTGGCGGCCGTTTTATGCGGAAGTCTGCTGGTGTATTTGATCTCTCACACCTTCACACGACCGTTGGAAGCGCTGGTGGAAGGCGTGCGCGCTCTGGAGAAAGGTGATTTCCACTACAAGCTCTACCCCCACGGCGGCGACGAAGTGGCAGAGTTGACGGGCGCGTTCCATCGCATGCGCGGAACTTTGTCCAAAACGCAGCAGGAGTTGCTCGAAGCGGAGCGCCTGGCCACCATTGGCCGCATGGCCAATTCCATTTCTCATGATCTGCGGCATTCCCTGGCCGCCATTGTCGCCAATGCCGAATTCCTTTGTGAAAGCCGTCTTTCTCCCGAGCAACGGGAGGAGCTTTACCAGGAAGTGCGCCACGCGGTCAACGAAATGACAGACCTGATTGATTCCCTGTTGGAATTTTCGCGCACGAGGGAATCTCTGCGCCCCAGTTATTGCAGCGCCAAAAGCAGCGTGGAGCGGGCGGTGCAATCCATCCGCTCCCATCCGGAGTTTCAGCAGGTAAAAATTTCTATTCACGAAAGAGGAGAAAGCACAGGCTGGTTCGATCAGCGCAAACTGGAGCGTGCTGTCTTCAATCTGCTGCTGAACGCATGCGAATCCGTACCGCCGCAGAACGGAGAAGTCCGGGTGGAATTGCGCGACCTGCCCAACGAGCTTGAAATCCGCGTCACCGACAATGGCCGCGGAGTCCCAGAGCTGGTGCGGGAGAAGATTTTCGATCCATTTGTAAGTTATGGGAAAGAGAATGGCACAGGTTTAGGGTTGACTGTGGTGCAAAAGATCGTACAGGATCATGGCGGTGACGTGACTTTAGAACAAACTTCCGCCGCTGGAACCGTGTTCAGGATCGTGCTGCCGCGCAAATCATTTGGCGAAGAGGCGCGCGATGTATTCGAGCCCGATGAAAACCAGCGGTCACGGATTCTGTAGCAATAGCAATAGGATTCCGGCTTTCCTCAGGGCCGGGCAGCGGCATCACACTAATCAGGTTCGGTAACTTCACAACTTGATTCGGAGGCGACCGTGAAGCAGCGGAGTCGTGTAGTTATCAGAATTCTCGCGCCAGGCGTAATGTTTTGCTTTTTGCTTACCTCCGGCAATTGCGCATGGGCGCAGTCCGGCCAGGCTCCGCAGGACCAGGCAGTCACCTCAGCGGTGCGCGATCTGCAAGAGCAGGTGCAGCAATTGCGCGCCGCAGTCGCCGAGGTCCGCTCGGAGGCTGCGGAGTACCGCGCCGAAACAGACAAATTGCGTCACGAACTCGAAGCTATGCGCGCGGCAAATGCCACTCCCGGCTATTCTCCGGCAACACCGGTGCCGCCCGCGGAAGCTGCCGCCGCGCCGGGTAGCTATCCGGGTCCTGCGAATTCGGCGTCCGAGGAATCAGAATCATCCGGGGCAGAGTCCCCCGCATCATCCTCGCAAAGTCCAGACCAACAAAGTCCAGATCAGCGCATCGCATCACTTGAAGATTCCGTGCGCTTGCTGGACCAAAAGATTGGCGGGCAGTATCAAACGAAAGTTGAAAGCGCCTCAAAATACCGCGTGCGCCTGAACGGCATTGTGCTGATGAATCTTTTCAGCAACCAGGGTGTTACCGACAATCTTGATGTGCCCAGCTTCGCCACCGCCTCGGCAACCGGAAGCCACAGTTTTGGCGCTACTCTGCGGCAGTCGGAATTCGGTGTGGAAGTTTTTGGGCCAACGGTTGCCGGCGCGAAGACCTCGGCAAATTTTCAGGCTGATTTTGGCGGAGGCTTTGCCACCACATGGGATGGCGTGAACTACGGACAATTTCGTTTGCGGACGGCCAGCATGCGCCTTGACTGGCAGAATACCTCGATTGTGGGCGGGCAGGATGGCCTGTTCTTATCTCCACTATCCCCTACTTCCTACGCTTCGCTCCTTGTGCCTGCACTCAACTACTCAGGAAATTTGTGGGGATGGATTCCGCAGATCCGCGTCGAGCGCCGCCTGGCCCTGACCGGCCATCAGAACCTGACTTTGCAGGCGGGAATTTTCGACAACCTGACGGGAGAGTTTCCTTCCGGCCAATACGACCGCACCGCGCAGGCGGGAGAAAGATCGGGCCAGCCTGCCTACGGAACGCGTGCCGCGTGGACGGGAAATATTTTCGGAGAGCCCATTACGCTGGGAGCGGGCGGATATTACAGCCGCCAGGACTGGCAGTTTGGCCGCAGCGTGGATGGCTGGGCGGGCATGGCGGATTGGAGTGTTCCGTTGTCCATGCGCCTGCGCCTTTCGGGAGAGTTTTATCGTGGCAGCGCCATCGGTTCGCTGGGCGCTTCCTTTGGCCGCAGCGTGGTGTTTAACGGTAATCCCTCCATCGCCGGCACAAACGCTTACGGCCTCGATTCAGCAGGCGGATGGTCGCAGCTCAAATTACAGGCTACCCCCAAGCTCGAGTTCAACGGCGTGTTTGGCCTGGACAATCCCTACGCCAGTGAAGCTAATTCGTTCGCCGCCAGCCAGTCTTATACCGGTCAAATCCTGGTGCGCAATCTTGGAGAACTTGCGAATTTTATCTACCGGCCACGCTCGAACCTTTTAGTCTCGGCTGAATACCGGCACATGAAGACCGCGGGACTTGGAAGCCCGGCCTGGAGCGCTGGCCAAGTAAATATGGTCATGGGGATATTGTTCTGATGGGGAAACTGTTCGGATTACTGGTCTGCTGTTTTCTGTTTTTCGGCTCCGCACTGGCGCAGGACGTGACCGTCACCGCTCACGCTGTGGCGGATGGCAAAAATCACGCTGACCCGGCCAATGCGCAAGACGTAGTGTTTTGGCTCACCCCTCTTGGCCATGCCGCCCCGCGTCCCACCGTTCCTGCTCAACATCCCAAGCTAACGCAGCACAACAAGACCTTTGAGCCGCACCTGCTCGTCATTCCAGTGGGATCGGTCGTGGACTTCCCCAATCGCGATCCATTCTTCCATAACGTTTTTTCTCTGTTTGAAGGCAAAAGATTTGACCTCGGACTGTATGAGGGAGGAACCACCCGCGAGGTGCATTTCGATAAGCCGGGGATTTCCTATATTTTTTGTAATATCCATGCGCAAATGAGCGCGGTCGTTATCGCCATGGACACGCCCTACTATGGGATCTCCAATGCAAAGGGCAGGGTTGAAATTGCCGGGGTGCCAACCGGAGATTACAAGCTGGAGGTGTGGTATCAGGAATCATCGCAGCCCCAGTTGAAGGCCCTCAGCCATCACGTCACTATCTCTGCCAACGATTCGAATTTAGGCACCTTCCATTTGGCCCCGCCTAAAACCCTGGTCGTTCATAAGAACAAGTACGGGCAGGATTATGAGGGGCCCCCAGCGAACAGTCCCGGCTACGAGAACCAGCTTCTGCCGCAAACTACGGATTAAACGCTATCCTGCTGTTTACAAAAAAGTTACATGGCTTTTAACAAGCCATGACAAATGTTTTTCGCCGCAGCCTTAAGCTCTTCTCATGTTGAACGGGCCACCGCTGCTGCCCGTTCGAGATGGAACGGTCCCGGGACCCCGTCCGCCAGGTCAAAGGCGAAGAGACATTCTTCGCCGTAAGTTCGCCTGCATGCGCGTGTTCTGCCTCCTCTTTTGCTCAATCGCATCCCTCGTCGTGTATCGTTTTAGCAGGAATCTTCTTCGACTCACTGCTGGTGTTCATTGCTCGGGGTGATTGCTGGGTGTGATTTGCTGAAGACACGTTCCGTTCGCATCGGTACAAAATTCCGCATTCGAAGAAAAGAACTGTAAGGAAAGCTATTCCGAATGAGTTCCGCAAGCCATTCTGGCCGCATACCGGGTGGAGGATTTTTGTTGGAGTCATGCACTCCGCAAGAAATCTTCACTCCTGAAGATTTCACGGAGCAGCAGCAGCTCATCGGCAAAGCGGCGGAAGAGTTCGCGCTTAATGAGATTGTCCCGAACATCCCAAAAATGGAGGCCAAGGATTTTTCGATTAGCCGGGAGCTCATCCGCAAGGCTGCCGACTTGGGATTGTGCGCCGTGGAAGTGCCGGAGGCGTACGGCGGGCTCGAGATGGATAAAATTTCCGCCGCCATCATTGCCGAGCGCATTGCAAAATACGCTGGCTTCGCAACAACGTGGGGCGCGCATTCGGGCATCGGACTGCTGCCCATTGTCTACTTTGGCAGCGAAGCCCAGAAGCGCAAATATCTGCCCCGGCTCACCAGCGGAGAAATCATCGGCGCGTATGCCCTGTCGGAGGCGTCCTCCGGTTCCGACGCGCTCAATTGCCACGCCCAGGCGCAGCTTTCGCCGGACGGCAAGAATTATCTGATAAACGGCGAGAAGATGTGGATTACGAATGCGGGATTCGCAGGCCTGTTCACAGTCTTCGCCAATGTAGACGGCGAACGTTTTACGGCGTTCCTGGTGGAACGGGATTCTCCCGGGCTTTCCATTGGCCCGGAAGAACACAAAATGGGCATTCGCGGATCGTCCACCTGCCCCCTGCTTTTGAATGACTGCAAAGTTCCCGCTGAGAATGTTCTGGGGGAAATCGGCAAAGGCCATATTGTCGCTTTCAACATACTCAATATTGGCCGCTTCAAGCTTGGAGCGATGTGCGTAGGCGGGGCCAAAGAAGCTTTACGCAACAGCGTTCAGTATGCAAAAGAGCGCAAGGCATTTGGCACCGTCATCGCTGCTTTTGGCCTGGTTCGCGAAAAACTGGCCCAGATGGCGGCGTCAATTTATGCCAGTGAATCTATGGTTTACCGCACGGTCGGCTTAATGGATGCGGCGTTATCCGCAGTGGACCGCGCCGGTTCGCAAACATCTGTAGAAGTTCGCAAGGCGATTGAAGAATACGCGATCGAATGCTCCATTGTGAAAGTCTGGGCTTCTGAAATGCTCGACTACGTTGTGGATGAAAGCGTTCAAATTTACGGCGGCTATGGCTTTGTAGAGGAATACCCCGCGGAACGCGCTTACCGCGACGCCCGCATCAACCGCATATTCGAAGGCACCAATGAAATTAACCGGCTCATCATTGCCGGATTTTTGCTGAAGCGTGCGGCGAATGGCGAGCTGCCTCTTATGCCCGCGATCAAACAATTCATGGGTGAGATTTTGTCGCCGCTGCCTTTGCAGGAAAATACAGGTCCATTCGCGCGCGAAATTCAATACATCACTAACGCCAAAAAAATCGGCCTCTTTGTTGCCGGAGTAGCTTCGCAAAGATACATGCAGGCCATTCAGGAAGAGCAGGAAGTCATGGCCGCGATCGCCGATATCGTGATGGGAATTTACGCCCTGGAATCGGCTACTCTGCGCGCGCAGAAAATGTCTTCAGAACTCAGCGATGCTGCGGCTGCCAATTCCCTGGCCATGGCGCGTTTGTGCCTTGCCCATGGCTTGGAAAAAATTGAAAATTCCGCGCGAAAGATTCTCTGTGCGGCCAGCGAAGGCGATGCTCTTCGCACCAATTTCGCCATCCTCCGACGCCTTACCAAACTCGAACCATTTAACGTAATAGCGCTCAGCCAGCAGATTGCCATGAAAGTTCTGGAACGTGGCCAATACGCTCTAAATTAAGCAGATAGAAGCGATCAGTCCCCATCTGCCCGGCGTATAATGAGGGCAGGCGGGCTGCCATGCACTGGCACAATCCTAATTCGCATCTTCCCGAGTGCTGGTTGCAATTTCTGGTGTGCCCACGCCGCTATCGCGCGGTTTTGCCTTCCCGGCGGCGGCCCAGCCTTTTCGGCAGCGATTAGTTCCCTGTCCTCCCGGTTTGCAAACTCTGGAGCCCATCTCAGAAATTCGCGTCAGCTCCGGCAACTCAAACCAACTTAACGATTCATGGAGGATCCTATGTCAACCAAATCCCTACAAGCGCAAGACCCTGTTGTAGCGGCCTCTCTGCCCGGTCCCAATGCGCGGCGGGTCCTGGCCGGAGATGAAAAATATATTTCGCCTTCGTACACGCGTTCCTATCCGCTGGTCGCAAAAAGCGGCCGCGGTCTCGTCGTTACAGATGTGGACGGCAATGAGTTCCTCGATTTTTCCGCCGGCATTGCCGTAACGTCCACCGGCCATTGCCATCCGGATGTGGTGGCCGCCATTCAAAAGCAGGCCGCCGAGCTCATTCATATGTCCGGCACGGATTTTTATTACGAGAGCATGGTCACGCTCGCCGAGTGCCTCTCAAAAATTGCTCCCATGCCCGGACCGCACCGGGTGCATTACGGGAATTCCGGAACCGAGGCCATTGAGTGCGCGCTGAAGCTCGCCCGCTATCACACCGGCCGCCAGAACGTGATCGCGTTCCTGGGCGCATTTCACGGGCGGACCATGGGCGCTTTGTC
>Ga0134128_10011464_pt1 | contig 10598 bp, 11 predicted proteins | sample KB31754_FD_96462 | JGI IMG/M metagenome (GOLD analysis project Ga0134128, IMG submission 96462) | Terrestrial soil microbial communities with excess Nitrogen fertilizer from Kellogg Biological Station, Michigan, USA - KB3-175-4 | ecosystem: Environmental > Terrestrial > Soil > Unclassified ...
AAAGGTCGTCGATCCCTCGGCCAGTCCGTACCTGGCGTCAGCGGCCATCCTCGGGCTCGCGCTGGACGGAATCAAATCCGAGGCCCCGCTGCCGCCGGAGATCACGGTCGACCCGGCGGCCCTCTCCAGCGCCGACCGCGAGCGTGACGGCATCGTGCGCCTGACCGATTCGCAGGCCGAGGTAATTGCGGCGCTTGATGCTTCGGAGCGGATGCGGTGCATTCTCGGCGATCAGGCGGTCGACATGGTGGTCGCGGTTCGCCGACTGGAACACGAGCGCTACGGCGACCGGGACCCCGGGCAACTGGCGGATCAGTTCCGCATGGCCTGGAGTCTGTGACAGGGCTGGGAATGACCGCCGACACCCGCGACCTGGCCGAACACGTCGGCGGCGTGTCGCTGATCGATCAGCACGTCCACGGTTGTTGGTTGACGGCCGGGGAGCGGCAACGATTCGAGAACGCACTCAACGAGGCCAACACCGAGCCCATCACCGATTCGGGCTTCGACTCACAACTCGGGTTCGCCGTGCGAGCTCACTGCGCGGCCGTTCTGGGCCTGCCCAAACACGTCGATCCGCAGGCGTATTGGGATCGTCGTCGCCAGCTCGGCGAAGACGAACTCGGCCGCCTGTTCCTGTCGGCCGCCGGTGTATGCGAATGGTTGGTGGACACCGGGATCGGAAGCGGCGGGGTCGCCGGGGTTGCGGATATGGCTCGGCTGTCCGACGGTCGCGCGCGCGAAATCGTGCGCCTCGAGGAGGTGGCCGAGCAGGCCGCGCAAACGCCGGGTGACTACGCGGCGGCATTCGAGGAGATCCTGCGCGGGCGCGCGGCCGGCGCCGTCGGCACCAAATCGATTTTGGCTTACCGCGGCGGATTCGAGGGCGACCTCAGTGAGCCGTCGACAGCGGAGGTTGCCCAGGCCGCCGGCCGGTGGCGCGAGCGTGGCGGGACCCGGCTGCGGGACCGGGTCCTGCTGCGGTTCGGATTGCACCAGGCGCTGCGCCTCGGCAAGCCATTGCAATTCCACGTCGGGTTCGGCGATCGTGATTGCGATCTGCATCAGGCCAATCCGCTTCTGCTGCTTGACTTTCTGCGCCAATCGGCGGACGTCCCGATCGTCCTGTTGCACTGTTATCCCTACGAGCGTGAGGCCGGCTATTTGGCGCAGGCGTTCAACAACGTCTACCTCGACGGCGGGCTGAGCGTGAACCACCTGGGGGCGCGGTCGCCGGCGTTCCTCGCGCGACTGCTGGAGATGGCGCCCTTCTCCAAGATCCTTTACTCGTCAGACGGATTCGGTCCCGCGGAACTGCACTTTCTCGGAGCGGTGTTGTGGCGCCGGGGTATCCACCGGGTGCTCCGCGAATTCGTCGATAACGGCGACTGGAGCGAGACCGACGCGATCCGGGTGGTCGATCTCATCGCCCGCGAGAACGCCGAGCGGATCTACAACCTCACGTAGCCCGGCAACCGGCCATGGGAATGGATTCGGGCACAAATTTTCACAAAATCCGATGTAACCAACCGCCGGGGCGCATAGGCTTTCGGAGACGGATCGGGCAACGTCACCAAACTGAGGCAACAAGGAGGTTTGGGCACATGTTGTCCCGTGCTGCGGTCACCGCGGCCATCGTCACCGCCGCCGCCGCTTTGGCGCCTCCGGCCTACGCGTCAACCAGTGGCGGTTGCTACACCGCCAGTTCTGGTGACCGCGTGCCATATCCCCAACGGGGCAGCTTGTCGTCAAGCCCTGTCGCAGTTTGTGCCGAGGGATCGCCGGAATGGTCTATGAGGGGTGGCCATGCCGGCATTCCACGGCAACGCGTAGCGAACCGGTGCATTGCGTTGCGCAGCAGCGCAATCCGGGAGCCCACTCCGTGACAAGTGAACTGTCAGACAAGCGCTGACGCGTCGAACACCCAACTGGTATCGCCGGTCGCCAGAGCCTCGAAGTGGTTCGGGGGAGCGAAGGCCACCAGACTGTTCATGTCCCAGTAGTCTTTCCAGACCGTGATCTTGCCGTCGACGACCCTGTGGACCGTCACGAATCGCAGCACTCCCTGCTCGCCGGTCGCGAATGTCCATGTCTCGGAGTGCTCGTAGAGCACGTCGGAACCGTTGGACACCAGCACGCCGGTGTGGTTCTCGTAGCCTGCCAAGTGCTCGAGACCCATCTTGAGGCGTTTGACGATGTCTTCCGGACCGCGGGCCGACAGCGCCGGAACCGGCATGTCGACGTAGAGGCAGTCGTCGGACAGAAACGTCGGGATCGCTTCCCAATCGCGCCTCGAAAGGGCCTGCCACAGCCCATGGACGACATCCTCGACCGCGATCATAGAAACCTCTGTCATACCGGCAAATAAACTCGGTTACCGCGCCGGTGTCAACCACCTGCGTCAACCCGCGCGCGTCGGCCCGTGATGAGATCCGGCGGACGACTAACTTTCGGCGGCGGCCATCGACCTGGCCGGCCCCAGCGCCACCGGCAGTGACGACCATCCCCGCAGCACGCGGGTCTCGCGCCGGCTGCCGGCACCCGCCGCGCGCACCTCCGGGAAGCGGTCGAAGAAGGTACGCAGGCCCACCTCGCCCTCGGCGCGGGCGAGGGCCGCGCCCAGACAGAAGTGCCGACCCCCGGAGAAAGCGAGATGCCTTCCAGCATTCGATCTTTCGATATCGAAGCGGTGCGGGTCGTCGAACACGGCCGGATCCCTGTTGGCGGCAGCCAGATACACCAGCACCAGGTCGCCGCGTGCGAGCTGCCGGCCCGCTATCTCGACATCGCCCCGCGCCATCCGCGCGGTCAGCTGCACCGGCGATTCCAGCCGCAGGATCTCTTCGACGGCGTTGGGCCACAACTCAGGACGTCGCCGCAGCGCTTCGAGATGCAGGGGAGCATCCAACAGCATGCGAATCCCGTTGCCGAGCAGGTTCACCGTGGTCTCGAAGCCGGCCGCCAACACCAGTCCGGCGATCGCCTGAAGCTCGTTCTCATCGAGACGGGTTTCCGCAGAGCCGCTTTCGGCGGTCTGGATCACCTGGCTCATCAAATTGTCGCTGGGGTCCAGGCGCAGCCGCCGCAGGTGCTCGGTGAGCCAGGAACTGAAGCCGGCGATCCCGTCCTGCACGCTGCGGTACTGCCGCCACGGCAATCCGACGTCAAGGCTTGGCGCGGCCAGCTCACCGAATTCCAGGACGCGGGGTCGGTCCGACTCGGGCACGCCGAGGATCTCGCTGATGATCGACACCGGAAGTTGCGAGCAATAGCGTCCGACGATGTCGACCACACCGGACTCGCCGGTCAACTGGTCCAGCAGGTCGGCGGCCGTCTGTTCGACCCGGTCTCGCAGCGCGGCGACCGCCCTGGGCGTGAACACGGCCGACACGGTCTTGCGGTAGCGGGTGTGGTCGGGGGGCTCGACGGCCAGCAGGGACGGGGCCCGCAGCGGATGCAGAAGGTCGTCGCGGGTGCGGCGCTCCAGCCATCGCAACGGTGCCGGCAGATTCGATCCGAATATCAGCACCCGGAAGTCATCAGACCGCAACAGCTCGTGGGCGAGTGCGTGGTCGGCGGTCAAATAGGCGACGCGGCCCTTCACCAGCTTGCCCCGGGCCCGCACTTCGTCGTAGAAGCGCACCGGATCGGCGGCCACCGTCGGATCGGCGATCAACCTGGCCTGGACGTCACCGCGGCGGGCGCCGAACGCCGCGGCGCCCCGGATGAAGCCGTGCATCGCGAACCAGTGCAGCCGTTCCTTCACCGGCCCCTCCTTCGCTCAGGTGTCGGTACGAGCGTAGGCCTCGAGCGTCGAGAGAATCAGCACTCCGCGACGATTTTGAAGTCGGTGGTCACGACTTTATTGGGGTTGCTGCTGTTGATGCCGTAGGCGCTGCCCGTGATGGTGTACGCGTTGTTGGTGAGGTCGACATGCGCATCTCCCACCCCCCCTTGCCAAACGCTGCCGGTGAAGCCGTCGACATTGCGGATCTTGATCCACTGCGGCATGACCCGGTAGCCACTGAGCAGCACCACCGCTTCGACACCGCCATCGTGGTCGCCGATGTTGATGGTCCGATACATCTGGTCCTGCCGGCACGCCGGGGGACGCGTCGTGTGCGTGGCGCCATCGATCGTCAGACGGGCGGCCCGACGCGGTGTCGTCTGCGCCGCGCTGCACCCGGCGACGCTGATGACAACCCCCGCCATCACCAAAGCCACTGTGCACAAGCGGTTTTGCACCAGCCGACTCCTTACTGCCGCCTCGGCATCAGCGCGGGTAGAGCCTTGACGATACTGCGTCGCACGAATTCCGGGCTCAGACCCTTGAACAGATCAATCAAGCGAATGCTCTTGGGCACGTACCAATGCAACCGCCTCTGATTGTGGTAGGCCCGCCACGCCGTCTCAGCCACGCTGCTTGCCGGCATCAACCGGAGCATGCCTTTTTTGGGCGCGGTGGCGCGCAACTCTTCGGCCGTTCTCGGCGCGCCGCCATCGTCGGAGTGGTTGGTCGTCGTGGTGAGGATGGCGGTGTCTATCAGACCGGGCAGCACGTCGGCTACGCGCACCCCGTGTCGCTGCCACTCCACGCTCAGAGCCTCGGTCAGCCCCTTGACCGCGTGCTTGGTCGACGAGTAGACCGCGAGGCGGGGCATGCCGTAGGTCCCCGACGAGGACGACGTCGAGAACATCAGGCTGCCGGGGGCCTTCTTCAGGTACGGCAGCGCGCCGTACGCACCGGTCAGCACCGCTTTGTAGTTCACGTCGACGACGCGCATCGCGGCGTCATAGGGCACATCCTCGAACCAACCGGATTCGCCGATCCCGGCGTTGTTCCACATCATGTCGAGCGCGCCACCGGTATTGCCGGCACAGAAGTCGGCAAGGGCGCCATCGAGGGCCGCCTTGTCCGTCACATCGACGGCACGGGTCCACAGCCGATCGTCACCCAGTTCTTCCTTCAGCGTGACCAGGCCGTCGTCGTTGCGGTCCACTGCGCCGACCCGCCAACCCTTGGCGTGGAACAGCTTTGCGCCCTCGCGACCCATGCCACTGCCCGCGCCGGTGATGAAGACCGACTTCACGACGCGTCAGCCTCGACCACGTCTTTGATGCGGTTCAGCGTCTTGGTCATATCGCGGATGTTGCGGCGCTTGCGCAGAAAGCCGCCGAACAACCAGTACACACCGAGCCACGGCGCCGGGTTGAGCCGAAACGACTCGGTGACGTCCGTCCCGCCACCGCTGGGCGCCAGTCGGTAATGCCAGTTGTTGACCTCCCGATCACCGAGCAGAACCGTAAAGCCGAATTCGCGACCCGGTTCGCACGCGGTGACCTTGCAGGTCGTCCAATACACCGGTCCCATTTCATTACGCCGGACGTGGCCGCGGAATTTCGCGCCGAGGGCCGGGCCGGTCGCGTCGCCCACCCACTCGGCTTCGAAAACTTCCGGGGAAAACCGCCCGATGTTGCGCACATCCGCGATGAGATCCCAGATCTTGGCAGCGGGCGCCGCCATGTGAACAGTCGCCGAACCTTCCATGGGCTGATCCAAACACAGCTTCGTGCTGGGTCATAGACCGCACGGGCGTTTCATCAGCGCGGGACGGCCGCCTGGATCAGCCCGTTGATGATCTGCTTGATGCCCTGGGCGGGGTGCGAGTACCAACCGATCGGAAGGCCTGACTGCGTACCGCACTTTGGCCAGGGTTCCACGCCCTCTTCAGCGAAAACCCGGTTGGCGACAGCGATTTGCTGCTCCCTGGAGGCGGTCGCCGGGTTTCCGACACCGCCGTAGCGGGCCCAGGTGCCTGGTTTGAATTGCAGTCCACCATAATTCCCGTTTCCGGTGTTGGCGTGCCAGTTGCCACCGGATTCGCATTGAGCGATCGCGTCCCAGTTGGGAGCGGAGTCCGCGCTCACCACACCTGTGGACGAAGCCATCGATGCTGCAACGAACCCGCCGACCGCTACGGACTTGACGAGAAGCTTGCAGAGATTCTTCATGTCAAGCTTTTCGGCGCGTGTGGCCAAAGCGTTACCTATTCGAAAATAGCGCGAGATATGCCTTCTATCTGCGGTGATCGCCTTATCGCGACGCCGAAAGAAACGGTTAGAAATTGGTGAGGAAAAATTAAATTATTGCTGGCAATACGACTGAGTCGCTGACCACAGGGCCCGTTGAAAAAGGCCGTCGAGTCGACGGCCCGCGATGATGCCGCTCCTCGCGGCCTCGAGCTGCGGCGCGCACGCCGGCGAGTGCAGCAGGCCCCAGTTGGCCGATATCTGAGTCAGCATCGCCAGGTTGAGGCTATCGATCGCCGACCGTGACGCCGACAGGTCCGGCGAGTCGACCGGAGCGTCACCCGGATTCAGCTTCCAGTCCGCGAACCGGCTGTACTCGATGGCCTCGGTAGCGCTGATCTGGTCACCGAAGACCCGGGTGACGTAGTCGCGGTCGATGTGTTCGGCGACGGCTTCGTCGCCCAGTGCGGCCAACTCCTGCCGGACGCGTACCGGATCTTCAATGGCCGCGTGCGTATTCCACTTGTACGCGGCCACCGGCTCGGCAACGTGTAACCGTTGGGCGGCGGCGTCAACCAACTGAGCCAGCGCACTCACGCTGTCGGCCCGAGCCGGGGCCGCCAAGATCGCCAGGCTGCCGGCCACCACCCCGCAAATCGGAACGAGGTTGACGCGGCGCACGCGCGTGCTGCGGGGCATGACGACGATTCTGACGCGATTCCCGGCCCCTTAACGCACTACTGCGCCTGACGGTGGTGTCGTCAGGCGCAGTAGTAACCGCGGGTGGCCGATCGGTTATCCGCCGCCGCCCGCGGAAGCGCCGAGCGCGCTTTGCAGATCGGGCTTCATGGCGTTGAGCTGAGCTCCCCAGTACTCCCAGCTGTGTGTTCCGTTGGCATTGAAGTTGAACACGGCGTTGTGGCCGCCGGCCGCGTTGTATGCGTCCTGGAACTTCAGGTTGCTGCTGCGCACGAAGTTCTCCAGGAACTCGGCCGGCATGTTCGCCCCGCCGAGCTCCGACGGTGTCCCGTTACCGCAGTACACCCAGAGCCGGGTGTTGTTGCCGACCAGCGCCGGAATCTGCAGGCTCGGGTCGTTGCGCTGCCAGGCCGGGTCACTCGACGGGCCCCACATGGCGTCGGGCTTGTAACCGCCGGCGTCTCCCATCGCCAAGCCGATCAGCGAGGGGCCCATGCCCTGGGACGGGTCCATCAGCGCCGACAGCGATCCGGCGTAGACGAACTGGTTGGGGTGATTGACGGCCAGGATCATCGCCGAGGAGCCGGACATCGAGATGCCGACCGCGGCGCTGCCGGTGGACTTGACGCTCTTGTTAGAGGCCAGGTATTGCGGCAGTTCGCTGGTCAGGAAGGTCTCCCACTTGTAGGTCGAGCAGCCGGCCTTCCCGCACGCCGGCTGGTACCAGTCGGCGTAGAAGCTGGATTGACCGCCGACCGGCATGATGACCGACAGGCCCGATTGGTAGTACCACTCGAACGCCGGGGTGTTGATGTCCCAGCCGTTGTAGTCGTCTTGAGCCCGCAGGCCGTCCAGCAGATAGACCGCGGGTGAGCCGTTGCCGCCGCTTTGGAACTGGACCTTGATGTCACGGCCCATTCCCGCGGACGGCACCTGCAGGTACTCCACGGGCAGGCCCGGACGCGAAAAAGCATTCGCGGTGGCCGCGCCGCCGGCAATACCGATCAGGCCGGGCAGGGTTACAGCCGCCGCCGCACCGACCAGAAGTCGGCGCCCCCAGGTCCGGACCATCTCGCTCAGATCTGTCATACCTGCCCCTTGTCGGATGTGGTCGGTGTGATCGCGGTCTCACAGGAATTTACCGTGTAAGTCCGTCAAATGTCGATTAGGACGCGAACGCGTCTCGGTTTCGCATCGCTTTCAACCTCGCAATTTCGCCACCCGGGTATCCGGGCGGCGACGATCGGCGGGTACCCACTCCGCGTCCGCCTAACCGGTCCTCCGCGCAACTGACAGGCAGCGGCGCCGTCTGACCCACGGCGCGCCGAAAGCGCCCCAAATGAACCCAGACCGGATTTCGGCGCAACGGTAAGCGACGAACAACTCGTCGCGTCTTTGACCGTTGGACGGTGCACCCCGACACCGGCCATTGTTTGCATCACCGATAAAACGGCGCGCTGCCCAACGCCGTTCAACCACGAGCGCGCATCCCCGGGCGTGTCGCGGGGCTGATGCCGACCGGGGCAGCCGGGCTTGCGCCGACCGCGTAGGCTCTGTCGAAGCAAGCCGATGAAGACCACGCTATCCCGGGTCTGTTCCGGCTCTCACGAACCTCCGCACCAGCGGTTTCATGGTGCGCGTCGGTATGTCTGAGAGCCGAGGCGCGGGACCGATTGGGGCATAGATTTGGACACGGTACTTGGCCTATCAGTGACGCCGACCGCCGTTGGGTGGGTCCTCGCTGAAGGACACGGCGCAGACGGCACCATCCTGGATCACCAGGAGTTGGCGCTGCACGCCGGCCGGGGCGTCCGCGCCGTCAGTACCGCGGAGCAAGTGGTGGACGAGGTGTTGCGGGTCGACACGGCGGCGACCGCCGACGATCGTCGTCTGCGCGTCATCGGAGTGACCTGGAACGACGAAGCATCGGCACAGGCTGCGCTCGTATTGGAGGCGTTGACCGACGCGGGTTTCGACAACGTCGTACCGGTCCGGTTCCTCGAGGCCATCGAGACTTTGGCGCAGGCCATCGCACCCGTCATCGGTTACGAACAGACCGCGGTCTGCATCTTCGACCATGACGTCACGACCGTCGTCATGGTCGACACCCACGACGGGGAGACCCAGACGGCGACCAAGCACGTGCGCGGCGGCCTCGACGGGCTGACCCGCTGGCTGACCGGCATGTTCGACCGCAACGGATGGCAGCCGGGCGGTGTTGTCGTCGTCGGCGCGCACAACGACATCGACGGCTTCTCGTGGCAACTCGAAAAGGCCTTGCCGGTGCCGGTTTTCGTGCAGTCGATGGCCCAGGTGACGATCGCGCGGGGCGCGGCGCTGTCCGCGGCCCGCAGCACCGAGTTCACCGACGAACGGCTGGTGGCGCGCCACAGCGAACCCATTGGATCAGCGCCCAATCGGCAACGGCACTTGTCGTATGCGGGCGCCCTCACCGCGCTGGCCGCCGGCGCGATCACCTTCGTCGGCTCGGTATCACTTGCGGTGGGGATTCACGTGGGTCCGGCCAGCGCGACCGGACCCACGCACGTCACCCATTCGCCCACGCCGCAAGCGGCCGAGGCCGTTAAGGCCGTCGCGCCGCTTCCGGCGGCCCCACCGGTCAAGCGGCCCGCGGCACAGGCCGGCGAACCGGCTGCAGAGGCGGCCGCTCCAGAAGACCAACCGGGCGCTGGTGGCGACCGGCAATCGGATTCGGGTAACCGACAGCCCTACTTGACCCGGGTGCTCGAGCACATTCCCGGTGACACCGGCGACCCGGCGGTTGATTCCACGCCGCATTCAGCGGCTGAGCCGCAGCCCTGATTCCTCCCGAGCGGAAAATCAACCGTCCTTGGCGTGAACCGCGGAAAAAATCAACGACACGACGTCTGCGACCTGGACCGAGCCCATCAGCACCGAGTAGGGCTTGACGCCGTAATCGGTTTGACGGACCGTGGATTCACTCGACATCCGCCATGATTTCCCGAGATCCTCTGTGCGCAAGTCGATCACGTGATCACGCGAGGTGCCCCGGATGTCCAGGGTGCCGGTGAGGCGGTATCCGTGGTCGGTCTCCTCGATAGCTTCCGCGGTGTAGCGGATCTCGGGGAATCGACTGGCGTTCAACGACTTCAATGCGTTTGATCGCACCTGGGCCTTCTCGTTCCCGGACAGCCCCTTGACACCGCCGTCGCCGCGCAGCACTTCGAACGAGTCGACCTCGACCGCAAGCTCCGCGCTGACGGGTTGGGGGCCGTCCCAGACCACCGTGGCACGCCAGCGCGACATCGCGATGACGAGACGATGGCCCATCCGTGCCGCTCTGCCGGCAACGCCGGTGTGGAGCAACAATTCGCCGTCGGCGGGGCCCATCGTCCACACCGCGCCGTTGTCAGAAGTCACGAACCGACTGTGTCACACGGTCAAAACGGTGCGGTAATGCGCTCGCCCCTGCTCCAATGCCGCATAGCCGTCGGCCGCCTGCGACAACGGCAGCTCCTCGATCCACGCCCGAACACCGGACAGGACCGCGAAATGCATGGTGTCTTCGACCTCTTTGGCCGTGCCGGAGGGATGGCCGACGATGCTGAGTCCCGGGGTGATCAGCTGCACGGGGCTGATCGGCAGCGGCTCCGGTGTGACCCCGATGGTGACCAGTTCCCCCTGGGGAAGGATGCCGCCGACCGTGGCGGCCATGGCTTTCGAATTGCCCGCCGTGGCCAGGACGACCGTCGCGCCGCCCAAGGCCTTCAGCGCTTCGGCGGGATCGTTGGCCGTCGAGTCGATGTAGTGATGGGCGCCCAGTTTCCGGGCGTCCTCGGCCTTGCCGGTGCCGCGGTTGATCGCGATGGTCTCGAAGCCCATCGCCC
>Ga0134128_10011465_pt1 | contig 10598 bp, 9 predicted proteins | sample KB31754_FD_96462 | JGI IMG/M metagenome (GOLD analysis project Ga0134128, IMG submission 96462) | Terrestrial soil microbial communities with excess Nitrogen fertilizer from Kellogg Biological Station, Michigan, USA - KB3-175-4 | ecosystem: Environmental > Terrestrial > Soil > Unclassified ...
CGCGAGGCGCCGTGCCTGACCGACGACGAGATCCGTGCGCTTGCCGCCACCGCCCGCCGCGTCGAGGCGCACTACGGCGCGCCGCAGGACATCGAGTGGGCGGTGCTCGACGGCGGCTCAGATCCGGCCGCGCGCGTCGTGCTGCTGCAGTCCCGGCCGGAGACGGTCTGGGCGGCGCGGGAGCCGGGCCCGGCCGGCGCGCCCAGGCCGCGCGCCGCCGACCACGTGCTTGCCCTGTTCGGGAAGCAGAGCCGATGGACCTGACCAACGATGACGTCGCCGGGATCCTCGCGCTGCTCGATTCGCTGCCGTACGACGAACTCGACGTGCGGACGCCGCGGTTCCGGCTGACGCTGCGCCGCGCGCCGGGCGGCGGCTGGACCGAGGAACAGCAGGTCCTCACGGAGCCCGTGGTCGAGGCGCCGGCCGGAGCCGTGCTGGCCGCCGGAACCCGCGATGGCGATGGCGATGGCGATGGCGCGGATGCGGCGAGCGCCGCATCCCCGGGAGCGGCAGCGGCAGCGGCAGCGGACGGACTCGTCGCGGTGACCGCGCCGCTGCCGGGGACGTTCTACCGCGCGCCCCGGCCGGGCGCGGACCCGTTCGTGCGCGAGGGAGACGCGGTCAGCCAGGACACGGTGGTGGCCATAGTCGAGACGATGAAGCTGATGAACTCGGTGCACGCGGGCACGGACGGCCGGGTCGCCAGGATCTGCGCAGGCAACGGCGAGTTCACACCGCTCGGCGCCACCCTGCTGCTGATCGAGCCGGATACATGACCACTCTGCGCACCCTCCAACCACGCACAAGCGCTTGTTGCTGTTATCCGCTTGGGGCCTCGCGCAGCCGCGGGCCAGCCGGCCCGCCCGCGAAGATGGCGGACGTTTGCGCACACCCGGGTGCACCTAAATGTCCACCATCTTCGGCCAGGCCGGTCCGCCCAGACGCTTCTTGCTGTTATCATATTCTGGCGATTGCCGGCCCTGTGGCGCCGCGCACGCTTGGCAAGATAGTGGATACTTCGGCACCCTCCGGTGTACAGAGGTATCCACTATCTTCACCCGGCGGGACCTGCGCCAGCACTTCTTGCTGTTATCTTGGACTGGCGGGCGCCGGCGGGGCGCGCGCCACCGCGTGCGGCACGATGGTGGATCGTTGGGCGGCCCATAGGCCTCCTAACGATCCACCATCGTCATCGCGGACAGGACGCGCGAGATCGCAGACAGGCAATGCGAGCGCATGTTGCTGTTATCCCAACGAGGGCGCGGGGCGATGAGCGGGCGGCGGGTGCTGCGGCGGGTGCTTGTCGCCAACCGGGGAGAGATCGCCGTCCGGGTGATCCGCACCTGCCGGCGGCTTGGCATCGAGACCGTGCTCACCGTGTCGGAGGCCGACGCGTTGTCGCTGCCGGCGCGGCTCGCGGACCGGGTGGTCGGCGTCGGGGCCGCTCCGGCCGCCGTGAGCTACCTGAACGTGGCCGCGATGGCGGAGGCGGCGGTGGCGGCGCGGGCCGACGCGGTCCATCCGGGGTACGGGTTCCTGTCCGAGAACGCGCGGCTCGCCCGGGCCTGCGCGGCGGCCGGGATCGTGTTCATCGGGCCCGACCCGGAGACGCTCGAAGCCACCGGGGACAAGCTCGCGGCGCGTGAGCACGCGATCGCGGCGGGCCTGCCGGTCCTGCCGGGCGGCCATGTCGCGGTCGGCATGCCTGACGCTCACCGGGCGGCAAGCACCGCCCCGGCCGACGGCAGCACCGAAACGGCCGGCGGCAGCACCGGAACGGCCGGCGGCAGCACCGGAACGGCCAGCGGGAGCGCTGGCGAGCTTGCGGGGCGGATCGGGTACCCGGTGCTTGTCAAGGCGGCCGGCGGAGGAGGCGGGCGCGGGCTGCGGGTGGTGCGCGACGCGGCCGGACTTGAGCACGCCGTGGCCGTGGCGAGCGCGGAGGCGGCGGCCGCGTTCGGTGACCCCCGCGTTTACCTGGAGCGGTACGTGGAGCGCGGCAGGCACGTCGAGGTTCAGCTGCTCGGCGACGGCGACAGCGTCATCCACCTGGGCGACAGGGACTGCTCGGTGCAGCGGCGCTACCAGAAGCTGATCGAGGAGGCGCCCGCGCCCGGCCTCGACGCGGGGCTGCGGGACCGGCTGCGCGCGGCGGCCGTGGCGCTCGGACGGCAGCTGCGCTACCGCGGCGCGGGCACGGCCGAGTTCCTTGTCGACACCGAACGCGGCGAGTTCTACTTCCTCGAGGTCAACGCGCGCATCCAGGTCGAGCACCCGGTCACCGAGGCGATCACCGGCATCGACATCGTCGCCGAGCAGCTCGCGATCGCCGAGGGACGGCCGCTGCGGCTCACGCAGGACGACGTGACCTTCGCCGGCCACGCGATCGAGGTGCGGGTCAACGCCGAGGACCCGGAACGGGACTTCCTGCCGAGCCCGGGGACGGTCACCCGCGCGGTGTTCCCTGCGACCACGCTCAGTGCCGGGAATGCCACCGGACAACTGCGGGTGGACACGCACCTCCAGGCGGGTGCGCAAGTGCCGCCGCACTACGACTCGCTGCTCGCCAAGGTCATCGCGCGCGGCGCCGACCGGGCCGGCGCGCTCGACGCGCTGCGCGGCGCCCTGGGCCAGTGCCGCATCGACGGCGTGACAACCAACCTTGGCCTGCAGCGCGCAGTGCTCGCCGACGGCGAGTTCGCGGCGGGCGGCGTGGACACCGGATACCTCGGGCGCTTCCTTGCGCGGGAGGCGCGCGGCGCCGGCCAGGCCGGCGGCACACGGCAGAGCCTCGTGGCGGGGAGCGAGTCAGCCGAACCCGTTCCGGATGATCGTGACGGGGACGCGGGAGCGGTCCGTGGCTGACATCCGGCTTGTCGACGTGTCGCTGCGGGACGGCAACCAGTCGCTGTGGGGCGCGGCCGGGCTGCGGACCGCGCACATCGCGACGATCGCGCCGCTGCTCGGCCGGGTCGGGTTCCGCGCCCTTGACTACTCGTCGTCCACCGCGATGGGCATGTCGGTGCGCAGGCACCGGGAGGACCCGTGGGCGCTGCTGCGGATCAGCAGGGCGGCGATGCCTGACACGCCGCTGCAGTTCATCGGAACCGGGTTCCGGTTCATCTCCTGGGAGCGCGCGCACCCGGAGGTGATCGAGCTTGTCTACCGCAAGCTGGTCGAGGGCGGCATGGACCGGTTCGTCGTGCTCGACCCGTCGCACGACATGGACGCTGCGCGGGCCACGGCGCGGATCGCGAAGAAGGCGGGCGGCCGCGAGGTCATCGGCGCGCTGACCTACACCATCTCCGCCGTGCACGACGACGTCTTCTACGCGGGCATCGCCGCGCAGTACGCGGCCTGCGCCGACATCGACCGCGCCTACATCAAGGACCCGGCGGGGATCCTCACGCCTGACCGGGCCAGGACGCTAATCCCCGCGGTCCAGGCGGCGCTGCGCGGCAAGCCGCTCGAGCTGCACTCCCACGCGACGCTCGGCCTTTCGCAGCTCACCTGCCTCACCGCCGCCTCGCTCGGCGTGCACGTCCTGCAGGTCGGCTGCGGCGCGCTCGGCGACGGCTCCTCGCTGCCCGACGCCGAACGCCTGGCGGCCAACCTGCGCGCCTCCGGGCACGCCGTCGACGTGGACGACCGGCTGCTCGCCGCCGTCGCCAGGTACTTCGACAGGCTCGCGGCCGCGGAGGACCTGCCGCCAGGCACGCCAGGCTCGTACGACGCGGCGTTCATGGACCATCAGCTGGCCGGCGGGGTCTTGTCGACCACCAGGCGGCAGCTCGCCGAGCTCGGGCTCGCCGACCGGTTCGGCGCGCTGATGGCGGAGATCGCCCAGGTGCGCGCCGAGCTGGGCTACCCGATCATGGTGACGCCCTACCCGCAGATGGTGATCGGGCAGGCGCTTGCCAACCTGCTGTCAGTCACGGCCGGCGGCGGCCGCTACGACAACGTGCCCGACCAGGTCATCAGGTACGCGCAGGGCACGTTCGGCAAGCCCACCGCGCCGATCGAGGTGTGGGTGCTCGACAGGGTGCTCGGCCGGCCGCGGGCCGGCGAGCTCGCCGCCGAGCCGCCGCCGCTGACCGTGGCCGAGCTGCGGCAGCGGTTCGGCGCCCGGATCAGCGACGAGGAACTGCTGCTGCGCTTCGGCATGCCGGGCGCGGAGGTCGACGCGATGATCGCCGCCGGGCCGGCGGTCACCCACTACAACCCGGACACGGTGCCGGTGCTGAAACTGCTTGAGTCGCTCGCGTCACGCCCTGCGGTGCGGGAGCTGACCGTGGACAAGCCGGGACTGCGGCTGTCGCTGCGCCGCGATGACCCGATGCCCGCGGGAGAAGGCGAGATCTCGTGAGGCGGGACGAGGCCGCGATCCCCGGCGAGGTGCTGGCCCGGCTGCGGGACACCCGCGGGTTCATCTTCGACATGGACGGCACGCTGGCGCTCGGCGACCGGGTCAACCACGGGCTCACCCCGCTGCCCGGCGCCGTCGAGATGCTCGCCTGGGCGCGGGACCGCGGCCTGCCGTACGTGGTGTTCACCAACGGCACCAACCGCGCGCCCGCGCACTTCGCCGCGGTGCTCCGCGAGGCAGGGCTCGACGTGCCCGATGACCGGATGATGACTCCCGCCTCCAGCGCGGTGATCATGTTCGCAAGGCGCGGCTACAAGCGGGTGATGGTTCTCGGCGGCGAGGGCCTGACCGGGCCGCTGCGGGCCGCGGGCATCGACGTGCTGCCGCCGGCGGCCGCCGCCCCCGACACCCGGCCCGCGCGCGAGCCTGCGGCGGTCGACGCGGTCCTCGTCGGGTGGTTCCGCGAGTTCACCCTGGCGCACCTGGAGGCCGCCTGCGCCGCTGTCTGGTCCGGCGCGGCGCTGTACTCGGCGTCGCAGACCCCGTTCTTCGCGACCGCGGGCGGCCGGGCGCTCGGCACGTCCCGCGCCATCTGCGCGATGATCACCTCGGTCACCGGATGCCGCCTGACCGTCACCGGCAAGCCGTCACTCGACGCGCTGCGCGCCGCGTCCGCCCGCCTCGGCGTTCCGGCCAGGCACATCACGGTCGTCGGCGACGACCCGCTGCTCGAGGTGCCGATGGCGCACCGGGGCCGCGCGCTTGCCGTCGCGGTGCAGACCGGCCTGGCCGGCCCGGACGCCTACGACCGCCTGCCGCCGGGCAAGCGGCCCCACCTGCACCTGCGCGACGTCGGCGAGCTGCTGTCGCTGTGCCGCGCGGCTGGCCAACCACGCTGATACCGAACGGGTGCGCGGCTCCGCCCCCGCCCCCGACTTCTTCTGGAGGATGATCATGACGGATATGCGCGCCGTTTGCTTCACCGAGTCCGGTGACCCGTCGGTGCTCCGGGTCGCCGCCGTGCCCAGGCCGGCGCCTGGACCCGGGCAGGTCCTCGTCGCCGTGGCGGCGGCCACCGTGAACCCGACCGATCTCGCCTTCCGGCAGGGCGGCCGTGCGCTGCCCGAGGGGCTGACGCCGCCGTACGTTCCCGGCATGGACCTGGCTGGCGTGGTCGAGTCGACCGGGGACGGGGTGACCCGGTGGCAGGCCGGCGACCGGGTGATGGCCGCGGTCTCCCCGTGGGAGCCGGGCGGCGGCGCGCAGTGCGAGTACCGGGTGGTGGACGCCGACCAGCTCGCGCTGGTGCCGGACGGCTGGCCGCTGACCGAGGCCGCGACGCTGCCGATGAACGGGCTGACCGTCCTCGCGGCGCTTGACCTGCTCGCGCTGCCCGCGGGATCGACCGTCGCGGTGACGGGGTCCGCGGGCATCGTCGGGCAGTACGCGATCCAGCTCGGCACGTACCGCGGGCTGACCATGATCGGCGACGCGGCGCCCGCCGATGAGTCGCTGATCAGTTCCTTCGGTGCCGCGCACGTGGTGCCGCGGGGCGAGGCGATGGCCGCGGCCGTGCGGTCGCTGTACCCGGGCGGCGTCGACGCGGTCATCGACGCGGCGCTGCTCGGGCCGTCGATCCTGCCCGCGGTCCGGGACGCCGGCCAGCTGCTCGCGGTCCGCCCGTTCGCGGGCGCGACCGAACGGGACATCACCGTCCACCTGGTCCTCGTCGGCAGGCACCTGCACGAGGGGCACCGGATCGGCGAGCTGGCCGCCCTGGTCAGCGACGGCGTGCTGACGCTGCGCGTCGCCGAGGTGCTGCCTGCGGAGCGGGCGGCAGAAGCACACGCGCGGCTGGAGGCCGGCGGCGTCCGCGGCCGCCTCGTCCTGACCTTCTGACGCCTCCGTGCGGGCCGTCAGGGGCGGGCGGGCCGTCGGGGCCGGGCTGGCGCTCCGCGCTTGTTGCTGTTATCCGGCACGGAGACACGGCCGACGGGCGGAGCGGGAGGATAGTGGATCGTTAGGAGCAGTGGGGTCCGCGCAACGATCCACTATCTTGCGCCCCAGGCTGGCGCTCCGCGTGTGTTGCTGTTATCAGGAGCGGATGAAGATGGTGGATAGTTCGCGACACCGGAGTGCGCCGGACTATCCACCATCATGGCGGCGCGGCCTGCGTGCGAGGCGCGGCGGGGTAAATCGATGGACGGCGCGCGGCGTGCTGTGTCACCGTCGGGTGCCATGGACGTGGTAGAGGCAGCGATCCGGGCGTACTACGAGCGCGGCGAGGAGCGGGAGCGGCTGAGCGGCGGCGCGGGCCAGCTCGAGTTCCTCCGCACGACCGAGATCCTGGCGCGGCGCCTGCCGCCGCCGCCCGCCGTGGTCGCGGACATCGGCGGCGGGCCGGGCCGCTATGCCCTGTGGCTGGCGTCACTCGGGTACCAGGTCGAGCACAGGGACCTGATGCCGCTGCACGTCGATCAGCTCCGGGCAGACGCCGCCGGGATGACGGGCATCCGCTCCGCCATCGGCGACGCGCGCGAGCTCGACCTGCCCGGCGCGTCCGTGGACGCGGTCCTGCTGCTCGGCCCGCTGTACCACCTGGTGTCGAGGGCAGAACGGATGACCGCCATCCGCGAGGCGGCCCGCATCCTGCGGCCCGGGGGCCCGCTGTTCGCCGTGGCGATCTCCCGCTGGGCCGTGCGCGTCGACGGCATCCTCACCAAGCGGATCTACCGCGAGTACCCGGCCGTCCTGTCCATGATCGACGAGGCGGAACGCTCAGGAACCTTCCCGCCGGTGCACGCCGGCGCCTTCACCGCCTACATGCACCGTCCCGACGAGCTGCGGGCGGAACTGGCCGGGGCCGGCCTGGACATCGCGGACCTGGTGAGCGTCGAAGGGCCTGCGGTGACGCTCGACGACCTCGGCGCGCGGATGGGCGACCCGGCGGAACGCGCCGTGATCCTCGACGCGGCCAGGGCCCTGGAACGCGTGCCCGAGCTGATCGGCTTCGGCCCGCACCTGCTCGCCACCGCCATCCGCCCGGCGGCCCGCTGAGCAGGGGGGCCGCGGGGATGCCGTCGCGGCGGGCCCGCTGATGGCCCGCCGGCCTAAGCGCGCCGCCGGCGCCGGGCAACCCCGTGAGTACTAACCGGCCCCGCCGGCGACGAGCGCGGCGGCGAGCTCGCCCGTCCTGCCGAGCAGCCGGGCCAGGGCGATCGGGTCCATGTAGTCGTCGTAGCGGACGATCTCGCCGTCACGGACCCGGATGAAGCCGAGCGCGCTGAGCCGGTACGGGCCGCCGGTGACGTTCGACCGGCCGTGATGGGTGATCTCGGTGATCACCAGCTCCGGGTCGTCGGTTTCCCAGACGGCGGCTTCGACGCCGTCCTGCACGAACCGCTCTCGCACGCCTCCCATCGCGGAGAAATAGGAACGGATGGTGTCGCGGCCGCGCAGTTCCGCGGGATGCCCGGGCGGCGCAAACGGGTAGGCGAGCACGCCGTCCTCGGCGAACAGGTCGGCGAACACCACGCCTTCCCCCGCCACCATCTTCCTGACCAGGCCGGCGACCTCGCGCGGAGTGCGGGACATCGAGGCTCCTCCTATAATCGGAACGATGACTCCGCTTAAACTATACGGAACTGGCGCCCCGGTTAGCAACGGGAACCGTCGTCATGCCTGAGCGCGCACCGCGTGCCGACGCACAGCGCAACCGGGTGAGGGTGCTGCGCGCGGCACGGGAAGCGTTCGCCGTGTCCGGCTACGGCGTGCCGCTCGACGAGATCGCCGCCCTCGCGGGAGTCGGGCCAGGCACGGTCTACCGGCACTTTCCGTCCAAGGAGGAACTGTTCGCGGCGGTGACCGCCGCCCGGGTCGCCGACCTCATCGCGGACGCGCGCGCCCGCGCCGCCGATCCGGACCCCGGCGCGGCCTTCTTCGGCTTTCTCGGCAGGATCGGCCAGGAGGCGATCGCCAAGCGCGACCTGCCCGACGCCATCGCCGTCGCCGGCTCGCTCCAGCAGGACCTGAACGCGGCGCTCGACGTACTGCTCACCCGCGCCAAGCGTGCGGGCGCGGTGCGCGCCGACATCACCACGGCGGACCTGACCGTCCTGCTCAAGGGGCTGCTGCGCAGCGTCCATGAGGCGCAGGCGCTGTCCGGGACGGATCCAGCCGGGACCGCCCGGCTGCTCGCGGTAATCAGCGACGGGCTACGGCCGCGGGCATAGCCGCCCGTGACAGCCTGAGCCCACGGTGCGGCGGACTTAGCGGCACCGCGGTTCCTGGCCGGGCAGCGGGCGGCTGATCGTCGTCACGGCGCTCAGCCCGCGGCGAGTCGGCGCAGTGCGAGCTCGGCGTACAGTGCGGCGCCGTCGGCGAGCACCCCGTCGTCGAAGAGCACGGCCGCCGAATGGTTGGAGGGAGCCGCCGCCGGGTCGGCGTCCTGCGGGCAGGCGCCGAGCAAGACGAACGCTCCCGGCACCTCGTTGAGCACGTAGGAGAAGTCCTCGGCGCCGGTCAGCGGCGACGCGGGCGTGACGATCCGGGCGGCGCCGAACAGGCCGGCGGCGGTGGCGGCCGCGAAGGCCGCCTCGGCCGGGTCGTTGACCGTGACCGGATAGCCCTCGATGTATTCCGCGTCCGCGGTCAGGCCGTGAGCCGCGGCGATGTCTCGCACCAGGCGCTGCGTCTCGTCGCGGAGCCGGCCGCGGGACGACGGGCTGAAGGACCGGAGGGTGGTCTTGAAGACGGCCTCGTCGGAGATCACGTTGTCCGTCGTGCCCGCGTGGAAGCTGCCGACCGTGATGACGACCGGGTCGAACACGTCGAACCGGCGGGTGACCAGCGTCTGCAGTGCGCTCACCATCGCGCAGGCGGCGGGGATCGGGTCGGCGCTGAGATGCGGGGCCGAGGCATGCCCGCCGCGGCCGCGCACGGTGACGAACAGCTGGTCCGCGGCGGCGAGGGCAGGGCCGGGCCGCACGGCGAACACGCCGTGCGGAAGATGATTGGACAGGACGTGCATGCCGTAGGCGGCCACCGGCCGCGTGCCTGCCGCCTCGAGCACGCCGTCCTCGATCATCATCCTGGCGCCGTGGCCGCCCTCCTCCGCGGGCTGGAACATGAAGATCACGCTGCCCGGCAGCTGCGCCTGCCGGGCGGAAAGCAGCCGTGCGGCGCCGGCCAGCATCGCGGTGTGCAGGTCATGACCGCAGGCGTGCATGACACCGCCGAACCGCGACGCGTACGGCAGCCCGGCCGCCTCGGTCACCGGCAGCGCGTCCATGTCACCGCGCAGCAGCACCACCGGGCCAGGGCGCGCGCCCCGCAGCACCGCGGTCACCGAGGTGAGCCGGCTGCCCTGGGTGATGTCAAGCGGGAGCCCGTCGAGGGCGGCGAGCACCTTGTCCCGCGTCCGCGGCAGGTCGTGGCCGATCTCCGGCTCACGGTGGATGGCGTGGCGCAGTTCCGCGATCTGTCCCCAGATCGCGGACGCCTCCTGAGTCAGCGTCATGGTCATCTCCCCAGACGTCATCGGTCGCGGGCGGTGAGGATCACCGGGCCGTCATCGGTGATCGCGATGGTGTGCTCGGCGTGCGCGGCGCGGCTGCCGTCGGCCGTGCGGATGGTCCATCCGTCTTCGTCGAGGTAGATGCCGTCGCTGCCGCCCGCGATGAACCACGGCTCGATGGCGAGGACCAGCCCGGAGACCAGCCGCAGGCCGCGTCCCGCCTTGCCCCGGTTGGGGATGTGCGGGTCCTCGTGCATGGTCCGGCCGACGCCGTGCCCGCCGAGGTCCGTGGAGATGCCGTAGCCGCCTGACTTGCCGACCTTGGCGATCGCGGCGGAGATGTCGCCGAGCCTGCCGCCGGGCTGCGCGGCGGCGATCCCGGCGGCGAGCGCGTTGTCGGTGGCGGCGATGAGCTCCGCGTCGCCGTCACGCGCCGTGCCCACGCTGAACGAGATCGCCGCGTCGCCCACCCAGCCGTCCAGGGTCGCGCCGGCGTCGACGCTCAGCAGGTCGCCGTCGCGCAGCCGGTAGTGGCCAGGTATGCCGTGCAGCGCGGCGTCGTTCACCGACGTGCAGATGACCGCCGGGTACGGCACCGGGGCGAACCGCGGGTGATAGTTGAGAAACGGCGAAGTCGCACCCGCCTCCGCGAGCACCTCCCTGCCAGCGGCGTCGAGTTCGGCGAGCGTGACACCCGGCGCGGCGGCGGTCCGC
>Ga0134128_10011468_pt1 | contig 10595 bp, 10 predicted proteins | sample KB31754_FD_96462 | JGI IMG/M metagenome (GOLD analysis project Ga0134128, IMG submission 96462) | Terrestrial soil microbial communities with excess Nitrogen fertilizer from Kellogg Biological Station, Michigan, USA - KB3-175-4 | ecosystem: Environmental > Terrestrial > Soil > Unclassified ...
AGCCGCCCCAGCCGCCCCAGCCGCCGCCAAAGCCCAGACCGACATCGGTCTTGGAGCCATGACCTTCTTCCATCGCCTGCTGCTCGGAGGTGCGCACATTGGTGACCGTGAGGACCACGTCGGCGGTCTTGGACGAGATATTGATGTGCGAGACCAGGGCGCCGAAGCCGCCGCCGACAAAGCCGCCGAGGATGCCGCCCACATTGGTGCCGCTGGCGTTGCCATTCCGGTTCACGATGTCAGGCACCAGAATGTAATCGGCGGCTTTCACTTGGCCCATGCCGATATTGGAGCCTTGTTGCAACTGACCGCCGCCCGCCAGGGCGCGTTCCTGCTGAGCCATCGCGAAACCGGCGCCACGATCGAGCAAGGTGAAGCATCCCGACTTCATCACAAAGACTTTGAGAAGCGCCTCGGGCGATTCCAGACCCAACGGCGTCCACCAATTATTCTGCGGCTCGTGGATCGCCAACGTTCCCATCTTATGGCTGCAGTTGGGAATCTCCGCTTGCTTTTGAGCGGTCTTGTCCCCGATCGACTCCGCCTGCGCGGGCAAAACAGATGCAATAATGACAGCCGCGCTCATGGCGGCGGGTATCCCGAAGCGCATGCCACACCTCATTTTCACGTGATTGGTCCCCAAGCCGCGGGCAAAGCCCGCATCGCTGGCATGCTACATCAGGTTAAAAATTCTGCAATATCCCGCAACGCAACAAAGACGGAGCGCGGGCAAACGGTGCGCCGCTACCACCAGCCTTTCCACTTGAACCAAGCGATTGGCAGGACGGTGGAAAGTAAGATCAGGAACAATCCCCATTGATAGCCCCAGGCCCAGCTAAGCTCCGGCATATTGTGGAAATTCATCCCATACATGCTGGCGATAAAGGTTGGGGGAATGCCCACGACCGACGCGATAGTGAGGACTTTGAACAGATTGTTCTGCTCGGTGTTGATGAAGCCCAGCGCGGCGTCGAGCAGGAACTGAATCTTGTCGGTCAGGTGAACTTCGTAATCGTTGAGGGACAGGACGTCGCTGCCGGCCATTTTGAGCCGGGCCTTGAGGGTTTCGTCCAGCCAGCCATTGCCGTGCTCGGTCACAAACGGAACGACGCGCTGCAGCACCAGGAGCGTGTCACGAATGTGTGACAAGCGCTCGCCCATGTCCCCGATCTCCACCAGCGTGTCGCGCAGCATCCGGTCCATTTTCTTCACATTGCGCCGGCGCCGCCCCGGCATTTCCTTGTGGAAGATGCGGTCGGAGACGGAGAGCGCTTCTGCCCGCAACTCCTCCAGCCGGTCGGCGCCGTAATCGACTAGGGCTTCCAGAATCACCAGGAAGATGTCGGGCGCCGAGCGGGGGCGGCGCTCCACTCGCTTGATGATGCCGGGAAAGGTGTGCAGGTGCGCGAACCGGATGGTGACCAGAAGATCTTTGGTCATCATGAAACCTAGCGGCGAGGTGACGTCTTCGCCGTCTTTGATGTGCGGCGTCACCGGCACGGAAATGGTGAAAACGCCGTCCTCAAATTGCAGGCGGCTCGAAAATTCGATCTCTTCCAGTTCCGCGCGCGGGGGGATGTCGAGCCCGAAATCGTCGCAAGCCCGCTGACGCTCGTCCTCGGTGGGTTCGCAAAGGTCGACCCAGACAATCTTGCCGCCGGATTTATGCTCGCTCCGCACGCGAATCTCCGCTGTCGCGCTCATAACGCGCGAAACGGGATCAAAGCGCAACTCTTAGAAGCTTAAACCAGGGCCCCGTGGCAATGCTTGTACTTGCGGCCTGATCCGCACGGACATGCCGCATTGCGCTGGACCTTGGTCCAAGTGGCGGGATTGTTTTGATCTACCACGTCAGCGGGCACATGACGGAATTGCGATCCGTCCTGCGCCATCTCGTCCTCGCCCGTCAGCGGGTCGATATGGCTGGCCTGCATCTGGGGCAGGGGGCGCGGCGCCATGTCGGGCGGCGGTTCGCCGGTCTGGATCTGGACATGCATCAACTGCTCCACCACGTCGCTGCGGAGCTTGGCGAGCAGGGCTTCGAACAGTTCGAAGGCTTCGCCCTTATATTCGTTGAGAGGATCGCGCTGGCCGTAACCGCGCAGGCCGACATATTGGCGCAGATGGTCGAGATTGACGATGTGTTCGCGCCAGTTGCTGTCCAGGGTCTGAAGCAGGATCGCCTTCTCGACATAGCGCGTCACATCGGTGCCGAAATTGGCGGCACGTTCGGCGGCGCGGATCTCTACCGCCTTCAGAATGCGATCACGCACTTCCTCGTCGGCGATGCCTTCTTCCTTGGTCCAGTCCACGATAGGCAGGTCGACGGCGAAGATTTTGGCCACTTCGTCGTGAAGCCCCTGGGCGTCCCATTGCTCGGCATAGGCTTTTTCGGGGATGTGGCTGGCGACCAGGCTCTCGACCACTTCCTCGCGAAAATCGGCGATCTGGTCGGAGACATCGTCGGAGGACATGATCTCCTTGCGCTGATCGAAGATCACCTTGCGCTGATCGTTCAGCACATTGTCGTATTTGAGGATGTTCTTGCGGATCTCGAAATTGCGGGCTTCGACTTTCTGTTGCGCTTTTTCCAAGGCCTTGTTGACCCAGGGATGGGTGATGGCCTCGCCGGGCTCGAGCCCCAGCCTTGTGAGGATCGCATCCATGCGCTCCGAGCCGAAGATGCGCATCAAATCGTCCTGCAGCGACAGGAAGAACTTCGAGGCGCCGGGATCGCCCTGCCGGCCGGAACGGCCACGCAGCTGATTGTCGATGCGCCGGCTTTCATGGCGCTCGGTGCCGATGACGTAGAGGCCGCCAGCCGCCAGCGCGGTCTGCTTCTTGGCCGCGACTTCGTCGCGGATGGCCTGGGCCTTGGTCTCGCGCACCGCCGGGTCAGTTTCCGTGGCGAGTTCGTGGCGGATGCGCATATCGGCATTGCCGCCAAGCTGAATGTCGGTGCCGCGGCCCGCCATGTTGGTGGCGATGGTGACGGCGCCCGGCACGCCCGCCTGCGCCACGATGAAGGCCTCCTGCTCGTGATAGCGCGCGTTCAGCACATTGTGCGGGACGCGCCGCTTTTTGAGCAATTCGGACAGATGCTCGGATTTTTCGATCGAGGTGGTGCCGACCAGCACGGGCTGGTTCTTGGCGCGGCAGACCTCGATTAATTTGATGATGGCGTCGTTCTTTTCGTCGGCGGTGCGATAGACCTCGTCGTCATAATCGGCGCGGGCGACGGCGACATTGGTGGGGATGTCGCGGACATCGAGCTTGTAGATGTCCATGAACTCCGCCGCCTCGGTCATGGCGGTGCCGGTCATGCCGGCGAGCTTCTCATAGAGGCGGAAATAATTCTGGAAGGTGATGGAGGCCAGCGTCACATTCTCCGGCTGGACCGAGACATTCTCCTTGGCCTCGAGCGCCTGGTGCAGGCCTTCGGAATAGCGGCGGCCTTCCATCATGCGGCCGGTGAATTCGTCGATGATGATCACCTGGTCATTCTTGACGATGTAGTCGCGGTCGCGCTGGAACAGATAATGCGCCTTCAGCGCCTGGTTGACGTGATGGACGACCGAGATGTTCTCGGTATCGTAGAGATCGCCATGGGCCAGAAGACCCGCGGCGCGCAGCAGCTCGACCATGTGCTCTGCGCCGCTTTCCGTCAGCGTCACCTGCCGGGATTTCTCATCCAGGTCGTAATCTTCCTTGACGAGGCTCGACATAGTGGCGTCCACCGCCTTGTACATTTCGGTGAGATCTTGCGTCGGACCGGAAATGATTAAGGGCGTGCGGGCTTCGTCGACCAGAATGGAGTCGACTTCGTCCACGATGGCATAGGCATGGCCGCGCTGAGTCATGGTGTTCAGCGCGTATTTCATATTGTCGCGCAGATAGTCGAAGCCGAATTCGTTGTTGGTGCCGTAGGTGACGTCAGCGGCATAGGCTTCGCGCCTTTCCTCGTCGGTCAGGCCATGCACGATGCAACCCACCGACAACCCCAGGAAGCGATAGATCTGTCCCATCCACTCGCTGTCGCGGTGGGCGAGATAATCATTGACCGTCACCACATGGACGCCGTCGCCGGTTAGCGCATTCAGATAGGTGGGAAGGGTGGCGACCAGGGTCTTGCCTTCGCCGGTCTTCATTTCGGAAATATGGCCGTCATGCAGCACCATGCCGCCCACCAGCTGCACGTCGAAATGACGCTGGCCCAGTGTGCGCTTGGCGGCCTCGCGCACCACCGCGAAAGCTTCCGGTAACAGGTCGTCCACGCTTTCGCCCGCTGCTAAGCGTTCACGGAAGGCCGGGGTCATGGCCTTAAGCTCTTCGTCGCTCATCGCCTGGAAGCGGGGTTCCAGGGCGTTGATCTTGGCCACGACCGCCCATAAGGGCTTGATTTTGCGCTCGTTGGCCGAGCCGAAGAACTTGGTGGCGAACGAGCTGATGCCCAGCATGAAATCCTCTGTCGGGCCGGCTTTAGGGGCGTGACCGCCATTTCCGCGAATGCGGCCGCGGCCAGTGACATAAGAACGGCCTATCCCATTGTCAAATTTGGCCGAAGCCGGCCCTCGACCCTTGTCAAACCGGTCGATTTCCACACTATCGCGCGCCAGCAGCCGGGCATGTCCGGCAAGGCTTCGGGGGATGGGCATGGGCAAGGGAAAAAAGGCGCCGGCGAAGGCCGAGAACCACGCCGGGCCCAAGGTTTCGCCTCTGGCGCCCAAGAGCTTCGCTCATCTGCCGCCGCTGGCAGGCGTACGCCTGGCAACCGGCGAGGCCGGGATCAAATACCGCAACCGGACCGACGTCTTGCTGGCGATCTTGGCGCCGGGCACGGAAGTGGCCGGCGTTTTCACGCGCTCCAAGACCGCCTCGGCCCCGGTCGAATGGTGCCGGACCCAATTGAAGCGGGGCCAGGCGAGGGCGCTGGTGGTCAACAGCGGCAACGCCAACGCCTTTACCGGCCAGGCCGGCATGGCGGGCGCCCGCGCCGTGGCGGAAGCCGCAGGCGCGGTTATCGGCTGCAAAGCCTCGGAAGTCTTCCTGGCCTCGACCGGCGTTATCGGCGAACCGCTGCCGGCGGAGAAGATCACGAAGATTTTGGGCAAAGTGGCGGAAGACGCGTCGGCTTCGGGCTGGCGCAGCGCTGCCGAGGCCATCATGACCACGGATACTTATCCCAAGCTCGCCACTGCCACCGCGGCCATCGACGGCGTCAAGGTCACGCTCAACGGCATCGCCAAAGGCTCGGGCATGATCGCGCCGGATATGGCGACCATGCTGGCCTTCGTGTTCACCGATGCGGCGCTTCCGGCTGCCGTCCTGCAAGATTGCCTAAATGACGGCGTGGGACCGTCCTTCAATTCCATCACGGTGGATTCGGACACCTCCACCAGCGACACATTGATGTTGTTCGCCACCGGCAAGGGCGCCAAGCACGGCGCTGTGACCAAGGCCTCCGACAAGCGCCTTACGGGTTTCCGCAAGGCTCTGAACCAATTGCTGCTCGATCTTGCGCTGGCTGTCGTCAAAGACGGCGAGGGGGCGGAAAAACTGATCCGTATCGATGTCGCAGGCGCGGAGAACAATGACGCTGCGCGCCGCGTTGCGCTCGCAATCGCCAATTCGCCGCTGGTCAAAACCGCCATCGCCGGCAATGACGCCAATTGGGGCCGGGTGGTTATGGCGGTAGGCAAGTCGGGTGAAGCCGCAGATCGCGACAAGCTCAGAATTTCCTTTGGGGGTCATGTCGTCGCCGAAAAGGGCGCGCGCGCCGCCCGGTATGACGAAACCGCGGCGACCAAAGCCGTATCGGGGCGCGACGTGGCGATCGCAGTGGATCTGGGCCTGGGCGATGGCACGGCCAGGGTTTGGACCTGCGACCTGACCCATGGCTATATCGACATTAACGGTAGCTATAGAAGTTAAGGCTAGGGTCCAGCGCCCTTGAGCCTTGCGCGCCGTTCAAGGGTCTTTCCTTTCGAACTGTTAATGCTCGCGCGCAACGGGCTTTCGAAGGTATTTTTGCGCATGGGCCAGACAAGAGCGGGAATGACGCGGCGCGCCGTTCTGGGCGCATCCGCCCTGTTGTTGCCCGTGCCCGGCCTTGCCGCCGACGAAAATTATGACAGTGCGGGCCGAAAGTTGCTGGCGATGGAAAGGCAACTCGGCCTTCACATCAATCTCGCGGCGTTGGACACCGGCAACGGCAATTCCATTTTCTTTCGCGAGAGCGAGCGCGTGCTGATGTGCAGCACCTTCAAGGTGATGCTGGTGGCGGCGACCTTGGCGCGTGTCGATGGCGGCCACGAAAACCTGGATCGCATGATCCATTATCAGCACGGCGATCTTCTGGATTACGCGCCGGAGACGGCTAAGAATCTGGCGCGCGGCATGAGCGTGGGCGAGCTTTGCGCCGCCGCCGTCACGCTCAGCGACAACAGTGCGGCCAATCTTCTCTATGCCGGTGTCGGCGGACCGGCGGGCCTGACACGCTATGTGCGGGGACTGGGCGACAGCCGCACCCATTTCGACCGCATGGAAGGCGCATTGAATACGCCGGACGGCGAGCTCGACACCACCACACCGTCAGCCATGCTGGCCAATCTCAAGGATATTCTGCTCGACGATTCTCTGTCGGCGTCTTCGCGCAAGCTCCTCACCGATTGGATGATCGCATGCACCACCGGCGTGACGCGGCTGCGCGCTGGGCTGCCATCCGGCTGGCGGGTGGGTGACAAGACGGGATCGGGTGGCATCGGTCAGCTCAATGACATCGCAATTCTGTGGCCGCCCGGCAATCGCAAGCCGATTCTGGTCTGCGCCTACACTCAGGGCAACAAGCCGGACGATGCCACGGACGATCATGCGCTGGCCGACATCGGCAAGCTGATCTCCGAGCGGTTTGCATAACAAGCACGGAATTTCTTCCCCCGCGCTGCGAAGCCGCTGGCGGGGGGACACGTCCCCGAGCGCTTGCGCGAAAGAGACAGTGGGGGCTAAGCTAAACTTGCGTCTAGTGTAATTTCCGCCTTCAGAAGCTTCGAGACCGGGCAGCCGGCTTTTGCCTTTCCGGCAAGCTCTTGAAACTTGGCGTCGTCGCAGCCAGGAATCTTCGCCCGCAATGTCAGATGCACCTTGGTGATCGCGAAACCATCGGCGAGTTTTTCCAGCGTCACCTCGGCCTTGGTGTTCATTTCATCGGCCGTCAGGCTGGCCTCGCCCAGGATCAGCGACAGGGCCATGGTGAAGCAGCCGGCATGAGCCGCGCCGATCAATTCTTCAGGATTGGTGCCGGGCTTGCCCTCGAACCGGCTGGCAAAGCCGTAAGGATAGGCGTTGAGGGCCCCGCTCTTGGTGGAAATCGCGCCCTTGCCGTCCTTGAGGCCGCCATGCCAAACGGCTGTTCCGAATGTGGTCATGATCTTTCTCCTGTCCTGGCGCCCGCAAGACCGCTCGCGGTGCTGTAGCTTTTTAATGAACATTTACCATGCCATTTAATGCGGCCTTAGCGGTGGATTGTCGACCATGAAGGCGGAGAAGGCCAAACCCATCATTCTTGTGGTGGCAGCGGCACTGATTGATCCGGACGGCCGCGTTTTGATCGCGAAACGGCCGCCGGAGAAGGTGATGGCGGGGCTATGGGAATTTCCAGGCGGCAAGACCGAGGCCGGGGAAACGCCGGAACAGGCGTTGATCCGCGAATTGACAGAGGAACTCGGCATCGTGGTGCGGGAACCGTGCCTCGCCCCGTTCGTCTTCGCCTCACATGGCTACGAAACTTTCCATCTCCTGATGCCGCTGTTCCTGTGCCGGCGCTGGAAGGGAACACCGGTTCCCCGCGAGCATGTGGCCGTGAAATGGGTCAAGCCTCGCGAACTCATCGCCAGTCCGCAAACCTACCCCATGCCGCCCGCCGATTTACCGCTGCTTCCGCTGCTGCGCGATCTTTTATGAAGGCCTTCCTTCGCAATGAGTCGGGCGCCACCGCGATCGAATACGCCCTGATCGCGGGTTTGATCTCCATCGTCATCATCACGTCGATCACCAGCGTCGGCAGCTCGGTGAACGGCCTCTTCGGAAAAGTCGTAAACGCGATGCCTTAGACTGTCTTCGCCTTAGACGGCGAAGACAGTCTAGGTATTTGATTGTCGCGGTTCCGGACGGAGTTGCCTAGCGTCAGCGTCGTGGCAACCGCGTCACACTTTTCCTGGAACCGCTTATAGCTTCCGCTCGACAGTGCCCAAGGCATCGCTGAGCCGCGTTTTGGCACTCCCGGGCTTGAGCGGTTTCTGCTGGCTTTCATGCGGCGACCATCCCGTCAGAAAGACCGTCTCGAAGGTGGCGGTGAGTTTGCCGTCACGGCCATGGCGCGCGGCATAACCGGACCGCAAGGCGGCGAACACGCGCCGGTTCAGGAAATGCTTCGGCCGCGCCGCCAGCACATTGGTCTGGCCATGCGCGCGCAGATCGCCCACCAGAGCCTCGAGATCGCCATAGCGCACCGACAGTCGTTCGACATCGCTGACTGGCAGCGCAAAGCCCGCGCGCTGCAAGAGGCTTCCCATGTCGCGAACATCGCCGAAGGGCGCGACGCGGGGGCTGATGCCGCCTTTGATCTCGCTTTCGGCGACGGCAAAGCATTCGCGCAATTCCTGCAACGTGGCGCCGGCGAACAGCGCCGCCAAAAATAATCCGTCGGGCTTGAGCGCCCGGCGGATCTGGATGAGCGCCCCCGGCAGATCGTTCAAGGATTGCAGCGTATAGAGGCTGAGCGCGAGGTCGAAGCGGGCCTCGCCCGCATCCAGGATTTCTTCGTCGCTGAAATCCGTGAGACTCCAATGTTCGGCAAAAGGCCGAACTATGCCGGGCAAGGCTTCGCCAATCCAAAGGCCGTGGGTGAAATGTCGTTTGACGGGCGAAAGCCGGTCGGCCAATCCTTCCAACGCCGCCACTTCCAGAAAGCGCTCGCCGCCGATGCGGGCGGCGCGCCGGCGCGCGGCTTTTACGGCGTGAACATCAAAAAGAGGCGGGCGTTGCGCGGACATCGCGCTATCTTAGAGAGAATGGGAGGGGATGTGAAAAGCAGGTTGCTCGATCTTCTGTTTCCGCCGCTTTGCATCGGTTGCGGCGAGCCCTTGGGCGCGGGTCAGGGCTTTTGCCCGTCCTGCTGGAGCGGCATCGCCTTTCTCGACGGGCCGATGTGCGCCTGCTGCGGTCTGCCTTTCGCTTTCGATGCGGGCGAGGACACAAGATGCGCGCCCTGCATGACCCGGGCGCCTGCCTTTGACCGGGCGCGCGCCATATTCGCGTATGACGAGAAAAGCCGGGGACCCATCTTGGCGCTCAAACATGCCGATCGCCTGGATCTGACACCCGGCTTCGCCCAATGGCTGGCGCGCAGCGGACAGGACATGCTGGCGGAAATCGATCTGATTCTCCCCGTGCCTTTGCATCGGCTCAAGCTTTGGCAAAGGCGGTACAATCAGGCGGCCGAACTGGCGCGGAGCCTGGGGGCGCGGAGCGGCAAGCCCGTGGCGCCAAGCGCCCTCAAGCGGGTCAGGCCGACCGAAAGCCAGGGCGCCATGGTTTCGGCCAAGGCCCGCCGGCGTAATGTCCGAAACGCTTTCGCCGTTCCCGATCCCGCTCTGGTGGCGGGGCGGAGCCTGCTCCTGGTGGACGACGTCGTGACCACCGGCGCGACAGTGGAGGCCTGTGCCAAGGCTCTCAAACAGGCGGGTGCGGCAAAGGTGCAGGTCCTGGCGCTCGCCCGCGTTGTTAAAGCTTCGGACGCACTTATATAAAATTGTCACAGGGAATCACCCTCGGAATCCCCAAGGTTCCCGTGGTGAAGATTTTGGAAAGGGCTCAGCGCTAGCCTGGTCTTCGTGCCCATGAAACCCGTGACCATCTACACCACGCCGATCTGCCCTTATTGCGTCCGCGCCAAGTCGCTCCTGGGCAAGAAGGGCGTCGCCTATGACGAAGTGGATGTCATGATGGATCAGAAAGCACGCGACGAAATGCTGGCCAAGTCCGGCGGTGCGCGCACCGTGCCGCAGATCTTCATCGGCGACACCCATGTGGGCGGTTGCGATGATCTTTACGCGTTGGACCGCGACGGCAAGCTCGATCCGCTGCTCACCTGATCTGGACATTCCTCTGGCGGGCCCTGAGAATGGTTCCGACCCCGGGAGGCTGCCATGAACAGAACCCTCATTGCCGTCGCAAGCTTGCTGATCGCCGGCCCTGCCATCGCGCAAACCATTCTGCCGACACCCACCCAGGAAGAAGCTCGCGTAAGGCCGCCGCGGGCCCGCGGGATTTCCAGCGCGCTCGCGGTGGAAGCGGCGCAAACCGCTGTGGCGATGTGCACGGGACAGGGCCTGAAAGTCACCGCGCTGGTGGTGGATTCCGAGGGCGTGCCGATCGCACTGGTCTCCGGCGACGGCGCCGCCGCTATCACCCAGCGCATCGCGTCCGGCAAAGCGACCACGGCGTTGAAGATGAAAATGACCAGCGGTGAGGCAGCGGAGCGTTCCAAGACCGATCAGGCCTTCATGGCGCAGTTGATGGGTGATCCCGCCATGGGC
>Ga0134128_10011469_pt1 | contig 10595 bp, 10 predicted proteins | sample KB31754_FD_96462 | JGI IMG/M metagenome (GOLD analysis project Ga0134128, IMG submission 96462) | Terrestrial soil microbial communities with excess Nitrogen fertilizer from Kellogg Biological Station, Michigan, USA - KB3-175-4 | ecosystem: Environmental > Terrestrial > Soil > Unclassified ...
CTCCCAGTTCGAGTCGTATTTCGAGCCCGGAAGCAGCGGCCGATCGTCCGTGTGGCCCTCGATCTGGATCGAGTTGGGGATATCGGCGAGGGTCTTGACCACCTGCTGCAGGATCGGCAGCGACTCCGATTTCAGGTAGGCGCTGCCCGACTCGAAGAGGACGGGAGCCTGGAAGACGATTCGGATCTTGTTCTCGCCGACCTCCAGCTTGGCGATCTTCTGCAGGCCGTCGCGCTCGAAGAGCTTCTCGACCGTCCGTCCCTCGTTGGCGAACCGCTGCTCGGCCGCCTTGATGCTCATCTGCATCCCGACGCTGCGCGACGAGGTGGCGGCGTAGAGCATCAGGAAGAAGATCGCCAGATAGCTCATGAGGTCGCCGTACGTCACGGCCCACATGGCTCCGCGGTTGAGCTGGTTCTCGAGGTCCTCGTCGCGCTCGTCCCAGGCGCCGCGGTTAGGCCGGCTCACGGACCGCCTCCGCGGCTCGCGCGGCGTTGCGGCCGTCGAGATAGGCGGCCATCCGCAGCTCGATCTGATAGGTGGGCTGGTTCATGGCGATCGCGAGCACCCCCTCGATGAGCATCTCGAGGCCCTGCGTCTCACGCATCGCGAGCAGGCGGATTTGGCCGGCCATCGGGATGCAGAACAGGTTGGCCAGGCCGATCCCGAGGAAGGCCGACGACAGGGCGAGCGCCATCGCGGGGCCGAGCTTAGTCGGGTCCGACATGTTCGTCAGCACCTTCAGCATGCCGAGCAAAGTCCCCATGAGGCCGAACATCGGCGCGAGCGTGCCCAGCGTCCGGAAAACGTTGGCGTCCTCCTGGCGGGCGATCCGCTTGCGCCTCAGCTCGAGCTCCAGGATCGACCGGGCGGCGGCCGTCTCCCCGCAGGCCGCGGCCGCCGAGAGCGCGCGAGAGAGGAATCCGCCGGCGAAATCCGAGGATTCCCCCCGCAGGGCGAGCAGCCCTCCTTGTGCTTGCGCGCGCCGCGAGAGGCGGACGATCTCGGCGGCGATCTCCTCGGGGCTCGCGAGCTTGCCCGGGTTGAGGATCCAGTACACGGCGCGGGCGGCGCTGAACAGCTGCGCGGCGGGCGTGCTGATCAGCATGGCGGCGGCGGCGCCGCCGAGCACGACGACGATGCCGTGCATGTCCATGATGTTATGGCTGGCGCCCGGCTGGAGCAGGCTCCAGCCGAGGACCGCCGCGGCCCCCGCGACTCCGAGCCACAAGCTTAAGTTAGGCATGGTCTCATTCTACCGCAACGGCGTTACGTTTCCGTTGCCGGGCGCGGCGATTTCATCCGTCTCTTTGGACAGCGCCCTGAGCGCCGCGAGAGTCTCCTCGCGCGAACACGGCCGATCCGAACACTCCGCCGCCCGCCGGTGGGCGAAGTCGATGTCCGGCAGCGCGAGCGTCTCGCGGTACTCGGCGACGGCCTCCTCGCGCCGGCCGAGGATGTCGAGCAGCTGGCCGCGGGACAAATGCAGGAGCGTCGCGAAGGCCGAGGGCTTCTCCTTCTCGGCGGACTCGACCGCGCGGTCGAACCAAGCGAGCGCGCTCCGCGCGTCCGGCGCGTTCAGGCAGGTCTCGCCCGACAGCCCGCAGACGAGGGTCAGCCACTTCGGCCGGAAGGCCGAGGGACCGGCTTCGACGCGCCCGGCGAGCTCCCGCGCGAGAGCCAGCGACCCGTCCTCGTCTCCGAGATGATCGCGGATGAGGATCTCGAGGAACTGATAGTAAGGGCTGCCGGGCACCTTCTCGCGCAGCTGGCGGACGACCGGCAGCGCGCTCGCGTAATCGCGCCGATCGAGCAGATGGATGCAAAGCACGAAATTCAGCGCCTGCCGGCTGGAATAGCGCGACTTGTCGATGGCGAGCTGCAGCTCCGCCAGGCCTCGCTTCTCGTCGCCTCGCAGGATGAGCATGGCTCCGAGCTTCGCGATGCCCGACAGGCGCGCGGCCTGGTAGTCGAACACGCCCAGTCCGAGTTGGGCGTCGTAGTACTGCGGATCGAGCTTCACGCACTTCCTCAGGTTCTTGATAGCCTTCTTCGCGGAGGAGTACGCGTCCAGCCAGTGTCCCTTCATCAGCCGCCATTGGCCTTGCGTGCCGAGCGCCATGCCGGAGACGAAGTAGCCGTCGGCCTTGGTCTGGGGGTCCTTCGAGTCGATGTAGGCGTCGGCTTTGCGCAGCGCGGCGTCGACGTCCTGCTCGAAAAGCCCCTGCAGCGTCGGCGTGTCCTTGAAGAGGCCGAACTCCTGCGAGGACTCCCACCAGATCCCGCCGGCTTCGAACAGGTAGCCGAAGGGGTTGTCGGGCTCCAGCTCGATGAGCTTGCGGAACGCCGCGCGCGACTGCGCGTAATCGAGGGAGTAAAGACGCTGGAGCCCCTCGTCGAGCTGAGCCGCCGCCGCGGGGCTCAAGCGGGGACCGGCCGCCGCCGGGAGCGCGCACGCGAGCAGGAGGGCGGCCGCAGCGAGGGCTCTAATTCGCATAGATCCGCGTCCCGGCGTCGTCCGAAGGGTTCGACTTCCAGCGCCGTCTCTTAGGCCGCGCCGAAGGCGCGGCGTCCTTCGGCGCGAGGGCGGCCGCCCGGGCGCAGGCGTCGGCGCGTCCGAGGTCGCAGGCGTCCTCGTAGTCTTCGAGCGCGTCCGCCGGGAGCGACAGCGCCTCCTCGACGGCGGCGCGCCGAAAGCGCGCGTCCGCGGCCTCCGCGCGCGCGGCCTCGAGAGCCGCGGCCGGCGCGCGCAGGCGGAGCATGCCGTCGAGGCGGGCCTCGAGGTCCTCGGCGGCTCGCCCGCCGTCGTCGCGGGCGCCGCGCGGGTTGCGCAGGTCCGCCTTCACGCGCGCGCGCCAGGCCAGGGCCTCGGCGAGATGGTCCTTGCCGCAAGCCGCGGCGGCGTCGAGCGAGTTCAGAGCCTCGAGCAGCCGTCCCGCGGCGGCGTGCGCGCGGCCCGCGGCGATCTTGGGCCGCGGGTCGTCCGCGTCCAGCAGGCGCGCGGCCGCGGCGAGCGCGGCGAGCGCCGGCTTGTCGGCGCGCGGCAGCCCGCGCGCGAGGCGCGCCTCGGCGAGCCCGAGCCAGCCCTCGCCGTCGTCGGCGCGCGCGGCCGTGTAGTCGAGGAAGTCCCTCTCGGCGTCGGCCGCGCGGCCGGCCCGCAGTCGCGCGCGGCCGCGCAGCAGCAGGGCCGCCCGATTGCGCGCGTCATGGGCCAGAGCCAAGCCGAGATCGACGTTCGCGGCGGCGTCGTCCCAGGCCGCGAAGTCCCCCTCGCCGCGGCGGAAGTAGGCGTCCGCCAGCAGCTCGTCCCCGTCGGACGGCTTCCACGCCCGGATGGCGCGCGTGGCGAACTCGACGCGCTCGGGGTCGTCGGCGGCGCGCGCGTCGGCGCGGTGCAGCGCCTCGAGGAACGCCGAGGCGCCCGCCGGGGGCGCGAGCAGGAGTGCCGCCGCGAGGACCGGACCCGTCATTCGGCCGCGGGGGCTCCCCGGTGGGCCTTCCAGAACGTGCGGATGTGCTCCCAGCCCTCCTCGGCGGTCTCGACGACCTTGACGAGCTTCACGTCCTCGTAGGAGATCATCCCCTGCTCGGCAAGATAGTCGAAGTTGACCGTGTTCTTCCAGAAGTCGCGGCCGAACAGGACGATCGGCAGCGGCCGCTTCTTGCCGGTCTGCACGAGCGTCAGCGTCTCGAACAGCTCGTCGAGCGTGCCGTAGCCGCCGGGGCAGGCGACCAGGGCCTTGGCGCGCATCAGGAAGTGCATCTTGCGCAGGGAGAAGTAGTGGAACTGGAAGCAGAGCTCGGGCGTGATGTACGGGTTCGGGTCCTGCTCGTGCGGCAGGGTGATGTTGAGCCCGATGCTCTTCGCGCCGCACTCCCAGGCGCCGCGGTTGGCGGCCTCCATGATGCCGGGCCCGCCGCCCGTCATGATCACGTACTCGAGGTCCTGGCCCGCCTCCTGCGCCTTCGAGAGGATGGCGGCGAAGCGCCGCGCCTCCTCGTACCAGCGCGAGAGCTCGACGCGCTTCTCCGCCTCGGCGAGGCGGCGCTTGAGCTCCGCGTCGCGGGGCTTGGCGGCGAGGGCCTCCTGCGCGACGGCCAGGCGCCGGCGCGCGTCCTCGGGCGACAGCACGCGCGCCGAGCCGAACACGACGATGGTCGAGCGGATCTTGTGCTCGCGCAGCAGCGTCTCGGGCTTGAGCAGCTCGAGCTGCAGGCGCACGGAGCGCAGGTCCTTGCGGTTCATGAAGTCGAAGTCCTGGTAGGCCTTGAGATACGCGCGGGACGCGCGCAGCTTCTCGATGAGGGCCATCTTCTCCTCGGGAAGGAGTTCCTTCGGGGTTCGTGGGGTCATGGGAGTTTCAGCATCCTCGGGAGCCAGAGGCTCAGCGTCGGGCAGTAGGTCACGACCATCAGCGCCGCCAGCAGCAGCAGCCAGAAGGGCAGGACGGCGCGGTACAGCTGCGGCAGGGGCTTGTCGAAGCGGCGCGACGCGAGGAAGAGATTGAGACCCAGCGGCGGCGTCATGTAGCCGATCTCCAGGTTCAGCAGGAACAGCGCGCCCAAGTGGACCGGGTCGATGCCGTACTGAGCGGCCACGGGCGCGATGATCGGGACGACGATCACGATCGCGGAGAAGATCTCGACCATGTTGACGACCAGCAGGAACACGTTGAGCAGCGCGAGGAAGCCCCACGGGCTCGCGACGTGGGAGTGGAGGAACTCGAAGAGGCGCGTCGGGATCTCGGCGTCGATGAGGTAATTCGTGAGCCCCAGCGCGCAGCCGAGCACGATCAGGATGGCGCCGACGAGGATCATGCTGTCCCGGGCGACCTGCGGCAGCTTCCGCCAGGAGATGTCCTTGTAGATGAGGATCTCGACGATGAGCACGTAGAAGGCCATCACGGCGGCGGCCTCGGAGGCGGTGAACAATCCGCCGTAGATCCCTCCGACGACGAGGACCGGCAGCGGGATCTCCCACGCGGCCGCGCGCGCGGCGCGGCCGAGCTCGGTCCAGGAGAAGGAGCTCGGCTTGATGCCCTCGCGCTTGGCGACCATGACCGCGTAAGCGGAGAGCCCGGCGAGCAGGAACAGGCCCGGGACCATCGCGGCCGCGAAGAGCTTGTCGATGGAGATCTTGCCGACCAGGGCATAGAGGATGATGGCCAGGCTCGGCGGGAACAGGAGGCCCAAGCTTCCGGTGGTCGACACCAGGCCCAGCGAGAACGCCTCCGGATAGCCCTGGCGGCGCAGCAGCGGGAAGATCAGGCCGCCGAGCGCGATGATCGTGACGCCGGAGGCTCCCGTGAAGGCCGTGAACATCGCGCACGTGCAGAGGCCCGCGACCGCGACGCCGCCGGGCAGCCAGCCGAACAGAGCCTCCGCCAGGTCGACGAGCCGCTTCGGCGCGCCGCTCTCCGCCAGGACGTAGCCCGCGAAGGTGAACAGCGGGATCGCGATCAGCGAAGGCAGCGACGCCAGCCGGGCGAGCTCGATGACGACGGCGGTGGACTCGATGCCCGCGGAGTGGAACAGCCACAGCGCCAAGCCGGCCATCAGCGCGAACACCGGCGTGCCCGCCGCGGCCAGCGCCGCGAAGCCGAGAAGGAGCAAGCCCGTCACGCGAGCCCCAGGGTCTCGAGCGCGGCGTCCGCGGACTTGAACAGCGCGTGCGCGAGGAGGAGCGCGAAGCCGCCGGGGATGCCCGCCGCGGCGATCCAGGACGGGATCGAGAGCGTTCCGATCGTCGTCAGCACCTCGCCGGCGGCGCGGTCGTCGGCGGCGTAGCGCCAGGCGCCCTGCAGCATCAGCGCGCAGACGACGGCGGTCGCGAGCGCGGCCAGCAGGCGCAGCGGCGCCTTCCAGCTCCGCGGCGTGCCGAGATGCGCGGCCTCCCACGCGAAATGCTTCTCCGCGCTCGCGGCCAGCGCCGCGCCCAGGAAGCCGGTCCACATGACGAGCTGCTTGAGCAGGGTCTCTCCCCACAGCAGCCCGTCGCCGAAGTGGCGCAGGACGACCTGGGCGAAGGCCAGCGTCACCATCACGCCGAGCAGGAAGACGAGGAGCGCGCCCTCCGCCCGGGCCAGCGCGTCCTCAGTTCTTCGCAGTCTTGCGCGCACGGAGGGTGGAGAGCTCCTTCTCGACCTCGTCGAGCAGCTTGGCGTCGTACAGGCGGCCGGCGAGCTGGCGCCGCGCCGCGCGGCCGAGCTCCTCGTAGCGGCGCATCACGTCGGGGCCGGGCTTGGGCGCGAGCGTCAGGCCCTGCTTCTGGAGGGACGCCAAGGCCTTGTCGTTGTCCGCGTCGGAGAGCTCGTTGAGGCGCTTGAGGTGCTTGGCGGAGAGCTCGACGAGGTCCTTCCGCTGATCCTCCGGCAGGGACTCGAAAAACTTCTTCGAGATCAGCACGGCGCCGGTGGACTCGGCCATCGGAACCGGATAAATATGCTTGACGCGCTGGAACCACTGCAGGGCGACGACGCCCAGCGGCGGGCCGTAGACCGCGTCGATCATTCCGGTCTGCAGGGACTGCATGACGTCGACGACGGACAGCGGGATCGGGTTGACGCCGAGCGCCTTGTAGGCCGCCTCGGCGATGGGGTCGCCTTCCCAGACCCACATCTTCGCCTTCTTCATGTCGTCGGGACCGGCGATCGGGTTCTTGCTGAACACGTAGACGGAGCCGAGGTCGGTCCAGCCGAGGACGACGAAGCCCCCCTTCTCGACGGCGGCGTCCAGCTGCGGCGCGAACTTCTCGCGGACGTGCTCGAGCTCCTTGCGGTCGTGAAACAGCCAGGGCGAGTCGAGCAGGCGGACGTCGGGCGCGATCTCGCCCAGGCCGACGCCGGTGAAGCCGGCGGCCTGCAGCTGTCCGATGCGGATCTTCTTGACGACGTCCTTGTCCTCGCCGGCCATCGCGCCGGGGTAGAACTTGAACTTGAGCTTGCCGCCGGTGGCTTTCTCCAAGTCCTTGGAGAGGTCGGTCATCACGTTCATCCACGTCGAGCCTTCGGGCGCCAGCGTCGCGAACTTGACGTACTTGACGTCCTGGGCGCGAGCCGTCGCGCCGAGGAGCATGCACAAAGCCAATGACGCGAGCCTAGAAGTAATCATCGATCTTCTCCAATAATCTGGCCGCGCGGAGCTTCGCGGCCTCGTCGGTCAGCCGCGCCTCGGGCAGCTGCCCGGAGGGCGACTCGAGGACCTTCGTCAGCAGCTGCTTGAACAGCTCCCGGTCCTGCACGGCGACGGCGTACCAGCGGGCGTTGAGGACGTGCGTCATCAGATAGCGGCCTTTGGTGGCCTTGTGCGCGCGCGCGAAGGCGGCCTTCGCCTTCTCGGGGTCCCCCCCGAGGAGCCGCGGGCGCGAGGCGTAATAGACCCCGAAGAAGACGTCGGCTGCGTCGAAATGGTACGTCGGATCGAGCTCGATGACGCGCGACATCAGCGCGACGGCCTTCGGGAGCTCGGCGAGAGCCGCGGCGTCGTCCTTCGAGAGGTTGATGTAGCCCGCCCAGCCGGTCGCGGCCCAGAAAAGGTCGGGCACGTCGTCGGCCGTCGCGGTCTTGAGCGTCGTCAGGAACTGGTCGAGCGGCATCTCCGCGAGGCCGGCGAAGCGGGGCTTCAGCGCGAGCGCGGCGAGCGCGTGGTCGCGGCCGCGCAGGTAGAGGCCTTTCGCCCGCGCCGGGTCGGACTCCTCGATGAAGAGGAAGGCCCCGCCGGCGAAGCCCTCGGCCGCCAGCCGGCGCAGGTTGCGGTCCTCGGGCTCCGAGACGATCAAGGTCTCGATGAGCTTGAGCTGGGCGGGCATCGCGTCGCGGGCGAGCTGGTAGTCCGGCTCGTCCAGCGTGGCGCCCCGGCCGAGCGTGAGGATGTCGGCGGTCGAAAGCACGGCGACGTGGGTCTCGGCGTGGTGGACCGCGGAACAGCCGGAAACGACCGCCGCGGCCGCCGCCAGCAGGACGTCTTTCCTCATATCGCCGCCATACTAGCAAAAATCGGCGGCGCCCCGCCTCACAGCCCCGGGCCGGGGCTGGTCGTCACGCCGCCGGAGGCGCTGTTGAAGAAATTGAAGGCTTGCCCCCCCCGCAGCGAGACCACCCAGCGCGAGCCCCCAGGCCCCTGATTGAGGGCATACGCGATGTCGAAGCGCACGATGCCTCCGCTCGTCGAGCGCGTGGAGGCGGCTCGGATGCCCGCGCCGATGTCGCTGCGGAAACGCGCGGGCGAGAAGCCGCTGCCCTCGGGGACGACCGCGCCCGACTCGAAGAAGACCGCGCCGCCGAAGCGCGCCAGGTGGAAATATTCGCCGTCGAAGAAGAAGCGGTCCTCCAAGTTCATCAGCATCGAGCGTCCGCCCACGAAGGCGTCGTTCTTGTAGCCGCGAAGGCCGGTGCTGCCCCCCAGGATGATCTGGTTGTTGAGGTCGAGCTTATGTCCCTGGGCCGCCTCGAAGTGGGCGACGAGCGTCCTCGTGCGCTCGAAGATGTAGTTCTTCCAGAAGAAGTTGACGTTCGCCGTCGCCAGGCCGTTCTCGAGCTTGTTGTTGTACAGACGGCCGCTGAACTGCGCGCCGGCCAGCGCGAAGCGTCCCTCGCCCAAGCCGAAGCCCTGCTGGTCGGCGGCGTTGAAGATCCAGCGGTCCTGGTCGGCGCCCGCATTCTTGGCCATGTAGCCCGTGCGCGCGCGCAGCTCGTTGCCGAGGTTGTAGTCCTCGACGCGCTCCATGCGATCGATGTAGGTCTCCTTCACGTAGCGCGGCTGGGTCCAGGTATAGCCGATCGTCGGACCCGAGAGGTTCACGTTGCCCGGCTGCGTCCCGGGGACGGTCCCAGGCGACTGGGTGGTCGTTCCGTAGATGGACCGGTTGGCGTACCAGCCCGCCTCGACGCGCTGGACGAACCAGCGGTCGTCGTTGAGGCGGAGCCCGTACTCGGCGTTGACGACGCGGTCGCGCAGGGTGTAGTTCGAGTAGTCCGAGCCGTCGCGCACCTCGGTGCCGATGCTGTTGTTGTTGCTCCAGCTCGCCGTCATCGCGCGGGGAGTGTCGAGGGCGTAGAAGGGGCGGGTCAGGCCCACGGACTCCGTGTCGGAGATCGTGGACTTGGAGTAGGCGGTGTTCAGCGCGAGCCGCGTCCCCAGGAAGCGCGGGTCGCCGTAGCCGAAGCTGTTCGACGACTGGTAGCCCGAGGTCGTCTGTCCGGAGGAATGGGAGTAGCGGACCGACTTGCCGTAGCCGAGAACGTTGTTCTCCTCGATGCCGAAGGACGCCGAGCTTTGGCCGCCCGAGGTGCCGAGGCCGATCTGCGGGTTCGTGCTCCAGGCGTCCTGCGTGCGCACGAGCGCGTCCACGCGGCCGTCGGGCCTCGGCACGGGAGTGATCTCCGCGCGCCGAAAAGGGTAGCCCGCGCGCAGGTTGCGCTCGGATTCGATGACGCGCAGGGCGTCCCAATGCTCGCCCGGCGCGAACAGGAGCTCGTCTCTCACGACCTTCTCGCGCGTGACGAAATGGATCTTGTTGGCGGTCTGGAACAGCCAATTGTCCTCGCCCGCGACGTTCGGGTCGAAGACGTTGTCCCGCTGGACGATGACGTTCGCGATGACGGGGCCCGTCGAGACGTCGGCCGGCACCGCGGCCGGGATCATCGCGCCGGCCGCCGGCGCGGAGAGGAGGACCAGGATCGCCGCGGCTCTCATGCGCGGCGCAGGCGCGCGAGGATTTCCGCGGTCGAATGCGAACGGTTCAGCGTGTAGAAGTGGATCCCCGGCGCGCCGCCCTCGAGCAGGAGGCGGCACTGGCGCACCGCCCACTCGACGCCGATCCCGGCGACGGCCTCCGCGTCGTGCTGGGCCGCCGCCAGGCGCTCGTCGAGCTCCTGCGGGATGGTCGTGCCGCACAAGCCCGTGAAGCGCTTCAGCTGGGCGTACCCCGTGACGGGCATGATGCCGGGAACGATCGGCAGGGCGGCGCCGGCGGCGCGCGCGCGCGCGACGAAGCTGAAGTAGTCTCGGGCGTCGAAGAAGAGCTGCGTGATCGCCCAGTCGGCGCCGGCAGCCGTCTTCTCGACGAAGCGGCGCAGGTCCTCCTCGGCCGACGGCGCCTCCGGATGCTTCTCCGGATAGGCCGCCACGGCCAGCCGCGGCCCGCCGCCGGGCCGCGCGCGCGCGAAGCGCACGAGGTCCGAGGCGTGCGCGAAGTCCCTCTGCTCGGCGGGGAGCGCGGAGCCATCCTTGGGCTGATCGCCGCGGAGCGCGACGACGTGCCGGATCCCCAGCCCATGCAGCCGGTCGAGGATCGCCGAGATCTCCGTCTTGGTGTGCGCGATGCAGGTCAGATGGCAGGCGGTGGTCAGGCCGGTCTCGTTCTGGATGCGCCCCGCGGCCTCGATGGTCCGCTCGCGGGCCGACCCGCCCGCCCCGTAGGTCAGAGTGACGAAGTCCGGGGCGAGGGGCTGCAGGCCGCGCACCGACTCGACGAAGGCGCCGAGGTCGTCGGGCGCCTTCGGCAGGAAGAACTCGAAGGAAAAGAGCGGCCGCTTCGCGGAGGCGAACAGCTCGGGGATATCGGTCACGCGGCGGGAATTCTAGCAAACCCGGGC
>Ga0134128_10011474_pt1 | contig 10594 bp, 8 predicted proteins | sample KB31754_FD_96462 | JGI IMG/M metagenome (GOLD analysis project Ga0134128, IMG submission 96462) | Terrestrial soil microbial communities with excess Nitrogen fertilizer from Kellogg Biological Station, Michigan, USA - KB3-175-4 | ecosystem: Environmental > Terrestrial > Soil > Unclassified ...
GCTCACCCATACCTATGCCGGGATTGCGCCAAGCGCTGCGCCCGCATTCGTACTGGCACAGCTGGCTGGGATGCTTCTTGCTGTGAGTCTTGGCGGGTGGCTTTGGCGCCCATCACCTGGCAGCTGACCGCCTCAGGTTCACAACGACCCAGTTCTCAGTTTCACCCTGTCGGGTGCGCAGACCGATGTCCGCTTTGGGTCGATAGCGGACATTCAGCTGAGCGGTCGCAGCGTTGGTTGTCGAAAGTCCGCTTTCCACCCAAAGCGAACATTCGGCAGCACGTGTCATTGTTGCGCTCTGCGATTGCTATCAACTCACGATATCTTCCCGCACCGTGTCGCGTGCCCACCAGAAGAGACCGACCGAAATTAGGATCACGGAACCTGCGAGGATCATCGCCAAGCGGATACCCTCAATCTCGCCAAGATCAAAGGTGGGTCCGACAAGGAGGTCGTTGAGAGCACCGACGCTCATCGGTCCGAGCCCAAGTCCGATCATATTCAGTACGAACAGAAGAATGGCTGCAGTAGTGGCGCGGCTGTGCGGACTCACGACACTCTGTGCGGTCGCATATACGGGGCCATACCACAACGCGTTCAACAGCGCAGGGATGAACCCCAGGGCGAGCGCTAACGCGGAACTTTGCACTGTATAGATCAGATAGATGAAGGGCAGTGACACAAGACCGGCGATTGCCGGCACGCTCATATAGGCGCGTTTGTCACGCACAGCGGCACGATCTGCGAGAAAGCCGCCGAGCCAGGTGCCGACCAGCCCACCAACGCCCGTACTCAGCGCGCCAGCAATACCCAGGAAACCTTGTGGGCCCAGGCCAAATCCGTGAGCCAGGGCCGTGACTTCCTTGCCATGAACGCGCAGGAAGAATGGCGTGCCGAACGCACCTTGACCGTAACCGACAAAGGCGAGCAATCCTGCAGCGACCGCGATCAGCCAAAACGTGCGTTTCGCCTGAAGTTCCTTGAGTGTCTGTTGGAAGCTCGGCATCGATTGGGCGCGCACTTTGATATCGGCGGCTAACTGAGAGCGCGGTTCTTTGACCGTGAGCGCGATGATCGCAGCCAGCAAAAGTCCGGGCGCGCCGGCCACCATGAATGCAACACGCCAGCCATAGGCGTCGGCAATGACCCCTCCTAGAACGAGTCCCAGCATGGTGCCGATCGGAACTCCAAGGGAGTAAAACGCCAGGGCCGAAGCTCGTTTCTCTGGCGGTGTGATGTCGGCAATCATGGAGTGAGCGCATGGATTACATCCGGCTTCTCCGAATCCAACGCCCAACCGCGCCAGCCCCATCACGCCGAAACTCGTCGCACGACCGCTCAGTACGGTAAACCCGCTCCACAACGCCATTGAGATTGCGATGATGTGCGGCCGGCTGCGCCGCTCAGCGAGGCGCGCAATGGGAATTCCAAGAAACGTGTAAAAAACTGCAAAAGCGAGCCCAGTCAGCATCCCGAGCTCCAAATTGCTGATGTCCAGGTCCTTTTTGATCGCTTCAGCCAAGATGGTGACGACCTGCCGATCGAGAAAACTCAGTGTGTAGGCACCCAGAAGAAGTAGAAGTATATAGCGATGCCTGGGACTCGTTAGCGATGCGCCGTTCAGCAGCGCCGCGGTTGGTGTCGTTGCAGTAACGTCTGTCATGCAAACAGTACCTCGATCGCATCCCATGCGCGTAGAGCCAACCCATCCCTGAACGCGGATATGACCAACTTCAACCAAAGCGCGTTACTTGTCACGTGGTGGCGCGACGAGCCGCCCAAAGGAGCTAGGTCGGTCGGCCCACGAACGCTCGCTTTCGACCAAATCCTGTCGGGGCAGTGGTCGGCGGAGCGCCCTCGGCCTACTTCGTTGCCGCGCGACGCGCATCGCGACGGGTCAACCGCGCATGCCCATGCCCAATGAAATGCGGCGCGCCGCGTCATTGACGAGCGGCCCATACTTAATGCACAGCGCAGGCGACATTCGTTCAGATGGCGCCGAGACTGTAATTGCGGCGATCGGGATTCTTCGCGCATCGAAAATGGCTGCGCCAACTGCGTTCGCATCCGGTAGATTCTGACCCAGATTGACCGAGAATCCACGTCGTCTGATGCGAGCCAACTCGTCTTGCAACCCCCTGATGTCAGTTGCCGAACGATTTGATGTTCTCGAGCGAAGTTCAGCGAAGTAAGCGTTCTGCTCCTGGCGCGTCAGATGTGCCAGGATCGCCATTCCCGAGCTCGTGCGATGCAAGGGAGCGCGCCCACCGAATGGATTGAACACTCGCACCGGTTTGATGCCATCCAATCGTTCGATAAGCACCACGTTGTTTTGATAGTGCGCGAGGAGATGGATTGTTTCTCCAGTCGAACGACGAAGATCCTCCATCACGGGGACGCAAACGCGACGTAGGCTGCCCAATGATTCCACAGAGCGACCGCCAACGACAAGCGCGCGAATCGACAAGAGCCAGGACGTTCTCGACTCTTCGGAGGGCTCGATCCAACCGGACTCGTGGAGGCTCTTCAGCGAGCGATGAACAGTTGTCTTGGAAAGTTTCAGCCGCCTGGCGAGTTCGCTGGTTCCAATTGGTTGGTGAGACGCTATTTCTTCCACTATTTGAAATGCCAAGCGAACCGGTCTCATTGACAAATCCTAAGGAGGGGCCCACGGTTCTGTAGCATGGAATGCTGTTCCGTGTCACGGAACGAAGTGAGTGCTGCGTTTGAGGGGAAAAGCGATGAGGGACAGCGTCTTCTTCCTCAACTGCATCGGTCGGCAAACGATGCTCAACCGGAAGCGCTCCGCCCAAAAACGATTCCGCCGGTCCACGGCGCCACGCCAAACACCTCGCCCAGATGTGAAACATGTGGCCATGGACAGACCGGCTCAACTTGTCACGAAACAGAGATCGCCCGGTCACACGAAGCTGCTGCTTTGTCTGCGGGCGACCGACTCTTTGTCGCGACTCACTTTGCGCATAGCAGAACAGCGAAATTAGGAGACAACATGAAAATTGTTGCCGCTTTGGCGGGGATTCTGGCAGGCCTCTCGTTCTTCTCAGTAGCAGCGGCTGATACGTCACCTGCGTCCTATTCAGTGTTGCGAACGTTTCAGGCGGGTGACGCATTCTGGGATTATGCCGTTCTCGATTCTGCGGCGCGGCGGCTCTATATCGGCCGCGAAAACGGCGTCACGACGATCGATCTCGATAGCGGCAAAGTGACTCCCCAGTTTATCGAAGGCAAGCAAGTACACGATATTGTTCTCCTAGATCACAATCGGGCCCTCGCCACGAATGGCGGCCTTGCCAAAGCAGTGATCTTCGATCGGGGCACCGGAAAGATACTTGGCGAAATACCAACGGGTACAAAACCTGATGGCGCCGCGGTGGAGCCCACGACCGGCCAAATCGTGATCATGAACGGGATTAGTCATGACGTAGTCTTTGCCGATTCGAAGTCGGGAGCGGTACTCGGAAATCTGGTGCTGGATGGCGAGCCAGGGACCCCCGTTGTGGCCGGACATGGAATCGTATTCACCGCGATTTCCGATCATAGCGAGATCTCGGTCATCGACGTTGCGACACACAAGCTCGTCAAACAAATCCCGCTACCGCAGTGCGATGACGCATCAGGGCTCGCGCTCGACAACGCCAAAGGCATTTTGTTGGTGACTTGTGCCAATCAGAAAGCCATGACGGTTGATTCGCATAATGGGCGGGTTCTCGGAACGGTGCCGATATCCAAGTACCCCGACCTGATTGCGTTCGATCCGGTTCGGCGGGTTTTTTACGTTCCCTGCATACCGGGCACGCTGTTTATAATCTCCGAGGGCAGCGATGGCGCTCCACGTATTGACGCAAGCGTCGCGCTTGCATCGGGCATCCACACTGAGGCTGTCGATGCCGAGAGCGGGCTCCTCTATCTGCCGGCCGGCAACATCATTTTTCCGAAGAAACACGGCGATCGGCCGGGTGTGGAACCCGGCACGTTCAAAGTGCTTGTCGTCGATCTGAAGAAGAAATGAGGGAATCCCGGTGCTCTCACGCACCGACCATGAAACGAAATCTGGGGGAACGCCATGAGGAAAGAAAAGCTTGCACGCAGCACACCGAACCAGACGATCGCCTACACCTGCCTGGTGACACTTGCGACCGTTCTGTCGGCGGTTACGCCGGCTGCAAACGCCCAGAATGCTACGACATCAACAGGCATCGAGCTGGTCACGGTGACCGCGGAGCGGCGCACCACGCCTCTACAGAAAACACCAGTAGCGATTACTGCTCTGACGGCAACAACGATTGAGAACAACCGAATCGACACTTTTGCCGATTTGGCGCTTCGCGTTCCAAATTTGACTTACACACAGTTCAGCCCTCAGGAATCGTACCTCTCCATTCGCGGCACGCTGATCAACAATAATGCGGCCGGTTGGGACGACGCAGTGACGACGTTCATCGACGGAGTACCCACCACCGGACTCGGGGACCAGAATCCGGATTTGTTTGACCTTAGCGAAATCGAAGTCCTCCGTGGACCTCAAGGCACGCTGTTCGGGCGCAACGTGACGGGAGGTGCGGTCGTCATTCACACACTGTCGCCAAGTTTCGACTTCGCCGGTAAAGCTCAGGTGAGCTACGGCAACTACAATGCCGTTCAGGCCCGGGGCTATATCACTGGCCCGATCACTGACACCCTTGCGGCGAAGCTCTCGGTCGACTTCAACCACCGCGATGCGTTCATCAAAAATGTTACGATCGGCGGCAAAACGGACGGCACCGACGAGTTCGATGTTCGCGGTCAATTGCTGTGGAACGTCACCCCTGATTTGGAAGTTCTTCTCGGAGCGGACTATCTGAATGACAACTCCGGTGGCTATCCCAGTCGTCTGATCGCAAACTTCAAGCCCATACTTTTTCCGAATCTTTCGTATGATCCCAACACGACCAATCAAGGTTTCAATGGGTTTCAACATCGCCAGATCGCCGGGGGGTTGGCTCGCATCAGCTGGACAAATCCGATCGGCGTTCTCACATCGATCACGGGCTATCGCAACGTCAACGACCACTTTCCAAACAGTGTTCTGGGGGACCCGGACAACCAACTTCTGCAAATTGGAATTGTTCAGGACAAGCAGGTCACCGAAGAGGTCGACTTCACTTCGCCCAGCGACCAGCAGCTGACATGGGTGGGCGGTTTCTTCTATTTGCATTCAAGCAAGCTGCAAGGTGGTTCGCTCATCTTTGCGTTCGATCCGGCGACGGTGGCCGGACTCTTCTCCGCCGACACCCACTACACGCAGATAGCGAATCAGAATGTCACGACCGACAGCTACGCGATTTTCGGCGAGGGCGCTTACGCCATAACCGACTCCTTGAAGCTGACGCTCGGCGCCCGCGAAACGTGGGAGCGCAAGAGTGGCTTTTCGATGGTGAGCTACAGCATCGTCGATCCGGCGCATCTATTCCCCGCGTCGGCTGCATACTCCCACTCTTGGGATGCGTTCACGCCGAAGTTCAATTTGAGCTACCAGGCGACCGACGACCTTCTCCTGTATGTCTCCGTGACGCGCGGGTTCAAGAGCGGCGGCTATGATCTCTCAGGCACGGGAGCCAGTAGTTCTGAAGACGTCGCTCTGGCCTTTGCTAAGCCATTCGATCCCGAGACATTGTGGAGCTACGAAGTCGGTGAAAAGTTTGTGGGATTTGACAATCACCTGGTCGTCAATGGCGACTTGTTTCGTGCCGATTACAAGAAGCTGCAGACCTCACAACTTGTTCTTCTGCCAAACCACGAGCTAGCCAACATCACATCGAATGCACCGGGAACGACAACCGTGCAGGGAGTCGAGTTGGAGGCGACGGCGGTTCCGACCGACTGGTTCACCATGGGCCTAACCTACGGCTATCTCGATGCCCATTTTGCGGATGGCACTCGCGTTCCCTATACCCCGCGCCATCAAATCAACATTTCAGGCGATCTCCACTGGCCGGTCCCGTCGCTGGGTGGTGTGATCAGCTTGGCAGGCGACTTCACATACCATAGCCGCGTGCTGTTCAATCCCGGCGAGGTCCTGCCAGAATTTGCCGCCAGCCGAACGTCCTGGGACGACATAGTCAATTTACATGCTGATTACGTCACAGATGACTCGGAATGGCGTGTGTCTGTGTGGGGCAAGAACATAACGGACGACCGGGCACTATTGCGTGCCTCCAATATTGGTGTGCTCTTCCAGACGCTGCCGGAGTTCCTAGATCCAAATGAATTCTTGTACCTCGTCAAATACTACCCCGAGAGAACGTTTGGAGTCTCGGTAACGCGCAATTTCTGAGCGACGTGCCGGCTGGACACGAAGGAGCCTAGCGCTGGATAGACGCGAATTCCTGAGCGGCAGTTGTGCCGTAATCGCCAGTGCGGCTCATGGAACGCCAGCTTCCGGCGAGGCCGAGTTTCTGCCTCTAAAGACGCCCGTCGATATTCCACTCGATGGCTTGGTACACGATTGGATGCCCGTGTTGTTCAAAGCGCGGTTTACCAAGTCCGATGGCAACGACAGCGTCATTCCGGGTCTTGCTGTTCGAACGCCGGCAGGTCCCGTCGCGATTTGTACCTACTGTCCGCACGAGCTTTGCGTGATCAAGCTTGATGGCCAACTGCTTCGCTGTCCATGTCACTTTAGTTTGTTCGATCCGCAGCACGACGGCGCTTGGATCTCGGGCCCGGCGCTACGCCGCACCTTTCAGTTGCAATACGAGACCAAAGCCTCTGGCCTAACCGTGACGGGCGTAGAAGCCGATCTCGAGCGGAGACTGCTATGAGATGGGCGGGGATCATGGCTGCGGTTTGCACCGCCTGTCTCTGCAGTTCACCAACCTCGAGCAGCGCGCCGGTCACAGTGAAACTATATGTGGCTGCCACGGGCGGCAGCGAAGTCTACGTCATCGATGTCGATACCAATGCGATCATCAAGACTCTGAATGTGGGAAAACAACCGCACGGCATTGCCGCTACGACGGATGGGCGTTGGGTCTGGATCGCGACCGAGGGCGACGGGAAAATCCACAAGATCGACGCTGTGCATGACGTCGTCACCGCCAATTTCAACTTGGGTCCCTACCAACAGGAAATGGAGATCACCAACGACGGTCGCTTGCTCTATACCGGTCGATTCATGGATGGTTGCTATGATGTCTTCGACACAAAAAAGGGAAAAGTCGTTGCTCATCTTCCAGTCGATGGGAGCCCTCACAATGTCGTCAAGGCAGCGAATGACAGTCGCTTCATGTACCTGGCGCCGATGAATCTTTCGCCCACGGGCGCGGACTCCGCCGTAGCCGCAAAATATGCCATCTCCCGTGGAGTACTGCGCGATTGCGACGGCAAACCCAAGGCGGCGTACACAACCAATGACAAGATTTATGTGGCGGATACGCTAAGCAATACAATTGTCGGAACAATTCCAGTCGGTAATGCGCCGCGTCCGATTGTGGCTAGCGATGACGGAAAGAGGCTTTACGCCGACATAGATGGCTTTCTTGGGTTCCTGGTCATCGATACGAAGGCAAGAAAGGTGATCGAGCGGGTCAAATTTCCTCTCGTCACGGACGATGAGAAGACCACCTTCAGTCGCGCGCATGGCATTGGCATTACGCCCGATCAGAAAGAAGTATGGACAAACTCGGTAAACCACGGCGTCGTCTACGCTTATGACCGCACGGCTGAGCCCGTACGGCTGATCGCTAGAATACCGGTCGGCGCATCGCCTTATTGGGTCGCCTTCTCGCCTGACGATCGGTTCGGCTACATCGCACTGGCGCAAGACGACGCGATCGCCGTCATTGATGTCGCCACGCACAAACTAATCAAGACGATCTCACTGCCGAAAAATTCGGGACCCAAAACTCTGCAAGCGGTTGCCGTACCGGTGCAGTGACAGCGTTCAATAGAGCACTGGCAGCGCGTGACTTTTCAAGTTCATCGTCCGTCAGCGGCTGCCGGTGCTCCAAGTGGATCCGCTCAGATGAAAGTAGAAACCACAATGAGCAAGGTGCCAGCGGTCACCCTTGGCTTTTGGATCATCAAGATCCTTGCCACGACCCTGGGCGAGACCGGCGGGGACACCATCACGATGAGTTGGCTCGGTGAAACGACCACCTCCGCCACAGGTTACGGCTACCTGATCGGCACCGCCCTGGTGCTTTTGCCGTTCGTGGCATTGGTTGTGGCGCAGATCATTGTAAAGAAATTTCATCCGATTCTCTACTGGGTGACCATCGTGGCATCGACCATGCTGGGCACGACCCTCGCGGACTTTGCAGACCGCTCCCTGGGCATCGGCTACACCGGCGGCTCCGCCTTGCTGCTCGTTTGCGTGCTCCTGACTTTGGCCTTCTGGTTCTGGTCCGAGCGCACCATCTCCGTCGATACGGTCAACACGCCGAGAGTCGAAGCCTTCTACTGGCTGACCATCACCTTCTCGCAGACGCTCGGAACGGCATTGGGTGACTGGATGGCCGACACGTCGGGGCTTGGCTATCTCGGCGGCGCCCTCGTGTTTGTGGCCGCACTATCGGTCGTGGCTGCGCTCTATTTCTGGACCAATGCCTCGCGCGTGGCGCTCTTCTGGACCGCCTTCATTCTAACCCGCCCTCTTGGTGCAACGGTCGGTGACTTTCTGGATAAACCGCTTGCAGATGGGGTCCTGAACTTGAGCCGTCCCCTAGCCTCCGCGATCCTCGCTGCGATTGTCGTCGCGCTGGTCCTGATCCTGCCGCAACGCCCTGGCGAGCATCCGAACCAAGCAGCCGCAATTTGACTTTTCGCGTTGGCGACTCTGACGCGCTTCGCAAAAGATTTTTTCCAACCAGAAAAAACCATTCGTCGCCACCCGCTAGCATTCAGAGTAAAGGCGGAATATTCAGAGTCTAGCTGGCAGAGCTTTTTTGTTGTGCTTTCGGCGGACCACGGTGACGCCAACGAGCCCCGCACCGAACAGTGCGAGTGTCGCCGGTTCAGGAAGGGGGTCGAGCTCATAGAAGCCATGACCGAAGCCGCCCGCCAAAATTCGATCATTATTGTCGATCGCCAGAAATTCAAAATCGTCGGGAACTCCGAACGGAAATTGCGCCGCAAAGAACGTGGTTGCCGAAGGCGTCAGCGCATAGGGAATCTCGCAGGCTGCCTCCTGACAGCCCCCAGTCGCAATAAACGCCAGGCCCAAGGGTCCATCAAAACCAAGACCACCTTCGCCGCCAACAATCAGATCGTGATTGTTTATGTCATTTAAGACATAGGGAGTATCAAGAACGCAGCACGTCAGACTGCCACTCTCAAATATAAATTGCGTATCGAACGCAGAAATAGGACCACAGCAGACTTCTCCTATCGCTGTTCCGTCCGCACTGACGGCGGTAATGCCAAATGCGAAAGTCGAATCAGGAGGAAAATTGAAATCACCGGTCGAGTTGAAGAAATCGATGAAGTCCTGGTTGGTTAGACTCGGCGGTGACCCCGTTCCATGCGGGCCAAAGCCAACATTGCACGGATCGGCAGCCGAGCAGAGACGAGCATTAAAAGTAAGTTCTGCGCGAGCAGACCCCGGCGATAACAACACCACCAACGCGACCACTGCGACTGCAACGCCATTCTCGAGAAAATTCGACATATCCACCCCCGTCTTTCGGTCAGCGGTTCGGATTGACTACGCATGCTCCGCCAGAACTTGCAGCAGCATTCCGACAGGCTTGCGCGTCAAAGTAGAAGCACTGAGCCCCAAACGATTGGACGACGCAGAATGGCGCCCCGCCCGAGGGCGGTGGCCTAACCTCCTGGTCGTTCACTATGCAGGCGCCAGACGTTCCAGCCGCTTGCTCACAAGCCTGCAAACTGAAGTAGTAGCACTGCTTCCTGTAGGAAAAGACAGCGCAGAACGGAGCCGCCGTCGCTTGGAACGAGATGAACGTCGCCAATAAAGTAACTGCCCAAAACCGAATCTTCCCCATCATCGTCGTCCCCAATCATCCCCAATGAAACCTACGCTTGTTTGAGCGAACCATCACGCTTGCCCAGCCACGCAGCTGGCCACCCGAATGAATTGCCACTAACTGAGACTGGGCCCGGCCTCGTCCGGCTGGCTCCGCCAGAACCTCGCTCGATCGCTCAGTGGGGCCCATGGCTCTGAATGAGTATCGCGATTGCAGGCAATTGATGTCGTTGGCGGGCTGCTTGCGCCAGTTCGAGCGTGGGAGCGAGAGATGGCGCTTGCGCTTCCGACATTCAAGGCCAGCCAAATGATCAAAATACCCTGAAAATATCTTGCCGCGCAGGTGCCTCTTACTCACGACTCTCCGCAACGAGAAAATTGGGCACTGGCACGGTCTGCCCGCATCAGTTCCACTGGCCTGACCCGGTGTACTCGTGAGTCCCATCAGCATCATCGCTCGTGTGAACCGCAAAAGACCCCGTCTTGTTCTCGTACGCGCCACCTATGCCAACGAGATTGCCAGAGCAATCCGCTGTCGATTGCGGTGGGCACCAATCGATTGTCGCGTAGGTACCGACGCTATTCGAGTAGTTGCACACGGTCTCGAAC
>Ga0134128_10011476_pt1 | contig 10593 bp, 10 predicted proteins | sample KB31754_FD_96462 | JGI IMG/M metagenome (GOLD analysis project Ga0134128, IMG submission 96462) | Terrestrial soil microbial communities with excess Nitrogen fertilizer from Kellogg Biological Station, Michigan, USA - KB3-175-4 | ecosystem: Environmental > Terrestrial > Soil > Unclassified ...
TCATGGAGACGCAGTTTCCTTCCGCATCCCGCACGGATACCTGGGTCGTCTCCTTGCTTGGCAGGCCGGCGTTGAACCGGGCCACTTCGACCTTCTCGCCGCGCTTGATGGCGCCCGCGACTTCGGCGCAATACGGTTTCGAAATCAGCCGTTCGGTTGGCACGTCCACGAAGGAGGGATCGCCGATGAACAGATCCTTGTCGCGCGTTGCGGCCTTCATGGCTTCGGCGACGACGCGAACATATTCCACGCTGTTATGACCCAAGGTGCGCAGATCGAAGTTCTCCAGCGTGCCGAGCATCTCGAGCAGCATGATGCCGCCGCCCGGCGCCTGGTTGCTCGTCACCCGGAAGTTCCGATAGCCGCTCGAAAGCGGCACGTTGCGGACGATCTCGAATATTTCGAGATCGGACGCGCGCAAGAGGCCGTCATGCGCTCGCATGTCCTGGTCGATCGCATCCGCGATCTCACCCCGATAAAATGCGTCTGCGCCGCCTTTGGCGATCGTCTTGAGCACTGCGCCGTAATCACGATTGAGCACCCGGTCGCCCACGCGCTTGGGCGATCCGTCCGCTCTGCAATAGAGCTCTCGGGCCGCGGGCGTGAATGCGATGCGTTGGGCGTTGCCGACGCGCCCCATCACTGCTTCTTCGGTCCAGAATGTATGAACGTGAGGACGAACGTCCCAGCCGCCCTCGGCATAGGCAATGGCTGGGCCGAACAGTTCGGCCCAGGGCAATTTTCCATGATCGCGGTGCGCCGCGGCATAGGCCTTCAGCGATGCCGGCACGCAGATCGACTGATAGCCAATGTCGTTCACCTTGCCCTTGAGAATGAAGCCGTAGCCGTCGCGAGCCTCGCTCTCGATCAACGACTCCCACATCTCGGGGCGCACGGCCGCCGGCGCCGGAGAATGGAAATCATAATAGGTGTGGACCTTCTTTGCCGGCAGGTAAGCCGCAAGGCTGCCAAAGCCGGCAATGCCGCACATGAGCGGGTCGACGACGGTTTGAACCAATGCGGTTGCGACAGCGGCATCGATGGCGTTGCCGCCGGCGGCCAGAATATCCCGTCCCGCTTCCGTGGCCTCCGGCTGCGGGGTTACAATCATGCCCTTATCGGTCATGGCGTTCTCCAATGTGGTGAGAGTGTCACAACGGCAACGCGGTCTTTCATCGACAGGTTCATTGTTGTTGTTCCTCCCTGGATGTTGCGGGGAACAACGTACCAAAGCGGAAACGCGATCAACAAGGCCGCGCCGGTCAGATGCGCCATGACCTGGAGCGTTGTTGACAGGCGAGGGCCTGATTTGTCAGCTTCCGGCCGACAGCAAGCGCAAGGAGCAGCTTCGTGACTTTGGCGCCAGAACTTGTGGTGTCCCGCTGGTTCAACACCACCGAATCCCTGACGTTGGCAGGGCTGCGGGGACGTCCCGTTCTTCTGCACGCGTTTCAGATGCTGTGTCCCGGCTGCGTCGCCCACGGAACGCCACAGACGCAGCGCGCGTTCGAGTTGTTCAAACCCTCGGATTTGCAGGTCATCGGGCTCCATACGGTGTTCGAACATCACGCGGCCATGACCCCAGTATCCTTGGAGGCCTTCATTCACGAATACCGGCTGACATTTCCGATCGGCGTTGACGAAGCCGCGGAGGGCTCGCCCATCCCGACGACGATGCAGCGATATGGCATGCAGGGAACGCCCACGACGATCCTGATCGGACGCGGCGGCAATATCGTGCATCATGGCTTCGGCCAGCAAAGCGACATGGCCCTGGGCGCGATCATCGCGACAGAACTCGGCCGATGATCGAGCAAGGCGAGAGGGATTTCTGCGGCATCTTCCGCGCGCGATACTACGACGCCAGGCCGGGTGAAGTCTGATGTTCGCGCTCACCTTCCTTGGCACGTCCGCGAGCGTTCCGTCGGCCGAACGCAATCATCCCGGACTTCTCGTCGAGGCAGGAAGTCATCGCATTTTGGTCGATTGTGGCGAGGGAACGCAGCGCCAGCTATTGCGTAGCAGCGCCGGCTTCCGGCGGCTCAACCGGATCCTGTTGACCCATGGTCATTTCGATCACGTGCTCGGCCTTCCCGGTCTGTTTTCCACGCTTCGCTTGCGACAAAGCTCGCAACCGATGACGATTCATGCGAGCCCCGGCACCCTTGATGTTGTCGTCCGGATGCTGGCCGGCCTGTGGGGCGAGGGGCGTGCGCCGATACCGTTGCAACTCGTTCCGCTGACGAGCCAGGTGTTCGACGCCGGCGAATTCACAATCGGCTGCTTTCCGGTACGACATCGCGACACCGACAGTTTTGGATTCTCCTTTGAAAGCCGGGCGCGCCGTCATCTTCGACCGGATCGCCTCGCTGCGCTCGACGTGCCCGACGGGCCGCTGCGCAAGGAGTTGGCGGAAGGAAGGCCGGTGGAGCTTCCGGGCGGCAAAACCATAGATCCCGAAGATGTCCTCGGACCGCCAGAGAGACGCAAGAAACTGGTCGTCGTGGGTGACGCCGAAACCACCGAGGGACTGGAGGAGCATGTTCGCGACGCCGACGCCCTGGTGATCGAGGCCACGTTTCTGGATCGGGACGCTGCGATTGCTCGCGACTACGGACATCTTACAGCGACAGAAGCGGCCGCTCTCGCAGCGTCAGCCGGCATCAATATCCTCGTCCTGACGCACATTTCGGGACGCTATGGCGATGAAGAGCTATTAGCAGAGGCGAGAAGGACATTTGCGAACAGCCGCCTTGCAAGGGATTTCGACCGCATCGTGATTTGAGTAGCCGCGCTTGCGGTCAATTGCGCCTTCTCTCAGTCTTCAATTTCGTCTTCTTGCGCGGCTTGGGACCGCCCGCGGCAGGTATTTCGGCGCATCCGTAGAAGGATGAAACGACACATTTCGCGATAGCGGTTGGCCAGCTCTGCCGGTGCGATCGCTGGGAGGCGCTGGTTGACGCCGCGCGCGCCGTTGGCAAGCGCTTCCGAAAATTGTTCGGCCGTCACGTCGGGCCGCAGATGCAACAGGCCTGCTCTTTGCAGCTCGATGATCAGTTTTGTGAGGTCGGCTTCGAAGATGAGCGCGACATCCCGCACGATGTCATTGCAGCGCGTGAAGACCTCGGCATTGAGCTCGACGACGTGTTTCGAGGCATTGGCGAGGCGGCGTGTATCGCCGTAACGGATGTTGATGACATCCGAGAGAATTTCGAGCGCGTTGCCGCCATCGGACCAGCGTTTTCGGCCCGCCTCGAAGCTTGTGCTCAGCGCCACCTCGTTGCGGAAGAGCGTATAGGCGCGAAAGGCTTCCGCCTTGCTGCTGAAATAGAAATAAAGCGCCCGGCGGGTGAAATTGCAGGCCTCCGCCAGCTTCTCCATCGTCAGCGCCTTGTAGCCGTAGGCGCGGAACGTCGCCCCGATCTGGAACAACAAGGCGGGGGAAGGTTGGAGCTTCTTGCTGGCCATTTCGCGCTGTTGGCGCCCCTTTTCCTTTGGGGGCGCGTGCCTGCATTGGTTCATGCGGCTTCTGTTGAGTGCCCCGGATTCCGCGACGGTTCCATGCTCAAGTCGGGCGGAATCGCATGATGTCAGGTTAGCGTATCGGTGGAAACCACCACAAGTCGTGCGTGGCGTGCCCTGACGTCGCAGCGCTCACTTCCACACAAAGTGCGGCCGGAATGGCCCTTTGGCGCGCTAATATTGAAGCAGCAGACCGGCAAAAATGCGGTCGCCGGAAAATCCGGCCAGATTGGTCGTGCGATGGCTTCCTTCGACAAAGCCGTAGGTCGTCGGTAGGTCTACCGACGGCGGAAGTATGTTGAAGCAGACGCCGGCGCCATAATTGGTGGCGTGAACGTCACCGACCTCCAGTACGGTCGGATCTTCCAGGATGCGTTCGCCGGTTGCAGCAAACAGATAGGGCGTCAGGACCAAGCCGCCATATGGCGATTGCGTCGTGAAGCTGTGCCCGAATTCGCCGCGGGTGATCCAGGCGATGTCGCCGGGCAGGGCGCCGGCGGTGAAGCCGGACAGCATCCTGGAGCCGTCGATGTCGAACTGCTCTGACGTCAGCAGCGCGCGACCAAAGGAGTCCTGTCCGGACGCGTAGAAGTTGACGAAGAAATCGGACGGCAGCGCCTGGTCGATCTCGAGATGGGCGTCGACCTTGTCGAAGACGGCGTCGGCCCCCTGGCGCGACAGTGGCATCCAGGGCGGTGCCTCGGCGGCGGTGCGCGCGCCGAGCGCATCCAGTCCATGTGAATAATTGCCGCCATAGATGATCGTGGTGCCGGTCTGGTGCACGCTGGACAAGGCGACCTTCTCCGACGGCGCCGGCCACGACGCGACGCCGACCAACGATCCGGCGTTCCCGATTGCGGCCGGCAAGACCGACTTCGCCGCACTGTTGAACAACGGGCCGGTGATGATCGGCGCTTCGGCGGATCCGCGTCCGGTGCAATGGCTGCTCGCGACCGGCATGGCGCCGGATGGCAAGGGCATCATCTGCGATGACACCGTGACCGGTAAACTGGTCGAACTGTCCTATGATCCCGCGACCAAGACGGTCGGCGGCATCACCAGGTTGTTCGACGAGAAATCCAACAGCTTCGTGCCGCTTGCCGACGCCAGCAACAACATCCCGGCGAGCGACGCCAGCGGTCTGTCGGGCCTGCAAAGCTTCGTGCCGGCGACTTATTTGGCGGTCACCGTGCACTGAGATGTGAGGCCATCACGGCCTCATCCAAGGCTAGGATGAGACATCATAGGTTTGTCGGGGGCGGCGCAAGGCGGTCGCGCCCCCGCTGCCACAGCAAACGCGCAAGGCCGTGGGCGAGTGGCGCCCATCGATTTGCTTTAGATGTGGATCGCGTGCCCCAATGACTTCAGCGCAGCCTCGTGAAAACCCTCGCTCTGGGTTGGATGCGCAAAAATCGTCCCGGCAACGTCTTCGAGGCGCGCGCCCATCTCGATTGCAAGACCGAAGGCTGCCGACAGCTCCGCAATCCCGGCACCGACGCCCTGGATGCCGAGCAAGATGTTTGTCTGCCCGCGCTACGATGCGGATGAAGCCGTCCTCGCGATCCAGCGTAAGCGCCCTTCCATTCGCCCTGAATGGAAAGGAATCCGTCTTGATCGTAAGCCCCGTGGCTTTCGCTTCTTCAGGCGAAAGGCCCGCGATCACGATCTCCGGATCGGTGAAGCAGATAGCGGGAACGCAGACCTTGTCCCATGCGCGCCGTTTCCCCGCAACGAGCTCGGCCACCATCTCGCCCTGGGCGATGGCGCGATGCGCCAGCATTGGCTCGCCGGTCACGTCGCCAATGGCATAGACGCCGCGCATCGAGGTCCGGCACTGGTCGTCGATTTGAATGAGCCGGCCGTTCATGTCGAGGTCGAGAAGATCGAGGCCAAAGCCAGAGGTGACGGGCTTGCGGCCGACCGTGACAAGGATCTTGTCGGCGGCGAGGGTTGCAGATTCTCCGGCGGCGGTCTCGACAGAAAGAGCGGTGCCGCCACTGGCGAGGCCCTTGGCCTTTGTGCCCGTCAAGACCGTCACCCCAAGCTCGCGCAGGCGCCTCGCAACGGGCGCGGTCAGCTCAGTGTCATATTGCGGCAGAATGCGTGGCTCGGCTTCGACCACGGTGACGTCAGAGCCCATCTTGGAGTACGCCGTGCCGAGCTCCAGGCCGATATAGCCGCCGCCGATGACGACGAGCTTCTTTGGTATCTCTGTCAGCGCCAGCGCCTCTGTCGAGGAGATCACCGGCCCGCCGAAGGCAAGCATTGGCAGCGAGGCCGGCTCGGAGCCCGTTGCGACCACGATCGTTTCGGCATGAATCGTCTGCACGCCCGACGGCGTGCTGACCTCGACCGTCTTGCCATCACGAAACCTGGCTCGGCCGGTGATGAGTTTGGCGCCGGCTTTTCTCAGAAGCCCGGCGACTCCGTCGTTGAGCCGCCGAACGATATTGTCTTTCCACGCTACCGTCTGGGAGAAGTCGAGTTCGGGCGGGCTGGTTTTGATGCCGAATTGGCTGTTGCCCGACGCCGCCCGCAAAACCGTCTCGAATTGCTCGGCGGCGTGAATCAGCGCCTTGGAGGGAATGCAGCCGACATTGAGGCACGTCCCGCCGGGCCTTTGCGCCTCGATGACGATGGTATCGACACCAAGCTGGCCGGCGCGGATCGCGCAGGTGTAGCCACCGGGACCGGCGCCGATGACGAGAAGCTTGCAGGATAGGTCGTCCATCGGAAACGTCAGCTGTCAATGAATATCAGCGCCGGCGTCTCGAGCTCAGTCTTGATCCGTTGCACGAATTGCGCAGCGTCCCAGCCGTCGATGACGCGGTGATCGAAGCTCGATGACAGGTTCATCATCTTGCGCGGCACGAAGGCTGTGCCGTCCCAATGCGGCCGGATCGCAATCTTGTTGACGCCGATGATCGCCACTTCCGGATGATTGATGATCGGCGTTGTTGCGAGCCCGCCCATGGCACCGAGCGAGGTAATCGTGATCGTCGAACCGATGAGCTCCTCGCGCGTCGCGGTGCCCGCTCGCGCGGCTTCCGCCAGCCTGGCCAGCTCGGCCGCGCAATCCCAGATATTGCGCGCCTCGACATGCCGCACGACCGGCACCATCAGGCCGGTTTCGGTTTGCGTGGCGACACCGATATGGACGGCAGCATGCTGATGCACGATGCCGCTTTCGTCGTCAAACAGCGCATTGAGATTGGGTTGTTCTGCGATCGCATGCACCATCACCCGCATCAGGAACGGCAGCAGTGTCAGCTTGGGCTTGCGCCCCCTTGCATTGAGCTTTGCGCGCAGATCCTCGAGTGCTGTGATATCGATCTCCTCGATGTAGCTGATGTGCGGGATGCGAGCGCTCGCAATCGACATCTTCTCGGCGATGTGCCGCCGCAGGCCGACGATCCTGATGTCCTGAACGGCGGTCCTTGTCTCAAGCCGCGTCGTCTCCCGCTCGCCCGCCGATTGTGCGAGATAAGCATCGAGATCGTCATGGGTGATGCGTCCGGCGGGGCCCGAGCCATGGACTCGGCGCAGCTCGATCCCGGCCTCGCGGGCGCGCAGCCGAACCGCAGGAGAAGCCAGCGGCTTGTCTGTGGTCGCACCTGGGCTCGCGGTCGGCTGCCGCCGTGGAGCCATAACGGCCGGCTCGGCTATTGGGGCCAAAGTCGCGCGGCTTGCGTCGTCCGGCGTCGGCGCAGACCTGTCCGCGGTCCGCGACGGCTTCGTCTCGGTTGACGCTTCGGTCTTCGCATCCACTTTGAGGCGCACGAAGTCGGAACCGATAGCGAGTACGTCGCCGACCTTGCCGGCGAGCCAGACCACTTCACCGTCGACCGGCGAGGGAATCTCGACCGTTGCCTTGTCGGTCATCACAGCGCCGAGCGGCGCATCCTCGCGAACGAGGTCGCCGACCTTCACGTGCCATTCGACCAGCTCGGCTTCGGCGATGCCTTCGCCAACATCAGGCAGCTTGACGGTGCGCTCGGCCATCCTATGGCTCCAGCGTTTCCACGAGTGCGCGGGCGATCCGCTCGGGGCCTGGAAAATAGTCCCACTCCTGCGCGTGCGGGTAGGGCGTATCCCATCCTGCGACCCGCGCGATCGGCGCTTCCAGATGATAGAAACAGCGCTCCTGCACCAGCGTGCAGAGCTCGGCGCCAAAGCCCGAGGTCAGCGTCGCTTCATGCACGATCACGCAGCGCCCGGTTTTCTTGACCGAGGCTTCGATGGTGTCGAGATCGAGCGGCAGCAGGGTACGAAGATCGATGATTTCGGCGTCGAGACCGGTTTCCGTCACGGCGCTCTCGGCGACGTGAACCATGGTGCCGTACGCAAGAATGGTCACGGCGTTGCCTTGTCGGCGGATCGCGGCGCGACCGAGCGGCACCGCGTAGTGCCCGTCGGCGACTTCGCCGAGATCGTGCTTGGCCCATGGCGTCACCGGCCGGTCGTGATGCCCGTCGAAGGGCCCGTTATAGAGCCGCTTCGGCTCAAGAAAGATCACGGGATCGGGGTCCTCGATCGCTGATATCAGCAGGCCCTTCGCGTCGATTGGATTCGACGGCACCACCGTCTTGATTCCGCAGACATGCGTAAATAGCGCTTCCGGACTTTGGCTGTGCGTTTGGCCGCCAAAGATGCCGCCGCCGGTCGGCATGCGCACGACGAGGGGGCAGGTGAACTGGCCGTTCGAGCGATAGCGCAGTCGCGCGGCCTCGGAGACGATCTGGTCGTAGGCCGGATACATGTAGTCGGCAAACTGGATCTCGACGCAGGGCTTCAAGCCATAGGCGGCCATGCCGACCGCGGCGCCGACAATGCCGAGCTCGCTGATCGGCGTGTCGAAGCAGCGGCTCTTGCCGTATTTCGCCTGCAGCCCCTGGCTCGCGCGGAACACGCCGCCGAAATAGCCGACGTCTTCGCCGAACACCACGACGTCGCCGTCGCGCGACATCATCACGTCCATGGCGTCGCGGATCGCTTCGATCATGGTCCGCCGCGTCATGGTCAGACTCCGGCCTGCTGGCGCTGGTGACGCAGGTGCGGCGGCATCTCTGCGAAGACGCCCTCGAACATGTCGCGCGCCGAGGGCCGCTGCTCGGAATGCAGCGTGCCGTGGCTCTCGGCCTCCCTCTGGGCCGATGTCACGCTATCGAGGATTTCGGCTTCGGACTGCTTATGCCGTTCCTCCGTCCAGACGCCGCGCACGATCAAATGGTTCTTCAGCCTGATCACGGGATCTCCGAGCGGCCACGCATCGGACTCCGTCTTCGGCCGGTAGCCCGCGGGGTCGTCGGAGGTCGAATGCGCGCCGACGCGATAGGTCACGTGCTCGTTCAGCGTGGGTCCAAGATTGCGGCGGGCCCGCTCGCAGGCCCATTTCGCCACAGCATGGACCGCAAGATAATCATTACCATCGACGCGCAGCGAGGGGATGCCAAAGCCGAGACCACGCGCCGCGAAGGTACCGGAGCCGCCGCGCGCGACGCCCTGGAAGGTCGAGATCGCCCATTGATTATTGACGATGTTGAGCACGACCGGCGCGCGGTAGGTCGAGGCGAATACCAGCGCAGCATGGAAATCGGATTCGGCGGTCGCGCCCTCGCCGATCCAGCCGACCGCGATCTTGGTGTCGTTCTTGATGGCGGAGGCCATCGCCCAGCCGACTGCCTGGATGTATTGAGTGGCGAGATTGCCCGAGATCGAGAAGAAGCCGTGCTCTCTCGAGGAATAGAGCACGGGCAGTTGCCGTCCCTTCAGGGGATCGTGCGTGTTCGAATAGACCTGGCAGGCCATGTCGACCAGCGAATAACCGCCGGCGATCAAGAGCCCAGCCTGGCGGTAGGTCGGGAAGTTCATGTCGCCCGGCAGAAGCGCCTTGCGGAAGGCGCAGCTCACGGCCTCTTCTCCCAAATGCTGCATATAGAACGATGTCTTGCCTTGGCGCTGCGCCATCTGCATGCGGGCGTCGAAGGCGCGGAGCGTCATCATGTGGCGCAGGCCTTCGAGCAATTCATCATCGCTGAGTGAGCCCGCCCAGGGACCGACCGCCTCACCGTCGCGATTGAGCACGCGAATGACGGAGAAGGCGAGGTCGCGTATCGCTTCGGCGTCGACATCGACCGCGGGGCGCGCGACCTGGCCGGCGCGGGGAATGTTGATGTTCGAGAAATCGGGCGCGCCTCCCGGGCGCACGGCAGGCTCTGGCACGTGCAGCGTCAGCGGCGCGTGAACAGATTGCGCCGCCTCGCTCTGCGAGATCATGAGGTCGACATCGGGCATTGGCAGCCGCCTCTCACCTCGACCGTATCGATGCAGAACATCGCGCCGACGCGGCGAGCAAGCCGGTCGACGGCGTCACGGTCACTGATGTCGATGCAAGCCGATATTCTGTATTGGTCCGCTTCCGCCCGGGCGTTGACGGCCGCAAGGTGAAGCCCCGCGACGCGCGCCTGATCGAGAAGGCGGCCGAGGGCAGCATGCATGTCGCTGGTATTGAGCTCCAGAAAAAACACGGTCTGCGCCTCTTCCTTTAGGCGGTTTGTACTAGCGAGTAGGCAGATTGTCGTTCCGTTTATCTGGGTATAAGCTGGTTTCGTAGGTAAGAAATTCTGCATAGACCGCGTATTGATAGAATGGAGTTCTTGATATGGCGACTGCGCGACGTGCCGCGAGGGCTGCCAAGGCGCCACGCAAGGACGCGCTTCGGCTGGACGACATCGATCGCAAGATCCTGCGCGCCTTGCAGCAGGACGCGCGCCTGACAACCGCGCAACTTGCCGACAGGATCGGGCTGTCCACCACGCCATGCTGGAACAGGCTGAAGCGGCTCGAAACCCAGGGCTATATCGACGGCTATGTCGCGCTGCTCAATCAGGAGAAGCTCGGCCTGCCTGAAACAGTCATCATCGAGGTGACGCTCGATCACCATGATGAAGAGGTGCTCGCGCGTTTCGGGAAAGTGCTCGCGGATTTGCCCGAAGTGATCGAGGCCTATCTGACCACCGGCGACTACGATTACCTCGTGAAGGTGGCCGTCGAAAGCACCGCGGGCTACGA
>Ga0134128_10011477_pt1 | contig 10592 bp, 8 predicted proteins | sample KB31754_FD_96462 | JGI IMG/M metagenome (GOLD analysis project Ga0134128, IMG submission 96462) | Terrestrial soil microbial communities with excess Nitrogen fertilizer from Kellogg Biological Station, Michigan, USA - KB3-175-4 | ecosystem: Environmental > Terrestrial > Soil > Unclassified ...
CAACAGATCCGCGACTGGGAAGTTGCTCAGGGACGGTTTCTTCATGAAGGTGATATGGAGAGCGCCGCTAAAGTTGCCGTCATCGGTCAAACGGTCGCGCGGCAACTCTTTGGCAGTGACGATGCTCTCGATGCCGTTATTCGCATCCGAAATATTCCATTTCGCGTAATCGGGGTGCTCGTGCCCAAGGGCCAGACAGGACAGGGCACGGATCAGGATGATACGGTCATGATCCCATACACCACGATGCAGAAGCGTTTGATGCGGATCACCTGGGTGCAAAGCATCGTCGTGAAGGCGGTGAACGCCGAAAGGGTGGATGAAGCTCAGGAGCAAATTACTTTGTTGCTGCGCCAGCGGCACCGCATCGGTCCAGAGCGCGAAGACGATTTCAACGTGCGCAATCTATCCGATATCGCTGAGGCCGCAACGACCACGGCGCGGGTGATGGCAGTGCTGCTCGGCAGCGTGGCTTCGATCTCGCTCCTGGTGGGTGGCATTGGCATCATGAATATCATGCTGGTATCGGTGACCGAGAGGACCCGCGAAATCGGTATTCGAATGGCCGTCGGAGCGCGCAGTCGTGACATCATGCTGCAGTTTCTTGTCGAAGCCGTGGTGATGGCGGCGACGGGCGGATTGATAGGAATTTTACTCGGAATCGGCAGCTCGGAACTTATTAAACAGTGGGCGCAGTGGCCAACGTTGATCAATCCCGCAATTATTGCGATCGCATTTCTTTTTTCTGGGGCGGTCGGTGTTTTCTTCGGATTCTATCCCGCCAAGAAAGCGGCGAACCTGGATCCCATAGAAGCCCTTCGATACGAGTGACCCGCGCTTTCATGGGGACTGCTCTGCTGGCATCGATCAAATCTGCAATCGAGAACCTGCATCCGGCCTATTTTGCCATGGTCATGGCGACCGGGATCGTCTCGATTGCCAGCGATCTGCTGGAGATGACGGTCATCGGCGTTGCGCTTTGCTGGTTGAACCTGATTTTTTTCGCAATCCTTTTGGTGCTGACGTTCGCGCGACTGATCTGGCACCGAACGCGTTTTTTCTGCGATTTGATTGACCACAGTCGTGCGCCGGGCTTTTTCACCACGGTCGCGGCAACCTGCATTTTTGGCAGCCAGTGGCTGATCATTTTCCAGGCTTCTCGGCTGGCGCTGGCGCTCTGGCTGTTTGCGATCATCCTGTGGATAATTTTCACCTATTCGATTTTCACGGGAGTCACGGTCAAAGAAACCAAGCCGACTCTTTCTGAGGGAATTCATGGCGGTTGGCTGATTGCCGTTGTCGCGACCCAAGCCGTAGCGGTGCTCGGCGCGCGGCTTGCGCCCGTATTCGATTCCGAAGCTCAGCCGATCATCTTTTTCGCGCTCTCGATGTGGCTCTGGGGCGGCATGCTGTACATCTGGATGATCTCGCTCATTTTCTATCGCTATGTATTTTTTCCGATGGCTCCCTCCGACCTGACGCCACCCTACTGGATCAACATGGGCGCAGTAGCGATTTCGACGCTATCCGGCGCGACATTGATTCTCGATGCACAGAGATCGCCGCTGCTTCAAAGCATGTTGCCTTTCCTGCGAGGGTTTACACTATTCTTCTGGGCCACCGGCACTTGGTGGATTCCGATGCTGGTGATACTGGGACTGTGGCGACACGTCTATAAGCGCTTCAAGCTCGCCTATGATCCGCTTTATTGGGGCGTTGTGTTTCCGCTGGGCATGTATAGCGCGTGCACGTTTCAACTGGCCAAGGCGATGAGGTTGGATTTTTTGTTCTGGATTCCGCAGATATTCGTCTATTTCGCATTGTTTACGTGGGCCGCGACATTCATTGGATTAATGCGGTCGATGGGAGCGGAATTGAAAAAATTTCGCGCGACTCAAGCGCGGCTAGGTTCCTGATTCGGTGGAGGGAGGGCGTCCCCTTGTGCTTGTCGTCTGAGTAAGTATCTGCGCTCGCGAACATATTCGTCTTCGAAATGGCGCAGCCGACCCGCCATCAGGTTACTCCTGCCAATGTAGCCGACGATGCGGCGCGGCTCGCGCCGGCTTACCACGGGTAAGCGGCCGATGTTGTTGTGGACCATCTTACTGACTGCTTCGTATAAAAGCTCGTCGGCATAGCTGACAATCACATTGTGACTGCCCGCGGCAGAAACGCTGATGTCATTGTGACCATTGTCCGCGAGAGCGCGAATCACGTCGCCGCGAGTAATGATGCCGGCCAGGTGCTGTTTGTCGTCGACCAGCAACAGCCCTTCATGCCGGCTCACTTCCGGCTCACCACGCGCGATCCGGTCGGACAATTCGGCGAGAGACATTTTGGCCGGAATCAGTGGCGGGTTTTTATCCATCACTTCGCCGACGCGCACCATCGTAAGCGGATCGACACCGTACTCACGCATGACATGATAGCCGCGACGGGCGACTTTTTCGGTGAGAATCGATCGGCGCAAGAGTAAAACGGTCACGCCATGGGCTGCGACGCATCCCGCGAGCAAGCCGGGCAAGAGATTGAGATCCTGGGTCAGTTCCAATGCGAAAATCATCGACGTCAGCGGCGAGCGCATCGTGCCGCCCATCATGCCAGCCATGCCGATCAGCGCCCACACTCCGGTATCCCCGATGGGAATAAATCTAGCCAAGCCGGCTCCGAGCGCGCCGCCCATCATCAACAATGGCGCGAGCACGCCACCAGAGGTTCCCGATCCCAGCGCCAGCGACCAAACGAAAGACTTGCCGATCAAAATACCGAGCAGCGCCGGGCCGACGATATGACCCACCAACAATTCATGGATGGTTTCGTAGCCGACGCCGAGGACCCGCGGTTCGATCAGTCCACCGATGCCAATGAATAACCCGCCGATGGCGGGCCACCACATCCAATGGATTGGCAGCTTGTTGAATAAATCCTCGAACGCATAAACCAGAGTCGTGAGAAGTCCGGAGCCGAGTCCGGCGGCGATGCCGACCAAAAAAGCGAAGACCAAACCTTCCGAATTCAACATGGCATGGGGCTGGACTGGAAAAATCGGACCGGCACCGAGGAGGGGAACCCGAAGAGCGGCAGCTGAAACGGCGGCGATCGCAACCGGAATAAACGAGCGCGGGCGCCACTCGAACAGGAGGAGTTCCACCGCGAGCAGCGTCGCGGAAACGGGCGAAGCAAAGATTGCCGCCATGCCGCCCGAAGCGCCGGCGACGAGCAGTGTTTTTCGTTCGGCGGCTGAGAGCTGAAAAAATTGCGCGAAGATTGAACCCACCGCGCCGCCCGTCATGATGATCGGCCCCTCAGCACCGAACGGGCCACCCGTACCGATCGAAATCGCAGAAGAAAGCGGCTTCAGAACCGCAACCTTCGGCTCCATTTGACTGCGGCCGAATAGAATTGCCTCAAGCGCTTCGGGAATACCGTGGCCGCGAATCTTGTCCGAGCCGTAACGCGCCATTACGCCAATGATGAGGCCGCCGATGACTGGCACGAGAATCATGTAGTAGCCAAGATGATGCTGCTCGGGGGATTGAAACTTCGACGAAAACTGCCCAAAAAAGGAAAGGTTGGTGATCGTTGCAATAAGCCAGACTAGGACCCACGCGACGACCGCGCTCAAAGAGCCGATGATCAAGGCCATTCCCGAGAGCAGGATAACCCGTGTGTCTCGAGTAAAATCCGCAAGCCGATCTTCAAGGGTTTCGACCAAATCACTCATGCGCATCCCACCTCTGCATTATTCATTGCCAACCCAAACAGCGCCGAAGACAAGGGTATCCGGCGATCCTGGAACGTGGACCGAAGGGTAACAAATATTTCACACGAGACGGCGGCCGCTACCTGCCGCCGTCTAAAAGGGGTGTGGCGAGAGAACGGTCTATTGTCCGGATCCCACCTGCGGCCGCCACTTGTCAAATCGTCGTTCCACCTTGGTCAACAACTCCATACCGATCATGCCGCTCAAGGCGAAAATACCGACACCAACAAAAACTTTGTCTGTCTGAAATGTCGCGCCGGCAACGGTGATCATGAAGCCGATTCCGGCCGTCGCCGCATAAAGCTCGCCCACCAACACGCCCACGAGAGCGCGACCCACTGCTAGCCGAAGACCGGTGAGAATAAACGGAATCGTCGATGGAACAACGACGGTTTTAAAGACCATCCATTCCGAGGCGCCGAAGCTGCGGGCGGCATTTAAAAGATTCGCTGGCGTGGTTTTTACGCCATCGCGGGTATTGATAAGAATCGAGAACACCGCGCCGAGAAAAATAATGCCGACCTTCGACAGGATGCCGATGCCGAGCCAAATGATGACCAGAGGCAGCAGAGCGACACGAGGCGTGGCATTGAGGGCGTTGACGAACGGATCGAAAATATAGCTCATCCGTTTGTACCATCCGGTCATGATCCCAAACGGAATTCCAACGATAGCAGCCAGAAAATAACCACCGAGAAACTCGACGCCGCTAACGTAGAGGTCATGGTAGATCTCTCCGGTACGAAACATCTCGTAGCCGGCTTTGAAGATCAAGGATGGCGCGCTCATGAACATGGGATTAATCAACTGAAAAACGTTGCCGACAAGCTCCCAGGCAATCAGAAATGAGGCGACGGCGAGGGTGCCGAGAATTTTCTTTTCCTGAGCCAAGTAGATCTTATAGATCCGGGAAGCCTCCGCGACCCTGACATCAAGAAGTAGTTCTTGCGCATTTTCGTTATGAGCAGCCATGGTTATGTCCCTCCGTTCGCTGCATTGATCGCCCAGCCGTCAAAACATATCGTAATACGATATTATCGACCCAGAGATCCCCTGTCAACCGGCCGATATGATCGCGCTTGGAGCGGGAGTTGACTAAACCTGACCATCACGGGCGCTGCTCGTGAGCACCTGTTCATTTCGGGGTCCATGGTCATCGTGCTTTCTGAAGACGCTTTTCCGGTGCCTCCTGGAACGTAATTTCCGCGTCTTGCGGCAAAACCCAGCTCTTGAGGGGTCTTCGCTCGGCGAACGCCCGCAGCTCTCGCTCCCAGATTTTGCGAAACAGGATTACTCCCGTGTCCGAAAGGCCGAGGTGCTCGCGCGCTCGCTCTGCGCGGGAGCCCTGGCCAACCTGCGCAACGTAATCTTGCGTGTGCACGAGAGAGATTTTGTCCTTAAAAAACTGATCCAAGTCCTGAAAGCTGATTTTCCCCGAGAGAACCGCCTCGCCCATTTGCGCCACGGACAGCTTCGGCTCTGTGGCCGCCATAGCACGCCGGGCGCGATATTGATCCGCGCCGGAACCGCTCAGCGGTAAACGGCGCAAGCGAAATTCCAATGAATGCTCGTCGTCGAGGGGCACATCCCACTGCATGCGGTCTTCCCACGCACATTCCGGCTCCGGCGAGGGGTTACGAAACGCGTAAATGTTGGGCATAAAAAATTGAAAAACATTGCGCCAACCTTCGCTAAAGGTCGCATAGCCGGTGGTTCCCCAGGGGCTTTCCACCTTTGAGATCTCGGGCAGACCGCTGCGATTATTGACCGTCGAGGCCGAATAGGCGCCGCGGTGAACAAAAGGCACATGATAGGTATCGCCGTTGTTATCGATGCGCTGAAAAAAATTGCACGGCCACACTTCGGTTGACAGAACCTCGAGAACGCCATCCTCTTCCATGTGTGAAAAGCGCGGAAACGGCGGCGCTTGGCCCTCGCCAAAGTATGTAAAAATCAAACCGAGATACTCGCATGTAGGGAAACTTTTGATGCGAATCTTGGCCGCAAAGGATTTTGCTTCCGCCGGTTGTTCGATGCATTGACCCGCGCTGTTAAACAACCAGCCATGATACATGCAGCGGATCGAATCGCCTTCGACCCACCCGGCCGATAACTGCGTGCCCCGGTGCGGGCAACGAAATTCGGTGACGTGCGGCTTACTGTCTTGCGCGCGGTAAAGGGTGAAACGTTCGCCCATGATCTCGATCGGCTTGGCTTGACCGGCGAGAACCTCCTCGGCGCGGTAAACCGGATGCCAAAACCGGCGCATAAATCTTCCCGCGAGAGTGCCGGGCCCCGTGGATACAAGCTCAGCGTAACGCAGCTTTCGGCGATGGCTTTTGGATCTCATAAAGATCATTCCCGCGGTTTCACGGCATCCGCAACTCGGTGCCCACCCGGCGTAAATTTTCCGCAAAGCGCCTGGGGACCTCGGGGTCCTCGTCTTCATATTCGATCATGGTGCCGCCGCTTTTAACCGAGATATAGACGCCATCGGTTTTCTTCTTGGCGGCTTGATGTAAGCCGATGGGATTGATCCTGCTGCCGAATCTTAACGCCAGCTGCCGTGCGGCTTCTTTGCCGATGTTGAAGTGCTGGTGAAACCAGCCGCTCGGCGGGCTCAAGACGCTGCCCTCTCGCCAGCGGAGCTCGACGACTTCATCGCCCCGGCCGGTCGCGTAGGGGTGCGTGCCAATCTCTTTCGGCCATAGCAGCGTATAGCCTTCGGATTTTAGGATCATGATCACCGCGCCGGCGCCGTGATAGTGCGCTTTATGGTAGCGACCGGTGGGCCAATCCGCCACGTGACCGATCAGTGCGTTTTTAGACGATTCGAACTGTACCATTCCCACTTCGCTGCCTTTGACATAAAGATCGTCCCGCACGCGGACGTCTTTGGCATCGGGCACGAAATTGGTTTCCCAGATCGACTGCATGCCGACGGCATAAAACTTCTCAGTAGCGGCAAAATAACTATCTTCGCCGTGAAAACGCTCGTCGAATGCAAATGGGCAGTTGAAAATAAATTCCGGATTGCGATAAAAATCCATCGCGATTGGCGCCGTCGTAACCGCCATCAGTCGTACGGGCTCTCTGCCGCCGTTTACTAAACGATGCCAGCTATTCAGCGGCGGCGCGAACAAGCTAAAAGGGCCCCATTCGAAGAGACGCTTGGGCCCGCCCTCCTGCCAAATTTCAGTGGCGCCATGGCCGGTGAGAATACAAATCATCTCCTCATAGAGATGCCGCTCCGGATTGAGCGCACCGCCCGGAGCTATCTCGGCGACGTACATGCCGGTTTGCCCCTCCATGCCGTAGAGATGGACGAATGCTCCCTTGCCGCCGGTTCGCGGCCAGGGAGCAAGCTTCAACTCGCGCACATCCTCCACGCTAAAACCTTCGGTGATGGGAACACCTTCACCCTGCATCCATTGGCAGTAGCCGGTGCGATCGAGTGAAGCGAGCATTTCTTTGAGTTCGGATTCCATGCGTGTCTCGGCTGGCTTATCTCTTTTTATATAACCCGTCGATAAATCCGGATTGATCCAGCTTGGCGATAAAGCTGGCATCGATGAACTGTTCGATTTTGGCGTTTTTAATAGAGGGTTCCGAAAGCGCGATTTCTTGCAACACGCCACGCACGCCTTCGGCGCTCGGATAAGGTTTTGCCGGCGTGATGCGGGAATAATAGTCGTAAGCTTCCTCGGCGATCGCACTATCGGTGACGCGCAAAAATTCTTTGATCATTTGAATGCTTTCCGGCTTATGGGTGCGATAAAAAGCAATCCCCTCGACGAAGGCGCGAAGAAAGTTGAAAACCGTTTGCGGCTCGTCGCGTATGAAACGATCCGTTGTCGCAATATTGTTGTGCGGATAGACGAGCCCGAGCTTGGACGCATCGGCACGCTCGACGAATCCTTGTTGTCGCGCAATCCAAGTATTGGGCGCATCCACGACCGAACCTTCGACGGAGCCGTTCACGAGAGCGCTCATTCTCTCACGCTGATTACCGATCTGCATGATCGTCACATCCTTCGCTGGGTCGAGTCCCAAGCGACTCACCATGTAACGGGCAGCGAAATCCGACGAGCTGCCGAAACGAGAGATCGCGATCTTAGCTCCCTTCAGCCGCTTGGGGTCCGATATTTTGCCGTTGACGTAAAGGCTATACGGCATGGTCGGCGTGTAGGTCGCAACCAGTAAGTTGCCTGCACCTTTGAAGCGTGCTCTTTGTGCCGCCGTGCCGCCGCCGCCACTGATCAATTTTATTTCGCCCGACAAAAGCACCTGGAGCGCCTGACTTCCGCCCTGCAAAAGTAGAAAGTCGACGTCTAAGCCGTTGCGCTTGAATGCGCCGATCTTTTTCGTGACATAGAGTGTTTCGATGCCGCCGCTGATGCTGGCTAAGCCCAAGAGTAGCGTTTTTTGGCTCTGCGCCGAAACCGAGGCAGGCAGAAAAAAGAAAATTGACAGAGCCATGTTCGCACATTTCATCATGTAACTCCGGCTCATTTTGATTGCTCGCAGCGCAGCTTGCACTCTACGGACGCGCCGAACTATAGAAAATGTGATTTTCACCGGACCGACGTTAATGAAAACAGGGAGTTAATTGCAACCCCCTGTTTTTTATGCGCTTTGTTTCTCATCGACATGTTTCTCATTTATCACATATCGCCCATTTCGACACATCCGATCACCAAATTCTTTAAAATCTTTTTGAAACGGCAAGGTGTTCGGCGGTCAACCTCGCAACATGCCCTCGAGCGCGCGCCAGAATCAGACCACTCAGCGAACGCCGCTTCCGAAGTTCATTCAGCTCGAACTGGCGACGCTGGTCAATTCAGTTCCTCCAGGTGACGAATGGCTCCATGAAATTAAATTTGATGGCTACCGCTCTTACTTCTAGTATGCGCGTTTTTGTTACAAGATTTGCTCAACTGGATTCGATTCGGGAAACCAGACCGTGCAGTTTCATACCGTGACGCTTGCCGATTCAATGATCGTGATTGCCCGGTACGTATCCGTATCGAACTCACGCAATGCGGGCATTGACGGCGTGCATCTCCCGAAGGTGGTGTCGGAGACAGAACAAACGAAATGTGCGATTGAGCGCTTGAAAAAACAGCAGAAGTCGAAGTAGTAATATAATGAGGTAAGACCCGACTCGTCCAAAACCGGCACATGGCAAATCACCTTACGCCCGCGATTTTCCAAAAGAAGCTTCGTAAACTCTCGCGTCGGAGAAAAACCGCCGACGCTGCCGCTGACATTCAGCGATATTTTCTCGACCGTAAATTGCTCGTGGACTCCGCTTTGGAGCGCTACTTCAAACCGAGAGATCCGCAAATCTCACCGCTGCTTCATGAAGCCATATGTTACAGCGCCTTGGATGCCGGGAAGCGCTTCCGGCCCATATTGACTCTAGCGGTCGGCGAACTGTTCGGCGCACAACCCGTTCCGCTCCTATGTTTCGCGTGCGCTGTTGAGCTGATTCACTGCTACTCATTAATCCACGACGACTTGCCCGCTCTCGACAATGACGATATCCGCCGTGGTAAAGCGTCCTGCCATAAGCGTTTTGGCGAGGCGATAGCGCTACTGGCAGGTGACGCACTGCTGACGGAAGCATTTTTTATCATCTCTGATCCGGCGGTCGCGCGCCTTTTCGGATCTTCTTTGACTGCGCAGCTCATCCGAGAAATATCCGAATCGGCCGGCATGAGAGGAATGATCAGCGGCCAAAGCAGAGAGTTAGAATTAGATGGACGCGTAGTGACTCCAGAGTTTTTGGAGGAGCTCGATCGCCTCAAGACCGGCGCGCTGATTACTACGGCAGCCCGCGTCGGCGCGCTGATCGGCGGCAGCGGACGCAAGGACCTCGACAGGATCACGCGCTATGCGCAATGTTTAGGGCTAGCATTTCAGATCACCGACGACATCTTGGACGAGCATGAAACCACGACCGACGCACACAAAGGGCTAATCAATTATTTTTCGGTTGCCGGCAAAGCGAAGGCGAGCGAGCGTGTGCAATCCCTTTTTGACCAGTGTCTAAAGGAAATCGAGCCGTACGGCAAAGCAGCTGAACCGCTGCGAGCTATTGCCCGCTACGTCACTGAGAGGAAACAGTAGGCGCGCAACGGGAGCAGACGATGCGCAAAAAAACGTCTCACGATTCTGATTTGAGGCCTACGTCTCGATCACTAGCGAGGAGAACGGAATATGACGCCTAACAAGAACCGAAGCGCCAGGGCTGAGTTCACTTCGTCATCCCATCTGGATTGCGCCGATGTTGCGCCGCAAAAACTCTGGCGTAGCGACGATGAGTTTCAATCAGATATGCTAAAACGGGTTTCGCGCACATTTGCTTTAACCATTCCGCAGCTGCCTTCGACGCTTTGCAAGGTGGTCTCGAACGCTTATCTCCTCTGCCGCATCGTTGATACGATCGAGGACGAGCCGGTGATTAGCGCCGCAAGCAAGCGCTACTTTTGCCACAAATTTGTCGAAGTGCTGGATGGCGCGAAAAACGCAGCGAGGTTTTCACGACAACTGAGCGCAGCGCTTTCGAGCGAAACTCCCGCGGCTGAGCACGAGCTAATCCGTAACGTGCCGCGAGTCGTGGACATCAGCCGCAGCTTCTCAACGGCGCAGCGCGAAGCCGTGCGGCAATGCGTCGCCACTATGGCCAACGGAATGGCGCAATTTCAGCTGACGAATGAAAAGCACGGCCTCAAAAGCGTGCAGGACCTCGATCGCTATTGTTACTACGTCGCAGGAGTGGTCGGTGAAATGTTGACGGCCCTGTTTTGTCTCTATTCTCCGGCAA
>Ga0134128_10011478_pt1 | contig 10592 bp, 5 predicted proteins | sample KB31754_FD_96462 | JGI IMG/M metagenome (GOLD analysis project Ga0134128, IMG submission 96462) | Terrestrial soil microbial communities with excess Nitrogen fertilizer from Kellogg Biological Station, Michigan, USA - KB3-175-4 | ecosystem: Environmental > Terrestrial > Soil > Unclassified ...
ATTATCTTTACAAAAAAGTTATTCCAAAAGAATTGATAATGCACAAAGTGGATTATAAAATATCAAATCGAATAATCATTCCCTTTTTAAATAAATGTCAATATAAAATTAAACTATAATCCCAATATTTTACAATAATCCTTCTCTTGTGAGTAATCCAAACCAATCTTTCTTGAAATAGTATTTCTATTTTTTCTTCTCTTTGCAATACAGAAAGGAGATTTTTCTCTATATATATTGGTCCGAGTCCTTTAGGATCGGTCCCTCCTTCCTCCGATTCCGTGGGATGACTAATGTGTTTTATAAAATTATCTTCGTTAAATTCATGAGTTGCATCATAATTTATCCTTTTAGATTGAAGACATTGTTCACAAATTTTAGCTATAATTAAATCCTTGAACTTTGTTCGGTTTCTTTGTCCATAATATTTTAAAAATAAAATATAATATTAAATAGATTTTGTTATATAATAGAGAATATTTATTCTTTAATATTAAAGAATAAAGAAAATTTAATAATAACAATCATCAACTAAAATAATGTTTCAAAACATTATTCACTAATTTGGAGTCATTATCTAATAGTAAAAGGAACATGAAAGGTGCATTGTATTTGCGAGTAGTAACCAAACTTATTGAAGGATTAGGCCATATTATGTATTTTCTTACAAATAATCAAAATTATTATTGTAATAATATTGTATTTGTTATAGAAATATTCATTCGTTAAATCAAATTATCCTTTAGAGAAAAATAACATATGTAAATAAGAAACATATAAAAAAATTAGAAAAATGTGTTTAAAAAGAAAATATTACTGATGGATAAAATCAAGTGCTAACTTTAACTCTACAATTTCCTTTTTTACTAATATATAATCATGATATTCTTTTGTTTGTTTCTGGAGTCTTTCACATGCCTGCATTTGAGCCATTATTATTTCTCCTTTATCTATACATATACTATGATTTGATTCTACAAAATGATAAGAAATAACTTTTTTATTGTATTTGTTGCCACATATTTTTGCTTCAACTTCAAATGGCGATTCTATTTGGACAATATTCATTTTTGAATATCCTTCCCCTTTTTATTATTCATTTTCTTTTTACCATTTTTAAAAAAATTTTGGTTTTGAAGCATTTTTAATTGTGAATTCATGTAGAAATAATATAGAAATAAGATAATAAAGAATTTGTTACTGTTATACTTAGATTAATTAATACATTATATTTTTTTATAACCTTGATTCATTTTTATTTTAACGATTTTAAAAATGGAAATAGTAATAAACGGCAATTCAGATGCAATTAAATGTTAGGTTTAACGTTGTATATCTTTTCGGTACCGAAAAAATTGTATCTTGGTTTATTATATTAAAATTTTTAATTTTTTTAGTTAATTAAATAAATGCTAAGATACCTTTAAAAAATTTTTATTAGCGGGCAAAAGCATATAAAAGAATTCATAATAAAAGGCAATATCTGGTATCGTCAATATTACTATATGTATCATTGATTTTATTTATTCCAATAATTTTCAGAATAAAAAGCAATATTATGTTCTTAATAAGAAGGTAACAAATCTAAGTAAGTGTGAATATGAATGAGAAATTGGCCCATTTTAATATTTATTTAAAGTATTTATCCCTTAAAAAGTATCCCTTGTTTATAATAAATTACATTTACCAATTGTAATTCTTCGATACCAGTAAAAATATAATAGTTTAGCTATGTATCATAAAAAAATGTTTTAACAATCGTTCTATCAATAACAATAATACAATTGATGTAATACAACTGGACCATATTTAATAATTATAAAAAACTAGGTTTTTGTTTTTATATAAATCAGTGTCTTTTTAATTGTATAGATTGGCAAAAATACAACCAATAGTAGGATACTAACAATAACCATAGATGTGCCCGCATAATTATGTCCGGCGATAGAATAGACTACATATAGAGGTTCATCTAAAACAGAAAAAATTAATCCCGTAAATCCCATCATGCATGATAATATCAAAATTAAAAATATTTGATAAGATTCTCCCAAAGAACGTATTGATAAAAAACCTGCCATGCCTACGAAAATGAAAGAAATGTGTTGCATTATGTGTATGTTTTCGTTTAATACAGAATAATCAAATATTTGAGGAATATGCCAAAAAGTAAGTATTAAGACAGAAATTGCTATCCAAATATATCCAATTCTTTTGATTTTAAAAATATGTCTTATAATATTACTCCATAAATTAGTAAATGTAAACAAAATTTTTTTATTATTTTGAATTTTAAGCAAATTTCTTTGTCCTCTGTTATAAACAATCAAATTTTTCAGAATAACCTCTGAAATTTTTATTGACATAGCGCCTAATAGAAAAAAGATGCTATGTTCAATTATCATGTGGTATGCAAGTTCTCCTTCTAAAGATATTAATAAAAATGGTTGAAGAGAAATTATAAGCAATATTATAAAACATGTTATTAATACAATAGTATTTTTTTTTATAGTTATCCCCAAAACTTATAGGTCATTGTTACCTTTAAAATTTTGTTATAAAGAATGAGACTAATAGAGAACAAGATAATAACCAAATAACTTTTAGAACATTTAGACATCCATATTAAATTAAAAAAGAATTCTTTCTTATTTGTTTAATGTTTTTTTTGAAAATCCAAAAGTCGCCTTTAATTATTTAAAGATATTGTAAACTATCTTAGTAACATCATTCTCATAATTAAATAATTTGATTTTGTGTAGAAATTGAGGATCAGAATAAAAGAGCAAATAATTAAAATTTATTTATTTGAATTTATTAAAGTACAGAAATACAAAATATATCTTGTTCTGATTTGTTAAATCGCCTTTTCTACATACTTATTTTCTCAATATCAAATAAAAAGATCTGATTAAAAATAACATAACATAAATTTTTATCAAATAGTCTTTAATCTTTCAAGGTTTAGGTATAATAAAGTTATTATTCTTTTAAAATTGTTTATTTGACATATTGTTGCCATTTAAAAGGTATAACACAAATAAAAAAACAATAAGGGTAATTACTTCAAATTTAATTTTTGTAATATTAATTTTTTCAATATTTACTTCCTTTAACAATATTGCATTTGAAAAGGATAACGCCTTTGCACAAAAATCAAATTTATCATCATCTTCACCACCATCTTTATCGAATAGAGATAATAATTATAGTAAAATACCACAACAACAACAGCAGCAATCAAGCAATATATCATCGATTTTACAAAACATTACTTTTAAGAATATAACATTATCACCTGAACTTACAGTTAAGATCAACCAAGGAAGCCCTCCTAAAACTGATAATTTTAATATTACAAAAGGATACAAGATTGAACCTATTTTATGGAATTTAACACTTCCCAGCAGTGTAACTTTTGATGACAAAGGGAATATGTACATTGCCGAAGCTGGTGCAACTGTTGGCGGGTTAACAACTCATCCTCGTATACTGAAACTAGATCATCAAACAGGCAATCTTTCTATTTTGACGGACAGATTGCTAGCACCTCCAATTGGCGACATAAAATTTTATCAAGGAATGATTTTTGTATCTAACGCAGGTAAAATATCTGTAGTTGATCCAATAAAAGGCTCAGTACAAGATATTATTGCAGGGCTGCCTTCGGGAGGAGATCATAAAACAAATCAAATCGCATTTGGTCCAGATGGACGAATGTATTTTGGTCAAGGTTCTGCTACAAATAGTGGAGTAGTTGGAATAGATAATGGCCTCCCAGATTTAGGATGGCTGGAAAATGCACCACAGATACATGACATTCCTGCTAAAACTATAACATTAACTGGCACAAAATATTCCACTTCAAATATCCTTTCACCAGGGCCTAAGAATATCACATCGAGTGAATTGTCTAATTCAAATAATTTCATTGTGAAGGTAACTAATTCTCCTTATAAATCAAAATTTGATAACAATAGTAAAAATAACAATACCAATATTCTGGCAAATGTTACAACTGGAGCATTCAAAGCTTATGGCAATAGTACAAAAAAAGGTGAAAAAATAAATGGTAATTTATTCTGCAATGCCTGTATTTTAAGTTCAAAACCTGATGGTACAGATTTAAAATTAGTTGCATGGGGAATTAGAGATCCAGAGGGATTAACATTTGATAAAAATAACAAATTAATAGTGACAGTCCAGGGCGATGATGAAAGAGGAAGTAGACCCATAGCAAATGATCATGATAGAATATACAAAATTGATATAAACAATAATACTGAACAAGGAAAGTTCTATGGATGGCCAGATTATGCATACTCTGGCGGTAAAAATAATGACAATGAGATGCCTGTAAATAATCCAATATTTCAATCAAATAAAAGCAATAAGTCTATTGATTTATTGATAGAAAATCCACCAGCAGTAGAAAAAAAAGTATTTGCTGATGCTGGATGGGGAAGTATTGTAACACAGGCTGCGATTTCTAAAACTAATAGTTCGATTGTCAACAATACTAATTCTAGCAATATCAATAATAAATTTGGATTCGAAGACAAAGTCTTCTTTGCTGAAAGAGGTTCTTTTGCACCAATAACAAAGACTGCCTCAAATAAGGGCCCAATGGAATCTGTTATTGAGAACAATAATACAATAACAGGACAAGTTGTACCTGGTACTAATAATACAATTGGACAAAAAATTTTGGCTCTTGATACCAACAATGGAAAAGTTGAAGATTTTATATCTTTGAAAAAACCTGATCCAACCTTTAGACCAATAGGTATAACATTTAGTAATGAAGGAGATTCGATGTATATTGCAAGTTTAGGCAAACAAGAGGTAAGAGCTACCTTACCAAATGGCACGCCTCTTCCAATTCCTCAAACATGGATATATCAAAATACTGGTGTAATATGGAAGGTTTCAAAGAACGAAACTTCATTAAATATTACATCATCACCTTTGCCTCAGAAACAAAAGGTAATGCTTTCTCCAAAGGATTTTAACATCACAATAAATTCAAGAATTCCTCCATTTAATTCAAATGATATTTCATTGACAAAGGGATATAAAATAGAACCAATACTATGGAACCTTGAGCTTCCTGTATCGGTAGCATTTGATGATAAAAAGAATATGTATATTGCTGAATCAGGTCTCAACTATGGAGGCCTGTTTACAATACCTCAAATTCTAAAGCTGGATCATCAAACAGGCAATCTTTCTGTTTTTGTTGATAGAGGTTTAGCAAGACCATTATTACATATTGATTTTCACAATGGTAAATTATATGCTACAAATGGGGGAAAAATATCTACTATTGATTCAAAAGGGATCATAACAAATATTGTATCTGGACTACCAAGCTTAGGAGATCATTGGACAGACGGAATTGCTTTCGGTAAGGATCAAAGAATGTATTTTGGTGTAGGCACTGCAACAAATAGCGGAATTGTAAACATGGGAAGAGATAATCCATGGTCAAAACAGTATCCTACGTTTTCCGATATACCTTGCAAAAATATTACCTTATCAGGAAATAATCATATAACTGATTATTATTTTCAGCCGCAAGAAAAAAATAGGATTGCTATGACAGGTGCATTTGTTCCATTTAATACTACTACATATAAAGGAGAAACAATAAGAGGAGGAATTTACCCATATGAAGGAGTTTGGCCTGGTTATGGTTGTTCTGGATCTCTCTTAAGTACTAAAGATGATGGTTCTGACCTTCAACTGGTAGGATGGGGCTTTAGGCATTTATACGGATTTACATTTGATAATAGCAGTAGAAACTTAATTGTAACAATGAATGGAATGGATGAAAGAGGAAGTAGGCCAATAGCACATGATACTGATAAAATATATAGTATTGACATTACCAATCACAGTATTTGGGGTAAGTGGTATGGATGGCCTGATTATGCAAATTATGGCGAACCAGTAACGAATCCCAAATTTTCAAGTTCATTTACAATTCCAAAAAACAATAATACAATCGTATTTTTGATGCATAATCATCCTCCCGTAGTAATACCTTCTCTAATAGTAAAGGTCGGTGCAGCAGTTACTGAAGCCAAATTATCAAATTACAGTAATCGTTTTGGTTTCAATGGCAAAATATTAGTAGGAGAATATGGAACACTTGCTCCACAAACACACCTATCTGCTGATTCTCCTTTTAATATGTATATTGGAGGAGTAATGGGACAAACAATAGGTCAAGACGTACAAATATTAGACACTAATTCATTTGGATTAGATAAATTCATATCAATTAATACTGCTAATGGGGCTTTTAGACCAACAGGATTGCAATTTGGTCCAGATGGAAAAACTCTTTTTATTGCAAATGTTGGAAAAGATGAAGCAAGACTAGTTACGCCAAACGGGGTTCAATTGCCATTTGCTATCCCTTGGTCAATTCCTCAAAGTGGTTCTATTTGGAAAGTAACCAAGACAAATTAAGGAAAATGAGTTTAGTATCAACTAAATTAAATTTGATATTTACCAATAATTCAATTGTAGTTTTTTTATTCTCTCGAATCTATATTTTTTTAAAAACAGTTAAAAAAAATTAAAGTATAAAAAAATAAATTAAAAACAGAAATAGGTAAAGAAACGATGAATAAATATAAAAAAGTTATAGATATTGCAAGAATCTCAAATGAACAAGAACGAAATGGCATCATCATTTTTATGTGCGGAATATCTATAATATCTATTATTTTAATATCTCAATATTTTTTCTTTTTATCTTATTTAAACAATAGTAGCAATAATATAGAAAATAAATTAGTTGTTATAGACAATGAGAACATGATAAGATCCATAAACAATACATCTTTGTCAACATTTGCCATCTTTATATTGGGTTTAATTCTTGTCCTTGCAGGTATTAGATCAATATTCAAAGTATTGGTAGATAGGCATTTGTTTAATTCACATACAACAAATTTAATAATTCAAAATAACTCTTTTTACTATAGATTAAAGAAAACTGTAGCAAACAATATAATTTTAACTTCATCATTTTTCTATTTTATCTTGCTTTCCTTTTTATCAAATACTATTATATATAGACCTTTTTCTTCATTTTCTGAAATTTATCAAATCCAATTACCATCGTGGCATATTATTGGATGTTGCGGCCTTCCAGGATATTATCCGGTTTTATCCATATATTTAACAGATCATATAGGACTTTTGATTATTCCAATTAATTTAATTCTATCATCTTCATTGTCTTTACTAATTGGAATTAATATTTTTCTTATGATTAATAAAATACAAAGGACAACCATAAAAAACAAGACAGATAAAATTCAAAATTGTATAATTTTAAGAAGAAAAAGTTCAACAATTTTAACCTTGGGAGCTTTAATAGGTTTATTTGTAGAGTGCCCTGTATGTGCTGGAAGCTTTTTTATATATGCATTTGGAGGAAATTTGGCCGCAGCTGGCATAACCACAAGCCTTGCAAATGAAACTCAGCCTTTTTTTGTTATTGCAAGTTTTATACTATTAATAATTCCTCTTTTCCTATTTAGAAAAAACAAATTTTAAGAAATAAAAAAGATTTATTTAATTAAATATTTTATTTAATTAAATAATTAATGGAATAAATTAGCCATTTTAAATTATATCGATATTTTATATATGCATATTCTCTATATTAAAAGGAAAATTTAGCATTAATAATAATAAAAAAAACAACTTCTTAAGGTTACACAAGATTAATATAAAAATCATTTAATTGAAATAGAGGATTATTAAACTCAAACTTATAATTATATCAAAATATTTTAAATCTATTCTAAGAAATTCACGATTACTACACATAGATTTGTCTATATATTTTGCATAAGCACAGAAAATAAATGATAAGGTATTTGCATATTCTTAAAATCATTGTTCATAACTTTATTATAATACTTTAGATATAAAAATAATTTTAAACGCAGATAATGACATTTGATTTATATAACAACGCTACCTTTTATGAGACTAAAAGTACATAAGTATATAAATCTAAAAGTCAACATCAATAAGTTGTTAATAGATATGCTTTACATATGCTTTTGAAAGAAAAGGGTCTTTTTATATAATGAGCATTATCATATTTAACAAAAAATTAATGTTACTATAAAATATCTATATAAATACAATTAAACAAAGTAATTTTATAGACATCTAACTGTTTGATTGCGTATAGTTTCCTCAATAAATAGCACCATTACTTTGAAGTAACATTCAGTTTAATAGGCAATATAAATACATCTCCTATTGAAGATAGTTTACTTTCATTTAATGATACAATTTCAACCCTTATACCATATTGAGGATTTCGTGCCAACATTGGTCCTTTTATATGGATTGTGAATGTAGTGAATGTAGTGTGCTATGCTTCTTAACTATTAAAAATCTGGGCTCCAAATGTTGCTGTTGCAGATGCTATTTCAGCTATTATAACCATTTTTTTCTTATTTTTTGTAAATGAATACAATAATTTCAATCATTGATTTAACAGTAATAACATTGTTAGTATTCATTAAGTATCAATTGAAACCATATCTGAACGAATTATATAAAATAAAAATTAGACGAATCTTAGATCTCTTTAGAAAACACAATAAGAAATAAAATAAGATATTAATACAATAGTCTATATACAATATACCTTTTTTTAATTAATATTTTGTTATAAGAAAACTAAAGTATATAAAATAAACATTATTTTTAATGCCTTCACCCAATAGTTCAAATTGGAATAGGGATAAATGCGATTTTGAGATACCAACAGAACAAAATATGGAACAAACTAAAAAGATAATAGAAAATGAAGACCAAGTACCCGAATTAAAGAGAGATGACGAAATTGTTACCGACTATCCTGAGGCTGCTGCAATGGGGAGAATTCTAATGGGCATAGACTTTCCAGCCGATAAAGACAAGGTAATTCAATTTGTATAAAATCAACATGAATCTCATCCTGAATGCAAACATGATTGTGAAGGATTATTACCACTACTAGAAAAAATACAAGACAGACTATATGAAAACGCTTTTAAAATTACAAAAGCTGTAATTATATCGCCGATTGTGGAATAGAACATTTCAAAAAACTAGCCGAAACATTTATTTTTAATTGGATAGAATTATGCTAAATAATTTTTCCAAACATTACTTTTTCAATTCTCTATCCTGCAATTTCATTAGCTAAAAGTTTAGTCTAATTTCATCTTGATCATAAAATGTTATGAACTGTTTATTATTGCCAAACCGTCTTTTAGGTAAAGGATGTTCTACTCCTATATCCTTAAATTTATAAACCTATGTTTGACTATAAATTTTGGAATTGAAAACGAAGCAGCAATAGCCTAGTCTTTTTCTCTCTGTCCTTTGAATATATTTTTCCGTGAAAAAAAATAAGCAAAGTGTCAGGTCGTCATATTTTATCGCCATAGTATAAATGATAAGTAGTTGTATCAATCCAATTTACTGTTAATTTGGCTAATCTTAATCTCAGAATACCGATATAATTTCGAAATTCTTTTAAGGATTATAAGCACAGTAGCTGTGACATAATGTTTATCTAATATACCTTGATCTTTATTCTTTTAATCCATAAAGTGGATTTGTTAAAGTTACATTTGGATAGAGATATATTAAAATGCAAAGAGAAATCCATAGATAATTGTTTAAGCATCCTTCTAAATTACAACACTAAAAAATAATTTTCATTCTACATCATTCTCTTTATTTTACAAAGAAGATCTATTTTATTATAATCAATAGATAGAAATGAAATCATATAGGTTGTTTTTAAAATTACGAATATACTTGGTGAGAACGATATATTTGCAGAACATCTTAATTGAAATAAGTTTATATTCACTTATTGTGAACCTCCGCTTTTTTTTACTTGTAATTATTCATATAATATGTAATAACCAACATAATTAGTATGGAAAGCATTATTGTATATGCATTCCTCAGAATATTTCTAAAATGGAAATAAAAAGATTTGTCATTATTTCGGCTATAATATTGTTTATGTGGATTAGCATCTTAATAACAATAGGACATTTTTTAAAAGATTCATGGAATAAATTTTCAAGTCATTATAATAGTATATCTATAACTATTATTTTGATTTTAGTATTGGTGATTATCGTAATAGTCTTGATCTATTATTTTTTTATATAAAAGAATATCTATAATAAATAATGACTAATTCTTTTTTATCATTGTATATCATGCAATTTGTTATATAATTAATACTAATCCATTTTCTATTTTATAGAAGAATTTAATTGATATAATGTCGTTTTTCCTTTCTTAATCTTTTTGTAATTGTTCCTTTTTTTGCAATGTCTCTATTTCAAAGTCCAATAGATTTTGTAAGTACAGTGTTGGTGTGCAGACCATAATCCTATTGTTTTATTACTCTGATTTTGATATCATTTTCCACATCTACTATGAAATATGGTACAGGATATATGATATAGTGACTAGTAACAAAAATACTCATTTTTTGACTATTATTCTATATAATAGTAATTATTTAGAATTTAAAATAG
>Ga0134128_10011481_pt1 | contig 10591 bp, 5 predicted proteins | sample KB31754_FD_96462 | JGI IMG/M metagenome (GOLD analysis project Ga0134128, IMG submission 96462) | Terrestrial soil microbial communities with excess Nitrogen fertilizer from Kellogg Biological Station, Michigan, USA - KB3-175-4 | ecosystem: Environmental > Terrestrial > Soil > Unclassified ...
CCATTTGACATACTCAAAGGCCCTCAGCAGTATCGCAACCTGCAGATGGAGGGCCAGAAGTTACCGCTTGAGATAGAGAAGCTGCAAGAGCCTGATTCAGATACCGCTGGGAATATGCGCGCTACATCGCATGCTCTAGCCCTACTCCCCTATGCAAAGATGACTACAAAGCAGGCTTTGTGGGATCAGAAGCGTGACCCTCGGTTCAACAGCAAGTTCATGTGGTTAGAAACTCAGTATAATCAGCATCCAGAGAACTTCTTAGAGTTCATGCAGCAGAGATTAGCAGGGTCCCCTAACCTGAATGACCCTACTACTCAGCACATTATGCGGTACCTCTCTTATAATGGACAGCTCTACGCGATCCAAACACCCGCTCTATTGGAGAAATCCAAAGGCGTTACGCTTATGAATCAACAGGGCGTTCACGTCCCAAACTGGAATCGCGTACCTGCTGAGAACTGGACACGTCTTAGAGATATAACTCCTCGTATTCGTACAGATTGGGATCAGTTAATGTCGAATCCCCGTACCAGACCATTTGCTAATAGGCTTGCTGCTGCAGCGTTAGCTGACAGTAATCAATACAAGGCTGGGTGGTCTAAGCAGGACTTCGATGTGTTCTCGCCGGGATTGAAGGCTCCTGCCAAGGTGCGCAAAGGAGACGCACGTTATAAGGGATTCGAGACAATGGATGCTCCAGACACAGCTGTAGGCATGTACAAGAATGGCAAGCTTGTTGGCTATATGGATGCTATTTCCAATAAGCCGTACTTTCTGCCCAATACCCCGAACGTGCCCCCCGCAGCTTTGCCCAGAATGACGATAGCACCGAGCACCCCATAATGAGCGCCGACGACGATCTGCAGGAGTTAGTCAAGCAAGACGAGGAGGCCCGCGCTCGTCCTCACAACTGGATTCCGTGGTTGGCATCCGGACTGCCTCCTGCTGGCCAGGCTATTGGCGAAGTTATAGGTGGCGTCGGCGGCGCTATGATTCCGTTTGCTGATGCGACCGGCATACCCGAAGCTGCAGGCGCAATCGGTGGCGGTGGCCTCGGGTCTGCAGCTGGTGCTTATCTGCAGAACAAGATTGACAAGGCATATGGTCTACCTGCAGATACGAGCCCTCTGAAAGAGGGCATGATCGGTGGTGCTACCAGCGCCATTCCATTTGCTATGCCTATGTTCAGAGGCTTACGTGCAGCTGCGAGAGTGGGCGAGGATGCTGATATTCCCGCCACTGCAGCAGCACAGAAACTCTGGAAGGCTCCCAGTGGCATCAAGTACAAGGTGACTGTACCTGGGACACCTGCGATCAAGGGAGGTACGAAAGCAGCTCAAGAGGCATTTGCCAAGAGGCTCTCAAAGCCAATCAGTGGGATACCTTCCGTTACGCAGATCGTCAAACATGCCGCACTGCCTGTTCTTCTCGGGCATGAGGGTGGAGCGTTAGGAACAGCGGCAGGTCTGGGATTGGACGCAGCTTCGGAACTGAAGAATAGAGTGCTTACTAACCCCAACACTGTCAAGGCGTTGGGTGGCTTTGCAGCTCGACATCCGAACGTCACACGGGGTGCTATTGCTACTATACCCGCTGGTATACATGCGGCTATACGGGAAGTCCTACCGGAGTTGACTGATTCTGATGAGCAGATGATGGCCCCCGAAGACGACCCAAACCACCCCTTTCATGGAGCAAGCCCCTATGACGGTCAGTAAGGGTCGGACTCAGAAGAGCCATGGATGAGGGTGAATGATAGCCTCCAATATAATCAGCACTGCTAACACAGCCCAGAACCAGTCCGGCAGAGGGAATGCGTAATACATCACTAGTGTGAGTACCACACAGAAAGCCATTAGTTCTACAAACGTTATCGGCCCGAGAATGAAGATATTGGATATCATTAGTCCGACGAACAATATTGTGGCGATCATTCCTCCTCTGTTCGCCCTGAGGTTCTGCCACCACTGCTTGAAGAACTGATTGATCCTGCGCATAGCGAAACGCCTCCATCCTTACGGTAGAGCCGTCGCACTAGCTTTGTCAAGCCAGCTTTGAACTAGAGATTACTCAGTGCCGAACTCAGACGTAACACCACGCCAGCAACGATTCCTGTTCGCCAAGTTTGGTGCAGAGTCATTCGAGGGCAAGAAGCTGCGGCGTGAGATTCGCTCCGGTGCTGTTAAGATACGTAGTCGTATTCGACCCGGACATGGCATTGGAGGCGGCAGAAAGCGCACCAGCGCTCGCAGGCATCGTCGCGACCTGAGAAAGTAATGCTCAAGAAGCTTGAATATATCTGTATAGTAGTGATGCTGCTATACGTTGCCTTCTCTCCTGTCAAAGATACATCAGCCCAGCTCATCACATGGGTTGCCGATCAGACCTTCGTTAACGATGTGAACAGTAGACTCCCACCAGTATTACCATCGAACTGCGCGGGCTGCACGCTCCAGATGAATAGCAGCTCGAACGGGATGTTGTGGGGCGCTGGTGGATCAGGCGGAAGTAGCCTCCTTAGCTATACTGGCGGTGTCAGCGTCACCGGCAACTCCGGCAATGGCAATGACCAAATCTCGAACATCAATCTCAATGGCGTGCTCAACGTCAAGGCGTTTGGTGCCAAAGGTGATGGCGTCACTGATGATACCGCTGCCATCCAGAGCGCCATAACGAGTGCATGTAGCACCACCCCCACTGGCACTGTATTTCTGCCTCCAACGCCCGGCTCCAGCTACAAGATCTCTTCGCCTATCGTCATTCCCTGCGCAACCAAGATCACTGGCTCTGGTATGACGCAGACCAAGATTACGCAGAACTATTACGGCCCGACTGTCATCATGCAGGCCGCTGAGACGGGCTGGAAGCCTCCTCTGACAGGCAGCGTGACACGCAGCTGGGCCACCTCGACCACGTATCCTGCCTTCACCGTCCTGAAAGATAGCAATGGAAATCTGCAGGTCCAAGAGACTGCAGGAACTTGCACCTCTGGTACTGGAGCGTCTCCCAATTGGAACACCGTACAGGGCGGGTCGACTGTCGATAACACCTGCTCTTGGGTGATGGCCTCCTCTGGCACACAACTGGTGAGCGGCACTGGCACCTCGTTGGATGCATCATCTCCAGAGTTCTTCAATGGCGCTGGCTCCGGTGCGAACAACGCCACATTTGAGGTGCTCAATCCGGGCAATCTCGAAGGCTCAATCAGTAACCTGGCTGCATTCACTGTAGAGTTCTATGTAGAGCCCTTCGCTGATGATGGCGGTGGTACCAGGAATTATCAGCTGATCACGATTCAACAGGGCCAGTCAGAAACCACCAATCAGTACGCTTTGCAGTTCATACTCGGTGGCGCGAGCTGCACCGGAGGCAGCAACTGTCTGACCGCGAAAGCAGACATTAACGGCTCCCTCATCTCTGTCGGTGGATCAGGAGCCAATGATCGGCTCACGAGGAATGTCATTCACCATGTAGCTCTGAGCTACGATGGCAGCACTCTGCGTCTGTTCCTTGATGGAAGTCTGAGCGGCTCGACCTCGACTACTGGCAATTGGACTATTCCTCCCTACTCAGGAATGTATATCGCTAGCCAGGGGGCTCAGGGGCTGCAGGCTGCTGTCAGCACTCCCATATTGCCTGCATTCTATGACTCAATACGTGTCTCGAACGTAGCACGCTATACAGCTAACTTCACCCCCAGCTTCACCAAGTTCTCTGGTGGCTCTAATACCGTATTCCTCGAGAACTTCCCTACTGGTACGCCCAATGGCACCATCGAAGGCACCATCAACAACAATACTAACGCTTTCTTCCCTATACCGACCTCTCAGGGCACCAACACCATTGAGTCTGCTTACTTAGGGAACCTGCAGCTCGCTGACAACGGCATCTGGGCCAATTGGACCGATTACTCCACCATTGAGAACGTTTGGAACAGTGGCACTGGTCGAACCTGTATCAATCTCTCCAATGAGGACTTTCAGGACACGATCACCAAAGCGTACTGCACGGTGGACACACCTACCGGCATCACCAGTATTGCGTTCATGTTCGGACCACACGCTGATAACAATCTCTATCAGTTCCTGAACTGTGATGGGCAGTACAGCTGTGTTGGTCAATCTTCGGCGTCCTCATCTACGTATATCAATGCGCAGCACGAAGATGCGGGCTTCACCTATTACGCCTTCTACTTCTTGCAGAGTCAGGCGCTGCTCTTAAGCCCTGTAGTGAGTTTCGCTAGCACTGAGTCTCATTTCCTTGGAGATGTGTACACTCAAAGCGCTGGTGCTCCCATTGAGATACATAGTGGCAGTCTCACATCTGGTGCAGCTACCGGAGCGTATCTCGTTCAGAATGGAGGCGCGCCTCTACTTGTTAAGGCAGTAGCGTTCAGCGGCTCTGTAGCTGAGGCGTATGACGACATTGTTGATCCGACTCAGCCCGCGGTGTTGGAGGATTACGTCATACCCGCCAATACCACGCTGACTAATACCGGCAAGACTCTGCAGCTATATACCCGTCAAGGCGATCAAGTGAGCTGGAATAACAATGCTTGCAGTGCTAAGACGACTCTATCGGCTGGTGCAGGTACCTGGTCGAATAGCTGTATTTCCTCTACTCGACTGCCCAACTGCAGAGATATCACTGCTAATAACAACTTCACCGCGACTGTGGCTGCTGGTTCTATCACTTTCAGTAGCGGCACTGGAAGTGATGTCATTTGGTGTACTGATTAAGTGAAGCGTCATCTGCGTCCTCTGTCGAAGGTAATCGCCTTCGCATTCATCATTGGTCTGTACTTGGGCTTAGTAATAGGCCCGGTATCCGGACAGTCCGTGACTGTATTCTTCATGCAGAACAACGGAACTGTCTCGGTTACGCCTACGCCTACACCGAGCCCCACTCTGCCGCAGACCATCACCATCAGTGCTCCTACCAACGGAGCGACCATCAGCAGCCCGACAACGGTAGTCGATAACAACTCCACCAGCCTGTGTAGCGGCACTAGCTGGTTCGATAGGCTCTACGTCGATGGAGTAGATGTAGTAGACTGCTCATTCTCCGCATGCGTATTCAATCCAGCTAATTTCTCTGGTGGCACACATGGCATTGTGATCCACGCTGTCACCCCTAACCCGGGTGGTGTTGAGTGCGCTACTAGCCAAACAGTCAATGTCACGGTACCGGCATCAACCGCGACTCCTACGCCTACAACAGCTCCGACCCCTACGCCAACTCCCATACCCGCACCGCAGTTCTTGGCGAGCACTACCTGCACGAATGGAGCAGGAGGCAGCTCTATCAGCTGCACCACCCCTGCCGTCTCGGCAGGCTCTACGCTTCTGGCTGACATTGTAACGCATTGCCCAGCGGCTGGATTCCCTGCTCGCATCATGGCTCCCAATGGCTGGATGCTTGAGCGTATCGACGTGTCGGGCTGTTCGACCACTGCAGATACCGAACAGGCTGTATTCTTCAGGAACTCTGATGCGGCCGACTTCAATCCATCTCGCAATTACACCTGGAATTTCTCTCAGGAGTCCTGCACTGGCACCTCGTGCGCCACGCTGCAGCCCTCGATCACCGCTGTCGGCTCAATCGTAGCGTACAGCAATGTCCGCTTCCCTCGTCCCTTGGGCTATCACGATTCAGTCGTGTCCGCGACCGCCAGTGGAACGCTGAATGGGCCTGAGCTGTACGCCAGCAGCTCCAATGATCTGGTAGTCAACTTCTTTGGCTACGTGCTGCCCATCACCGACTCTGCGCCTGCCCCCAACCCGTCAGGTATGAACCAGCGTGCTGCTGCGTTCAATGGAGTGCTGCACCTTGGTATCAGTGATGGCCCTGCCGTTGGTAGTGGGTGGACCAATGGCACAACTGCCACGATACCGAACTCAGCAACCGGCACTAGCGTCAGTACAGGCGTTGTTCTCGCATGGTCGGGTGACACTCAACCCGCTGCAGGTGACGCTGCCCTCGCCAGCTCACCTCCTGCGCCACCGACGCAGGGCAATATCTATTACGTCGATAGCAGTGCGAGCGGCTACAATGGCACCGCTGCTCCGACGAGTACATGCGCCACGAATGATGCTGGACCCGGCACCTCAGCTCAACCGTTCTGTACGCTTGCACACGTCAACAGTCTGACTCTGCATTCCGGCGATCAGGTGTTGCTCAAAGCTGGTGACACTTGGCGTGAGAATCTCGACCCGGTGAACTCTGGTAGTCCCAACTCTCGCATCGTATTTGGTGCATATGGCTCTGGAGCGAAGCCCATCATTTCTGGTGCTGATGTCATTAGCACTTGGACACAGTGCAATAGCACCACCTGTGGCAGTGGCAGCAGTAGCATTTGGTATAAGGATGTCTCGTATTCATTCGTGGAGGGCATATACATAACCAGCGCTGAAACCTGCCCGGGTGCTGGGTGTCCTGCGTCGAGCAATGATCCAGGCTGGGGGCTGGCGAGGGCCGCCGATCTGCCGAGCGGGACAGGCACCTCGCCGGGCCCTGCCGTCAACCCGAGCAGCCACGGGGGCCTTTGCGCGCGTGGCTCAGCCCTTCTCTCCAAGATGGTGGCAGGTACCTGGCTATTCGACCCGACAGGCACCTCGGGAGCACCTTCGGACGTGACGTTAGGCAGACTGTACGTCTGGACTGGAGATAGCTCTGACCCCAACAGCTCTACCGTTGAAGCTGCTGTACGCGACCCGATCATTGGCAAGAACGTCTTCTCGGCTCTCAACGAGAGCTACCTGACGTTCATGAATCTCCATCTCACCAACGGTGGTGAGCCTCTGCGATTCGGCAGGACGTTTCAGGATGGCGGGCCTGCGAACAATCCCAACAACGACAGGTATATCACTGTCATGTACTCCACGGCTGACCATCTTGGGACTGGTCAGTTCGATGACGACTGCTATGCCGGTGGCTCTGTAGACGTGCGTGAAGGCTCAAACGCTCTCATTCGCCATATCACAACCTCCTACATTGGAGGCCATGGCAATAACCCTCGCTATCATGCTGTTGTCTTCGGCATCGTAGAGGATAGCGACCTCAGCAATGACGATTATGATGCGCCCGACACCAAGAGCTGTGATGAGTGCATCATTCGCTATAATCTGTCGCATGACTCCATACTGCCACCCTCTGGATATCAGAATCAGGTATTCAATGATGGCATCTACATGGAGTCCAACTTCAACAACAATCTGGCTTCATGGACCGGCACTGATCTGACTGCCATGACCTCTCGACCGTATGCTTCAGTCGGGTGGCAGATCTATGGCAACACTGTGTACAACGTCACTGGTGCTACTGGCGGCGTCTACATTCACACTTGGGGCATGGGCGCTGGCCAGATCTTCAGCAATACGGTCTACGGTGAGGGCAACACTGCTGACTACGCCATCGATAACGACAACACTAAGGGCAATGGCAATATTACTGACAATCTGGTGCATGATCTGAATGGCTCTAACGGTATCCGTACCAATGGATACAGTGAGAGCTTCAATTTCACTGGTCTGACTAGCGCTGGTGCGGCTATCACCAACTTCCAGACGATGAGCAGCACTGACATCGTAGGCGTCAATCCGCTGCTGCAGAGCCCTGTCACTGATTTCACGCTGCAGGCTGGCTCTCGTGCTATCGCTGGAGGCAGCCTTGATGTTGGTTATGGCGGATTCAATGGTGCATGGCCTCAGCATCCGACGCCAGCGCCTACCCCTACACCAATACCATCACCCACGCCGACGGGGCCGACACCTACTCCCACACAGACGCCGACACCTACTCCGACACCGGGTGCGATTGCTCTCATTCAGCATACCTCTGGATTCAGCACCTCCACTACTACCCAATCGGTGTCATATGGGTCCAATGTGACAGCTGGAGATGCGCTCATTCTGGTGCAGCGCATGTCTACCACCAGCCAGGATGTCACATATACCGATACTCTGGGCAATGCGTTCTCCAAGGTGGTCACTCAAGCACAGACCACTGATGGACATCAACTGCGCATCACTTGGGCTATAGCCAATGCGAGTGGTGCTGATTCGGTTACCGCACACTTCTGGACCGATAACACCGACACCACGCCTGCCACCAATAATTTCCATTGGCTAGGGCTGATAGAGGTGTCGAACGTCAACAGTGTTGATGTTACGACTGGTAATCAGGGAGGTAGCACAGGGCCTGCTACCGCGACGATGCCCACTACCACTCACGCTAGTGAGTTCGTGGTAGGAGGCATGGGTGACGCTAGCTCTTACACCGGCACTATCACCGCTGGTAATAGCTTCACTGCGCTCGATTCTAATACATCTGGCTCAGGCAGCTCCCCTATTGGGGCAGATGCATATCGCATCGTGTCTGCAACTGGAGTATACAGCCCCTCATTCACGCTGTCTGGAGCAGCTAGCAATTGGAGCGCCATTGGCGCTACATACTATGAGAGCGTGGTTGGTCCGACTCCTACTCCTACACCGACCCCGACTCCAGCTCCTGCAAATATCGTCATCATTGGCACGCCTACTACATCGGCATCGGCTAGCTGTACCGCTAACATCACTCTGAACAAGCCAACTGGTGTGGCATCAGGGGACTTCCTGATCGCGATGGGCTGGGTGAATGCACCTAGTCGCACGTTCACCTGCCCAACAGGCTGGACCAAGCCCGCAACACTGGGTGGCACTATCGATGGCATTGATAGCGCACAGCTGTGCACTCTGGTAGCTGGAGCCAGTGAGCCCACTAGCTATACGCTCTCCTACGCTGGAGGCGGAACAACTAACTGCGGTGGGACGCTCATTGCGTATCGCAACACCTCAGGTATCGATGGAACTGCATCCTCCTTCACACAGGGACTAGGCTCCGGGTCGACCGTTTCTCTCACAGGCGTCACTGCAAGCGCTGGCGACACTGTATACACCGAGCTGCTGGAGGGTGGTTATCTCGGAACGCTGACAGTTCCAACGGGCTATACTTCAGAGGTCTCCGACAGCAGCGTAGGTGCGATGAATGGCGCTGATCAGTCCAACGTGGGAGCTGGTGCAACCGGGAGTTTGAGTTGGTCAGGCGGTTCCAGTACCCGATTCGGTGGATGGGTGCTTGCACTGGCCCAGAATGGAGCTGTTTCTACTCCTTCACCGACCCCGACCGCAACACCTACACCGACTCCAACGCCCAATGGGCCGACTCCGACCCCGAGCCCAACTCCTTTGGCTATTCCTCACTTCGCCAATCTGACGCCGGGTGCGACTTTGCCGTCTGATTCCACATGCCAAGCTGAGGTGGACGCATCACCGATTGGTGAGAACGCTCCGTGGAATCAGAACGATGGCACCGGCTATAACTCCAATAATATGCAGGGACGCTGGATTACGCCCTCGTACTTCTATAATTCGTTCCCGAACAGCAATGCCTTCGGCTCTGCCTCATTCTTCTCAGCTGTCAATGGTGACTATACTTTCAATCAGTATCGCTCAACTGACATGATCCTGCGTTGGGCTGCATGTAAGTGGGGCGTTGATGAGAACTGGGTGCGTGCTGAGACAGATCAGGAGAGCACCTGGCATCAAGACTGTAACCAGATGCACGGAGGCAGCTTCTGTAACGAGGCTGGCGACTGCAACAACTTTGACCAGTGCGGCTCCGGCACTCCCACTCCACCATATTGCTCAGGCACTGCGGATGCTCCAAATATCTCATTCAATGATGGACTCAAGACCTATCCGGTGACTGACGGAAGTGAGAACTTTGTTGGACCAAACGCCTTCAACGGCCCGCACTCGACGGATGGCAGGACTTGTAGCGGTGTCTGGGATAGCTGGGGCATCATCCAGAGTAAGTCCCGTTATGCTGAGTGGTACACTTGGCCGATGATCGCTCTTTCCACTAGCTGGGGCTCAGATTATCGCTGGGCCAAGTTCCGAGCCTGCATGAACGGGTGGCCTCGCACCGCTGGCTCCACTGACTATACTAATGCTGTCAGTAGAGCTCGAACGAGCCCCAACAGTCCAGTGAGTGGAACTAGCGGAGTTGCACCCTCAAACTTACTCTCAGGTGAGACTAACCTCCAATATCTAGCAATAGGCTGTATTGCTACTCATTTCTGTGGCGGATGGTACGGTACTGATGGTGGTGGCTGTAACACCTACGCACAAACTTTCGTGAATATCCTGAATGCCCACAACTGGCCTGGGCATATATTCAACTAGCTATAACACGATGAATATCCCGAGCACACTCTCACAAGCCGAATTAGAGCGCTGGATGGACCTCGAGTTCAGCCGACGCTACATGAAGACCGCCGATGGCACCATCTGCAAGAAGTGTTTCTCTGCGGTGACGCCCGTTAAGGGCTGGCTTCACATGCACGATGCTCGTGCAGGAGCCGGGGTCTGCTTGCCGCTCTGGCTTGGCGAAGGGAAACAGAAGCGTCCTCGTATACAGCAGGTCGCTATCCCGTTCTGCCCGACTTGCGAGAAGATTGAGCACACCGATTTCTGCTGCCACGTTTGAGTAGGCGGCGTCTCTTCTTGAGCTGCGGCTCATAGCGCTCACATACGCAGTTAGCCCACTC
>Ga0134128_10011482_pt1 | contig 10591 bp, 7 predicted proteins | sample KB31754_FD_96462 | JGI IMG/M metagenome (GOLD analysis project Ga0134128, IMG submission 96462) | Terrestrial soil microbial communities with excess Nitrogen fertilizer from Kellogg Biological Station, Michigan, USA - KB3-175-4 | ecosystem: Environmental > Terrestrial > Soil > Unclassified ...
AGCGGATTCACTCGCCGACCGCGCCCTCCCTTAGTTCGCTGCTTCCCCATGCCGTCCGCCTTACTGCTGCTCGCGTCAGCGCGACTGATTGCCTGAGACATGCGCCACACTGGCGCATTGATGGAATGGCGCTCAGTTGAACGCGATACTGGCTACAGAACCTGTCGCTACACATAGGCGCTGCTCGGCGCTGCGCTCATCAGCGCACCGATGAGCGCTTCCTGGGCGCGGTTTCAAGCGATCCACGCGATACCCAGCGATACCCAGCGAATCACCGCAGGTCAGATGAAACTGAAGATCGCCGGGGCTGACGTCGTATCTACTGCGGCGCATCTGGGTCGCCTGTCTTACCGCTGCGCGATACCCGGTGATGGCGACTTCCTGCGATGTGAGATGGATTGTCCTTCTCTTGAATCGTGAAGTCGCGGCAGGGCGCAGCGCCAGCGCATGTGAGATGCGCCTAGAGCCCCAGCAAGGGGATGTGATACCAGGGATCGGATGCGCGCTTGGCCTGTACCACCCCCGAGGCCTCCTCCCGCGTCAGTCAGGCGATCGCGTGCGCAGTCAGCGCATGGTTGAGCGCGACGAGCAGCGGCGGACGACGGCGCCTGGCGGTTACAACCGCTCGCGGCGCCCGCAGGACACGCGTCCCTTCGCTCCCAATGCCCGCTCCCCGCGCCATCATGCGCGCTGTTTTGCACGAGAGCATACGCAGATGAAAACGTGGATGAGTTTCTTTTGTTATGGAGCGAAAATGTCGCTCAGCTCACACTATTTCCACTGAGAAGATGAAGCGATGGGCCAAAATCCAGCCGCTAGAAGCGACTCACTGCTTCAGATGGCGCCCTGTCGCTCAGGCCAAAGAGCAATTATTCAGTAGTCTGGCGGGTCGTGAGCGTCGCGCCGGACCAGCGAGTTTCATACGTTTCAATGGAATGCCGACGTTTCAGTGACGCCGAGCGGCCAAAACGCCGAGAGACGCCAGCGGCTCGCTTCGGATATACTACTGTCGAGCCTGCGTCCGCGCGTTTGCGCGGCGCCATCTTTGAGGAAAGGGAGAGCCCACCTGTGAAGCACCGTGACACGCACTATTTTCTCTGGTTCATCTTCTTCGGCCTGATCTCCGGCGTCATCTACTACCTCAATCACCACGGTTCGATTGACTCGGAGTCAACCTGGCTGCTCGTCACTGGCCTGCTCGGACTGATCTTCGGCGCCAAGTGGCTGGCGGACGGGAACTTCTCGCGCTGGTATGACCTGATCATCGGCATCATCTTCACGCTCGCCGGCCTGATTGGCATCGCGGCAGGCTTCCACCTGAACCTGCTCAGCGGGGCGCCGGCGTCGGCCAGCAGCTTCATCAGCGCGACGACGTTTTTTGGGCTGAGCTTGACTGTGCTACCCTCGCTCGTGCATGCTGTGCTCGGCCTGAGTTCGCTCAATCACGCCATTCGCAACAAGTAGCAATGTTCTGCCGCTCGCATGAGCGCCCATCAGTTCCACAACCTTCGCGGGCGCCCGGTTGGACGCCCTAGTTCCGCCAAAGCGCGGGCGCCGCTGGGAGCCATCCATGCGTCGCCTGCGCATGAACGAAGAGGAGATCGAGACCGATGTTGAAGCTCGCATTGCGCACCATTGGCATGGTCCTTGGATTGCTGGCGTCCGCCCTGGTCCTGATCATCGACATCCTGTATTCGCTGACGAACACGCTGGTCAAAGCCAGCGGCCACACAGGCGTGGACTCGCACTTCTTCATTGGCTTGCTCATCACGCTGATTGGCGTGGTCGGCTCGTTCCTGGCTGACCCGCTGCCCGATGTGTCTGTTATCCTGATGATCATTGCGGCGGTTGGCTTCTTCTTCCTGGTCGGCGCCTGGGCGATCATCCCGGCCATCGTCTTCCTGATCGCCCTGGTGATCGTCTTCCTCGACCGTGGCCACGCCAAGAAGGCCTCGTAGGCGCCGCGCCTCGCAGCGCAGCGTCTCTCGCGTGATTGAGCGAATGAACCGCGCCACGCGCCGCGCCTGCATCTGATGATGTGGGCAGCGGCGCGTGGCGCGGTTGTTGTGTGGCGCGTCATACGGAATCCGGAGTGGTCGCTGGCAGTGCGCCAGGCCTCACCCCCATTCCCTCTCACACCGGGCGAGGGGAGGCCCGAAAGCCCCTCTCCCGCCGCAGCGGAGGAGGGGCCAGGGGAGGGGGGCGCGAGTTGGATTAGTCTTGGCGCTCGATCTGCGCTGGCGCTGGCGCTGGAGCCGGGGCAGGCGCTGGAACGCCGACACCGCGCCGTGGGCGTGGGCCAGGCTCCGGTGTCTTCACCGGGTTTTCATCCACCAGGCGTAGCGCCTCGCTCAGCGCGCGAGCAAGTTGCGGATCGGCGCCGTGGGCGTAGTCCTGCGGCGTGTTGTCCACCTCGATGGTGGGGTCAGTGCCGTAGTTCTCCACACCCCAGCCGACATCACGGAACCAGAAGCTGAACTCTGGCTGCGTCGTCAGCGAGCCATCGGCCAGTGCGATGTAGGGGCTGATGCCCACCACGCCGCCCCAGGTGCGCTTGCCCACCAGCGGGCCGAGCTTGAGCATCTTGAACGCATGGCTGAAGATGTCGCCATCGGAGCCAGCGTTCTCATCGGTGATCGCCACGAGGTTGCCGCGCGGCGACTCGCCAAAGTAGGGCGAGGCGCCACTCCAGCGCTGGAAGGCATAGCCCAGACGCGGGCGCATCAGCTTCTCCAGCACGAGGCCAGAGACACTGCCACCGCCATTCCAGCGCACATCCACGATCAGCCCCTCGTGATCGTACTCTTGCAGGTAGTAGCGGTGGAAGATCGCCCAGCCGAACGACCCCATGTCGGGAATGTGGACGTAGCCGACCCGCCCGCCGGAGCGCTCATGCACCGCTTTGCGATTGGCCTCGACCCAATCAATGTAGCGACCAAGGAAATCGCCACCCGCCAGCGCCCGCACCGTCACCGTGCGCGGCTCACCACCCGCCGCTGGCTGCATCAGCAGCTCGACCTCGTTCCCCGCCTGATTCACCAGCAGGCGCATCGGGCTGCGCTCGCGCGAGACGCGCTGCCCGTTGATCGCCAGCACGGCATCGCCCACCACGACATTCACGCCCGGCGCCAGCAGTGGCGAGGTCGCATCCGCCGCCCAGGGATCGCCGTGTACGATGCGCGTGATGATGTAGTGACCGCTGGCCGCGTCGAAGTGCCAGTCGCAGCCAAGACTGCCCTGCGCGTAGTTCGGGCGGTCGCGATACTCGCCGCCAAACTCATAGGCGTGCGAGGAGCCAAGCTCGCCCTGCATCTCCCAGATGATGTCTGAAAGCTCATCGCGCGAGCCTGCGCGGTCCACCAGCGGCGCGTAGCGGTTGCGGATGGTCAGCCAGTCAATGCCGCTCATGTCGGCGTTCCAATACTGCTCGCGCTGGAGCCGCCACGCTTCGAAGTACATCTGTCGCCACTCAGCGCCTGGCCAGACGGCGACCTTCGCACGGTCGAGATCGAGCCAGCCAGAGGCGCGCCCCGGCTGCTCGGCCTCTGGGCCTTCGGTTGGCTTCTCGCCCGCCCGCACCAGACGCAAGCGGTCATTCGAGCGATAGAGCAACCACTTGCCATCCGCCGTCACCTCGAAGTCGCTGACGCTATCGGCGAGGTGATCCTGCTTGCGGCTCTCGAAGCGATAGACCGCCATCGCGTTGTTGCTGGCGGGGGTCAGCGAGGTCCAGTTCTCGTTGAGCGTTCCCTCGACTGGCGCCGAGGTGAAGACCGCGCCGCCCGGAATGCCCGCGATACGGTTGTAGCGCCCCTCAGACACGGGGAACGGCACAGCGCGCGTGACGATGCCCTCCAGGTCAATCTCGACGGGCTTCGGCTTCTCGGCTTTGCCGCCCTTCTCGCCGGTTGCAGCTTTGTCGCCCATCGCTGGCTGCTCGGCGGCCGCGCCGTCGCCCGCCTGCGCCTCAGCCTTCAATTCGGCTTTGACCTCGGCCTTGACTTCCTCTTTCGTCTCCTCCTTTGCCTCGTCCTTCGGCGGTGTGGGCAGCGGCATGAAGGGTGAGCGCTCATCGCGTTTCAGCGTGATGAGGTAGGGACGCATGCCCTTGGGGAAGCCCATGTCAAAGTGCAGATTGTCCATCACGGGATCGAAAACGCGCGCGGAGAGAAAGTAGAGATACTTGCCCTCCGGATCGAACGAGGGCTGCATGTCATAGCGCAGCGGCTCAGTGATCTGCCACGTCTCGCCGGTCTCCACGCGCGCCAGCTTGATGGCGATCTGGCGTGGATTGATGGCGAAGGCATAGGCCAGCCACTGGCCATCCGCCGACCAGGCAAGGCCGCGCTGATGCATCGCGTCCTCTTCGCGGCCAAACGCAGTGTGGTCAATGCGCTTCACGGCGCCGCTCTCGGCATCCACGACGAGGAAGTCGCCACGATGGTTCGAGAGCGCGACCTGCGCGCCGACGGGCGAGGGCGCCATCTCCAGCACATGCCCGATGTCGAGGTCCAGTGTGCGCGCCTCAGTGACACCATCGGCGGAGAAGACGACGAGCTGCGGCTCTTCGCCACGGTCGGCGAGGGCTACCATGCGCTTGCCGTCGGCCAGCCAGGCGATCATCCGATAGCGTGTGGCCTCAGGGTCGCCCACCTGCATGACGGCGCCCTCAAATGCGCCCATGCCAAACGCCTTGCCGCGCGTGGTGAAGGCGACCCGGTCGCCCTGCTGGCTCGGCGTCCATGATTCGAGCCAGCGCCCAGCCGAGACGAAGCGACGTGTGCGCTGCGTGCGCGAGCCGGACAGCGTCACCTCAATCTTGCGCCCCTGTGTCGCATTCGGCTCCAGCGCATAGAGGTCGCCTCCGGCGTGATAGACCAGCGTCGCGCCATCGCTGGAGAGGCCGCGCGCGTAGTAGTCCTGGTGAGTGGTGTGGCGCCGCAGATCGCCGCCATCGGGCAGGCACGAGTAGACCGCGCCGATGTTTTCGTGGTCGGAGATGAAGTAGATGCGGTCGCCCACCCAGGTCGGATAGGAGATGTTGCTGTTGAGGTCGAGCAGGCGGCGGAACTGGCCTGTGCCGTTGGGGTCAATCCAGAGGTAGCCAGCGGTGCCGCCACGATAGCGCTTCCAGTGGGCCGGCTCGGAGGTGTTGCGTCCGACGACGACGGCTCCCCCTGGCCCGAAGGCGATGCTGTGCGCGGGACCATAGGGCAGCGTGCGTGTCGCGCCGCCCTGCGCCGCGATCTCTTGCAGCGCCCACCAGCGACGCATCGGCTGATAGGCCGGGCTGGCGAAGACAATCGCCGAGCCATCGGGCCGCCACGCCGCGATGCGCGCGCCCGCGCTGTCGTAGGTCAGGCGCTGCGCCTCGCCGCCATCGTATGGCATCACATAGACTTCGTTCGGGCCTTCGTCGCTGCCAGTGAAGGCCAGCGTCTTGCCATCGGGCGAGAAGTGCGCGTTGGTGATCTCCGCGAGGCCCGCAGTCAGGCGTTCGGCGCGACCGCCGCGCAGCGACGTGAGCCAGAGGTCATCTTCAGCGGTGAAGACAATATGCTCGCCAGAGACCGTCGGAAAGCGAATATACCCAAGATGCCCCATGCGTTCTCCTCTATTCAGGCGCCATCAGAGGACGCAAAAGCCGCTCATCTGGGCGGCTCTGCGGCGCGTACATCGCGCACATCAACACGCTGCATGTACGCACGGAGGGCGGGCGATTGTCAATTGTCGGCGCGACGGCGCCCTTGCGCCTCCAGAATGCGTATGGTAAGATACAAGGGCTGGTGAACGGCGCACACCGTCGCCAGCGGGAACCCATTCCGGGATCGTCTAGTGGTAGGACAGCTGACTCTGGATCAGCCAGCCGTGGTTCGAATCCACGTCCCGGAGCCATCGAGCGGGCCAGTCGAGCGACTGGCCCGTTTTTTTGTTGCGCCCCGCACGTCTGAGTGCGCTCTTCTCCGCGAAATCCGCCTCCTTGACACATCTGATACGGTATACGCGAGTATCCCCCGTCATGCCACCATGATCGGCCGACGCCGGGTCGGCGCCGCTCACGGCGACAGCACGGAGAGGCAGGAGGACGCACAAACGATGACGTGGTTCGCACGGTGGCGTCGGCCAAGGCAAAGCGCCGCCCAGGCGCAGGTGGAGGAGCGCGAGAGCAAGCGGTTTCAGTTCTTCGGGGATCGCCGCCATGTCGCGGACGCGCCGTACGTGCTTCCGAAGGACGATAAAGAGGTCCAGCGGCTTGACTTCCAGCACTACATGCTCCGCTATCTGCTGCGCGGCAACTACGCTGCGCCGTTGAGCAATCCGTCGAGTATCCTCGATGTCGGCTGCGGGACGGGACGCTGGGCGACAGAGATGGCGGCGGTATTCCCACAGGCCAATGTCGTTGGGATTGACCTCCTGCCTCCGCCCATGGAAGAAACGAACGCCATGACAGGCGCTGTCAACGCGCGCCCGGAAAACTTCGCTTTTGTGCGGGGCAACCTGCTAGAGGGGCTGCCCTTCGCCGACTCCTCGTTCGACTACACCCATATGCGCCTGCTCATCTTTGCGCTGCCGGTTGACCGCTGGCAAGACGCCGCCAGTGAGCTTGTGCGTGTCACCCGCCCCGGAGGCTGGGTCGAGTGGCTTGAAGGCGATATCTTCACGCAGAACGCGGGGCTGGCGACCGCGCGGCTCAACGAGTTCGCCAATGAGGCGGCCAGGCGGCGCGGCATTGACCCGACCTATGTGCATCGCGTGGGCGAGTTCCTACACAATGCTGGACTCACCAACATCCAGACGCGCAACATCATCCTGCCAGCAGGCGCGGCCGCCGGACGCATCGGCCAGATGAGCGTGACAGACTATCTGGCGGTCATCACTGGCATGCGTGGTCCGCTGATCGGGATGGGCGGCACCGCCGCCGAGGATATTGACCAGACCATCGCCGCAGCGCGCGCGGAGCTGGAGCATGGCCAGAGCTTCTGGCGATTCCCGCTGGCCTATGGCCAGCGCCCGCGCTAGGCGTCTGCGCGAGGCGTCTGCGCGAGTCCACACGGCGTCGGGCTACGCCACGTGAACGCCGAGCAACTGGTCAATGTCGCTGACGGTGAGCTCGCGGAGTGAATCTACGATGCGGTCAGCGGCCTCCAGGCCGGGGGCGTCGGCCTGGCCTGCGCGGCGCACGGCGATGCAGCGCATGCCGCCTGCCCGCGCCGCCGCGATCCCCGCAGGGGCATCCTCGAAGACCACGCAGCGCGCTGGCGCGACGCCCAAGAGCGCGGCGCCCGCCAGAAAGATGTCGGGCGCGGGCTTGCCATGGGTCACATGCTCCCCGGAGACGAAACCATCGAGCGCGGGACCGATGCCCAGCAGGCGAATGATCGTCTCGATATTAGTGATGGGCGCTGATGAGCCGAGCGCCTGCCGATAGCCCGCCGCGTGCAGCGCCACCAGTAGTTCGCGCGCGCCGGGCAGCGCCACCGCCTCGCGCTGCAAGAGTTCGCGATAGATCGCCTCTTTGCGCTCGCTCAGCGGCGCGATCCGCTCTGGGTCGTCCACGCCAAACATCAGTGGAATGCTGTCGCTATTGCGCATGCCAAAGCCCGCCCAGAACGCCGCATCGGAGTAGGGGAAACCCTGCTCGCGCGCCAGCGCCTCCCACGCCTGCCGGTGCTGCTCGCCGCTATCAATGATGACGCCGTCAACATCCCAGAGCGCCGCATAGCTGCGCCGCGCTAGGATGCGCGCCTCGGTCGCTCCCGCCGCTTCCATCGCCTCGGTTGCTTCACGCGGATTCCCCATCTCGCCTGCTCTTCCCTCTTGCTTCACGCTGCCTGCCTTGTCTGGCGCCGCGCGCCCAACCTCATAGTACGCCGTCGGCGTTCCCCATCGCGCGGCATGCTGCCGAGCGCAGGCTCAGCAACGCGGGCAGGTATGCCCAAACGCCTGATTGTGACCGTCGGTGAATCACTCTCGTTGAAGGCCTTAGACATCGGCGTAAAGTGTGAGTTACGCCACTTTTGGCAGTCGGGCGCCCAAAGCGCCAACGACTTGGATTTGTGGAGAATGCCCGATACCAGCGCATTTTGGACGCGACGACGGAGCAAACCCGGTCCAAAAGTACTAAGCAAGGCGGCGATTCACGCAAAACCTTGCGGGCGCAGGTATAGTTGGCAACGTAATGTTCAGGTACATCTGTTCCATGTGGAGCAGACTCCTTGTCGGGGGAGAGCACGCAGGCGGTCATCCGGTTGTAGCGACGGCTCCCGGGATATGAGTACTGGCTGCGCTCGATTCGCTCGCACACTCTGACGAGCATGTGCGGGGAGATACTCCGAGACGAGGGGATGAGGAGGCGCTGAAGAAAAACTCGCCCGGCCTGGCGCAGGCGCCTGATCGCCTGTGTCCAGCGCGCTGTGGCTCTCAGAGGAGGTCATGGCGCGCTGGACAGTCGGCTACGAGATTCGGCGCCTCTCGCGATGGGCCTGTGTGATGGTCGCATCACACGCGCCCGTCCTGAGGAGGATGCGATTTTGCTACGATCTGATGTGCTTTGGAGGAATGGTGGGCGACTGCTCTCAGTCGCATTGCTCGGCGGTCTGGCGCTCAATGCCGGTGGAACGCCGATGGAGACCATGGAGGCGCACGGGCACAGTCCCGCCGCGCTGACCTCCTGGCTCACGCTGGAGAATGGCTGGCTCTGTCGCTCATGGAGCGCGCCGCTCGCCGCCAGCGCGGCAAGCATTCCCCCTGTCGCCACGAGTTCCGCTGCGAACGCCACCCCGAACTCCGTTGCGAACCCCGCTGTGAACGCCACCCCGAACCTCGCTGGCGTTGTCTCGCTCTCGTTCACTACCCAGAGCCAGACCAGCGCCGAAGGCGCGAACGTCTCGCGGAGCGCGCAGGCAGTTGATTCACTCAACTCGCTTAGCTCGCTTGGCTCCACGCTTGGCGCCCCGGCGCAGGGAACGCAGAGCAATACGCAGGGCAATGTCAAGCACTGCGCCACACAGTGGCACATCAGCGCCGATGGACGCCTCATCTCCGATGCGTCTGCCTGGGTTCCCAACCCAACCGGCGATTGGCCTGCCCTGAATGCGGCGCCGCTCCAGGAGACGACCCTGCGCGCGTCGTCTCCCCTGATGGCGCTTGCTGGGTCGGCGCATACGACAACGCCCAGCGCGATTGCCTCGGTGCTGGTGATTCACACGATACCGCCCAAGCCGGTCGCCTCGGCGCCTCAGGCGACGACGGTCTACACCTCAGCCGGTGGCATCAGTGCGTGGACTCCCGTCCCAGGACACCCGACCTACTCGATGGGCGATTTTGCCGGTGATCCGCATAGCTCGGAGTTCGGCGTCTGCACCTGGTGGGCCTGGTACGCCCGCCGCGATGAGCCGCAGCTCGGCACGCTGGGGGCCGCGAGCAACTGGCTCAACAATGCGCGCGCCCAGGGCATGAGTGTTGGCTATGCGCCAGCCGCCGGGGCGACGGTGGTATTCCAGCCAGGAGTCGAGGGCGCGGGTGGCAGCGGTCACGTTGCGCATGTCGTGCAACTGCTCGGTGGTGGCTGGTTCATCATCTCTGAGATGAACTTCTACTGGAACGGCGGTGGTTGGGGTCGCGTAGACTACCGCTATGCGCACGCCGGTTCAGGGGTCGCCTTCATCTACTGATACTGAGCGCCTGCCGAGCGCTGGCGCCACGCGCTCCTCGCTGTGACGAGCCGTCCCGATGGCAGTGTATCGGGGCGGCTCGTCGCGCTATGCCGCGGCCTGAGAGGCTGCTGAGTCAGCCGATGAGGCTCTGGCGTGTTGGCCTGGAGTCTGCTATAGTGAACGGGTAGGGTGAAACGTTGCGCGGGGATTGCGCTCGCTTTTCGCCCTCGTGAGTTGGGCAGCGTGGCCCAGCCACACACCTCAATGAGGAGGAATGCAATGAAACTACGGGGATTGCGCCATGCGCGGCAGCGCAGCGGGCTGAGCATCGGCCAACTGGCCGAGTTGACGGAGCTTCGGCGGGAAACGATCACCCACCTGGAGCACTGCCGCGAAGAGCCACAGCCCTACGCGCTGGGTCGGCTGGCGCGGGCGCTTGGCGCCTCCGTCACCGAACTGGTGGGTACGACGCCCGCCACGCTGAAGACTCCCGCCTGAGCGCACATGCGCTTTTGGGGCTACGGCCACAAAGGCGTTACATTTCCCACACCGAACCCGCAGGGCGCCGACCATCGGCGCCCTGTTTTTTATGGGCCTCCGCCTTCACCGCGCGCCTGGCTCGCCTCGCTCAGCGTCACGCATCGTCGTCGCCGTCGCCAGTGCGCCCTTCGCCGCCTTCGTCATGTTCGTCGCCACTCGCGCTCTGCGCGTCCGCCATGTCAGCCATCAAGAGCGGGGTGAGATGTGTCGGCTGCCAGCTATCGCCACGACGTGGAGCGCCGGAACCTGCATCGTCTGCCAGGTTCGAGAGCGAACCAGATGCGTCAGACGGCAGCGGCTGGCTGCGTTCGCCGCGCGCGAGGTTGGGTGTGGTGGGGACGGGCGCTGTCTCCTGGAGCAGTGGGCGCAGGCCCGGTCCCTGCGGCTGAGGCATA